>Ga0116132_1002923_pt1 | contig 9938 bp, 10 predicted proteins | sample June2015DPH_17_1_2_FD_89735 | JGI IMG/M metagenome (GOLD analysis project Ga0116132, IMG submission 89735) | Peatland microbial communities from SPRUCE experiment site at the Marcell Experimental Forest, Minnesota, USA - June2015DPH_17_150 | ecosystem: Environmental > Terrestrial > Soil >... | reverse complement strand
TGGGCTGGGCATGGGTTTTCACGGCGGCTGTCATCGTGAAGCTGAGCCCGCGGATCTACTACCTCTATCCCGCCTTTCCGGTTCTACTCGCCGCCGGCAGCGTGACGTGGGAATCGTGGTTGGACCGGCCGCGATACCAATGGCTGAAACTCGTATATCCCGCCCTGATGGTTGCCTTCGGTGCGTTGTTTGCGCCTTTCGCCGTTCCCGTACTGCCGCCCGATTTGTACATTCGATATACGAAGGCGCTGCATCTCCAGCCGCCCAAGATTTGGACTTACAAGCTGGGCCCGCTGCCGCAGCTCTACGCTGACCAGTTCGGCTGGGAAGAGATGACGGCCACGGTCGCGCGGGTCTACAACAGCCTGCCGCCCGAGGTTCGCGCCAAGACTGCAATCTTCGGCCGGAATTACGGCCAGGCCGGCGCCATCGATCTCTTCGGTCCGAAATACGGCCTGCCGCCCGCCATCAGCGGGCACCAGAACTATTTCTATTGGGGACCGCGAGACTACACCGGGGAGAGCATGATCGTGATGCAGGGGCAGCAGCAGGACCTCGAGCGGCGCTTCGCCAGCGTCGAGAGGGTCGCCAGCGTCTATCACCCCTACTCCATGCCGTACGAGCACTTTGACGTCTTCTACTGCCGCGGCCTCAAACAGCCCCTGAAGGAAATCTGGCCGCAAGTGAAAAACTGGGACTGAAGTAGTCCCCCACGATCACCACCTTGGGCTTTTTCGGACGCAGGGTTGACCCTCTGCGCCAACTCCATCGCCCGGCGCAAAGAAAAGCAGATCCTTCTCCCACAGGGCGGGATCAGGATGACATGTCATTCTGAGGATGGCATGTCATTCTGAGCGGAGCGCAGCGGAGCGAAGAATCTGCTTTTGGTTACGGCCAAGGGGGGCGCTGTATTACACCTATGAGCAGGTTTATGTCTTCTCGGGCGCGGACTGGCTGCTGGCAGGGATTCCCGACTGGGCAGAGTCCTCAGGAACACCCAGCAGTCCAGCTATGAGGCTATCCAGTTGTGCCAGGTCCACGGGCTTTTTTAGAAATGCGTCGGCGCCCATAGCTTTTACCTTTTGTTCTTCCCCAGGCCGGATGCTGCCGGTGAGCACGATGACCGGAATTAGGCTACTTTTCGGATTGGCGCGCATCCGTTTCAGCACCTCGTAGCCGGTTCCGGCCGGCATGCTGATGTCGAGAATCACCGCGTCGATGGGTTTTCGCATGGCCATAACGGAAGCCTGCATTGCATCATAAGCGCCGGCGACCTCAAATCCTCTCTTGATCAAATGCCTCGACAAGAGAAGCACCAAGCCACGATCGTCATCGGCAATTAAGATCGTCATGACAGAGCCTCTTCTCCCATCGCGCGCATCCCTGGCATAAGGAGCTTGCCTTGGAATCGACCTGCGGAGGGGCTTTTTTCGGCGTGCCGCCAATCATCCTCGCAGGGCACCCCTAAATTCGGAATGCCTATCGGAGGATTTTTCGGCCGCAAATCACACTTCCACCCCTCACCCCTTGAGTGGCCCAGTACATCCCCTGGACAAGGCAGCCCGGCCAACCTCTTGGAACTACCGCGGGGGATTGTCACACACCACAGGTAGATAATCGGCCAAATTCGCTGAAACTTGACTTTTATAGCTGGTGCGGCAGAAGCGGCGGATTCTGCTCACTGCCTGGGTCTTTCTTCCCCAACCCGCCGCGGCCGGCCATGCCATCATCTACCTGCCGCCCCCCTTACGCATTCGCTGGTGTTTTCAGCCCTCAAGAATTCAAGATCCGCGTGGAACGCTACCAAGCCGAAGAACTGTCCGTTGGCTGAGCGTTTCAACCAGCCCATGGCGCTCTCGAAGCGTGGGGTCTAACAACCGCTGGCAGCCGACGGTGTATGGGGTGACCCTGAGCGGGTAGCGTTTAATTATGTGAGGTAGCGCATTACTCTGCGGTTCTTTATGGCGGTTGCTTGGCAAGCTGGACCTGCTGGTTCTGCGCATTCCGGCGTGCGGCGATGGCACGCACGGCTGCCGGCTTTATTTCGCCGTTGTCTTAGCTTTTGGTACGTAATCAAAAAATCTTTCAGTTGTATTGCCTGAGGTCCATTCCGCGCGCAGCCTGGTTTTCTTCTCTACCCTGCGCAACTCCGATAGCAAGGAGCGATTAAGGTCCCGCGCATTCTCTCCGATAAACTCTGCCTTAACGAGAAATTCATGGTCTGCTGTCTCTTCGATGACACCCTGAGGAACGGCCTTCCTTAGAACTATATTAATTGCTGTGGGATTATCTGTACTAATTCTAGCCGCAAGAGAAAAATTCTTTTTTTGCCATGTTTTTTCCCCCCGCTCAACGAGCATGTCGAGAATCAGTTCACTGTAATGGTCAGCGACCCAATGTTGTTGGGCGTGCTGACTCCCGCGCCGCTCGCCTGAACGGTGATAGCGAACGCCACCGGCGAGGGAGGCGGCGGGCCGCTCCCTGTGCCTCCTCCCCCACCGCAAGATAGCGTCGCGAGCAAGAGCGCTGCGCCAGTGAGTAGGAGAACAACTAAAGCCGCCAGCCTCCGCTTGCAACCTCATAGGCAGTATAGAACAATGCAACAATGTTGGCTTGAGGCAACTCGGGGTAGAAGTTGCGGCCGCCAGAAAATACATTGTCGCCTTCCAGGGGAGTGATTTCCATTTGCGCCATGCATCACGTTTTTTTGAAGTGCTCCGCGCCGGCGACATCCTATTCCCATTTGTTTTCAATAGGTTAGAAGAATGGCGGGGGGTTGGAGGCGAGCGCATGAGTGTGGCATTTTGGCACACTTAGCGGCTTGCCCGCTTGATAATAGCCGACATACATAGCCTACTAGCGGCGCCTCTCGCGCCACCACGCGCCACTTTCCGATGCTTCTTGTTGCGGGCGCCAGGGGGCCAAGCCCTCTGCCGGCCGCGGGAAAGCACAGGCGAACCTGGAACGGACGAGAGCCGCTCGGCGCGAGCAACCGCTCAAAATCGCCCCCATGGCAAAGTCGCAAACACTTCTTCCGAGCATTAGACGTACGTCCGCTCTTCGCAGTCAGCATCGCGGGGTCGCAGCAGCTTTGCGGAGCCGCCGCACCGTTGTGGAAGGCCCTTGGGTTTGGAGGGGCGCGAGGGGCCGAGGGAAAGGGGCTCAGGGTGCGCACCTGCACGGCGGGGCGAAGATCCGCGGTGGAAGAAACCAAAGACCAACGATGGTCTGGACGAGCTAGTGCGGCGCTCAGGCCTGCGGTGGCAGGTCCAGAAATAGGCCACACTGTGGGCATGAGAAGAGAAAGTGCGGCGTTGTAGATCCAACCTCGAGGGCGTCGAGGACTAGGCGGAGCAGGGTGCCGTCCTTTGGGCACCGGGGAGATACCCCAGAGAAATGGTCGGCCCGGATCTCCTCGCGCTCGTCGTCCGTCAGCGCGTTTGGACTTGGCTGCCTTCGCTCCACCTTGCGAGGGGGCTGCGGGACAGAGTCGGGTTCTCCGCTTATCCGCACGAGGTTACGCCCGAGAGCCTTTGCTTGGTACAGAGCCTTGTCTGCGCGGTCGAGCAATCCCTGAGCATCGGTGGCGTGTTCGGGCAGTGCGGCTACCCCAAAGCTCGCCGTCATTCTCACCTTCTCGTCGGAGAGGTGGGCACTCTCGATGTCCTTTCTCACGATCTCTGCAAGGACTGTGGCCTCTTCCGCGGTGTAATTTCGCAACAGCACAGCAATCTCATCTCCGCCGTATCGATAGGCTTTCCCCTTCGCGTTCACCCGGGCGGCAACCAAGTTTGACAGTGCGAGCAACACTCTGTCGCCGACGGGGTGCCCGTATCGGTCGTTGACTTCCTTGAAGCGGTCAGGGTCAATGATTAAAAGGCCCAGAGGCTGGCTATGGTTCATCGCGTCGGCGGCAAATTTCCTTACGTCAGCATCAAACATCTTTCGCCTGTACAGCGGCAGCCGGTCGTCAAACTCGTCGGGTTCCCCCAGGGTGTCAGCAACCATTACCTCGATCTGTGCCAGCTTCTTGCGGCCGTCGTGGGCTAGCCGGAGTTCAAAGGAACCCCTGTAGAAGAATGCCGAAATGTAGGATTCACCTTGGCATGAAGCGCGGTCATATGGAACCACGATCGGCGGCGACCCCTGCCGCTTTTGAATTGATATTAGATTTCCCGCCTCAAGAGCGATCACCGTTTCAACAATTTCGGTGGAAGAGACATCGGTGGCCTGTCTGTCTGATTCGATGAGCCGGTTTTTCAGCGCCCCGATTGAAAACGGCACCCACGAATCCCGGCTGCCCTTCGCAACGCCTTCGAGAACCAGGCGTTCCAGGTGCTGCGGATTTAGCATATGAGTCCCCTCTCCGCGCTCCGGGTGTGGCTACCCGCTTGGCGTTTTCCCCTCGGTCTTTTCCCGCTCCGCTGCAAGGAATCGCGCCTCTGCTAAGTCGATGCGCGCCTTATGACCGTGCTTCTGCAGCAGGTAAAGGAGTTCGCTGCCGCTGAGCAGCGTGATCGGTTTCCCTCTCGCGAATTCGTACGCGTCAGGACCATAGTCGGCGGTAGTTACTAGAATCCCTTTGTTCGCACCTTCGTTGTGAATTGTTCCAAATAAGTCTCGCACGGCTGACACGCCTACGGTATTAGTGTACCGTTTTGCCTGTATGATGATTTTCCCGCCTCTTATTGGGTCAGGGTCGAACACCACCGCGTCGACCCCGCCGTCCCTGCTCGCTTGCGTGATTTTCACCTCCCCGCCCTCGGTGCTAAACTCCTTCTCGAAAACCTCACGAATGAGGTGCTCGAAGTCTTCCCAATCCATGGCTGCGAGGTTCGAGGAACTGTCGAGTGTTTCTACGACGTTGTATGGCTGGATAAACCGTTTATCCTCCTTGTTGAGCTGGAGGATCGGCCTGACCGGTGATAGTGCCGTCAGCTTTGCAGCCGAAATGCCCTTTAGCTTTCTGAAACAGGCCTTCGGCTCAACTTGGGCCAGATTTATTTCGAGGAACTCCGCTTTGTTCGCCTGAATCGTGAGCACACAGGCGTTGACCTCTTTCCCTGTGGCGTTGTCGATCGAGTTTACCCAGCCATTAAACACTGCGGCGTCAAGGGCGTTGGCTGCGTCCGATTGCAAGAGCTCATGTAGCGTTCTGAGCGAAATTTGATACAAACCGAATCATAGGTCCTGTTCAGCCACGACTCCGCAACGGCCACAGGCTGGATCTCGTCCCTAGTGGCAATGTATCTGTACGCCTTAGCGCTGGGCAGAGCTTGGATGGTTGGAAGCGAATAGTCCACCACCAGCATTCGCGTCTCAGCGATGTAGTCTAACTCGAATGCCGACGGAAATTCCGCGGGGTACTCGGAGGCATTGAGTACCATCTCACAGTAGTCCTCGATGGCACGTGGGTCACTACGCAAGTACGAAGCCTGCTTTTCGTCCATGGACGAATTGCGTTTCCGCTGTTCTTCCAACCAAGTTGCCTTCCTTGTTTCCCAGTCGGCCAGTTGATGCTCGTACTGGTCCAAGCTCCTTCTGTTAGATTCCTCCGTTTTCGCCTTTTCCGCCCGCCACGCGGAGTGGGCGGCCCGGAAGCGCTGGTCTGCCTCAGCCAAACGCTTTTCGCGGATGGGGGAAATCAGGCCTGTAAACCAATTGAGTTTGGGCGCGAATGCGAGGCGAAGGGGCTCAGACGGCGCTCGGAGCGGCTGTGGTTTCGCAGGCTTGGGCTCGGGGTAGTCGGAGTGATCCTTAAGGTTGGACCATTCAACACGACAGTCCCTTGCCACACCATTTCGTAGGAGGTTCTCGACAGCACTGATCGCTTCTTCGGCTTCCTTGGTTTGCTCCTCCACCAAAAGCTTCTTGAGCTCTTTGTTATGCGCGGCCTGCTCACGCCCCCGCTGCCGAGCTCTTGCTAACTGCACATGCTCCCATTGTTCATTCCAGACCTTTACCTGCAAAGCGGCCTTTAGGTCGGCCTCCTGCTTAGTTACGCCTTTGACCACGCGGAACTTGTGCAGCCCCGGGTGACTGATACGGACTTCCCACATTGCTTCCCCCTCAGATGCATCGCGCTAGGCCTACAGCGCGCGGCGGATTTTTCGCCGCTGTTTTCGTTGAAGAGCACGTTGTAGGTGGCGCTGGAGTTGAACGGCGGACCGAGATAGATAAGGTCAACGCTCGCGTCTGCTATATAATCGCGGAGGACCTTGAGGTTGACGCCGAAATAGAGCTTGTTTTTGGCGTCCATTTCCCCAAGAGCATAGCACAGGGAGGCCGGGTGGCGCACGCGTGGCGAGCCGGGAAAGGCCCACGGCACCCAGGGCGCTCTGGGGCGGTGGAAGGAGGCGCTGGGCGCGGCGGAGCGGGCGGTGGCTATCCGCGAGCGGCTGGCGAAGCAGAAGCCTGACGCTTTCGAGCCGCACCTAGCGATGAGCCTGGGAACATTGGGAGGGATTTGGCGGCAGGAAAGCACCAGCTGCGCCTCCGGCACTGCCGGGAAAGCGTATTCACGAACGCTCGACCACTTCCAATCTTCCGGCCGCTTTATCCCGAGTTCGCAAATTGAGGGGCCCTGTTCCGTCCCAGCACGTTAGATTGAAGTCGCTTCCACCAAACCTGCGCAGCAACAGAAGAGCGCGCCTGACAATTGCTTCAATCCAGGCTCCGAGGCCCGCCCAACTAACCCCTCACCCGGACCGCTCCGCCCTGCACCGGACGGTGCGGGGCTCCGGCTGGTGAAAGCGCCGGCAGCGGCCCACCCTCTCCCCTCGGGAGAGGGTGGTTTTCCTAACTTCGACGCGCCCCAGGGATGACAGCCCTCGCCCCGGGGAGAGGGTGCCCGACGGAGGAGGGCGGGTGAGGGGTTTCTCCATTCCATGAAGTTAGGAACGTCGTCCAACTTACGGATTCGGGTTAAAGAACTCTGAATCTGATGGTGCTAGGTATGGCTTTGAGCGCGGCGATGAGACCGTCGTCCCACTCATGATTGATGTCCAGGATGGCATACCCGACCGTCCCCTTGGTGTCATAGACTTGTCGTTCCACGTTGATGCCTCGTTCCGCGAACACCCGGTTTATGGCCAGCAACATTCCGGGAATGTTCCTATGAATGTGTACCAGCCTGTGATTCCGGGGGGCGCTCTCGAGTTGGCAGTGGGGCAGATTCACGCTGAGCCTGGTGTCGCCGTTTTGTAAGTAGCGGCACATCTGCGCCGAAACGAATTGTCCAATGCTTTGCTGAGCTTCTTCGGTGCTTCCTCCGATGTGCGGCGTCAGAATGACGTTGGGAAGGTTCTGGAGTGAGTTGGAAAACAGTCCCCCGCTGCCCGGCTCTTCGGGGAAAACATCAATGGCCGCCCCGCTCAGCTTACCGCTCTTCAGGTTTTCTGCCAGCGCTTCATGATTAACCACGAAACCTCGACTCAAGTTGAGAAAAACCGATCCCCTTTTCATCATCCGAAACTCTTCTTCGCCGAAGAAATTCCTGTTTTGGGGTTTGCCGTCAACGTGAAGGGAAACCACATCCGCTGTTTGAACTAGCTCCGAAAACGTGCAGTTCTTTGCGTTCCCTCGTGCCAGGACCTCCGCCACATCGCAGAAGACCACTTTCATCCCAATAGCCTCTGCCAATTCAGAAAGTTGAGAGCCAATCTTACCGTAGCCCACGATGCCGAGTGTCAAGCCACGAACTTCATGGCAACCTTTCGCGCTTTTGTGCCAAGCGCCGCGGTGGAGAGCGAAGCTGGTGTGAAAGACCCGCCGCACCAACATGATGATTTCCCCCAAGGCGAGCTCTGCCACGGAACGGGTGTTGCTGTGGGGATCATTGAACACTGCGATGCCCTGTTCGGTGCAACTGGCGCAGTCAATTTGCTCGACTCCGATACAATAGGCGCCTACCACAAGTAGTTCAGGAGCAGATTCAAGAACAGACTTGGTGATTCTTGTCTTGGACCGGATGCCGAGCACGGTAACATTTCGGATTTCCTGAACGAGTAGGGCGGCATCCGGGCTTCCGGGCAGGGTCCTGACATCATAGCCAGCACGGGAGAATGTTGCGACTGCATCTTCATGAATGCCTTCAAAGAACAACGCTTTCATCGCCATCTCGCTCCTTGAAAGAAAGTGAGGTGATGCGTTTATAAAATACGCCAGAAAACTGGCAAAAGAACAGGATTTTGAAGGTGGAGGAAACGAGTAGCGCGGACCTGTCGCGCCCACCGCCGAACCTCATTGGTTCAGACGACGATCACGGGAGGAGTTGGAAGGCGGCGACATGAGTTGGGCGCACCCGGGCGAAATCCCGGCGGTCGGTGGTGACCAGGGCCCGAAGTTTCAGCCTCTCCGCAATGGCCACTATCGAGGCATCCACAAATCCCAGGAAGTCGTAGATGTGAAGGAGTTCCGCGCAACGTACGATGTCTCGCTGGGTGAGATTCTCAACGGCGATTTCGCTGGCGGCCAGAGACTCGGCAAATCGCGTTTCGACTGCGGCGCCCAGCCGCTTCCGCATCAGGTAGGCGGCTTCGGGGATCACCGTGACGGCCACCAGCAGCGATTGACGCTCTGCCTTCAAGAAATCGCGGACGCGAATATGCCAGTCATCGTCGGCGTCGGCGAGAGCATAGAGAGCCCCCGTGTCGAGAAGAAGCGGCACTACGTCCTCCCACGTACTCGCGTTCGCCCCCGAGGACCCGAGGAGTGTGGTTGGAGGTCGCCCCAAAGAAGCTCTTCGACGCGCTCGGCGGTGTCGTGATGACCGCTTCGCCCGGCCGCCAGGAACCGCAGTCTCAGTCCTCTGCCGCGCTTGGCCTCGTCAAGGTAGCGCCCCAAGGCATCGCGGACCAAGGCCGCAACCGGGAGCTTTTCTCGCTGGGCCAGAAGGTGCAGCTCCCGATCCGTGCCTTCTTCGAGAAAGAGGGTAGTCCGCTTCATATGTCGTATGATGTCATACATGCATCCAGGAGGTCAATCGAAGCGACGCGCGGAGCCTGCCCCGCAGGGCGGGGAGCGCCGAGCGGCGGTCCGTGATCGGAAGCTCCGAAAGCCGGGAATCGGCGCTCTGCAAGCGGCCTTGTGGTAAACTTTAGACAAGCAAGAGCGGATTGGAATAAGGGTTACGATGAGCATCGAAGAATTGGTCATCGAGAAGCTACGGGGCTTGCCTCCCGACCAGAAAAAGGAAGTCCTGGACTTCGTTGAGTTCTTGCAAGAGAAAAAGGGCGCGAAGCAGCCGCTGCAAAGCCTGCATGGGCTATGGGCGGACCTCGGTGTCGAAATCAGCGAAAAGGATATCGCCGACGCACGTCGTGAAATGTGGAGTACGTTTCCCAGGGAGTCTTTCTAGTGGCTGCGGTCCTGGACACTCATGCCGCCGTCTGGTATCTGCTAAAGTCTCCCAGCCTTTCTCCCAGGGCTCTGAATCGGACAAGCCCGACTTTTCGGGAGTCAGCACAATTGGCGGAGAGAATCTCACCCTTTCGCTTGAGCCGCATGAACATTGTCTCCAGTACGTCGCACGAGAATCTTCGCGGGGGGGCGTATATGTCCTAAGCGGCTTTCGCGGCGCGGAAATGAAGAGGGTCTCTTAGGTTTTGCAACTCCCGGTAATAATAGAGTGCGGTAGGCCGCCTCTCCTTGAATCGCAGCTTCTTTAGAAAGGCGATTTCATCCTGGGTGGCGCCGCCGCTGAGAGAATCATCCTGAAGGAATTCTCTGAGTCCCGGCTCGTCCTCCATGGGCGGTTCGATATCCTTTTCCACGAACTCAAACTTCTTAGGGTGCCCAGGGGCCACTCTGCGGTTTAACACGATTTCCAAACCGAAAGTCGCAAGGTCGATATCCCAGAATTCGATCAGCGGATCCAAAAAGGAGACGCAGTTCTCAATCGACACATTGAAGATGTCTGTATCCAGGAACTCGAGAAT
>Ga0116132_1002891_pt1 | contig 10023 bp, 9 predicted proteins | sample June2015DPH_17_1_2_FD_89735 | JGI IMG/M metagenome (GOLD analysis project Ga0116132, IMG submission 89735) | Peatland microbial communities from SPRUCE experiment site at the Marcell Experimental Forest, Minnesota, USA - June2015DPH_17_150 | ecosystem: Environmental > Terrestrial > Soil >... | reverse complement strand
TGCAGAGCGGATCGTCGGCGATCGAGACCGGCAATCCCGTTTCCTCGCGGATGCGCTTGTCGAGGTTCTTGATCAGCGCGCCTCCTCCGGTCAGCACGATGCCGCGGTCGCTGATATCGGCGGAGAGTTCCGGCGGCGTGCGTTCGAGCGCGACGCGGATCGCATTCATGATGGTCGAAACGCATTCGCTCAGCGATTCGCGGATTTCGCTGTCGTCCACCGTGATGGTCTTGGGCACGCCTTCGATCAGGTTGCGGCCTTTGATTTCCATGGTCAGCGGCTTGTCGAGCGGATACGCGGAGCCGATTTCGATCTTGATCTGCTCGGCGGTGCGCTCGCCCACCAGCAGGTTATATTTCCGCTTCAGGTAATTCATGATGGCCTCGTCCATCTGATTGCCGGCCATACGCACGGAACGCGAATAAACGATGCCGCTGAGCGAAATTACCGCGATGTCGGTGGTACCGCCGCCGATGTCGACCACCATGTTGCCGCTGGGCTCGGTAATCGGGAGCCCCGCGCCAATGGCGGCCACCATGGCCTGCTCCACCAGAAATACTTCGCTGGCTTTGGCGCGATAGGCGGAATCCATGACCGCGCGCTTTTCCACTTGCGTGATTTCCGAAGGCACGCCGATCACGATCCGCGGATGCACCAGCATCTTACGGTTGTGCGCCTTCTGGATGAAGTAGTTCAGCATTTTCTCGGTGACTTTGAAATCGGCGATGACGCCGTCTTTCATCGGCTTGATGGCCACGATGTTGCCCGGAGTGCGTCCGAGCATCTCTTTGGCTTCCTTGCCGACGGCCTCGACCTCGTTGGTGTTCTTATTCAACGCAACGATCGATGGCTCGTTGACGACGATGCCCTTGCCGCGCGCGTACACCAACGTGTTGGCCGTCCCGAGATCGATGGCGAGATCGCTCGAAAACATGCTGAATAGCGAACGCAGATTGTGCGAACGCGATGAGCCGTTATGAAACCCGTTGTTTGACATGGCAGTACTTCTCTCTTCCGGGAATTCGTCTCGCCCCTGGAACCTGGGCCTTCGTCGGTTTCCGCACGAGTCGCTCTCCTCTGGTGTCTTCTATTCTACTTGGATGTTCAGCCGAACTGGTTGTCATCTTATTCCGAACATCGAATTCTTTACTGAATCACGACTCTTTCCTGGTGCGTATTCACGCCGCCCTTCGAATTCTGCGCCGTGATGGTGATCAGGTTTTCCCCATCCGGCAGGGGTGGCGTGAAGTAGTGGAACGTGCCGTCGTCGCTGACGATCGGCACTTCCTTGCCGTTTACCATGACGCGCGCTCCCGCCTCGGTTTTGCCCGTGACCTCGATCACGTGTCCGTGCTGGACCAGAGGGTCGATTTCGAGCGACAACTCTATTTTTTCCTTCGCCTTGACCATGATCGTAAAGCGATTCTTTTCGCTTTCCACCGACTCCTTGCCGGCCGCGTCGTACGACTGGATCGACCAATAGTAAGCGCCGACGGGCAGACCGGTCACAACCACACTCGACGACTCCACCTTTTTATCCAACAACAATGACGAAAAATACGGATTGTGCGAAATACGCAGCCGGTATCCGGCGGCGTTCGCCATGGGCGTCCAGGCGAACTCCACTTCCTTCGACTTCTCCCCGGCGTTGGTGAAAACCGGCATCATATTGCCTGGCGTAATGGGCGCTGGCGGCCCGATTTCCGTGGCCCGTTCCATGGTCTTCGATTCACTCTGGAAACTCACTTTCTCCCAGGGCGACAGGCGAACCACTTCTCCATTGCGCTCGATTTCGCCGCTGCCTTTCTTGACCAGAATTTCATGCTGATCGTCCCTGGGATTATTGTGCACCATGGCCGACGAATCGGGAGCCAGCGATGCCTTCGCGCCCGCGACAATCACCTGCGACTTCGAACCCTGAACGTAGGTCGCCGTACTCAGGTCCACCGTGCCGGTCGTGACCGCTACCGACACGCTGGTTTGCTGCTGCTCGTTGGCCGAGTTCTCTTCGATCACGATCAGCGAATCCTGCTTCACGGTGTAATTGGTGCCGTCGTTGAAAACAATCTTCGCCATGCCTTCGGCGCCGGTCTGCACCACGTCGCCTTTTTCGAGCGGCACGTTGTAGTCGGCGTTGATCCAGCTGTTGCCGTTGCCTTTCCTTACGCGGATCGTGCCATCGAGCGCCGTGAAGTGCGCTTGCTGCGAAACCGCGGCCGACGGCCCCTTGAGCGGAGGCGCCAGCCCGGCAACTTTTTCGAGCAAGCCCGTGGAAAGATATTCGGCCGCCTTTACTGTCGAGTCGGTGAATTTCGGAAACGCCAAGTGCATCACGCCGCCAAAGATCAGCGCCGCACCGAGCAGCGCCATAATCACGCTGCGGTACGTCACCGTTTTCCAGGCGACGTAGAGTTCCGGCTTAAGTTTGTTCGACACGAGCCCGTGCCAACCTCACTTCAAAACTCTGAGAATACGAGATATCTCTCTCATTGTGACCATCATATCTCTGCTGGGATGGATATAAACTTGGGTCATGGGGTGAAAGGGTTACGAAAGTGACCACGCGGTATCGCCACTTGCAGGCGACGCCAGGGGCCGGATTCGGAAACACAACCCCTGCCCGCTCGCTTGCCCGTCTTCACCGCGGTTGTTAGCACGAGTGTTCTGCATTATCTCCAGGAGGACTTATGTCTACCGATACTCTGACCAGCGCCGTGATCGCGAGCGGCACGACTAAAACCAAGGTTTGCAAGAATTTCATCGACGGCGAGTGGGTCGAATCCGTCAGTGACGGACTTTCGAAGACCGCAACGCCGCGGACACGCGCGAAGTCGTCGCCATCTTCCAGCGGTCGAATAAGGCAGATGTGGACGCAGCCGTGGTTTCTCTGCGTCCTCTGCGGTTAGATGTGCAGAAGACGCAGATCGACCGGGCAGATTAGTGTTTTTGGCGTGCTCAATGCCTGTAACTCAAGCCCGCGAGCTAGCCGCCGCCCGTTTGGGAAACGTCCGCGCATTTTTGGACGCCTCCATCGGTGACCTTGCTGCTCGATCCTCGAAACGCTTACCGTAGCTCGTCAGGGTTTATACGTTTCTCGGCCCTCCCAAGGGGTGCGGATTGACCTACGATCTCGGCGGCGGCTCCAGGACCATGAGCAACAATCGGAAGAGGCTATCGTTGGTAAGGCTGTCGTTGGCCAGTCTGGCGGTGCTGGTGTTCTCCCTGGCGCTCGGCTCGGTTCCTGCGATGCGAGCCCAGCCTGTGGTGCACTCCAGCCGCAAGGCCATTCGAAGCGAAAAGCCCGAATATCCCGCAGTCCTCAAAAACGCCGGAATCGGCGGGTTAGTTCGCCTGAGTGCAAAGGTGCTTGCGAACGGGACCGTTGCCAACGTTGAGGTCCTGGGCGGCAATCCGGTTCTCGCCGAGAGCGCAGTCAAGGCCGTGATGAAGTGGAAGTACGCTCCTGCCGCGTCGCAGAGCGACGAAATCGTCACCTTCAATTTCAACCCTCACTGAACTAAAACTCATTCCCGATATGCGACGATTCACGCCGGCTTCTTGGATTTTCTCTGCGTCCCCCGGCCCTCTGCGGTTAGAATTCTTTCATGCCCGTCACTCAAGCCCGCGAAATTGTCCCTGCCACCCGGCTGGAAAACGTCCGCTATGCCATTCGCGACCTAGCCTGCATCGCCGACGAGGTCGCCCGCCAGGGACACAAAATTCTGCCGCTCAACATCGGCGACCCGCTCAACTTTGACTTCAAAACGCCCGCCCACATGATTGAAGCCGTCTATCAGGCGATGCGCGACGGCAAGAATGGGTATTCTCCTTCATCCGGCATCGCGCCTGCGCTCGATGCGATTCGCGGCGAGGCGGTCCGCAAAGGCATCGCCAACATTCAGGATGTCTTCGTCACTTCGGGGGTCAGCGAGACGGTGGACATCTGCTTGACCGCGCTGCTCAATCCGGGCGACAACGTATTGACTCCCTGCCCCGACTATCCGCTCTATTCCGCGGTTCTGGCGAAGATCGAAATCGGGCTGAACACTTATTACCTGAACGAAGAAGACGGCTGGCAGCCCGATCTCGACGACATCAAGAAAAAAATCACGCCGCGGACGCGCGGGATTGTGCTGATCAATCCCAACAATCCGACCGGATCGGTCTGCACACGAAAGATGCTTGAGCAGATTGCGGAACTGGCGCGCCGCCACAACCTGATCATCTTTGCGGATGAGATTTACGACAAACTGATTATGGATGACGATCCGCACATTGCCATGGCTGCGGTCGCGCCCGATGTGCCGGTCATCACTTTCGGCGGACTGTCCAAAAACTACCTCGCCCCCGGATGGCGCATCGGATGGGGCATTGCCAGCGGCGAAGCTCCCGTCATTAAGCCGTATCTCGAAGGCGTGAACAAGCTGTTGCGCGCGCGCCTGTGCGCCAACCATCCCGAGCAGTACGCGATCAAGGCTGCGCTCGAAGGCCCGCAGGATCACCTCGTCGAAGTGAAGCGCAAGCTGCGCAGCCGCCGCGATCTGACCATGAAGTGGTGCGCCGAAACTTCGCGAGTAAGTTGTGTGGCGCCGCGCGGAGCTTTCTACGCCTACCCGCGCATCGATATTCCGGAAGGCGACGACGTATTCGTCACCGAACTCATTCGGCAGAAGTATGTGACGGTCGTGCACGGCTCCGGTTTCGGCCAGCGTCCTGGGACGAAACACTTCCGCATCGTTTTTCTGCCCGACGAAAAGACGCTGACCGCCGCTTACTCGATAATTGGCGATTTCCTGCGTGAGCGGTACGCATAGAACGATAATGTGGAAAAACGGGCGTCCCCGCCCGTCGGTGCAGTCCCGTCGAACTTTCGTAACTCCACACTGATACGCCGTATTTCCTATACTTGTTCCAGTACTTATTGCAGGAATCCGCCCATGCGTCGAACGATTCTGTCCTTAATTCTCGTGCTATGGAGCACGATTGCTTTAGCGCAGAGCACCTCTCCAGAAGCTCTGTACGACCGTGGAATGGATGCCATCACTGGCGTTGGGCCGTCGCAAAACGACTCTCTAGGGATCGACTACTTTCGCCGCTCCGCCGAACTCGGCTACGGTCCAGCCCAGATCGCACTGGCTTACTATTACGAAACCGGAACCGCACTCGCGATCAACCCGAGTCAAGCCCTTGACCTGTATCGCAAGGCTGCGCAACAAGGCGACCCGCTTGCGGCTTGGCTCGCCGGACGGCTCTACTTCCTCGGCAACGCGGTGCCGTGCGATCCCGACACGGCCCGGAAATGGCTCAAGCTGGCCGCCGACCAGAACAGCGCTTTCGGCGCCTACTACCTGGGCCGTCTGATGGCGGATCGCGACTACACCAAAGCGCCGGCGCTCTACAAGATTGCCGCCGATCAGGGTCTTCCCCAGGCGCAATACTTCTACGCGAAAGCGCTGAAGGATGGCCGCGGCATTCCGCAAGATCGCTTTACTGCTTACATCTGGTACACGATTGCGGCCGATGCCGGTTATGCAGCCGCCGGCCCGGACCTCGGCGAGCTCAATAGCGGCAATCTCACCGCGGATCAGATCTCGGAAGCGAGAGCGAAGGCCCACGATCTGGAACAGGTCGTAATCCGGGCCGTCACGGCCCGTGGATGCTCGGGATGGGATGGAGAATTTGACGAGTTCCCCACCCCGCCTCCGCCGAAGCTACAGCGCTTCTGCCACTAGACCTCGGCTTCAGTTGCGCAGCCGAGCAGCGCTCGACCTGGACGGGCGAGGGCGCCCCTCCCCACACTAGCCAGGGCGCACGCTCTACACCATCTCCGTGCCCCACAGATCGTGCAGGTGCACGATCCCAAGCACACGCCGATCGCTGTCCACACCGTTGTCAACAACGACGAGCGAAGTGATCTTCATCTCTTCCATGCGCGCGAGCGCGGTGGCTGCGAATTCCTGCGGTCCGATGGTCTTCGGAGCGCGCGTCATGCAATCCCCGGCAGTCAGGTCAAGCGTGTCTTTGCCACGCTGCTCCAGCAGCCGCCGCAGATCGCCGTCGCTGATCACCCCCAGCAGACGGTCGCCTTCGACCACCGCGGTCATTCCCAGCTTCTTGCGCGACATTTCGTAAATCACGTCCGTCATCTTCGCCTGCGCCGTCACTCGCGGAACCGCGTCTCCGGAGTGCATCAACGATTCAACCCGCGCCAGCCGCTTGCCCAGCTTTCCACCCGGATGCAGGTTGGCAAAATCTTCTTCCTTGAACCCCCGTTTTTCCGAAAGCGCCACCGCCAGCGCGTCGCCCAAAGCGAGCATCGTGGTCGTGGAAGCGGTAGGAGCAAGCCCAAACGAACAGGCTTCCTTGGAAATCGAACAGTCCAAAGCCACGTCCGCCGCCGATGCCAACGTAGAAGCAAGTGTGGCGTGGGCGCCCACGCCCGCGGTTTTTTCCGACACTTCGTCGCAAGTCATGCTGATGAGCGGAACCTGCAGCCGCTTGATCGTCGCCAGCAACTGCAAGATTTCTTCCGTCTCGCCGCTGGCCGAAAGCGCCAGCACAAGATCGCCGCGCACGATCATCCCCAGATCGCCATGGAGCGCCTCCACCGGATGCAGGTAGAGCGCCGGCGAGCCGGTCGAACTCAGCGTGGCCGCGATCTTACGAGCGATCAACCCGCTCTTCCCCATCCCAGTCACAACCACACGGCCCCGGCAGCCGAACATCAGCTCCAGCGCCCGGTTGAAGTCCGCAGCCATCGGGCCCGCCAGCCGGTCCGCCAGCGCCCGCAGAGCCTCAGCCTCGATGCGCACCACGTTTTCGCCTATGTGCTTCATGAAGGAGAAATGTTAGCAGAAGGAGGAGAGCATCGGGCGATCGGGTCATCGGGTCATCAGGTCATCTCAAGCCCGCAACAACGCCAGTCCACCAGCAATTCCCGATTGGTGAAAATGGCTGTGGCTGTTGACAAAGGAACTAAACCACTAATTCAGCGAATTTCAGCGCCTGCGGCGAACGAACATTCAATAACTGACGAACGAATTTCGTTGGCGAAATCCCCTGAAAAGAGTTTTTCAACAGCCACGCCTGGTTGCGACAGAGGCCCTCAAAGAGGCTATAGTCAGGTGTAACGAGCGAAGCACATAAGGGGAGAAAAACCATGAGAATCATCGTTCTAGTTATGCTTTTTGCAGCATTCGCATTTGCCCAGGCCCAGACTCCCGGTCTTCCAACAAGCTGCGGCCCCGAGAAGATCAGCTTCGATGTGAAGTCGGACAAATCCCAGCATACGCTGGCAGAGCCCGAGCCGGGGAAGGCGCTGATTTACTTCATTCAGGACAACGGCGAACAGTCCTTCGGCATTGGAGTAGCTGTGGTGAGCTGGATCGGGTTGGACGGCGCATGGGTGGGCGCAAACAAGAACAATTCCTATTTTTCCGTGCCCGTGGAACCGGGAGAGCATCATGTGTGCTCCGCCTTGCGGTCCGAGTTGCTCGGGCATCCCGTGGAGCTCGCGCATTTCACAGCGGAGGCAGGGAAGGTTTATTACTTCCGTGCGCGATACATACGTGGGGGGGGTCTTGTTTATTGATGCGGTGGACAGCGAGCAGGCCTGGTATCTGATTGCCTCCTATCCGTTGAGCGTTTCGCAGCCCAAAAAGTGACGTGGGAAGCGTCTGGCGTTGCGGGCGAACGCGGGAAGGAGTTCGAGCGGAAAATGACATGCGCGGTCGCACCTTCATAGCTCGGCACAGCCCGAGGCCGCCGGCAAGTTAACTGGCGTAACATCGCCTTTACACAAACAACCTCACCCTGCCCCGATCGCCCGATGGCCCGATCACCCGATTTAGAAGTGATTGTCCGCCGCGCGCCCCGGACGCTCCAGCGCTCGCGCCTGGATCGCGCGGTCCCACGGGCCGCCCTGCCAGTTATCTTTCTTGCGATCCGTGTGGATCCACGGCGGCAGCGTCATCCAAAGCCGGCGGCTGAGCGCGTGCAAATAAGGTTCGTAAAGGACGCGAAGTTCCGCCAGCCGTTCGGTCGCGTCCGCGCCATCGTTGAGAGTAATGTCGAGAGTCACGCCATGCTGGGCGAGGTCCGCCCGCAGACGGGTCAGCTCCGCTGCCGTGAGCCGCCCGGCATCATGTGGACTGTATTCCGCGTTCACCACCTGGGCGAGATCGACGGCGGCGTGCCGCGCCATGGCAAACGTGAGCTTTGCCTGGTCCGGGTGGATGCCATCCACTCCGGTCATGACCAACGACGTGACATCCAGCATGACCGTCAGCGCGCTCAACCAGGATTGATTGCTGTGCTGCGACCGGAAGTAAACCAGCACCGGATAGGAAATGTGACTCGACAGGAGGTCGGCGCACCAGCGCTCCCAGTCGCGAAAAATTTCGTCGAGCACCGTTTGTTCAGGACAGCAGCCCAACCGGCCCAGAAACTCGGCCGCGCTCGGCGGCGATCCGGCGCGCGCATCGAGCAGCGAAATTTCAATCTCGCGCGCGGCAAACGAGTTGTAGATGACCGGCAGATATCCGATCACGACTCCAAGGAACGCGAAGCCCATGCCCGCTTCCATCACGGCGAGCGCGCGGGCGGCAGTGTTGTTGGGCGTGATGTCTCCATAACCCAGCGTGAAAAAAGTTTCGCCGCTGAGATAAATCACTTTCCCGAACGTGATTTTTTCATTGCCCAGCGTCAGATGTTCGCCCAGTCCGTATTGCACGCAGGCGAATCCAAGAATCAGCCCGAGCGCCCAAAAGCCCAGCAACGGGATCAGCGACAGCGGCCCAAAGTACGCGAGGAAGCCTTCGCGCCGGTTGGCGGATTTGATGTGCCGCCCCACTCTGGTCCAGAGGCCCCAGCTATTCCGGTAGAACCAACCCGTGATGCGAAAACTCCGCTTGATGCGCCGCGGCAAAACCACGGTCTCAAACGCATCCATCAGGATGATGAAAATCAGGACTATCCCGGCAATCGATGCCCACCAATGCATAGCGATGAGATTCAGATGACGCGGGGATGGTAGCAGATTCAGAAATGAACCAGGTCTGCGTAAGCATCATCATCGCTTCCGCCCGCCGGGCACGCTAGAGTTGTGTTTTTTTGCGCCTGCTGGGGTTCAGGTGTCAGATGGTGTTACATATCCGTAACATTCAAAGCCTTGATGTCCGCGAACTGCTTTTCCGCTGGTAACTTTTGCCCTTTTTCCGCGTCTAATTCAAGGACAGCGGATTGCGGAACTTTTTCCAGGGCTGGTTCGTATGAATAGACATATGGAACTGAGATTTCAAGTCGAATGCTTGCAGGATGTCGCGATCGTGAACTGCTCGGGACGCATGGTGCGCGGCTCAGCGCTCGACGAGTTCCTGCGCCGGATCGAGCAACTCGAACCTGTTCGCGTGCTGGTGATTGATGTTTCGGAAGTCGAGCAACTGGATGCCGGTGGCTTGGGAACCCTGCTGCTGGTGCGCCGTTGGGCAACGCAGAGGTCTGCGACGATGAAGCTGGTGAATCCGCCGTTCTTCTTCCGCAGACTGCTCGATGCTACGCATCTCACCTCGGTGTTTGAGATTTCTTCCCTGGAAGAAGCCATCTGCATCTTGCGCTCGAAGGAATGCCCGCCGCCGCGCTTCGCGGTCGCCTAAGCAAGTCCGCCAAATGGGCGCGATGCTTTATAATTCGCGCCCATGAAGCCGCCTTCCCGAATTACACGTAGCGACAGCCGCTCCGGCTGTCCAGCCGAGCGAAACTCGGCAGCGTTCAGCCGGTCTCGATGACTCAACTCGCCCGCAAATTGCGCGTCACCGATTACTTCTCCCTCGGCTGGGGAGCGATGGTTGGCGTCGGCTGGCTCGTCGTCATGGACGATTGGCTGCGGCGCGGCGGCCCGCTGGGTGGCATTCTTGGCTTCGCCATCGGCGGCATTCTTTTGCTGCCCATCGGCTATGTGTACGGCAAGCTGGTGATGGCTATGCCCGACGCCTCGGGCGAGGTGGCCTATACCGCGAAAGTTTT
>Ga0116132_1002844_pt1 | contig 10153 bp, 10 predicted proteins | sample June2015DPH_17_1_2_FD_89735 | JGI IMG/M metagenome (GOLD analysis project Ga0116132, IMG submission 89735) | Peatland microbial communities from SPRUCE experiment site at the Marcell Experimental Forest, Minnesota, USA - June2015DPH_17_150 | ecosystem: Environmental > Terrestrial > Soil >... | reverse complement strand
CGGCCGCGCGCCGGTTCGTCGCGGCGCATCGGACCGAGCTGGCTTCCCGTGTGGTGCGGGAAGTCGGCAACAAGCTCGCCACGGGCCTCAAGAACCCGCGCCGCGGCGCTCGGCGCCGCCAGAGCGCGTGACGCTCCGCGATCTCGTGCTGGTCCGCCTGGGGGTGGCGGTCAACCTCGTCATCGGCCAGATCGTCGCCGCGCTGCTCCTGCCGGTCTACCTCGACACGGTGGGCACGATCCTGGTCGCCGCCCTGGTGGGCCCGCGGGCGGCGATCACGGCCGGACTCGTCTCACAGGTGCTGAGCGCCGTGCTCTCGGGAAACTTCGCCTGGCTGCCGTTCGCCGTCGTGCAGGTCGTCATCGCGCTGTACGCTTCGGCGGCGGCGCGGCTCGGCCTGTTCCGACGCCTCCGGACGGCCGTGGCCGCCGGTCTCGGACTCGGGTTGGTCGCTGCCTCCTGCTCGGCGCCGATCTCCTACTTCCTGTTCGGCGGCGTCACGGCAGGCGGCGTCACGCTCGTCACTACGGTGCTGCGGGCGCTCGGGGCGCCGCTGGGGATCGCGGTGGCGTCCGCGAGCTACGCCACGGATCTCCTGGACAAGGCGATCGCCTGCGGGCTGGTCTGCATCATCCTGCGCGCGCTCCCCAGGACGCTGGCGGCGCGCTTTCCCGCGCTGGCCCGATGATCGGATACATCGCAGGCCGGTCGCCGCTTCATCGGGCGCACCCGTACACGACCCTGGCGCTAGCGGGCGCGGTGCTGTTCGCCGCGTTCGCGATGACGGAGCCCGCGACGGTCTGGCTGTTGGTGCTGGCGGGCGCGGCGCTCGCGGCGACGGGAGGCGTGCTCCGCTCGAGCGTGCGCACCGCGCTGGTGCTGTCGCTCCCGATCTGGGCGCTGCTCTTCGTGCTGTACGGCCTCCTGGGCGCGGCCCCCCGCGTCGCGCTGGGCCCGGTGTCGTTCTCGGCGCCCGGCATCGCGCGGGCGCTGGTCCTGGGCGGGCGCGTGACGGCGATCGTCCTCGGCTTCCTCACGGCGCTCGCGACCACGTCGCCGCACCGGCTGGTCGAGGCGATGACGGCGCGCGGCGTGCCGTTCGGCCGGACCTTCCTCCTGGCCTCGACCCTCACCGTCCTTCCGCGGATGCGGGAGCGGGCCGCCCGGATTCTCGAGGCGCAGCAGTGCCGGGGCCTCCGGCTCGGCGGCTCGGTGCTGGCGCGCGTTCGGGCGCTGGGGCCGCTGGCCCTCCCGCTGATTCTCGGCGCTCTCGCGGAAGTGGACGAGCAGGTGCTGGCGCTGGACGTGCGCGGCGCCGCGGCGGGAGGGCCACGTACCGCCCTCGACCCGCCGCCGGATTCGCGGCCGCAGCGTGCGCTGCGGTGGGGATTGCTCCTGCTGGTCGCCGCGGCGTACGCCTGGAAGTTTCGGAGGATGCGCGGATGACGCCGCGCGTGTCGCTGGCGGGCGTCACGTTCACCTATCCGGGCGCGGATCGCGTGGCGCTGCGCGGCGTGTCGCTGGAGATCGCGGCCGGCGAGATCGTGGTGGTCGCAGGCGCCGCGGGCGCCGGCGCTTCGACGCTGCTCCTGGTGGCGACGGGCCTTGCGCCGCGGCTGGTGGGCGGAACCCTCGCCGGGAGTCGCACCATCGAGGCGCGCCGCTGCGGCATCGTGTTCGCGCGTCCCTGGACGCAGCTGACGGGGCTCTGCTCGACCGTCGCGGACGAAGTCTCGTTCGGCCCCGCCTGCGCCGGGCGGCCGCGCGCGGAGGTGACGGAGCTCGCGGCGCGCGCGATGCAGCAGCTCGGCATCGCGCACCTGGCGCTCCGCGATCCGGCGCACCTCTCCGGCGGCGAGCTGCAGCGGGTGGTGGTGGCCGCGGCGCTCGCGCTGCAGCCCGAGCTGCTCGCCCTCGACGATCCCGCGGCCGAGCTCGACCCGGCGGCGGCGGACGCGCTCTACCGCATGCTTCCGCCGCTCGCGGCGGCAGGCCTGGCGATCCTCCTCGCGACGCCCGACATCGAGCGGGCCGCCCGCGTGGCGACCCGTGCCCTCGTTTTGGAGGAGGGCGCCCTCGTGGCCGACGGGCCCCCGGCAGTTGTGCTCCCGGCCACCGAGGTGGGCGTGCTCGCGCGCGCGGCCGGCTGCCCGGCGCCCTACCCCCTGGATGTGCCCGCGCTCCTGGCGCGGATCGCGCGATGAGCGGCTGGGATCTCCGCGTCGAAGCCGTCCGCTACTCCTACGGCGACGTCGAGGCGCTCCGGGACGTTTCCCTCACGATCCGCAGCGGGGAGCCGGTCGCGCTGATCGGGAAGAACGGCGCGGGAAAGACCACGCTGACGCGCCTGCTGGTGGCGCTGATCCGTCCCGCCGCGGGCCGTGTCGCGGTCGGCGACTGGAACGTCGCCTCGAAGCGTCCCGACGAGATGGCGCGGCGGGTCGGTTACGTCTTCCAGCACGCCGACCAGCAGCTGTTCGCGCGATCGGTGCGGGAGGACGTGGCGTTCGGGCCGCACCGCCTGGGCCGCCGCGCCGCGGTGAGCGCGGTGCTGGAGGAGCTGGCCCTCGCGCCGTGGGCGGACGTGCACCCCTACGACGTGCCGGCGCCGCTGCGGAAGCTGGTGGCCCTGGCGGGCGTCCTCGCCATGGACCCGGGCGTGCTGATCCTCGACGAGCCGACCGCCGGGCTCGACCGGAGCCAGCGTGATCTGGTCGTCGCGGCGCTGCGGCGGCGGAGCGCTCAGGGCGTGACCGTGCTCGTGGTGTCGCACGACCTCGGCTTCGTGGCGGAGATCGCGGACCGGGTCGTGGTGATGGAGGGCGGGCGCATTGCGGCCGACCGCGCGGCGCGGGAGCTGCTGTACGATGCCGACGCACTCGCGACGCTGGGCCTGCGCCCACCCGCCACGGCCGAAATCGGCATCGCGTTGAGGTTGCCGGGCGCGCCCCTACGGTCTGAGGAAGTGGCTGCCACGCTGCGGGGAGTCAGGTGGAAACAGAGCGCAGAGTAGTTGCCAGACGGCGAAGAACTGAAGTGGTTACCAGTTGCGAGAAACGAGAAGCCAGACCAGCCGCAAGTACTGACAACTGGTCTGGCTTCCGCTCACTTCAATCTGGTAACCACTTCCCCCTTGCCGTCTGGCAACTGTTCTGACGTCAGTTGACTGCCTTCAGTATTCCGAGCAGGAAATTCCAGAACTTCTCGACCGTGTCGATGTGGATCTTCTCGTCCGGCGAGTGGACGCCCTCGAGCGTGGGCCCGAACGACACCATGTCCATCCCCGGATAGCGCTCGCCGATGATGCCGCACTCGAGCCCGGCGTGGATGGCCTTGACCTCGGGGTCCTTCCCGTGCAGCGACCGGTACGTCGCCTTCGCCGTCTTCAGGATCGCGGAACCGAGATCGGGCTTCCAGCCGGGGTACCCGTCGGATGTATGCGCGGTGGCGCCGGCCATCTCGAGGACGGCGCGCACGCCGAGGCAGGCCTCGTCGAGCTCCGACGCGACGGAGCTGCGCTGGCTGGTGACGAGCTGCAGCGACCGGGCCGTGGTATGCACCGCGGCCACGTTCGTGGACGTCTCCACCAGGCCCGGGATGTCGGCGCTCATCTTGAGCACGCCGTGCGGCATTGCCGCGACGGCCTGGGCGAGCTTCTGCTGCAGCGCGCGCTTGAGAACCTTACCCTTCCTGGTCCCCTGCTTCTCGAGCGTGACCGTGAGCCCTGGCTCCACAGTCGCCAGCTCGGCCTGCGCGACCTTCTGGAACGCCGCCACCGCCTGGGCGGCCGCGTCCCACTGCTTCGCCGGCACGTAGATCACGGCCTCCGTCTCGCGCGGAATGGCGTTGTGCTTGTCGCCGCCTTCCAGCGACGCGAGCCGCCCGCCGAGTTCCGCCACGGCGAGCACCGCCCGATTCGCGATCTTGACGGCGTTGCCGCGCCCCTTGTCGATCTCCAGGCCCGAGTGCCCGCCCTTGAGGCCGGTCACCCGGAGCAGGCCGGCGACGGCGCCGGCGGGCGAGGCGTCGGTCGCCATCTTCCAGGTGCCGATCGTGTCGCGTCCGCCCGAGCACCCCACGTACAGCGCCCCCTCCTCCTCGGAGTCGAGGTTCATCAGGGTGCGGCTCTCGACGAAGCCGGGTTGGAGCCCCGTCGCCCCGGTGAGTCCGGTCTCCTCGTCGATGGTGAACACGAACTCCAGCGGTCCGTGGACGAGCGACTTGTCCTCCATGATCGCGAGGTTCGTGGCGACGGCGATGCCGTTGTCCGCGCCGAGCGTGGTGCCGTTCGCCATCAGGAAGTTGCCCTTCCGCACCAGCTCGATCGGGTCCTTCGAAAGTCGTGCACCGTGTCCTTGTTCTTCTCGCAGACCATGTCGAGGTGGCCCTGGAGGGCGACGCTCCGCACCCGCTCCTTCCCGGGCGAGGCCGGCTTCTTCGCGACCACGTTCCCGAGCTTGTCGGCCTTCGCCTGCAGGCCGAGCTTCTTCGCCGTCTCGAACACGTACTTCGAGATCTTCTCCTCGTGCTTCGAGCCGCGCGGGATCTTCGCGATCTCCGCGAAGTACTTCCACACCAGCTCGGGCTTCAGTCCTTCTATGGCGTTGCTCATGCAGAATGCTCTCCTCTGAAGTCGAAGGTCTCTACATCACCGCGCTCGGCGGCGCGGGCTCGTCCGGCGCCCCGGCGTTCCAGAGCGGGACCTGCACCAGCAGCCAGCCGAGGAACACGAGCACCACGAGCGCGAACCAGAAGCCCAGGACGGCCCCGCTCGGCAGCAGGAACGTGGCGTAGTTGACGCTGCCGAACGCCAGCGCCGCGAACAGCAGGCCGATGAGCGCCTCGCCGGCGATCAGGCCGGCGGCGAGCAGGATCCCGGTGTTCTCTACGCGCGCCTTCTGCGCGGCGTTGTGCTTCAGCCGCTCGACGAACCAATTGACGATCGCCCGGATGACGCCGCCGATGAAGATGGCGAAGGTCGTGCCGAGGTTGATGTACATCCCGACGCACACGAGCATCGGGCTCGGGACGCGCATCAGGATCATCCCGATGCCGAGCATGATGCCGACGATGATGAGGGGCCACGCCATGTGGCCGCCCACGATCCCCTGGGAGAGGAGCGCCATCAGGCTGGCCTGCGGGGCGGGGAGCATCGGGCCCCCGAACCCGCCCTGATAGGGCGGCACCGCCATCTGCCCGGCCTTGATGTCCCCCATGTGCAGGACCACCAGCGGGAAGAACATCACGGATGCGGCGAGCGCCATGCCGAGCAGGTCCCCGACCTGCATCTTCCACGGCGTGCCGCCCAGGATGTGCCCGACCTTGAGGTCCTGCAGCATCTCGCCCGCGACGGCGGCGGAGACGCAGACGACGCCGGCGACGCCCAGCACCGCCGCCACCCCTTTCGTGCCCGTCATGCCCAGCGCCACCATCAGGAGCGCCGCGACCACCAGCGTGGACAGCGTCAGCCCGCTGATCGGGTTGTTGCTCGAGCCGATCATCCCCACCAGGTAGCCGGAGACGGCGGCGAAGAAGAAGCCCGCGACGATCATGACGATCGTCGCGACGAGCGCGGCGCCGGCAGCGTTGCCCGTGAAGAAGTTGTAGATGAAGAAGGTCAGCACGCCGGTGGCCAGGACGCCGATCATGACCCAGTTGAACGGCAGGTCGCGCTCCGTCCGGTCGCCGACCGGCGCCCCCGTCGCCGCCTTCCTGACGTCCCCGACCGAGCGCTGGATGCCGGCGATCAGGCTGTTGCGCATCCGGAACAGCGTGTACGCCGCGCTCATCAGCATGCCGCCGATGGCGATCGGCCGCACGATGGTGAACCAGACGTTGTTGGCCAGCGCCATCCACGTCTCCGTCGTCGGCGCGGGAGCGCCGGCCGTGAAGACCGTGGGTGCGATGAAGTACGTGAGGATCGGCACCATCAGGCCCCAGGCGACCACGCCGCCCGCGAAGTTCAGCGACGCCAGCTTGGGGCCGATGATGTACCCGACGCCGATGAACGCCGGGCTGATCGAGGGCGAGGAGAGCAGCATGCCGCTCTGCCCCGTGGCGCTGCCGCTCGACCGGAGACCGATCGTCGTGCGCGCGAACGACACGAACTTCTGCCAGCTCGACGTGAAGAGGTTGATCTGCGCCAGTCCTTGGATGACGGCGCCGATGCCCATCGCGCCGAACAGGAACTTGGCGCCCGTGCCGCCGCTGCGCCCCGCCTTGTGGATCTCGGAGGCCGCGACCGACTCGGGGAAGGGCAGCTCCTTGTCCTCGACGAGCACCCGCCGGAGCAGCGCGACGAACATGATCCCGAGCACGCCGCCGGCGATCATGATGAGGGTGGACTGCACGTAGTGGCCCGTGGTCGCGAAATCGGTCCAGATGCCCGCGATGTAGAACGCCGGGATCGTGAAGATCGCGCCCGCGGCGACCGATTCGCCGATCGAGCCCACGGTGCGCGCGAAGTTCTCTTCCAGGATGGAGCCCCGCATGGTGCGGAGCACCGCCATCCCGATCACCGCCGCCGGATACGTCGCGGCGATGGTCATCCCCGCCTTGAGGCCCAGGTACGCGTTCGCCGCGCCGAGCACCACGCACATGATCAGGCCGATGATCAGCGCGCGCACCGAGAACTCCGCCATGTCGGTGTTCACGGGCACGTAGGGCTTGAACGGTTGGCTCATGAGGGCTCCGCTCCGTCAGAAGGGGATGAACGAGGTGTCGCTCTTCAGGCGCCGCGCCCACGCGGCCAGCAGCGCGGCTGCGCGGTCGAGGTCGTCGAGCGCGACCATTTCGTTGGGGCTGTGCATGTAGCGGCACGGCACCGAGACCAGCCCGGTGGCGATGCCCCGCCGCGAGGTGTGGATGGCATCGGCGTCGGTCGAAGTGCCGCGCGGCGCCGCCTCGATCGTGAACGGGATCTTCTCGGCTTCGGCCGCGGCGACCAGTTGGTCGAAGACCACGGGGCTCACCTCCGAGCCGCGGGAGAGCGCGGGCCCGGAGCCGAGCTTGAAGTCGCCGACCTCCTTCTTCTCCACGCCGGGGTAGTCGGTCGCGTGCGTCACGTCCACGACCACCGCGGCGTCGGGCTCGAGGCCGAAGGCGCTGGTCCGCGCCCCGCCCCCGGAGTACGCGATTTCCTCCTGCGTCGTCCCCACCGCCATCACGGACGCGGCGGGCGGGTCGTTCGCCAGGCGCCGCAGCGCCTCGAGAACCACGAAGGAGCCGATCCGGTTGTCGATGCTGCGCGAGACCAGCCGCCCGTTGGGCAGGTCGAGCGGCGCGGCGGCGAGCACGCCGACGTCCCCCACCCGCACCCGCTCCGCGGCCTCCGCCCTGGTCGTCGCACCGATGTCGATCCAGAGGTCCGTGGTCTTCGAGACCTTGTCCCGCTCCTCCGTCTTCATCAGGTGGATCGCCTTCTTGCCGATCACGCCCTCGACCGGGCCGGAACGGCCCTCGAGCCGCACCCGCTGGCCGACCAGCACCTGGCTGTCCCAGCCGCCGATCGGTCCGAAGTGCACGAACCCCTCGTCGTCGATGTGCAGCACCATCAACCCGATCTCGTCGAGGTGGCCCGTGAGCATCACCCGGGGCATGCCGCCGGTCTTCAGCCGCGCGACCGAGTTGCCCGCGACATCGGACTCGACCGTGGCGAAGGTCGCCGCCTCCTCGCGCCACAGCCGAGCGGGCGCGCGCTCGAAGCCCGAGGGCCCGGGCGCGTCGAGCAGGCGCTTCAGGAAGGCCAGCGCGCGCTCGTCGAGCATCAGTCGCCCTCGGACGGGAGCAGCCGCGCCGTCGCCGTCCCCACCAGGCGGAAGGCGGCGAACAGCATCACGATGAATATCACGATGGTGAGCCCGCTCCAGGTGCCGTAGGCGGCCTGCAAGAAGAGGTACCAGCCGATCTCGACCCCGACGTTGAGCGGCCGCGCGAGCACGGCGATCGCGATGACGAGCGGCACCGCGCTGGCGAGCACGATCAGCGCGCTGGCCGCTCCGGTGAGCGGCCGCCGCGTCGGCCCGATCCAGGGCCAGAGCCACGCCGCGAGCACGAACAGCCAGACCGCCGCGAACGGGTCCTGCACGATCGTCACCACCACCACCAGCAGCAGCGTGGTGAGCGCGACGGCGCGCCCGGCGAGCGGGTGCGACAGGGTGAGTCCGGGCTTGCGGCGCATCGAGTTCAGCAGCAGCCCCACTACCGCCATGATCACGACCACGGCGAGGACAGGCACCCAGCGCGTCGAGTAGAGGAACGGGTCGCGCACGGTCGGAGGCGCGGCCTCGTACTCCGGGAGCAGCCCGACGCGCACCGTCGACCACGTGGCCAGGAGGCCGACCACGCCGATCAGCCACCAGCCGCCGGCCCGCACCAGCTCCGAGCGGATCGCGAGGCGCGACGCCGGATCGGCGCGGGCCGACAGCCATGCCTCCCAGGTGGCCAGCGCCAGCGGGATGAACAGCGCGATGGCCGCCAGCAGGATGGCGAACCCCTTCACCATCCGGTCGCCGCCCAGGCCGAGGTAGTGCACGGGGCCGCGCGCCCGCGGGGCCGCATCGAGCGCCCTCACGAGACGCTCGGTGCCGATCCCCAGCAGCGGGAGCGAGCGCCGATCGAGCGTCTCCCAGCGGTCGCCCGGCGTATGGTAGAGGAAGGTGGCGTACTCCGGCCGGCGCGACTGGACCTCGAAGTTGACCGCCGGGACGTCCGCGTCGATGAACGGGCCCTGGTCGGTCAGCGTGGCGCCGAGGGTCCGGTGGATCCACTCCTCCAGCGTTCCCACGTCCGAGGTGCGCACGTCGCCGGCCCCGAACGCCTCGGCGGCCGCCCGGCGGAGCCACAGCGGCGCGTAGTCGTCCTCGATCCCCTCGGCGTTGATGAGAATGCCGCCGCCCGGGCCGTTCTGGACGTGATCGAGCGAGACCGCGGCGACGATCTGGCGCGGATCCTCCAGGCCCTGGACGAAGTGCCGCGTGCCGGCCATCCCCCATTCGGTCGCGTCGGCGGCGAGGTAGACGATGGGGTGGCGATGGCCCTCGTGCTCCAGGACGCGTGCCAGCTCCAGCAGCACGGCGACCCCGGCGGCGTTGTCGCCCGCAGACTGGTCGGAGGTCGGCTGCCCGTCGTAGTGGGCCAGGAGGACGATGGTGCCGCTCTCCCGTCCCCTGCTCCGGGCGAAGATGTTGCTGCCCCGCAGCAGGACGCTCTTGATGACGATCGGGAAGTCTTGCCGTTCCGGCGTGAGGCCGAGGGCCTGAAACCGGGCCGCGATGTAGGCGGCCGCGTCCTGGGCGTGCGGGCTTCCGGTGACGCGGTTCCCAAAGCTCTGCGAAAGGATGCGGGTAGTGACGAAGGCGGAGTCGCCGTTGAACTGCGGAGCGCTCCTGGGGACCGGTACGTGGTCGGCACGGGCCCCGGCGAGGCGCAGGAAGAGGAAAGCGGCGACCAGCGCTCCGGCGAGCGCGGACAAATCAATCGCCGGGTGGCGATGCAGCCTGATGCCGCTGACGTCCATGCGGGCACCAATGTACGGCGCGGCGGGGGAGCGCTCAACCGCCGTCCGGCCCGCGGCGCCGGTACGGGCCGCGCGGCTCTCGTCCGGCGCTACGTCAGGTCGTCGCCGATGACGTCCAGCGCCGCCTTGAGGCGACGCACGAACTCCGGCTTCGGTACCTCGCGCGCCGCGTACGCCTTGACCAGCGCGTCCAGGAACCGGAGCTGGAACTCGTACTGCGGGTGGCAGTGGGCGCACGCCGAGAGGTGCTGGCGGATCTCTTCAGCCTCGCCCGCGGGCAGCTCCCCGTCCAGGTACTCCCAGAGCTGCCGGATGACGTCCTGACAGTTGCTCATGCGTCGCTCCCGGGAGGGGGCAGGAGCCCCGCGTCGCGCGCGTAATCCACCAGAGCCTCCTGCAGCAGACGGCGGCCGCGGAACAGCCGCGATTTCACGGTGCCGAGGGGAACCCCGAGCACCTGGGCGATGTCAGCGTAGGACTGGTCCTGCAAATCCGACAACTCGACGACCTCCCGGTACTCGGCGGGCAGCTTGTCCAGCTCGCGCCGGATGACGTCGCCCAGTTCGGGCGCGTCGAACAGGGCGCGGCCGGCGTCCGACGGAGCGGCTGCCGCCTGCGCGGCGGCGGCGATGCCGT
>Ga0116132_1002842_pt1 | contig 10160 bp, 8 predicted proteins | sample June2015DPH_17_1_2_FD_89735 | JGI IMG/M metagenome (GOLD analysis project Ga0116132, IMG submission 89735) | Peatland microbial communities from SPRUCE experiment site at the Marcell Experimental Forest, Minnesota, USA - June2015DPH_17_150 | ecosystem: Environmental > Terrestrial > Soil >... | reverse complement strand
CTCGGAGTCGGCATGGCCGTTGCGACCGGACTCGGGCTCGGCGTCGGTGCTGACAGCGGCGCCAGCGATGCCGGAGTGAGGGTCAGGTCGGACCAGGTGTCGAAGTACAGGTCGCCCTTCCCCGGCTGCCACAGCCCCGAAACGGGATCGAACTCGACGCTACCGGACCAGTAGACGAGGAACTGGCCGGTTGGGTCGACCACCGGCAGGAGCATTGGCCGGCCGATCTCCAGGGCCGTGCCGGTGCTCGGATCGAAGACATACGAGGTCGAGCCGACCGAGCCGGTGCCTGCGGGAGCCGACGCGGTGGCGCCCCCGGACGCCTGCACCGGGGCGATCTCGCTGATGAGGATCTTCTGGCCGAACCACCCGGCGAACAGATCGCCGTGTCGGAAGGTTACGGCCTGAGCCTGAGCCTGACCGACCCGCCAGATGAAGACGTCCGGACCGGTGCTATGGTCCACGGGTCGGGCCGCGAATGCGACGAAGCCGCCGTCGGCTGAGAACTCGGGATCGCGACCGACGATTTGATACCCGGAAAGGATGGCGGTTGCCGGAGCCGCGGCGGAGGCCGTGGCCGCCGCCGACGCCACGGCAGTCGGGCCGACGGTCGGGCTGGAGCTCGGCGACGTCGCGGGCGTTATCGCTGCTGAGATCGTGGCGGTGGCGGACGGCGCCTGCGTCGGGATCTGTGTGGCCGTCGCGGTTGGGCTGGCGGCGGGCGTGGGGGGCGCCGGGGTCAGCGTGGGTTGCGGAGTGAGTAGATCGATTGCGACTGTCTGAGGGCTCGTAGCCAGTGGCATGATGACGACCTTGTCGTCGGTCCAGACTGCGGCCCGACTGGCATCCGGGGCGATGGCCGCCGAGACCGTGGAGTCGCTGGAGATCGACCCCAGCGTCTGGCCGCTGCCGTCGGTCACGGTGCAGCTGCCATCGGCCGCGGCGCACTGCGTAGTTCCGCCCTTGATCTCGTAGACGCCTGCCGCAGAAGCAATCCAGTAGCTCGTGCCGTTGACCACGGCGAGCGGCGCCTGCGGCCCACCGGCCGACTGACCCGGACTGGCGGTCCCGAGCGCGATGTTGGCACTCCCGGAAGAGCCGGGCGCGGGATTCACGATCGGGCTCTGGACGATCAGCGAGGCGGCAGCCACCACGACCACGACTCCCACGGCGACGGCGGTCGCGATCAGCGGGCGATGGCTTGCGGGCGAGACGCGGGCCCCTCTGGGTGATCGGCCCGCTGCGGCGTCGACGAGGTCGAGCCCAGCCGCGGTCCGGGCCCACAGGTCGCGTGGAGGCTCGGGAGACGAGAGAGAGCCGAGCTCGAGGTGGATCGCCCGATACTCTTCCGCCACGCCCGCGCATTCCGGGCAGGCACCGAGGTGGCCCGCCAGCCAATCCGCGTCGCTCGTCTCGAGCTCGGCATCGACCGACTCAGCGGCCAGGTTTCGTGCCCGCTCGTGGATCAGCGCCTCGTCGCGGATGAGGCGCTTCGTGTCGGGGCTCATCGTCCGGCTCGCGTCTGGTCGTCGCTCGGTCGGTGCGGGTCTGACGCGCGTACCTTCCCTGCGTATGTGGCGTCGATGGCGTCTTCTCGTTCCTTCTCCTTGCGTTTCTCGTCGGCGAGGGCCTGCCGCAGGCTCTCCCGTGCGCGGGTCAGAAGCGCCCGAGCGGCAACGTGGCTGACGCCGAGCGTCTCGGCGAGCTCGAGGCCGGTCAGGTCGTTGACTTCGGCGAGCAGAAGAGCCGCTCGCTGCCGCTCCGGGATGCGGGCCAGCGCGCGCGCCAGCGGTCCCGAGAGCCGCATCTCCATCGCCAGATGCTCGGCCGAAGGGCCGCCCCGTGGCTCTCGCCGGTCCACGGCATGAAGCGGATGATGCGCCGACGGCGCATCTCGTCGAGCACTACGCGATGGGCAATCTGGTACAGCCAGGCTCGCGCCTTGGCCCGGTCCTCGAGAGAGCCCTGGGCCTTGTACGCCTTGATGAAGGTGTCCTGGGCGAAGTCCGCCGCGATGTCGGCGTCGCGCACCATGCGGAAGATGTACGCATAGATCTCTGCATGGTGGAGCGCGAAGAGCTCCTCGATGAAGGTGCGGTCGGCGGTGCCGTCCGATGCGGCGGTCACGCCGCGCTCCAGTTGCCAGGTCGTCGCGCTGATGGACACTCTGTAGCCGCCGCCATGTTCCGGGTATGTGGCCTCAGGCGCCTCCCCGCGCGCCGGGAGTTAGTGACGGGGCGTGCGATGAGCCTGTGACGGCGCGGTGCCCCTCGTCTCATGACAGGTCAGCAGCTCCCCCCAATGGACCCTGACGCAGCAGCTCCTCAACCGCCTCCTCCGGAGAGACCGGGTTGACCGGCAATCCGGTCCCCAATTCGAGCCCGGCGATCTCGCGGAGCCGCGGGTGGACTTCCCAGTGCCAATGGTACGTCGCGTCGACGCGTTCGCGGAGAGGAGCGGTGTGCAGGACTAGGTTGTGAGGCGGGCCGTCAAGACACGCCAGCCGGCCCAGGACCTGGCGCAGAGCTTCGGCCGTGGAGGCTACGTCGGCGTCCGTGGCGGCGGCGAAGTCGGCGGCATGCCGGCGCGGAACGATCCAGACCTCGAACGGCGAGCGGGACGCATACGGAGCGAAGGCAACGCTGGCGTCGTCCTGCCAGATCATGCGGATTCCGGCACGCGGCTCTTCTCGTACCAACCGGCAGTACGGGCACTCACCTTCGCGTATCACGTAGCGGGCCGCGCCGCCGATCTCCTCGGCCACCCGGTGCGGGATTTGAGGCAGGTCGTACAGGTCGAGGCAGAGGTGGTTGGTCCGGGCGCCCGCCTGGGCACCCCAGTTCTGGACGACCTGGAGGTACTCGGTCTGGCCGACCTGCTCGGCGTCGATGAACGCCTTGCGCACGCTCGAGAGCATGCCCTTCAAGAGCTCGCTTCCGACGGTCTGGATCGGCCGGTGCTCGCCCGGCGGCGCGACGACCGTACGCCAGCTGCCGGCAGCCTTGGCCTGCGACATCGCGACCTGGGCCAGGCTTCGATCCAGCTCACGGGCTTCGTCCTGGGCGCCCACCACGTGAAACGCGTAGTCCTTGAGGGTCCTGACCCGGATGCCCTCGCCGGGGGGTTGGGTGCAATTCTGGCATTCGGCCCCATCGTCGACGGCCGCGGCTGCGAGCGAGAAGCGTCCGCGGTGGAACTGCCGGTCCACGACCGTGGCAACCCACCAGCCGGTGATGGCGTCGCGGCGTAGCTCGAAGAGCCCGGCTCCCATCAGAGGGCCCCGGCCATCGCGAGGCTCGCTGTGCGCTCGGCAAGAAGCCGCTCCAGACCCGCCCTGGCGGCGACGGGATCGGCTAGCGGGGGAAGAGCGCCGGCCAGCGGGGCGCCGATCGCGGCCGCCAGCGCAATCGCAAAAGCGGCCCCGGCCTGCGCCACCGATTCGGTCGTTGGCTCGGACGGGCGCCCGAGCTCGCGTGCGACAGAAGTCGACTCGAGGCCGGGCATGCCGCAGGCGTCGATCAGATCGAAGTCGGAGAGGCGAACGGTGACGTTTAGGGCGATGCCGTGGTAGCTCACGCCGTGCTCGATGCGGACTCCGACGGCCCCGATCTTGCGGGTTCCGTCGCCGCACCAGCAGCCCGGAAACCCTTCCTTCGGTCCCGCATCGACGTCCAAGGCCGCGCAGGTTTGGGCGAGGGAAGTTTCGAGAGCCCGAACGAGGGGCCGGATCAGCAATCCGCGGTCGGCGAGCTTCACGATTGGATAGGCGGTCAGCTGGCCCGGACCGTGGTACGTGACCTCACCGCCGCGTTCGGTCTCGATCAGCTCGATCTGGCGCGCCTTGAGCTCGGCGGGCCCGGCGATGACGTGCGAAGGATCGCTATGGCGGCCCAGCGTTAGCACCGGCTCGTGCTCAAGGAGGAGCAGTTGATCGCCGATCAGCCCCGCCGCCCGTGCTGCCACGAGGAGATGTTGCAGCTGCCAGGCGTCGCGATACGGCGTTCGGCCAAGCCACCACGCGGCAATCGGCGGCGCCGAGTCGGCGTTTCCGGAAGGTGAGCCCTGCGCGGAGCGATCCATCACCGCCACGATAGCAAACGCGAATAGGCCGCCCGCGGCTCGGGGCCGATCGCGTCAGATGCGAGCCGGGCATCGTTGCGGCGCGCGGTCCTTCGTAGCGGTTCGAAGCGGTCGCGTTGCAGCGGATACTACTCGTATGTGCACGGATGCCGGCACTGACGCCGGATCAGATTGCGCTCCGCGTGGGGAAATCTATGGAGATCGCACCCCGGATTCGCCGCGTCGGCGGCAACAGTATCGTCAACGCCTACCTGGTCGAGGACGGCGGCTCGATAACCATCGTCGATGCCGGACTCTCGGGGCTCTGGAGCGACCTGCCGCGCGAGCTCGCCGCCATGGGCCGCAGCCTCGAGGACGTCCGATCGATCGTTCTGACGCACGGCCACAGCGATCACGTCGGCTTCGCCGAGCGCGGCCGCACCGAGCGGGGCTGGCCCGTCCGCGTCCACGAGCTCGATGCGGCGCTGGCGCGGGGCGAGGTACCCAACCCAGCGAAAGGCGGAGGCCCGATGCGACCGCTGCCGCTGCTCGGATTCCTGTGGTGGTCTCTGCGCCACGGCGCGCGGACCCATCACATCGGCGTCGTCTCGACGTACGGCGACGGAGCCACGCTCGACGTCCCGGGGTCTCCCCATGTCACGCTCGTTCCGGGGCACACGCCAGGCAGTGCCGTTCTCCATTTCGCCGGCCACGACGCTTTGCTCGTCGGCGATGCGCTTTGCACCTATGCGGTGACCACAGGCCGAACCGGGCCGCAGATCGCACCGTTCTCGGCCGATCCGGATCTTGCGTTGGCGAACCTGTCACGGATCGAGAGAATCGAGGCGTCACTCGTCCTGCCGGGCCACGGCCCGGCCTGGACGGAGGGCACTGCCGAGGCGGTTCGTGCGGTCCGATCCGCCGCCGGGCGAGACTGATCCGGCCGGAACTGAGCCGGACAGATCTCGAATTGCCCTGTGCGACCCGCTCTAGACGCACCACAGCGGGAGTTCCGGCCCGCACGCTGCCGCGCCACAGCCGACCTTCTATGGGCTAACCTGCCGCCGCCTCCAGGCCGAGTCGACCCATGTCGACGGCGGGCGTACCGTTCGCCGCTCGCTCGAAGATTCGATCCAGCGCCAGCCGAAGCCCAGTCGCCGCTGCTCCGGCGATGACGCCGTCAGCTCCCAGGCCCGAGATGGCCAGCCTCGGTGAGAACGGAGAGATGGCGGCCAGGGCCTCCGCAACGGGTCCGAGCAGTAGATCGCCACCTCCGGTGCCGATGCCACCACCGAGAACCACAAGCTGAGGATCGAGGACCGCGGCGATTGCCGCAATCGCGTGGGCGAGACGGCGCGACTCGATCGCCACCACGGCCGCGGCGGCCGGGTCGCCTGAGCGCGCGGCCGCAAATATGATGGTTCGATGTATCAGCGGCCCCCGTGCCAGGCTACGAGCCAGTCACGTTTGTTGGGGCCGTGATCTTGTTGGCCGGGTCGTTGACGTTGCTGAGGTCGAACTTGATCTCGTACGCGACGCTCTTGTCGCTGGCCGTGGCCACGATCGCCATGCTGACCGGGTAGCCACCGTCCTTGGCGATCCAGACGTCCGCCGACCATGTCGCGCCAGTCACGCCCAGCGACGACCCGTACTCCGCCAGGGCCGAGCTGGAGGCCTGATAGTGGTCGGCGCTCACGCCGTTCTTCGTCTCTGTCCCGACCTTGTTCCAGCCGCTGGCCGAGGACGTGTCGAGAGCGCTCGAGAACATCGTCTCCGGAGAGAAGGAGTCGGCCAGGCTGCTACCCGACGCCGCGGTCTTGAAGAAGGTGCCGCTGCCGCTCATGTCGAGATAGTCGAAACCGCCGACCTCGATCATGTGGAGTCCGGCGAGGTTTATGTCGGCGGCCTTCTCGGGCGAGACCGTGATCGTGCCGGTCATCGTGAAGGGAGCGCCACCCGACCCCGTACCTCCGAGGGCCGACAGCATGCTGCCAAAGCTGCCGCCCGCGAGGGTCATGCTGAACTTGAAGCTCTTGATGCTGGAGAAGGCGCTCGCGGCGCCGCTCAGGCCGGTGCCAGTGGCGGCCTGGCCGGAGGTCCCGGGCTGGCTGGAGGCCCCGGGCTGGCCCGTCGGGTTATTCAGCGCGAGACCGCTACGAGCGGACCAAGCATCGCCTCGGCCGCCAGCGTGGCGCGAAGGTTGCCCGGATCGACATCGCCCGCCAGCTCGCCGGAGCCATCTGGCACGTCCTAGCCAAGAACGAACCCTTCGCCCCGGCAGGCCCCGCTATCACCCTGGTCGCATGACGACCCTGCATCGAATTGGGCCGCCGGCGCAGCCTCCCATGCAACCTTGTCCTTCAAGCAGAAGGCCATAGAGAGATGAGCGCTGCTCGATCCGTCAATCAGTCCGCCGGGCCGTGAGGCCGGCCCGGGCCGGAATCAAATGCGAGGTACCCAACTTGACCGCTGGCCCCCTTTCATAGAGCTGGATAGCGCTTCTCTCTTCTCAATCGGCATCCCAGATGGAACGGAACCCCGGGCGTTTGCCGGGGTTCCGACCGCTGGCTGAGGAATTGCGCTGCCTTCGCGGCGAGGCGAGCTACGGGTTGATATCGGCCGCAGCAGGAGCCGCGATGGTGACCGGCTGGTCGTAGTTGGTGACCGTGATGGTGAAACCGAGGGCACCGAGCGAGGCAGAGGCGCCCTTGATCTCGATCTTGGCCAGACGGTTGCTGTCCTTGTACACCCAGAAATCGACGGATGCGGAGTCGATCTTCATGGCAGGAGAGGTGCTGGCCTGGGCCGCGATCTCGGCGTTGAGCTTGTCGAGAGGTATCGAGATGTTGATGTGGTTGGCGTCCTTGCCGTCGATCTGGTCCACGCCGACCAGGGTCGCCGTGACTCCGGCCTGCTGCATGGCCGCTCGCAGCTGGGCGACCTCATCGGTCAGGCTGGTCAGGGCCGAGGGACCCGGAGTTGGAACGGAAACCGGCAGACCGCCGGTCAGGCTGCCGAGGTCCGACTTGGTGTACTTGGTGCCAAGTAGGCTGACCTTGTAGTAGAGGGCGTTGTTGACGACGACGATGTCGCCCGTGATCGGGAGGTTGCCCAGCAGCTCCATGGCCGGCACGGTGAGCGAGAGATGAGCGGCCTGATTGGTCACGTCGACATCGCCCTCGATGGCCGTGCCGTCGAGCTTGACGTCACCCGTGATCTGCAGGCCGGAGCTGGCGGTTGCATCCTTGAGTGCCGCGGCCTTGATCGTGCCGGTGACGGCGATCTTGATGTGGAACGACTTGATGTCCGCTCCACCGTTGATGACCTGGGTGATGATTGAGTTCGGGTCGTTCGCGTTGACGGTGGCGACTACCGATGCGGCGGTCGTCGGGGGCGTGACTATGCTGAAACTACCCGGGCCCGGGGTCTTCGAGCTTCCGTTCGTGACCACGTAGGCTCCCGCCGCGACGGCAGCGAGGAGGAGCACGGCGACTATCGCCATCGCGGGGCTGATCCCCGACTTCACCGGCCGGGCGGCGATTGGCGTGGGCACGGGATAGGCCGGTGCCGTCGGCGGAATGCCAGCGGGTGCCCACGGTGGAGGTGGCGGGGCGGCCTGGAACTCGGGGGCTGCAGGAGTCACAGGTGCGGCAGCCTGGGCCCATGGCGGAGGCGGAGGCGGGGCGGCCTGAGCCTGCGGTTCAGCCGGTGGGGTGGGCTCGGCCGGAGGCGCGGCCTGGGCTTGCGGTTCCGCTGCAGGAGCGGGCACGACCGCCGGCGCAACGAGGGCGGGCAGGCCAGAGCCGCACGTTGGGCAGAACTTCTGGCCCGCGGCCGTCGCCGCCGTCCCGCAGTTGGGGCAGAACCCGAATCCGGTCGCCATTCGATCTCCCTCCTAAGGTCTGCCTGGACTCCCGCCGGAAGACGGCAACCGGCCGCCACCGGACTTCAGACACTTCCCATTCTAGTGCCGGCAACCGCCGATTCGGGCAGGAAGACGCCAGGTAGTTGACCAAGTTGCCGCAAGGCTTTCGTACGGGCTCGGACTGCGACGATGTCCGCAGCGACCAGTGCCTCAGAAGTGATCCTGGTAACCGATCTCCGGCAGGATGCCGACGATCTGCGCGTCCGGCACCGGCCGGTCGGCCTGGTCGGCTCGCAGCGGGCGCTCAGGTGCCGGCGGGACTCAGCATGACAACCCAGAGGCCTCGATCCGGCAGGCTCAGCAGCGGCGTTACGGTGGTTCGACCCACCCGCACCACGTGGTCGACCTCGAACGGTGCGTCATCTTGGGCGACGTTTCCACCGTGGTCTCGATCCACGTAGACGATCGTGGTGACGCTGACCGTCAAGATCGATGGGTCGCCGCCGATCGGCGAACCGCCCCGCACGGACCAGACTGGCAGACCCATGTCCACGGCCACGTTTGGCACGAGCAGGCTCGGAACCCAAAGCCGGGGCGGCGGGCCCTGATTCGGTCGCTCGACGTCGGTCAAGATCCAGGCGGGGCGATCCGGGAGAGCATCCATGGCTGCACTGATCGTGGGGAGCGCGAGCTGGACGTCGGCCTGAAGGGCGATGGAGCCACTCACCGTCCCGCGCGTGTCCTGGCTGATGGGGCCGTAGGGTCTGATGAGCGCCACCGCCACGAGCGCACCCACGACCACCCAACCGCCGGCCGCCACGAGACGGATGCCGAGGCCGGTTGAGGCAGCCGAGCCCGGCGCCCGAGCGACCAGCGACGGAACTGCACGCCGAGCAGCCGCCGACGCCAACGTCACCAGGGCCTGCGCACCGAGGGCGGCGCCGAAGACGACGGCCGCATCCGCCGGGATCAGGTACCGGCCCGACACATAGGTGTTCCGAAAGGCCAGGAACTCCAGGAACGCGATGACCCCGGGGCCGCATGCGGCGAGGCCGATCAAGACGACCGTCTGGCGCCGCCTGGCGAGGTCAAGGACTCCCGCGGCGAAGAGCACGAGCATTGCCAGACGAGCCCAGTTGCCGGCGAAGTGGTCGACCAGGGTCGAGGCAAGCTGTGTCGGGCTCATCACGGCAGCGGGCACGGCCTTGGACACGATCGTGGAGACATCCACCCAGAAGAACCCGTTCCCGGTGAGCAGCCAGTCGTGCAGGATCATCACTGGCAGGGCGAGGAAGCCGAGCAGCAGCAACGCGGCGCGTCGAGGCGGGCGAGGAATTTCGCCCAGTAATGCGGCGGGCGCGAAGCGCCAGACGCCGAGCGCGACCGCCGCCAGGCCGAGGATGATGAACGTCTCGACCCGCGCCAGCGCACCGAGGAACAGCGCGATACCCGCAAGGCCGAATCGGGGCCACCGTGCAGTCAGGGCCAACCCGGCCGCGACCCAGAAGAGAATGGCCCAGGGAGTGGCATACGTCAGCGAGCCGTCCTCGAAGAGCAGATAGCTCCCGAGAAGCCCGGAGGCTGCCATGCCGGCAGCGACCGGGCCACCCGTCCGCAAGGCCAGGGCTGCGGCCGCCGCAAGCATGGCCACATATTCGAGGGTCGCGAGGACGGAGAGAGCGCGCCAGTCGTGGGCCAGATTGAAGACGATGCCGTACAGGAGCGTGACAAACGGCTTGGGAGTCGTCGAGACCCAGGCTTCGAGGGGTTGATGAGCGGCGATCCTGTCGAAGTACAGGACGGAAGCCGCCGAGTCGAAGCCGATCGCCGGCGTGCCCAGCGGTCGATAGGCGAGTACGAGCGCTACGAGACCAACCGCGAAAACGGCGAGCAGGATCGCCGTCTCTTCCGAAAGCCGGCGGCCGGCGGCCAGCCATTCCCGGGGAGAATCGGCGTCACCCGTTCGATCCGTCTTCTGCACCGGCGAAGCTTATAGCCCGGACGGCGAGGGTTGCCGTCTCGCCGAGCACAGCCGCGTTATTGATCTCGACGGCGAATGGAAACCGCCTCGCCCGCGACGTCGTCGCTCTTCTCGCCATGAGGGCCGCTGGCGGCCGCAATGTCGAAATCGGGGTCGCCTGCCGCCGCTGCGACGAGCTCTCCGTGCTCGACCGGGGGTGGCGGCGCGGATCGATCGCTTCGAGCCGTGGCGCTCTCACGCAGCAGGTGGAGGTGG
>Ga0116132_1002824_pt1 | contig 10212 bp, 10 predicted proteins | sample June2015DPH_17_1_2_FD_89735 | JGI IMG/M metagenome (GOLD analysis project Ga0116132, IMG submission 89735) | Peatland microbial communities from SPRUCE experiment site at the Marcell Experimental Forest, Minnesota, USA - June2015DPH_17_150 | ecosystem: Environmental > Terrestrial > Soil >... | reverse complement strand
CCGCACGAGATACCAGTTCTGGAGCCAATCGGCGACGCGCTCATCGCGAACGTGGAACGGTTCGCCGGGACTGATGACGGCGAGCGAGCCAGGGCTCGTCCGGAACGACTCGAGCGTGGCCCGCCCGATGTAGACGATTTCGAGGCGGTCGCTCCACTCGGGGTATCGGCTGACGAAGCGGCGGTGCATCTGCTCGAGACCGGCGAGGTCGAGCGCTTCAACCTCCGGCGACGTCACCGCAACGAGGTCGATGTCGCTGACCCCGGGATCGAAGCCACCCGTAACTGACGAGCCGTAGAGATAGAGCCCGACGAGGTCGTCGCCGAGGACACCTTGGATCTCCGAAGCCAGGGCTGCTACAAAGTATGCCGCCGGGCGTTCGTCACGGTTCATGTGGTGAGGTTCGGCGACCCGGTCCTGGCGGTCAAGCTCTCCGATCATCCGGACCTACCAACCGGCTGTGACGCACAAGTGGCATGCGGCGCCTTGACAGTTCGCTCATCAGGCTGGCCTGGGCCGGCCGCTTTGCGAGGTGCACGTGGGACGGTCTCAGGCTGCGACCGCACTGGCCCGCGCCTCGCCACCTCGGCCACCTCTCATTGTGGCGTTCGGCGGATTCCGAGAGACGATGCGAACATGGTGTTCTGTTGTTCGGGGCGGCCCCCACCGGAGGATCGGCGTTCGAAAGGCGCGGGAAGCGCGACCGCCCGCACCGGTGCTAGGCTCGATGGGTGCTGCTCGGTATCGACCACCTGGTCATCGCGGTTCGCGACCTCGACCATGCGGCCGACGAGCTCGAGCGATGCGTTGGCCTGGCCGCGACCGGTGGCGGCCGGCATCCGAAGTTGGGGACGCAGAACCGGCTGGCGTGGCTTGGCGACACCTACCTCGAGCTGGTCTCGATCGCCGATCGAGACGTCGCCGAGGGATCATGGCTCGGTGTCCCGACGATCGCCGCCCTCGCGCGCGGCGGCGGCCTCGCGACCTGGGCGATAGCGACCGACTCGATCGTCGCCGACATCGCGGCGCTCCGCGCGATAGGCGCTCGCCTAGGCAACTCCACGCCGGGCGAACGCGAGCGTCCCGACGGCACGGTCGTCCGCTGGCGGGTGGCGATTGGAGGCCGGTTGGGCCCAGCCGAGCCGCCGTTCCTGATCGAACACGAACCCTTCTCGGCCGAGTGGACCGCTGGAGATCGAGCGGCCCGCAGCACCGAGCGTCATCCGATCGGGGGGCCAGTGCGGCTGGAGGTGCTCGAGCTCCCCGTCGCTGATATGGCGAGCGCGAGCCAAACGCTCGCCCGGTCCGCCAAGCTCCAGTTCCGGCCATCGCCCGTCGGCGGCGGCGCCCGCGACGCCAGCCTCGGCCGCCACATCGTGCGCCTGCGGCCAACGCACGGGCCGCCTATCGCAGCGGGAATCGGTCTCGCGTCGTCGGCCGGCGATAACAGATCCGTGGATGCTCTCGGGTGCCGCTGGACCGTCAGGCGGTCCAGATGACCTCGGCCCTATCGCCGGTTGCGACCAGGCCTTCCTCGGAGCACTACGGCGTATCTGAGTGAGTCTTCCGGTCCGGGCAGTGAAAGCGAGCGCCGACGTGGGTCTGTCAGCCGCACGATCCGCGCGCGTAGCGACTGGGCGTTTGGGCGCCGCTCGGCAGACCACAATGTCGAGATCGGGGCTGAGAAGCCAACAAGAGTGATGGCCCCTGGCGCTCGTCCAGGGGCCATCACTGCTAACCGAACGGTGGGGGTTACTAGCCCTTCTTGTCCTTCTTGTCCTTCTTCTTGTTGGCCAATCTGGTCTCCTCACGGCGGGTCGAACCCTCACAGTGTAGGCCCGTGCGATTCGGTCTCCTGCCACCCGAACTACGGCCGACAACAGGTGGCCGACACCACGTGGTCATCGTGCATGGTTTGCGAAATACCACGCTACGCCCTCTCCGGGTCCAGAGTGCCAGGTCAACGTCAAGGGTTTGACCTAACCAGCCGGTCACCGCGTCCTGAGACGGTATGCAGAGATTCACCTATCCTGCAAGCGTTCACGCATTCGCGATAAGGATCGAGGGGCTACGCGTCCGGTCCCGGGGGCGTCCGTCGAGGCTCGTCTCCAACGGGCTCAGGCCGTCTCAGCGGGGCTCGGGCCGTTCGATTGGGCCAGACGGACCGGTCTCCTGGGCGTTCGGCGGCTGCGGCTCCGCTGGCTGCGGCGTCGATGCGGTCCGAGTGATGGGTTTCGCCGACGCTGGGACGGACTCGTAGACTCGTGCCCCTGGAATGGGTGGAATCAGCCGAGGCGTGCCGCAGCTGTAGCATTCTGCCATCCCCAGACGGTTCAGAGAGCGGCAGACTTCGCACTGCCACATTTCGTCCATGGGCATCCTCTCCCGATGGTGGGCGCCTTGCGCACTCTACGCCGCGCAGTGCGCGTTGACGCACCGTTCTTCGCGCCGACGGGCGCTGGAGCGGTCCCGGACGCTTCGATGGGCTGGCCGCAAGACCCCCAGCGACATGCCCCGGGGTCCGGGTACCAGTATTCGGGACGCTCCTCCTGACGGTTCATCCCGCCATGGCACTAACAAGCCATGCTGTTCGGCGGGCCGTCAGATCGCGCAAGCGGGCGGTCCTCAGCTGATGGTGTCACCGGGCTCCCAGGCGTGGACCGTGGCCGTCAGCTTGCGCGCGTCGAGCGCGTCGCGCAGCTGCCCGGGTGTCCCGGCGAGCAGAGGGAAGGTTCCCCAGTGGATGGGGAGGACGTGGCGGACTCCTAGGAGGTCGACCGCGACCGCGGCGGCCCGCGGGTCCATCGTGAAGTGGCCGCCGATCGGGAGGATCGCCAGGTCCGGCGCGTAGAGCTCGCGAATGAGCCGCATGTCGCCGAAGACCGTCGTGTCGCCCGAGTGATAGACGCGATACCCGTTCTCGAGCTCAATGACGAAGCCCACTGGCTCGCCGAACGACTTGACGGCGTCGCCGCCGAACAGGTCGCCACTCGAGTGGACGGCCGGGACCATGGTGATGCGCAGGCCGTGGGTCTCGACCGTACCGCCGGCATTCATGCCAGCTGAAGAAGTAGCATGGTCGGGGCGACATCAGCGATCGGGAGTATCAGACCGAGCGAGACGCTGTCCAAGCCACGCTTGCCCAACTGCCCGACGGCGACCGCATCAGAACGTTCGATGCCTACCGGGCGCGCCTCCTGGCACTACCTGCGGCCATCGCTATGGCGTCACCGGCGCGTCGGGAAGAGCTGTGTCGGATCGTGGTCGAAGCGGTCGTGGTGAACGACCGGATGGTGGAGGAGATCGTGTGGACGCCGCCGGCGAGACCGTTCTTCGAAAAACAGCGGGAGTGCCCCCAAGGGGGCTTGGGGACCCGCCCGCTGTTAAGTGACGACGACCTAGCGTGGTACGCGGCATGAGCGGCATCGCCACCAGCCTCCTAACCGTCGAGCAGGTCCCGATCGACCAGCTGCGTCCTGATCCAGGGAACCCGCGACGGATCAGCGACGAGGAGCTTGACTCCCTGGAATGGAGCATCCGGCAGTTCGGCTTCGTTCAGCCGGTCCTCGCTCGCAGGGACGATGGCGTCGTCACCGGTGGCCACCCTCAGCGTCACCAAGCGAGCGAGTGGGCACAATCGTGCAACAGCTCCAATAGCACTCGCTTTCGATTGGTGTCTCAATCGCCGGAGTCTCTCCGAAGAGCGCGTGCCTCACCTCTTGTGCCCGGAGTCGCTATGCGTATACTCCTACGTATAGCGACAGAGTTGGACAGGAGTTACGATGCCCACGTGCCGAACAAGACCATCTACGTTTCAGACGGGGATCTGCCGATCTACCGGCGGGCCCAGGAGCTCGCCGGCGGCAACCTCTCGGCCGCGATCGCGGCCGCGCTGCGCCGATATGTCGATGTCGAGGAGGGACGTCTCGAGGGCTTCGAGGAGATCACCCTCCGCGTCGGACCCGGGAAAGGCCGCAAGGTGCGCTTCACGGGCGTCCTCCTCAGCGATTGGGGCACGTCGGAGGGGGGCCGGGTCGAGAACTTCCGCGTCTATCGCAGCCGCACGGGCAAGTTCGTGGTCCACGTCGAGCGGACTCCCGACTGGACAGCCCGCGACGCGGACGGCAAGCCCTCGGGCTGGCGCAGTTATCTCGGCCTGGGCGTCCACAGTTGGGGCTTCAGTGCGGGCGAATCCACCTTGGAGATCGTCCACTCGCTCGACGCGTTGCGCGAGAAGATCCCGCCCCCGCTCTTCGACATGGTCGCTGCCATGGGAAACCAGCCGGTCCTCGAGGATCTCGACATCTGAGCGGACCGGTTGGCTGCCGGTCGGCGGGGGTGCGGCATGACCGCCACTCTGACCCGGACGGCCATCGAGGCCACCGGACTGCGCAAGTCGTATGGCGACCACGTCGTGCTCGACGGCATCGACCTGAACGTGCCGGCGGGAACCGTCTTCTCATTGCTCGGACCGAACGGCGCCGGTAAGACCACAACCGTTCAGATCCTGTCCACGCTCATCGCCCCCGACGCCGGCGAGGTGCGCGTCGCCGGCCACGATCTCGCCCGTGAGCCCGATGCGGTCCGCGCCGCGATCGGCGTCACCGGCCAGTTTTCGGCGGTGGATAACAAGCTCACCGGCGAGGAGAACCTGATCCTCATGGCGGACCTGCGCCATCTAGGCAAACGAGATGGCCGTCGGCGCGCAGCCGAACTTCTCGCGAGACTCGATCTGGTCGATGCGGCGCGGAATATGGCGGCCACCTACTCGGGCGGCATGCGGCGTCGGCTCGACCTGGCGATGACCCTGGTCGGCGACCCGCGCATCATCTTCCTAGACGAACCGACCACGGGTCTCGACCCGCGCAGCGGCGCACCATGTGGCAGATCGTGCGCGACCTCGTCGGCGACGGAGTCACCATCTTTCTCACGACACAGCAGCTCGAAGAGGCCGACCGGCTCGCAAGCCGGATCGCCGTGCTCGACCAGGGCAAGCTTGTCGCCGAGGGGACCCCACAGGAGCTAAAGCGGCTGGTGCGGGGCGGTCATATTCGGCTCCAGTTCACGGACACAAGCGCGCTTGAGAAGGCCGCTCGCGCTCTCGGCGACGCCGCTCCCGGCACCGCCGGCGCCGCAGCAATGTCATGCGACAACGAGGCGCTCACCCTGCAGGTCCCGAGCGACGGTGGGGTCGGGTCGCTACGGGCTTTGCTCGACAGGCTCGATGAGGGATCGATCGAGGTCGACGAACTCTCGGTCCACACCCCCGATCTTGACGACGTGTTCCTCGCCATTACCGGTCGCCAGGACGGAGAAAGGAAAGGCATTAGATGAGCGCCCTCGCCTACGCCAGGAGCGACTCGTCGACGATGCTGCGCCGACAGCTGCGGCACATGATCCGTTACCCCTCTCTGACGGTGATGCTCGTCGGGATGCCGGTCGTCTTTCTGCTGCTCTTTGTCTACGTCTTCGGGGGCACGCTGGGTGCGGGGCTCGGTGGAGTGTCGGACGGCCGCGCCGCTTAGCTGGAATACGTGGTCCCCGGAATCCTCCTGATGACTATCGCCGGCGGCGCTCAGGGAACAGCGATCTCAGTTGCGATGGACATGACCGAAGGCATCATCGCCCGCTTCCGAACCATGGCCATCTCCCGGGCCTCAGTTCTCACTGGACACGTCGTTGGCAGCCTGATCCAGACGATGCTCAGCATCGCCGTCGTGCTCACCGTCGCGGTGCTCATCGGGTTCCGGGCCACTGCAGGTCCGCTCGGCTGGATCGCGGCGATCGGCCTCGTCGCGCTGACGACCTTCGCGGTCACCTGGCTGTCTGTTGCCTTCGGGCTCGTGACCAAGAGCGTCGAGACCGCGAGCAACATCCCCATGTTCCTGATGCTCCTGCCGTTCCTCGGGAGCGGATTCGTCCCGACGGACTCCATGCCGGTCGGCATACGTTGGTTCGCCGAATATCAGCCCTTCACGCCCATCATGGAGACACTGCGGGGGTTACTCATGGGCACGCCTATCGGCGACAGCGGCGTTGTCGCCGTCGCTTGGTGCGCGGCTGTCACCCTGCTGGCGTTTCTCTGGGCGCAGCGGCTGTACGAGCGCAACCCCGGCCATTAGCCCGCCGAGCGGGTCAGCCCACTAACCTATGAACAGCCGCACAGCCCGCCTACCTAAGCAGATGATCGCGATCTGACTGAGGTTTCGCAGCGCCGTATGCGCGCCCGACCAAGCCGACACGATGAATTTGATCGTGTTGGCTGCCTCCACAAGTTCCAAGGCGATCAAGTCCACATGGACTGCTCAAGTCCCGGCATAGCGGTCGGCGAACGTCTCGCCGAGAAAACGGACACAATCAGTCGTCTCGGCTACCCGCATTCACCCCGGCACGCCGCACCGGCCGGATTGGAATCGGGCGCCATACGACGATGTCGCGATCGGCTTCGGAGATTTCGTGCAGGTCAACCTCCTAGTCCTCTCGTATGTCGCGTCCGCCGCAGTGTCAGCGGCGGTCGCGGCCCTTGCCTGGCGCCGACGTCACATGGCGGGCGCCCGCGCACTGGCTCTCCTCATGCTCGCGGTCGGCTGGTGGTTGCTCGCCAACGCCCTCGAGGCGTCCTCGGTGGAGCTGTCGACCAAGATCGCCTGGTCCGTTGTCGCGTATCCAGGAATTGAAGTCGCGCCCGTCCTGTACCTGCTGTTCGCGCTCGCTTGGACCCGTCAGGACCGCTGGCTGACGCGGGCGCGGCTCGCCCTCTTGCTGGTCGTGCCAGTGGTCTCCGTCGGAATGGCCGCGACGAACGACTGGCACCATCTGCTGTGGCCGACGGTAACGCTCATCGACGCATGGGGCGTCACAGCGGTCTACGAGCATGGGCCGTGGTTCTGGGTGCTGGCCACCTACGCCTATGGCCTCATCGGCGCGGGGCTCGTTGCGCTCGTGGCCGCCATCTACCGTTACCCAGCGGTCTACGCGGCGCGAATCCGTCTCGTGATCGTCGCGTCATTGGTGCCGATTGTCGGCAGCGTCATGTATGCGGCGGGGCTGGTTGCATCGGCACACGCCGACCTGAGCTCGATTGAGTTCGCGATCGCAGGCTTGATCGGGGCCTGGGCCGTCCTTCGGTCCCGGTTGCTCGACATCATTCCGGTCGCCTGGTCGACGCTTGTCGACTCACTCGCCGACGCCGTCCTCGTGCTCGATCCCGAGAGGCGGATCGCGGCCTTCAACCTATCGGCGACTCGATTGCTCGGGACCGGGGTCGATGCAGTGGGCCAGGCGTTCGATCAGGCGCTCGGCCGATTTCCCGAACTCGTGGCCGCCTGCCAGGGAACGGGCCATCAGGAGGCCGAAATACAGGTAAGAGCCGAATCCCCCTCCTCAGGCTCCGAACCGGCGGACACCCGCTGGTTCAACGTTCGGGTCACGCAGATCGGGAACGGGCAAGAACGCGACGCCGGCTACCTCGTGGTCTTGCGCGAGGTAACCGAGCGCCGAGCCTTCGAGGACGAGCGACGCGCCGCCGAGGAGCGCGAGGTCGAGCTTGAGGCGCGGCTGCGGCAGTCCGCCAAGATGGAGGCCGTCGGGCAGCTCGCAGGCGGAGTGGCCCACGACTTCAACAACCTGCTGACGGCCATCCGGGGGTTCGCCGAGCTCCACCTTGCCGAGCACCCGCCCGGAGACTCGGGACGGGAGGACGTGCTCGAGATCGAACGTGCCGCCGAGCGCGCCGCCCAGCTGACAAAGGGGCTGCTCGCCTTCAGCCGCCGAGCAGACGCGCACCCGGTGCCCATTGACCTAACCGAGGTGGCGTCCGACGCGGTGGTCCTGTTGCGCCGTCTGGTAGGGGAGCACATCACGGTCCGGCTCGACGCCTACCCCGAGGTGCCATGCGTCCTCGCTGACCGCGTCCAGATCGACCAGGTCCTTCTCAACCTCGCCGCGAACGCCCGTGACGCGATGCCAGCGGGCGGCACGCTGACCATCGCGGTGAAGCCCGCCACACTGACCAAAGGCTTCGCGAGAGCGCATCCGGGGGCACGGGCGGGGCGTCATGTCCTGCTCGAAGTATCCGACACCGGCGTCGGGATGGACGAGACGACGCAAGAGCATCTATTCGAGCCCTTCTTCACGACCAAGCCGCCCGGCCAGGGCACCGGACTTGGGCTCGCGAGCGTATACGGCATCGTCAAGCAGGCGGAAGGCTACGTCGATGTCGAGAGCCGCCCGGGTTCTGGCAGCGTCTTCCGTGTGTACCTGCCGGCGCTCGAGGGGACAACGGCAGGGGTTCAAGTCAAACCAGCGGCTGGCCAGACGCGCAGCCAGGGGACAGAGACGATCCTGCTCGTCGAGGACGAGTCGGCGGTACGCCTCTTCGCCCAGCGCGTGCTCCAGGATTACGGGTATCGGGTTGTCGGCTACGGCGATCCAGGCGTTGCGCTTGAGGCGGTGATCGGCGACCCTGGCGCGTTCGACGCGCTCGTCACCGATGTCGTGATGCCGACCATGAGCGGCCCGACGCTCGCCGAGCGCGTCATCGAACTCCGCCCGGGGTTGCCGATCCTCTTCATGTCGGGCTACGGTGGGAGCGCGCTCCCTGATGGGGCGCCAATCCCTCTCGCGAAGCCGTTCAGCGCAGGCGACCTCGCCGATGCCGTCGCTGCTCTTTTCGGACGGGCTGGCTGAGGCCTGGCGACGGGTTCACCAACTGTCCAGCGCCTAGCTGGGACCGTCGGCACCAGCAGCGCGGGGGTTCAGCCGAGACTCGTGGCGGGTGCTCACGCGCGGCTTAGGTGAGGCCTTAGGGCCGCCGCCACAGTCCGCGAGCCGACCGAGAGTACGGCCGGCTCGTCTGAGGAGGATCGCACGCCGTGAGGGAGGCGGTTTGGTGATTGGAATGATCGAGACGCTTTCGGCAAACAGCGTCAATGCTTACGTCCGACCGCTGCGCTCGCTTGCCATCTGGCTCGTCGACGAGGGCATTCTCTCTATCAACCCATTCCGCCGGTCTCGCCGGCGAGCAGCGCTCAATCCCCTACTCCCATCGGAGGGGAGACCGACCAAAGCGCCACGCTCGACGACCTCCATGCCCTCGAACGGGGCTGCGTCGGCGATAGCCCGTTGGACCTTCGCGATGCGTGAACATCGTGGGTAGCCCAACGACGAGGGCTCCGCCGGGGAGGCCGAGGTGACCCTACTCAAACCCGTGCGGCTCTCCAGCGTCGGTGGCAACGTCCATCGCGCTAGCGGCCTTTCAGCCTAGCCACCAAAGATCCCGCCCAGACCTCCGCCCAACAGGCCGCCGAGCGGCGACTCCTCGTTTCCCTCTTCCTTCTCGATTTGCTCCAGGGCAACGACGATCGCCAAGGCGAGCGGGGCGTCGTAGCCCGGTGAAACCTGGATGCCGTAGGCGTCGTGGATGGTGAAGAACTGGCGTGAGGCGACTATCACGTCTGTGCCGTCCTTCTGGATGTGGAATTCGCGACCCGCCCAGTTGCCGGTGACCTTCATCTGGCCGCCGTCTGCCGCGGTGATCGTGAAGTGCTCGCCCATGAACGACATCAGGGCTCTCTGGATCGTCGCCACGACCTTGTCGCCCTGTTTGACCTCGAAGGTCTTGTGGACGTGCGCGAGCGACTTGTTGATCTCGTAGAGCTCCTGGCCCGAGGTGTCCTTGAGCAGCAGCGAGCGCCGGACTGCCAGGAGCTTGCCGTCCACCTCGAAGGCGTGGTTCCCGTTGGAATCGTCGATCCAAAGGTCGCCGGTCATCGAGATCAGCTTCTGGTTCAGCACGAACGTCTGGCCGGTAGCGTCCTGCTGAGCGGCAGCAGCCGGTGCCGGAGCCACGAAAGTAGGTGGAGCCGAGACGCCGGAAGCGGGCGGCACCCGCGGTCCGACGGGGGCGCCGCAACTGACACAGAACTTGGCGTCGTCAGCCAAGCCGCCGCCACACTGTGTGCAGAACATCGCCAAGGTCCACCTCTTGCTGACGAGCAATCGGACGCCACTACAGTATGCGCGAGCGGCGCCGATTTGCCGCCGAGTCGCTTCCTAGCCACATACGCCGCGCGGGCGCAAGGCGGGATTGCGCACTCAGGTCTCTATGCAGAGGGTCTTCGTGTCAAGGGCTTTCGCGCGGGGGAGCCCGTTTGGGCGAGAGGAATGCGCTTCTCATGTCTCTATGGCCTCCTCGAAGGGGAGGACTCGGTT
>Ga0116132_1002817_pt1 | contig 10224 bp, 8 predicted proteins | sample June2015DPH_17_1_2_FD_89735 | JGI IMG/M metagenome (GOLD analysis project Ga0116132, IMG submission 89735) | Peatland microbial communities from SPRUCE experiment site at the Marcell Experimental Forest, Minnesota, USA - June2015DPH_17_150 | ecosystem: Environmental > Terrestrial > Soil >... | reverse complement strand
CTTATGAGGAACCTGATCTACGAAAGCATAAAATCTTGTCCAAAAAGCCAATGAAATCAATAGGGGGTAATAAGATTTCTACTTAATTTGGACAGCACTGATTTTGCCTATATTTCACGAAAGTTTCCTTCTGACCCTGGTCTTTTCCCTTGGAAACGAATAAATATCTGCACTACCACCCCAGTTGATTGCTGATTGGCGATTGCTGATTGCTGATTGAAATATACAAATTTTATAAAAATTGGTCAACCGAAACGTTCAGAAAGAAAGAGTGAAGCTCCCCGCCCACAGGGCGGGGCTTCCCGGAGAGGAAGTTTCCTTCATATTGTGCCCCTCGACTCCCACCTATAAGGCGGGGCTTGCAGGGCACGTTCCGGCCAAAGAAGTGGAATGTTTGTAAGGTCGAGTAGTCTTCGGCCTGATATAAACTTGGAGGTCAACGATTACCAAGAGAAATGTGCACAAGAAAGGCAGGGACATAACGACCCTGCCTTTCTATATAACTTGATAATCCGAGCAAGTTTAAACCACGGTCAGGTCTTCTTAGGTTACCTACAAAACTCTCCTAATCCCTAATGGCCTGATACACAGAATCTCTCATACGATATTGGTACGGGAGCAGCTGAGTAGGTGCTTGAATCATCAGAATGGCAATCAATTGTTCTTTCGGGTCTACCCAGAAATATGTGCCTAAAATCCCAGTCCAATAATAATCTCCTTTAGAACCTGGCAAAGGACTTAGTCCTGGCTCGCAATTAATGGCAAAACCTAACCCAAACCCCTGACCAGTTTCTGAACTGGGGGTCGGCCATGCAATTTGCCATTGCACAGGATATGCAGACTTATACCCCGGTGGTACATTGTTAGAGGTCATGTGCTCTATGGTTTTGCGCGAAACCAAACGTACTCCATCCAGGGTTCCTCCATTGAGAAACATCAGGCATAAACGAGCATAATCGTGGGCAGTTGACACCAAGCCACTGGCACCAGACAACCATTTTGGCTTTTTTCTCACATCAATAACAGGCGGCCTTTGACCAGTTGCTGGATTAATTTGGGGTTCAGCAATTCGCGCTTGCCGTCCAACGCCTTCTGCCCAAAATGCCGTATCCACAAGTTTAAGCGGTTTAACGATCCTCTCCGCAATAAAAGTATCGAATTCAACACCTGTTATAACCTCTACGATGCGTGCCAGCACGTCTGTCGATTGCGAATAATCCCATGTCGTTCCCGGATGGTTTTGTAGGGGTAGTAGAGAGAGTTTTGTAACCAGCTCGGCATTTGTCTGATCATAATCGGTTGTTTTGGCTTCGTTATAGCGGTCCTTAACCATAGATTTTCCAAGAAAGGCATAAGTGAGGCCTGACGTGTGGCGGAGCAGATCCTGCACCGTCATCTCACGACTTGGCGTTTCGAGAACAAGCTCAGTCTTCCCAGTTGCCGGATCTTTCTTCTCCACTCCTACCTTCAGATTTTTGAACTCTGGAAGATATAGGGAGACAGGAACGGGTAGTTGTATTTTACCTTCTTCTGCCAACATCATGATTGCGAGGGAGGTGAAAGGCTTTGTCATAGAGTAGATACGGAAGATTGAATCGCGGGTCATGGGAATGTTTTTTTCTCGATCCTGATAGCCAAACGCTTCGTAGTAAGCGATCTTGCCTTTGCGCAAAACCATAACGACCGCTCCAGGAACAACTTTTTTATCGACATCGCTCTGAATCCATGCCGAGATTCTTTGTAGCCGCTCTTTCGATAACCCTACCTCTTCAGGCCTTGTTGCTTTAGGGATGCCTTGTGCGCTGGCTATCGAAGCTATCAGAATAAGACATAGGGTGACCAACATCATTTGCTTGATGATTTTCATCGATTTGCTCTCCTTTCCCTTTTGTCTGGTCAACGTTTTGCGTTGAATTAGATTGCCAAGTGATGTATATTACACCCTTAACAGAACCGCCTCCCCCTGGGACAGGCCACCGCATATGGCTGCTATTCCGTAACCGCCCCCCCGCCTCATCAGTTCATACATGAGCGTCATAGTGATCCTTGCCCCGCTTGCGCCGACAGGATGGCCCATCGCAATGGCACCGCCGTTTACGTTCGTCTTCTCCTGTAGCTCCTTCATTTTATCAGGATTATCTTTGGCGAGGATCTTCAGAGAAACCAGCGTCACAGCAGCAAAAGCCTCGTTGATCTCCATAAGCTTCATATCATCGATGGTCTTGCCTACCTTGCTTAGCAGCTTTTCAATGGCTTTGGCGGGCACACAGGCCATATACTTGGGCGGCCCGGCAGCACATTGCATGGCCTCGATAGTCGCTAAGGGCTTGAGCCCTCTCTCCTTTGCCTTCTTTCGCGACATAATCATGACAGCCGAGGCCCCCGAATTCATGCCCGGCGCATTCCCTGCGGTGACAGTGGGACTCCCGTACACCGTTTTCAGGTTCGCCAGCTTTTCCAGGGAGCTGTCATTTCTTGGCTGTTCATCCTTATCGAGCAGAATGGGGCCGCCCTTCGACTGAGGCACCTGGATGGCCATCAGCTCTTCACCCACCTTGTATTTGCCCTGTTCGTATGCCCTGAACCATCGCTGATGGCTTTGAAGCGCCCACATGTCCTGCATCTCTCTTGTTACCCCGTATTCAACGGCCACTTCGCCACTGTCAGTAGCAACGGGAGCGAACCCTTTGCGGCTGTAACCCAGCTCAAAAAGGACGTCCTCGAGCTCGACGGGCCCGAGCTTGCTTCCCCAGCGGACCTTATCCGCTTTGGCGATGAGAGGAGTATTTCCCATGCTTTCCGCCCCCGAGGCGATAACGATCTCAGCATTTCCAGCCTTTATGGCTTGGTAACCGAGACGAAGGGCCGTCATTGACGAGCAGCACGCCCGATCGATCGTCAGAGAAATAGAGTCCTCCGGAAACCCAGCCAGAAGTGTGATTTGACGGGCAGGGACATTCGTATATATGGCGTATTCGGCAGGAATGCAGGTCCCGTAATAGACTTCATCCACCCCCTTGGGGTCAACCCCTGTCCTCTTTACGATCTCTCTTAAGACCATGACCCCAAGATCCATACTCAGAGTCGTCTTCAAGATTCCATCAAAGCGGCCGAACGGTGTACGTACCGCTCCCACAATTACCACATCGCTGCTCTCACCATAATCACCCATGAATTCATCCTCCACTGTGTCTATGTTTTTTGGAATCGCCATGCAGGTTCATCGTGGTAATCCGAATAGGCTTCCCGGCATTGTATAACACATTGTGCCCCTTAATTCCGCCTATCCCGCAGGGAGCGGGACGGGGCAGGATCCGGCCAATAACAAAATTGGATAGAAACCACTTTATTGGTCTCGCCATTTTTGTCCTGTGTCAAGGGCATAGGTTTCCACCTGAGGTGATTTCTGAGCTTAATTCTCCCGGATAAATTTCACAATGATCTGAGCCCATTCCTCACCTTTGTCTTCCTGAACGAAATGGCCGGCGTTTATGATCGTTGTGTGTTCCATCCCCTTTGCTCCGGGTATGGTTTTTTGGAAATGGGCATCACCGCCTCTCGTGATGGGATCTGAATCGCTAAAAGCAGTCAGAAAAGGTTTCTTCCACTGTGAAAAGACTTCCCACGCTTTCAGATTCGCGGGTACGGCTGGATCGTCGGGCGATGTGGGGACCAGCGCCGGGAAAATTCTTGCACCGGCCTTATATGAATCATCTGGGAAGGGGGCATCGTACGCAGCCATGACTTCTGGTTCAAGTTTATTAACGCAGGCCCTATTGACGATTTCCCCGATATTGAAATCAGGTGATTTTTGGGAATATTCGCGCCACGCGAGAAAAGCCTCTGATGGCTTTCCTTTTCCGGCTGGCAAACCTGTGTTCGAGACGCATATCCGTTTGAATCGCTCTTCCTGTTCGGCGGCAATTCGCAGTCCGATCAATCCTCCCCAGTCCTGGCATACCAGCGTCATATTTTTTAGATCAAGCGATTTGATCAGTCCGGTTATCCAGCTGACATGTTCTTGATATGAATAATCGCTCATCTCCGCTGGTTTATCTGATTTTCCGAATCCAACCAGATCCGGAGCGATGACGCGGTATCCAGCCCCAACCACGATTGGTATCATCTTTCTGTAGAGATACGACCACGACGGTTCGCCATGCATCATCAATACTGTCTCACGGTCATGATGACCTTCATCAACGTAATGAATTCTTACTCCTTCGACTTCAGCATAGTGTGGTTTAAAAGGATAACCGGACAATCCTTTAAACCTTCCATCAGGAGTTCTTAGCAACTTCATGAATAGCCACCCTCCTTTTTGATTTAGACTCCGGCTTGTTTCTTCGGTGTCTCCAGTGCTCGGGCGCTTCCTGCGGATTGTTGGTTGGAATATACTTATTTTATGAAAATTGGTCAATCGAAACTTTAAGAAAAGGTGGGTGGCGAAAAGGTTTGTTCTTCGCCACCTTCAAGGTCTCCCTTTAAGGTGGCGAAGAATGGAAACGTTGCACAGGTCACGAAATTTTTTCCCGCCTATTTACAGGGGCCGATGCGCTTTCCTTTCATCTTCATCGTCATGGTCTTTCCGCCGTTGCTCTTGACGGTCGTTTCGATAACGCCATCCATCGTGGTCCCGGCGTAGGTGACCTTACCCTTGCTCATGGTCGCGCCCTCCCGGCAGACCACGGTCCAGGTAATGGTGTTCCCCAGGTTCTTCACGTCCTTGATCGTGCAGTCTGACTGCGACGTTTGAGGCACTGCTTTTTCCTTGGTTAAGCAGCTATTATGTGTGAAGGATTTCGCAGGCATGCCAGGCATCTCCATCGTGCTTGTGATCTCCCAGAGACCATCCTCCATGTTCGGTGCAGCAAAGGAAAGCGTTGCAAAGAATAAAAACAATACCGCAGGGATGAAACATATGCCTTTCTTCATAGGGTGCTCCTTTCCAGCTGATTCTGAATGATGAAAACTCGCTTTGGAGTGAGTTGAGGATACGAAAAATTGAGTTCAAAGTCAATCGAAAAATCCGTTAATGTTTGGAATCCATTACCGAGGACAACATTAAAGAATCGAAGATTACAAAAAATGAGTATAACGTAGAACCCAACCGGGAATGGCTGCCTGCGATACAGCCCGCTGTCGCATATCCGATAGATTGTTTCTTTCGCCCAGCAAGAAAAAGTCCTTGCCCTGAAATCAGGGCAAGGACTGAAAAGTTTTTTCGGCTGCTTGAAAAAGCTACTTCTGCTTCACGGAATGACTGGCAGTACCACCTGTATGCACAGCGCTATGCCCTGCGCCTCCTGAGGTCTTAGATGTCCCTGTTTTCATCCCGCTTCCTGTTTTCATCCCTGTTCCTGTTTTGGTCCCTGTTCCTACTTTTGTTCCCGTTCCTGTCTTTGTTCCTGTCCCCATCTTCGTTCCTGTACCTGTTTTCGTGCCCGTTCCTAATTTTGTTCCTGTTCCTTTAGTCTTTTCGGTAGACCCCACTTTCGTTCTTGTATCCTTTCCACCAATGGCCTCTTTGCCATGATGAAGATCCCCGCCATGATGAACATCTGCTCCGTGGTGGCCCTCCGCACGATGAAATCCGGTGGAGCTATGAAAATCTCTTCCACCCCAATGATGCATGGCGTGGTCTCTGTACCAAGGCTGTCTGTTCCAGTAGTGATTACGGCCCCAATCCCTCCAGTGGCCACGGAACTCACCGTAGTGTATATGATGATACCCTGGCGGCAGTCCGAGGATATAGTCAGGTGGGATAACCCCGACAGCCGCGGGGATAAGAGGCGTCTCGATAAAACCCCAGGGTCCGTTGTAGATGGTAGACCTGAACCAGTGATTCTCAAAGAAGCGATACCAGAAGCCGTCGAAAAAATAAAGACCTGCCGTGTTCGGGACCAAATAGACATCGCTTTCTTCACTGGGAACCACCACGACATCGGGCGGTGCTGGAAATGCGAGAGGCGGGGGAGGCGGAACGTTAACGCTGACGCTCACCTGGGCCCTGCCGACCACTGCCATGCCAACGACGAAAAACAGACAAACCATAAGTAACGCGATTCGCTTCATAAGATGATTCCTCCTTTAATGTAGTCGTTAATTAAATGAAAGAGCCTGCAATAAGAAAATCAATTGGTCACTCCAGGCATTCAATGAATTCCTTAAGTTCCAGCTCTTCTTGCTTCTACCTGGAAACGGATTCGATGCATTTTAGATGCCAGGACAAGGACTCGTTGTAACTAATTGTTTTTTCAAATGTTTCTCAATCATTCATTGCTCTTGTTGAAGCAAAACGCGTTATTTTGTCACATCAGTGACAAATTTTTGACCACCCCTTGTCACTGATTTGTAAGTTGAAGTCTTGTATAGGGCGATGAAACTTAAGAGTGAAAAAAGAGAGGTGACTTCTTCCATCTGCAAGGTTTGGAGATCAGTCTGCGTTTAGAAGTGTTGATTTTAGGCGAGAAAGATGGATGAGGATTGCTTCTTATCGTCCCACCGCGGCTGTCTTAAGCATGTACCTGGCATTCGCACTCTGCCATCGGGTTACTATGCTTTCACTGTGATGTTGGCATCCACGGCCAGAGGAATTCCTTTACTGACCACTAAAGGATTAATATCAATCTGCTCGATCTGTGGATAGGCAATGCCGGCATTGCCCAATCTGATAAGGATATCTGCCACGGTATCTTTCTCGAGAGGCGCCATCCCACGGTAGCTTTGCAAGAGGCGCTTGCCGCGGATCCGGCCGATGAGTTTCAACGCCCATTCCCTGTCCAGGGGCGCCATGGCAAAGACCACATCCGGCTCAAGCTCTGAAAAGATTCCTCCCAGGCCGAACATCACGCAGGGCCCGAATTGATTGTCCCGGATGAAACCGGCGATCAGTTCATAGTCTGATTTGACCTCTTTCTGGATCAGGATTCTGCCACGAGGGCCGACTTTTTCATGGACATCATGATACGCCGACTCCAAAAGGGTTTTGTTCATGATTCCCAAACGTACCAGGCCATGTTCGGTCTTGTGCACCTCGCCGGGCATCAACCCCTTTAAAACAACGGGCAAGCCCATTTGCCGGGCAGCCTTCCACGCCCCGCTGAGACTTCGGACCAGTCTTTCTTCCACCACCGGAATCTCCCAGCCGGAAAGGAATTTTTTACTGTCAAATTCATCCCATATTTTTTCACCGGAGGGGAGGGATAATTTTTCAGGAAAGTCCGGTGAGGGTGATACCGCGTTCGCATAAACAGTCCTCGAGTTGAGTTTATGCGCCCTGAAACGAGATGCTGCCGCCAAACACTCGGCTATCCTGGGGACGTCATCATGCACGGGTATGTCAAGGGACCGGGCCTTCTGACGAAATTGCTCGCATCCTTCCCGGCGCCCCATCAGCCAGAAAAAGACCGCCTTCTCAGACCGGTCCGCTTTTTCCTTCAAGGCGTCGAGATCCAGAATCCTTTCATCCAGCCCCGCTACAAAATGGATGAGGAGCACATCCGTATTGGCGTCCTCCAGGACGGCAGAAATGGTATGATCGAAGACCACATCCCGGCCGTGTAATCCCACCGAAGGGAAGAGGTCTATGGGATTCGCGACAGGCATCCAGACAGGAAAGACCTCGCCGACCGTTTTTTGCGTCTGTTCTGAGAGCTGCGCCACAGGAACGCCGTGGCTTTCGAGCGCATCGCAGGCGAGAACGCCTGCACCGCCGCTCAGGCTAAGGACGGCTGTGCGACAGGGTGGGTTGACATGGGGGATCATGGCCAGGGTATTTGCCAGATCCATCATTTGATAGATGCTATCGGCCAGGGTGACCCCTTCCATTTCCAAAACGCTATTTACCAGGCGAGAGTTCCCCGAAAGGCTGTACGTATGGCTCTTGGCCGCCAGCGCCCCGGCTTTGCTCTTGCCTCCTTTCAACAGAACGATGGGTTTGGCCGAGCTTCCCGCTATTTGGGCAAAGAGCCTGCCGCGCGGAACGGACTCCAAATACAAGGCGATCACCTCCGTGTCGGGGTCCTTCAGCAGGTACTCCAGGATATCACACTCGTCTACATCCGCTCTATTCCCGATGGAACAGGCCTTCGCGATGCCAATACCCCTACGGCCCAGCTCTGCAAGAAAAATGGCCGACATCATTCCGCTCTGGACGATCAAAGAGATTCGGCCCGGAAGCAGCCCTCCCTCACGCACACCTGGATGCATAAAAGTGAAGAAGTGCCTTCGATGAATATCCACGAGCCCCATGCAGTTCGGCCCCCAGATTCGCATGCCGTTTTGTTTCGCGATAGCGACGCACTGATCCTGCAGTGCCAGACCCTCCTCGCCGGTCTCGGCGAACCCTGCGCTTTCGATAATCACCCTTCGGATGCCTTTGGTGACGCATGCCTCCAGCACGGAGGGAACGGATGAGGCAGGCACCAGGACGATTGCCAGGTCAATAGGGTGAGGAATGTCTTCCAGGGAGGGGAAACAGGGCAGGCCTTCAATTTCCTTGTAGTTGGGGTTTACCGGATAAACCGCTCCCTGGAATCCGAGAAGCAGATTTCCGACGACAAAGTTCCCAATATTACGGTTGCTGGCCCCGATCACTGCGATCGAGCCGGGGTGGAAAAAAGTATCCATATCCATGGTCGAGAGCGCTATTTCGCCTTAGGCGTCGTCGCACTCTTTTCAAAGACCTGTCTGGCGATCTCCAGCCCCTCAAGGCAAACAGGCATGCCACCGTAGGTGGACATCTGGAGGATCACCTCAGCCACCTCTGCCTTGGTGGCGCCGGTCCGGACTGCGGCAATGATGTGGCTCTTCAGTTCATTGGCACGATTCAAAACACACAATGCAGCTACGGCGCAGAGTTCCCGCTCCCTTTGCGTCAGTACGTCGCGGGCGTAGAGATTGCCGAACACGTGATCGATGATCTTAGCCGGTATATCGAAGTAAGCGAGCAGCTCTCTCATCAGGCGAGTCCGCGTCTCGCCAACGAGTTTTTTGGCGACTTCAACGGGGTCGTCACCCGGACGGATATTCGAAGCGATGGCCATGGTTGTCTCCTTTCTTTTCAATGTATCAGGATCGTGTTTGGAGCCGGGGATGCAATCCCCTCCGTCAATTTCTATCCTCTCTCTCCGATTTTTTCAACTCCTCTTACCAATCTGGAGAGATCTTTGGATCCTGCAAAAGTTCAGGCGGGCTAAAGCCTGAGCCTACCCGTCTGATTACAGATCACGGTAGTGGGCTGTAAGAGGTGTGACCCATTCCGAGGTTGGCATCTATATCTTGATTCGTTTTGCCAATATGGAAGGCATTGGCCAGCAAAGGCCTACGGGGGGTAGGCCGACCAAAGAATATGCTGATAGGTTTATGTGCCTTCGTTTCATCATCGGATGTCCGTTCTCTCAAGCCTTCGCCGAATCGGGCAGAGTGTTACAAACGGTATAGGGAAGACTATTCTTTTCTCATGTCGGGGGCATCGTACTTATCCGATTTGGCAATGGGTATCTGTGCGATAGCCCAAAATACTATCATATCATCAATAAACCGCCGTCAATGTTGAACGCCTGTCCCGTGATGACGGAGGCTTCCCGGCTGGCGAGATACACGACGAGCGGCGTAATCTCGTCCGGTTCAAGACGGCGACCGATCGGCGTTAAGCCCGCCTCGTAGGCCGCGACCGATTTGCCGACACGCTTCGCATTATACTCTACGCGCATATTGTTCATCAGGGTGCGTACGGGCCCGGGGCAGATGGCATTGACAGTGATGCCCTGCTTCGCCGTCTCGATCGCCAACGTGCGCATCAGCCCCAGCAGCCCATGCTTGCTTGCCGGATATGCTCCACCGTAAAACAACCCTATTTTACCGTTGACAGAAGAGGTCATAATGATGCGCCCGTATTTGCGGTCGATCATGGAAGGCAACGCTTTCTTCGAAAACAGATAGGGTACCGTTAGGTTGAGGTAAAGGATGTTTTCCCAAAGAAGGTCATCGTGATCGACGATGGGCCTGAAATCCGGTCCACTGCCGATCCCGGCGTTGTTTACAAGGATGTCAATGTGACCGAGGGCTTGTGTCGCTTGCATCCAGACTTGCTCGACGGCGCCCTTCTTCAGGAGATCGGCGACAATGCGCTCGCATCGCACGCCCATGCCGTTAAACTCTTTTTGTAGTCTTTCGAGATCCTGTGCCGAGCGTCCCGTGATAACGATCTGTGCACCTTCG
>Ga0116132_1002789_pt1 | contig 10312 bp, 13 predicted proteins | sample June2015DPH_17_1_2_FD_89735 | JGI IMG/M metagenome (GOLD analysis project Ga0116132, IMG submission 89735) | Peatland microbial communities from SPRUCE experiment site at the Marcell Experimental Forest, Minnesota, USA - June2015DPH_17_150 | ecosystem: Environmental > Terrestrial > Soil >... | reverse complement strand
TCGTCCTTCCGTTGCAGACCAAGTTGGCGGTCATGCCGGTGGCATTCAGCACCACGTTGGTGATCTGGCAGTCGCCGCGCGCGGCCGGCATGGGGGCGCCATATTTGTCGATCATGGCCTGGGTAAGGCATACCTGCATGGTGCGCGGGCCACCGGCAAAGGGTGAGCCGGGGGGCGCTTGCATTCCCGGGGGCATGGGCGACTGTTGAAACGTCATGGTGGTGGTCATCTCCCACAGGCCGGGCTTTCTGGCGGCCTGCGCCCAGGCTAAGACGGCCAAAGCGAACAGGCAACAACTCAACGTGATCCAATAGCGGGTCTTGCGCATGATTCCTCCTGTTATGATCGCGCGGACTTCAGGCCGCGCCATTTTACTTTACTGTAAAGCCGGAGAAGTAGGGAAGAAAATCCGTCCGCCCCGCGTGGGTGCCGCAGAAGTTCGCCGGAGATGCCTGGAGGTGGAAATGCAGGTCCCCTTCGACAAGCTCAGGGCAGGCTTTCGACTGCGGCCGCCGCGGCTGCCTCCGCTCAGGGTGACAGCATTGTCTTTCGAACAAATTTGCGAAATACCGCGCTATGGATTCTCGGGATACAGCAATTCGGTAAAGCGAGGATCGTCCACCATGCTCTGGAAGTCGTTGTCGGCGCGGGCCTGGAGCCTGTTCCTGGGGTTCAGTTCGATGGCCCGGGCCAGATTGCCGAGGCAATCCTGGGTGCGTCCGGTAATCGAGTCCAGCAGGGCCAGCCCGTAGAAGGCGTAGTCGGAGTCGGGATAGGCAGCCAGAATGCTGTTGAACTGCTCGCGCGCTTCCTCGTAGTAGCCGGTATTCAACTGCGAGACGGCGTAGTCGTAGTGCTCCTCGGGCGTAAGGAATGTCAGCTTGGTCTTCTCCATTTGCCGCTGGCAGGTGTTGATATACATTTTGCATCGTTCCAGCAGTTCGGCCGGCGCGGTGGGGAGCAGTTTTTCGAAGGCGGCCAGCGCCTTTTCGTACTTGCCATGTTGCAGCAGTTGCACGGCAGCCTGGTAATGCTGGAAAGCGGGTCCCGTGCCCGTAGTGGAGTGGCCGCCGGGTAGGGCGGCAGGTGGAGTTGTTTTCTTGCGTCGAGACAACACCGATCGGGCCTCTTGCTTCTTGGGATTGCTGTGAGTGCGCTTGCCGGAACGCCGCTTGAGCCGGATTGCCGCCGGTCCGAAACCAGTGCCGGGAATAATGCTGCTCAGGCCCTCTTTATACGCAGAACCCCGAGTCCCGTCAATGGGCAGACGCGCAGAGGCGGAGTTACCGGCCCGGCTGCTGGCGGAGTTTGCGGTAGATCGCCGGGTTGAGTGACGGATCGTTGTACATCTTCAACTGGCGGTAAATTTTGAAGCGCCGCGTTCCCTCGAGCGTCTCCAGCCACAACTGGTCGAGGCAGCCGGCCAGGTCGGCGCGCTGTTGTTCGAGGATGGCCAAGCGTTCCTTATTGCGTCCTGCATGGCCGGGAGGCGCGTCCTGTCGATCGGCCTCTTCGCGCGTGTGGTAGATCTTCAGCGCCTGGATGGAGAGCCGGTCAATGATCAGGCCCGGCGACTCGGAGTGCAGTTGGGCCTCAGGGTTGAGCAGGCCCTGAGTTTCCAGCCAGCCGAGCAACGCGCGGTCCAGTTCCTCGGCCAGGTCGTTGCGGCTCTGATTGGTCCGGTCCACGCGGCGCTTGACCTCGGCCAGTTCCGCGTCGGTCGCGCCGGGAGCGCGGGCCTCGTCTTCAATGTGCCAGAGATCAAAGTTGGCGCGATGCTGGCGGGCGACCAGGCCGAGCCAATCGGCTGCCGCTTGCGGCTGCGCTTCGAGATTCGCGTGTGGGTTCGCTTGTTGGCCGGCGTCCGCGTTGGGGGGCGCAGCTTCGCCCGGATCTCCCGCCGCCTGGTGCCACGCGCGGGTCAGCCGGTCGTGCAGAACTGCGATTTCATTTGCGGAAAGCATGGTGAACAATCCTTTGCGCCAGGCCTGATGATGCCCGGCCGGTTCGGGTTGCAGCGTCTATGGTAGAACTATCCTAATCTGCAGTCCACGCCAGTGGTCCCCGGCGATGTCCCGACCCTGGAGGGTGCCCCGGCACCCATTTCGTCGCTGGGGCGGAAGCTGGAGATTTTTCTCCGGGCTTCGGGAGCAAGCATGGAAGAGCAAGGTCAGTTTCCGCATCGCCGGTGGAATCCTCTGCGGCAGTCGTGGGTGCTGGTTTCGCCGCAGCGCACCCAGCGCCCCTGGCAGGGAGAAGTTGGGCAGAAGGCAGCGCCCCCGGCGATCTCTTATGACCCCAAGTGTTATTTGTGCCCTGGGAACCATCGTGCGGGCGGAGCGGCGAACCCGGCGTACGAGGGGATTTTTTCGTTCGTCAACGATTATGCCGCGCTGCTGCCGGATTCACCCGCGCTGGCAGAGGCGCCGGCTTCGCCGCTGCTGATGGCTTCGCCCGCGCGCGGCTTGTGCAAGGTGGTTTGCTTCCATCCCGACCACAGCCTGACCCTGGCCCGCATGACCCGCGAGGAGATTCGCGCCGTGGTGGACGCCTGGACGCGGGAATACCTCGAGATTGGCGGACTGGACTGGATCGAATACGTGCAGATCTTTGAGAATCGCGGGGCCATGATGGGCGCCAGCAACCCTCACCCGCACGGCCAGATCTGGTCCACCGGTTTTGTGCCCGACGAACCGGCCGCCGAGACCGCGGCTCAACGCGACCACCTGGCCCGCACCGGCCGCTGTCTGCTCTGCGACTACCTTCAGGCCGAGCGGGCATCTCCGGCCGATCGGGGCCGCATAGTCTTTGAGAATGAGTACTTTACGGCCATCGTCCCGTGGTGGGCTGTGTGGCCGTTCGAGGTGCTGCTGGTCAGCCGCCGTCATGCCGGGGCGCTGCCGGAGTTCGGCAGCGAGGAGCGGGACGGGCTGGCCGATGCCCTGAAGCGGCTGACCACCCGGTACGACAATCTCTTCGAGACCGGCTTTCCTTACACGATGGGCTTCCATCAATCGCCGACCGACGGGGCAGCGCACCCGGAGTGGCATTTCCATGCCCATTTCTATCCGCCGCTGCTGCGCTCGGCCACGGTGCGCAAATTCATGGTCGGTTTTGAGATGCTGGGCATGCCGCAGCGGGATATTACCCCTGAAGGCGCGGCCCAGCGGCTGCGCGCCTGCCCGGAGGAGCACTTCTGGCCCCGAGTCTGAGGGTGGTTTCCGAGTGGATCATCGGGTCAACGCCCTGATGCGCTCCGCTTCAGCCGGCCATTTCTCTGCTAACTCCGCATAACCTGCACTGCGGTAATCGGCAAAGTCGAAGCCGGGCGCGACGGTGCAGCCGAGCAGGGCGACTTTACCGCCGGCGATGAGGCGCGCGCCTTGCCAGACGCCGGCGGGGACGACGAGTTGGACGTGCTGGCCGGCTGACAAATCCGGCCCTAGAGTGAAAACAGCGGAGTTGCCGCCGGGGTGGAGTTGGAGCATCTCCACCGGGTCGCCGAGATAGAAGTGGAAGATCTCGTCGGACGAGAGGACGTGCATCTCGGAGAAGGTTCCCGGCTCCAGCAGGTAGTAGATTGCGGTGCCCAGGGAACGCGAGCCGCGGGGCAGGGCCACTTTGCCTTCAGAGGCGTAGGAGCGGCGGTAGAATCCTCCCTCGGCCGGATGCGGTTCCAGGTTCAGCAGAGCCTTGATCTCGTCGGCGGTCACGTCACCGATCTTAGCAGTGGGAGCGCAGTAAAATGACCGCATGAAGGTGCAGATGTATACGGCTTCCTGGTGCGGGGACTGCCGGGCGGCCAGGAAGTTTCTCGATTCCCACGGCATCGAGTACACCGAGATCGACGTGGACCGCAATTCGGCGGCTTCGGCCGAGATCGTTCGCCGCGTGGGCAAGCGGGCCATTCCGCAACTGGTGATCGACGGCGAGTGGTTCCAGCCCTACAAGCCGGGCCGCGGCCTGCTTTTGGACGAGCTTCATCAGCGTTTGGGCATTCCTCGCGGCTGAGGGATGGAATGCCGGACGAGATGCGTGGATTCCCACCCTTTCCGCAGAAAGATGTTCAGTCTCATGACATTCTTTACAGGTTGTTATCAGGACATCCTTTACAGGTGATGATTTTGCCTTGGGGGTGTTTGGATGTCTTGGAGGCGGGAGAGTTTGCGGGATCAGCGAGTGGAGTTTGTGATTCGAGCCAGCCGCGGGGAGTGCTTGAGTGAACTCTGCCGCGAATATGAGATTTCACGGCCGACAGGGTACGTTTGGCTTAAGCGGTTTGGCGAACGGGGTGTGGCAGGCATTGAGGAACGCAGTCGGCGCCCGCACCTGAGTCCGCGGCAGACATCGCCGGTGCTTGAGGCGCGGATTGTGGCGTTGCGCCGGCAGCGGCCAGACTGGGGAGCGCGCAAGCTGGCTGTGCTGTTGGAGCGCGAGGGTTCTTCGCTGCCTGTGATCACGGTGCATCGAGTGCTACTGCGGTATGGCCTGGTTCTGGATCGAGAACGGCGGCAGCAGGCTACGGGACGTTTTCAGCGTGAGCGGCCGAACGAACTGTGGCAGATGGATTTCAAGGGGCAGAAGGGATCTGAGGCCGCCATCGGGCCGCTATCGGTGCTGGACGACCATAGCCGCTACCTGGTAGCGCTGGAACAGACGGGGACGACTCGTCTGGAGGCCGTGCGCGAGCGTCTGGAGGGAGTCTTCCAGCGCAGCGGCCTACCGGAGGCGATGCTGATGGACCACGGCGTTCCGTGGTGGAACGGAAGCGTTCCGCGAGGCTGGACCCAGCTTTCGGTGTGGCTGATGCGTCAGGGCATCCGCTGCTGCTTTTCCGGCGTTCGCCATCCCCAGACGCAGGGCAAGGTGGAGCGATTCCACGGTGTACTTGAGCGGGCACGGGCGAGACCGGATGCCGCTCTCTGGCTGGAACAGAGCTGGCTTGACGCGTTTCGGAGGGAGTACAACGAACTGCGCCCCCACGAGGCCCTCGATATGCGTTCCCCAGCAAGCCTGTGGCAGCCCAGTCCACGCGCCTACGATCCCAATCCGCCAGCCTGGGAATATGGCGAAGCCGCCGAGCTGAGGAAGGTTAACTCAGACGCAGATATCTACATCAACGATTTTCCCTGGAAGGTGAGCAAGGCTCTGCGCAGAGAGAGGGTCCAAATCCAACGCCTCGACCAGCGCATCCTGGTTTTCTTCTGCAACACTCTGGTCCGCGAAATCGACCTCTGCGCTCAACGGTCCACTGCAGTGGACCGTTGAGCGCAGACCCCGACGGTAAAGGATGTCCTGATAACGATGTGTAAAGAATCTCCTGGAACTTGACAGAAAGAAGCGGAAAGGATGGGGCACGGGGCATTTCTCGCGCCTGAGTATCATTTCCTCGTACAATCAAGAGTTGGCACAGGCCGCGGCAGGCGGTCCTGATGAGGAGTTCGCCCATGATTGATCGCTATACCCGCCCGGCGATGGGCCGGCTCTGGACGGAAGAGAACAAGTACCGTTGCTGGCTCCAGGTGGAATCGGCGGCAAGCGCCGTGCTGGCCGAGGATGGTGTGATTCCCGCCACGGCGGCTGAGGCGATCGCCCAGCGCGCCAGTTTTTCCGTTGCGCGCATCCAGGAGATCGAGGCGGAGGTGAAGCACGACGTGATCGCCTTCACTACTGCGGTCGCCGAAACTCTGAAAGAACAGGGGCTGGACGCCCAGTCCCGCTGGCTGCACTACGGCTTGACCTCCAATGATGTTGTTGATACGGCGCAGGCGTTGCAGGTGAAGGAAGCTTCGGTGCTGATCCGCTCCGGCCTGGTGGAGCTGCTGGCGGTGCTCAGGCGGCGCGCCCTGGAGTTCAAGCACACGCCGACGATCGGACGCACGCATGGGATTCATGCCGAGCCGACCACCTTTGGGCTGAAGCTGCTGAACTGGTACGCGGAAATGCAGCGCAATCTTTTCCGCTTTGACGTGGCGGCTGAGGATATGCGGGTGGGCAAGCTCTCGGGCGCGGTGGGGACGTTTGGGCATTTGAAGCCGGAGCACGAGGAGCGGATTTGCGAGCGGCTGGGGCTGAAGCCGGCGCCGGTGGCTACGCAGGTGATCCAGCGCGACCGGCACGCCGCCTACATTTCCACGCTGGCGATACTCGGCAGCACGCTGGACAAGATTGCCGTGGAGGTGCGCCACTTGCAGCGGACCGAGGTGCGCGAGGCGCAGGAGTACTTCAGCGAGAAGCAGAAGGGCTCGTCGGCCATGCCGCATAAAAAGAACCCGGTAAACAGCGAACAGATCAGCGGGTTGGCCAGGGTGCTGCGCGGCAATGCGCAGGCGGCGTTTGAAAACATTGCGCTGTGGCACGAGCGGGATATTTCGCACTCCTCGGTGGAGCGGGTGATCTTTCCGGACTCGACCATTCTGGTGGATTACCTGCTGGCCAGGACGGAGAACCTGATCGACCGGCTGCTGGTGTATCCGGAGCGGATGAAAAAGAATCTTGAGTCCACGGGCGGGCTGATCTTCAGCGGGCAACTGCTGCTGGACCTGGCCGAGGCCGGAATGCTGCGCGAGGACGCTTACCGGCTGGTGCAGGAGCATGCCATGCGGGCGTGGAATGAGGATTTGGTCTTTCGGGATGAGGTGGCGCGCGATGCGGCGATCACCGCGCTGTTGAGTGCGGAAAAGTTGTCGCGGACGTTCGACTCTACGCGGCAGTTGGGGAATGTGGACGCGATCTTTAAGAGGGTGCTGGGCGAGTATCTGTAAGCTTTCAAAATAGGCTGGAACCAATCGTTGTCCCGACGTATTTTTCAATTGTTTTAGGAGAGCCAGATGGAGCTTCAAGAATTCATTTGCAACTCGCTGATACAGATTATGGCTGGTATTGCATCAGCTAAGGAAAAGTATGATTCCAGACTTTCCGGTAACGGTGTGATTTGTCCCACATGGGACGGACCTGACGACCAGAAGAATAGGATGCAAGAAGTGAAATTCGATGTAGCCGTGACTGCTACGTCAAAAACAGAAGGTGGCGGTGGCGGCGGCATTAAGGTAGTTGCACTCGATATTTCTGGGAAGATCAGTCATTCCGCTGAAAATAGCACTGTAAGTCGCATCTCTTTTACTGTGCCGATACTACCTCCTACAACGGATATCCGAACGGAATGAACATTACGGAATGAACATTACCGTAGCACTCACTGGCGCTTCGGGTGCGTTCTTCGGCCGGGAGTTGCTGTGCGCGCTGAAGACGGACAAGGCCGAATCTTTGACAGCAACCTCGGGTCGGCCAGCGATGCGCGCCGTAGGCGCTATGTTTGTTAGCCCCGCGCTTCAGCGTGGGGTGGAAATAGCGATTGTATAATTAGAGTCCCGTAGGGACGGTGCAAGATGGCGCATACGTATGCGAGCAATTTCATCCATTGTGTATTCAGCACGAAAGATCGCCGCTCCCTCATTCCCGCAGCCCGTACAGCCGAACTCTATGCCTACCTGGGCGGCATTGCCCGCAGCGAGGGGTTCTCGCTCATCGCCGTGGGCGGAACGGCGAATCACATTCATTTGCTCTTTGTCTTGACAGCGTCTTACTCCCTTGCCCGAGCCGTTCAGAAACTCAAGGGAAGCTCCTCCAGGTGGATGGGGCATGGTTTTTCATGGCAGGAGGGATACGGCGCATTCAGCGTTAGCCCTTCGCAGGTTTCGGTCGTGAAGAGATACATTCAAAACCAGGAGGAGCATCACCGCAAACGCAATTTTGAACAGGAATTTGTCGCTCTACTCCGCAATTGCGGAATCCAGTATGACGAGCGTTATGTTTTCGGGTAATGGGACGGGCGCCGTCCCTACGGGACTCTATTTGATTTCAATCGCTGGAAACCCCACGCTGAAGCGCGGGGCTAACACACATTGCGCCTACGGCGCGCGCGCTCCGATTCGGCGCGAAGTTGCGCGGCAAATTAGATGAGCGGAACGAACTAGAGGCCAGAGATTTCGACGCCGTAGTATTCTTTGGCATTGGAGTCAGAAAGTTGGAAGCTGGTGGCTCGGAGCTTAATGAATCTCACGATAGCAATCACCGGCGCATCGGGCGCGGTCTTTGGCAGGGAGCTGCTGCGCGCGCTGGAGGCGGATGAGCGGGTTGCCCGCGTTCACTTTGTGGCCTCGGAGAATTCATTGCGCGTGCTGGCCGAAGAGCTGGGAGTTTCCGGGCGCAACGATCTGCTGGAAAAGATGCTCGGAGCAGTGCCCACAAAGACAGTGCAGCACTCGGATGAGGATATTGGCGCGGCGATTGCCAGCGGCAGCCACCCTTCGAACGGCATGATCGTGCTGCCCTGCTCGATGGGCACGCTGGCGGCGATTGCGCACGGGTTGGCCAACACGCTGGTGGCCCGCGCCGCCGACGTTACGCTCAAGGAGCGGCGGCCGCTGATTCTGTGCGTGCGGGAGACGCCGTTCAATCGCATTCATCTGCGGAATATGGCGCTGGCCGCGGAGGCTGGAGCGGTGATTTTTCCGGTGATTCCGGCGTTCTATAACCACCCCATCGACTCGACGGAGATGGCGCGGCAGTTCGTCTACCGGGTTCTGGCGCACATTGGGCTGGCGCAGCCCGGAGCTTATGTTTGGAAGGGGGAGGAGTAGCGATCAATCTGCGGGTGAAACTGTGAACTTGTCGAGAAACTGCCGGGATGTAAGAATGCGTATCCCTTGATAATTCCCAACTATAAGCAGGTCTTTGTCACCCGTTACGATCAGGTCCGCGCCCGCAATCACGGCGCATTCAAGAACCATATCGTCCTTCGGATCGCGGCAAATGCCTTGGAGTCTGCCCGAAGTCTGAACGATCACGGTTCCGACCGCATACACCGCAAACGCCTCGTCAATCTCTGCGACGGTCCATTGAAACTTTCTTGCCAGGGTCGCATGGATTTCGACCAGAATCGGTTGATTGAGGGCGATTCGAAATCGGCCGCGAGCGAGGTCCAATGCTTGTAGGGGAATGCCACCGAATTTAAGCGCTGAAACCCACACGCTGGAATCGAAGACGAGAATCACGCCGTCTTCTTTCGCCGTGCATAGTTCTCGGCGCGAATCTCGTCGACCAGGGCCTCAACATCGTCTTCTGTGTACTTTACGGGACCGCGCTTCGCGGCCTCTGCGCGAATCCTCTCCAGCTTCCGGTGACTGCGCTCGATATGGTAGGTCCGAAACGCCTCGCGGAAGAGTTCGCTGATGTTGCGGCTCTCCTCGTCGGCAACGGCAACAACTTGCTTGGCAAGTTCCTCGGGAAAGCTGATGGTGAAGACGCGGGAGGCGCGGCGGGGTGGTTTGCTCATATCCGCATTATGACATAATACGAAATTGTCGTACAGTCTTTTTCCGGATTCCGGCTTGCCCTCGGCACGTAACCATCTGAGGGAATTGACAATGATCCCCGTTTCCGTCGATACTTCCCTTAATGCGGAAATCAAGGGAATTCGGAACTGCGGTCATGGCCATGTGTATGTGCATGGAGTGCGGACCCGTCCGTGCGGCCCTTGAGAGGCGAATGCGCTAGACGCAGCCGATCTTGAAGCCAGGCGGCCCGGGTCCACATAGGATTCGGGCCGTTTTGCGTTTCGAGCGAGCCGGCCCCATTTATCCTGAACCCGCGCCCAATCCATCCACCAGCCAACCCATAGGAGCCAGAAGGAGCCGATTATGCCAGAAGAGAAGAAACAGCAGTTTGCCACCCTTGCCGTTCATGCCGGCCAAGTGCCAGACCCGACGACCGGCGCCAGAGCCGTGCCCATCTACCAGACCACCTCCTACGTCTTTCAGGACGCCGACCATGCCGGGCGGCTGTTTGGGCTGAAGGAATTTGGCAATATCTACACGCGCATCATGAACCCCACCACTGACGTCTTTGAAAAGCGCGTGGCGGCTCTGGAGGGCGGAGCTGCCGGGCTGGCCACGGCCTCAGGCCAGGCGGCGGAGACCCTGGCCCTGACTACTCTGGCCTCGGCGGGAGACGAGATCATCTCCACCACCTCGCTCTATGGAGGCACCTACAACCTCTTTCACTACACATTTCCGCGGCTGGGCATCAAGGTGAAGTTTGTGGACGCGGACGACTTCAAGGGGTTGCGCGCGCTGATCAACGGCAAGACCCGGGCCATCTATACCGAGACGCTGGGCAATCCCAAGCTGGATGTGGCGGATATCGAGCAGTTGGCCGCCATTGCGCACGAGCACAAGCTGCCGCTGGTGATCGACAACACTTCGGCCTCGCCGGCGTTGGTGCGGCCCATCGAGTGGGGCGCGGACATCGT
>Ga0116132_1002786_pt1 | contig 10315 bp, 13 predicted proteins | sample June2015DPH_17_1_2_FD_89735 | JGI IMG/M metagenome (GOLD analysis project Ga0116132, IMG submission 89735) | Peatland microbial communities from SPRUCE experiment site at the Marcell Experimental Forest, Minnesota, USA - June2015DPH_17_150 | ecosystem: Environmental > Terrestrial > Soil >... | reverse complement strand
ATATTTTATGTAGTTATTCTGTGTGTTGTCCTTGTTTTGTTGATAAGGATCTATTTTTACGCCCGTTCCTTGATTCGCCCCATTCGTTACCTTTCAGAAGTTGCTGACAAAATTAGCATGGGTGAATGGGATACCCCCATCCAGATCAAGGAGAAAGGGGAGGTTGGTGCCCTAGCTGAATCTATTGAACGGATGCAGACAGGTGTGAAGGTTGCAATTGAGCAGTGGCAGAAGAGAGCAGAAGGAAAATAAAACATTTTCTTCTAACCACGATTTCTTAAAGGACTTTTTATAAAAAGAAAGGGGAGAGGGGAAGCGTGATATTTCCTAGAGGAGAGGTGGTACATAGAAATTTATCGACGGCCTATATGGATTTCCCTGCCCCTTTATCAACTTTAAAGACAGGAGATTTTAGCGGGATCATCTAAATTGGAGCCCTGAAAATAAAGGGGTCATTTTTGTTGACTCTGGGGAGAAAGGAAGGATTTATTGATGGTTCTGGAAGCAGAGCTCTTTTTATCGAGTTTCCTCCGCCCTCCAAGAAATTGCGATCTGGCAATCAAATCCACTCCTGGATTCGTTCCGTCTGTTACTGGTTTAGGATGGGGCACCTTCTGATAGTGGAAAATATGAGTATGGAACCTTCCAAATATACAATTCTTGTGGTGGATGATGAAGAGTTATTAAGAAACTTAATCGTTACTTTTCTATCCAAACTGGGACATTCATGCGTCACAGCAATTGACGGAGTTGATGCTCTGGATAAAATGAAGGGAAATAAAATCGCTGCTGTAGTAACAGATGTAAAGATGCCCAACATGGATGGGATTACTCTTACAAGTAAGATTTCAATGCAATACCCTGAACTCCCGATCATGGTAATGACAGCGTTTGAAGAAGAAGACACTGCCGGATTAGCAGTTTGTGCTGGGGCTCGAGATTTTATAAGAAAGCCATTCTCTCTTAATGAGTTTTCCGTTAGATTACATAAGATGATTGGGTATTCCGACGGATTCCGTCGTCTTGATGTAATACTGGTCGTTGTTTGCCCAGTATAAGGTTGTCTCTTCCCCATTATAAGGTATGGCATATTTATTGTTCTTCCCATATTTGCGTTTGCTTATGAAGTCTCCCTTGTCGTAGTACCTTGAGAAGAAGGTGTGGATATGGTTGTAAATCTCCTTTTCCAAATCTTCTGATACCTTAATGTTCTCAAGTTGTTTCCTTTTTTCTTGGTATTTCGGGTTACTCTCATAATCCGTGATGCCTAAATCAATGAGCTGGTGTTTAAGCTTCTCAAGCTCCTCAATTGCCTTCTTCTTTTCATCTGCTCCTATAAGGTTAAGCTGCGTGGTTATCTCCTGTATCAGGTCTTTCTGGATAAAGGACTCTATTTCCTTTTTCTTGTAACTCATGATCTTGTAAATGCCGAAATCCAAGTCCTCATTCTCAAATTGGAATACCTCCCTCAGGAGTTTTATCAGCTTTTCCTTTAGGTCAATCTTCTCAGACATTATAAGACCTCGTTTTTTGCTTCCCTTTTAGGGCAGTTTTGCTGGATTCTCTTTAACCAAACTTTCGTTATGTGTTTTTCCGCTGCCTTGAAATGGTTCTTTAGTTTTAAGAGGTTTTGATTTTTCTTTTTAATTTTGGATGAAAACAGACTTTATGTCAATAAAATTCAACCCGTTCATATTTTTTGGACTTGTTCTTGTCACTTGGGGTTGTTTCGTGTGAAAGGAATACCTCCCTTCCACAGAACCCATCCTACTTTCCTCAAATGATAATCACCCTGAGTATGTTATTGATTGATTGATGCTCGGCTCGGCACCGTCAATGGGCGGGGTAGGAGGCGTGGTGGGAGGTGAGGATGGGTGGGAAGTAAACGACCGGCATACAAGAATTTACATCTTTAGACCGTGATCTGCTTGTGGATGGAACCGTCTCTACGGACCAGACAGATTTTTCATTTTGACAAGTCTTTTGAGGTTTTCAGTGGGCACTGTTCCGGAATGATGGGGGCGCTGACTTGAGTTTTGGGGGGCAATTTGTTTGGTAGCGAGGTCGGGAGTGAATGCTGTAGGCGGTATATAGGAATCCGCTTCACTTTGAGAGATGAGAGGATCCTGAGGGAGATGGTGACTTGCGGGTTTTATTCAGGACGAGATGAGGGTGTCTTAAGACCAGCCAAAACGGATGTATTCGAACAGGGCTGAAGTCAATTTGGAAGTCAACGGGGTGCAGAAAAGCGGTATATCGTGGTATAAATTAGGAGACAGCGGTAATAGGCAAAATCGTGGAACTTGCTGACCTAAAAAGAATTTCTTTTAGTAATCCCCAATTTGCAGATTTTCTGGATTGGAACTCATATCCGCAGTGTCCGGGGTTCAAATCCCTGCACCGCCACCAAATTTCTTTGTTAGTCAAATCGCACGACTGAAAAGCCCATCAACTTACCACCCGCCGCCATAATCTTGTCAGCCGTAGCAAGAATATCTGCGTGAGTCTCCTTAGCAATCAGAAGATGTAATGCATCAAGCGTCCGGAGTGGTACATCAGCGAGCACAGATAAAAGGTTGATGGCACCCGCCGCCAAGTTCTTAGGCAAAGTGTGGCATATCAGAAAATTCTGCCGGATATCTTCTTGGAAGGTTGCAAAAACCTGTGCTTCCATTTTCGAATCGATATTTCTTTCTCTTCGCCGTCTGGCAAGAAGGCAACGTATTTCCACCATAGTCAGCTCGCTAATGGCAACGGGTCCGTGTTCTTGAATATATTTCTCGACGTCATCGGATCTTGCTTCGTTAAGATACCACTTGGCCAAGGCACTCGTATCAAAGTAGATGATTTCGCTCATCGGCGGTCTCTATCCTCGCGGACAAGCTTTTCGCTTCCCTTCCGCATGACAGGCATTCTTCTTCGAAGATCTCGGTGCGATGGAATGGGCCTTCTCTTCCCGATTTGTGTTAAACGAGCAATCGCCTCCCCCCGACGAGTGATCATCACTTCCCCCTCATCTGCCAGCAGATGGTCCAGGTGCGACAACGATTGCCGGGTTTCTCGTATGGTAAGTTTTTTCATCTCCAGACCTCCTTGATCATCGGATCTTACCGGAAAGATAAATGTTACCCTGTGTCACATTATGTTTCAATGTAGCACATATTCCCTCGCTTTGCAACCTTTTTCCTATCAATCTCTTGGCTTCCCGAGAATTCCTTTCCTGAATTGATGTGAGGAAAAGTTTCCCTGTTACAGCCATATCTGCAGTGTCCGGGGTGAAGCTCCGGAGTGAGCTTCCGGAAAGGAAGCTTTGTTGATATTGTGTCCCTTCCAGGACAACAGGCCGGCCACATCCCCGCACCGCCACCAATTCCCTCCTTCTCTCTCGCGCCCTCCCCTTATCATCGCCCTTATCTCTTTGAATCTACCCAAAACCACTTCCCCATTTGCTTATTTTGACATATTCCCTCTTAGGGTGTTGACTCCGTACTAAAATAAGCAGTTGACTTCCGCTACGGATTGATCAAGAATAACCAAGAAACCATCTATTAAATATCTGTTTGGTGATCTCTATACGGTGAATAAATTTAAAGACTTCATAAACAAATACGTTCTAGACTCACCTATGTGCAAGACAATTTTCGGGTTTGTCTTACCAATTTTGTCCGGAACCCTTTCAGGAATATTCGTCAATGAAATAACGACAAAGAATGGAATTGACTGGAAAACTCGCTAAAAGTTCAAAGAGCGCATATGGCCTCATGGTACTGGTGTTCATCATCTATAAATATAACCGAGCTGTTTACCTAAGAGAGAAAGAAATCACTCGGTTTTCAGACAATGATTATTGTATAGCATACATAAGAAGCCAGTGCCTTCCTGAAGCAGCTGTACAATATAAGCGCAAAATCCGTGATGGCCAAGGTGGAGAACTAAAACAAGCAATGGATGAACTCAAGAAGGTGCTAAAGTGAGATATTTCGTAACACCAGATTTCAGTAGAAAGATGACGGGCCAGCCCTCTGAAGTAACTGAGTTGCTATCGTCATTCATTAATGAGATTGAGAAAACCACTAAAAATATACTGATCAATGAAGGAGTTAACCACGTACCTCCTTCCATTCTTCAGAATGATATTTTTGTTTTTAATATTCGGGGGCAAGGCCTTCGGGTATATGCGAGTTTCGGAACCGATTCTGAGGGGCAAGAATATATATTATTATTAGATTTTACCGTTCAACGAAAAGTAACATCTCCCTATCCAAACTTTTCACCCAAGAATCCCGGCATACACAGCAAGTATAACCCTAAGGTAAATACGATGATCAACCCACGCGTAAACACGATGCTCAACCCACGGGTAAATACCATGATCAACCCACGCGTAAATACTGCCTATAGCGGTCCTTTTGTCTACACGCTTGATCTCCGGCAAGAAGGCTTTATTGTTAGGGCAAGTGACAATGTCGAGCTCATTTTTAATTTCGAAAATGATTTTATTGGCCTTTGCATAAAAGCGAATAATGATGTTTATGTTTTATTTGATGAGAAGAATGAGTGGATAGGATTTCTCGTCAAAGCGAAGGAGGATCTGCGCTTAAGATTCAATTTAGATAATGATTGGACGGGCTTGATTGTTTAAGCATACTACAAGTTCATCGAGAAGGATGGCCCAGAAATTCGTCGCATCTCATCTTTTGCATATTGCTTTCTTTTAGCGAAAATCATTACTTCCGTAACGATGTCATAAGGTAAAGAGTAGTAGGAGGTGTACCATTTTTCTTTACTCCGTGCATTTTCGGGCCCGGGTGTTACCTAAACAGAGGCCAGCCCTCCAATGGGATGATCGAATTCAGTTGCTTGAACAAAGGCAAATCGGGTATGATTTTTTAATATATGAAATACCGGTATTCACACCTAGACGAAGTTAATCTTAAGTGGTTTACCAACGACATGACTCGTGCGACGTTGGCAACAATTGAGCTTCGAGCCGGTGAGGTCCGCGGGCTTAACCAATTCAAGATTTCGTTCCGCTACCCAATTTCCGTCATTGCAGGTGCGAATGGATCTGGAAAATCGACAATTCTTGCCCTAGCCGCATGTGCCTACAACAACTCTACCGATGGTTTCCGGTTACCAGGACGTAGATTGCCATACTATACAATGTCCGATTTCTTTTTCCAGTCAGTCGAGGAGGTTCCTCCCCAGGGTATTGGTCTTGCGTATGAATTTATCCATAATAACTGGCGCAAAAGTCCGAGACATCCTGACGGTATTGGCCGCGGGTGGCAGCTTCGAATGAAAAAGAAAGGCGGGAAATGGAGTAACTATTCTCGCCGTGTAGATAGGAACGTAGCTTTCTTTGGTATTGAACGCGTTGTTCCGCACTCGGAACGAAGCGTGTCCAAAAGCTATAAACATTACTTTCAGCGGGCGAAAGCTGAAGGTTACGAAGAGAAGGTGAGAGACGTTGTCGGGCGCGTTCTCGGTAGGAAGTACGATGAATTCTGGTTCCGCCAACATTCGAAATATCGGCTTCCGCATGTGAAAACGAAGAAAACAGTTTACTCCGGATTCAACATGGGAGCTGGCGAAAATGCCCTCTTTGAGATCTTTTCGACGATTTTTGCGGCCCCAGAAGGATTGCTTGTTATTGCTGACGAAATCGAACTAGGCCTTCACGACAGTGCCCAAAGGAAGTTCATTGATGAACTCAAGACCGTGTGCCGTGATAGACATGTTCAAGTCATCTGTACAACTCATTCTCCGACCATTCTTGATGCCGTTCCACCAGAAGGCCGCTTCTTCATTGAACGGCATGGTTCCCAGACAGTAATCATACCAGGGGTCGCCCCAGCATATGCAGCCGGCAGATTAGCAGAGCAGAACTCGCTGGAATTGGATGTATTTGTTGAGGATGAGATTGCCCAGCAGTTTGTCCAGGCTGTATTGCCTACTTCCATACGACGCCGAATCAATATCTTACCCATCGGGTCAGCCCATGCAATTGTTCGTCAGATGGCGGCACGATTTAAGGTTCCGAATGAAGGCGAAAGCATCGCCATTCTCGATGGCGACCAGAGAGTCCATCTAAAATCTCTCTTCCGATACTTCCTTGAATCATTGGAAGATGATAAGGACCAGGAGAAACGGACTAAGTGGTTCGAGGAAAGACTCACGTTTCTACCCGGCGAATCTTGGCCGGAATGGTGGATCTTCACGCAACTCACACAATTGAAACTTACTCCATTGGCTAACTTTTTTCAAATTACCGAAGAGGAACTTCAAGATATATGCGAGAAGGCAATTGGCTCTGGTAAACATCATGAGTTCCATTTGATGGCTCAAAATCTTTCACTCCCAGTAGAGCAGGTGTGCTCTAAGATTTGTTGCTGGCTATCAGAGGAGTTGCCGGATCAGTTTAACGAGCTCAAAAAGATAGTCTCCTCTTATATCGACTGAATCAACTTAGGACCTCTGATTTATCAGGCCTTGACTTCCCCCATTAATGAGAGGCGGTACATTTTAGACCAAAATCGATGGCTCCCAGTGCCCAGCTTCGGTACCTTTGGGGAGCCAGACATTCCCTCGAACTTCAAAACTTCAATGACATTATCTGATTCACCAAAGGCACTCCGTCTAAGGTAGTAAATCCTTTTCCTTTCCATCTCCATTTAATCCCAAATTTTCGTAATTGCGCTTTGTACCAATTTCGCATTAGCTTAATACTCCAAACAAGTTTGTAAAAGTCCCCTACCTTCATCTCTCTTCGACATTAACAACAAGGTAGTAAGGTTAGGAAGGAAGAGCAAGCTTGAGTGTATACCAGGACGAGTGAGGTTGATCTCTCTCTTAAGAGGAAACTACTTTTTCAGTCCGGGAATTCACGGCCCGCCGGGTGTTCTTGAATCATGTCCCTCGCTCGCATGAGTGGCTGCTGCGAGTGGTGGGAGCGTTAGCTTGGGGCGGCGTCGGCACTCCGTTCTTTCCGCCGACCGCCCTTTCTCATCTCTATGCCGGTGGGAACGTCCCCTGCCGACAAATAGACTTTTTACCAGTTTAATTCTCGCTTCTACCTACAAGTCCTCAGTTTGAGATAATCTGGAAGCTGACGATTACGGGTAGATATGTGCATAAAAATAGGCAGAGCCATTACTGACCCTGCCTATTTGTCATGAACCGCTATTGTAGTTTGTCATTCATCCAATCCAGCATTACTCCGGTTGTCGGTTGCAGTTCATTTGGCCAGCAACGCGGAGAACGCGGATTTTACCTTCTCAGAGACCCCAGTGGTTCGCCGTTGGTTCAACCAGTGTGGTGAACCCAGATAATACTTGCAAGGGGTCGTCTATTAAAAGATATTGGTCAGTATTAGGGGGAGGGGCATAGGCTGGCCAATTAATCAAATGTTTTACACTGGGATTTCCGGTCGCGGCAAACCGAGTCCACATCGTCATCATGGCTTCGGATACATAAGTGTCTTTCTGGTCAAGACCTGGGTTCGTGGTAGGCGGAAATGGTGGGAAGAAAAGGGTGTCAACGAAAGCAGATACCCACGGATAAAAACCGAACTCGTATGCAACATCAAGCCCATGAAAGGCATGGTTTACAGCTTCGGCAGCAGGTAGACTTTTCCAGCCATCCGGCACGTGGTCGAACAGATAGACAAAAATTGGGGATTTTTGCTTTATGATGGGAACAAGAGCCTGCGTCCCGCTAAATACAAACGTTATATCCTCTCCGTTCATACCGATCATGAGAGGAACATCGTTCTGCCTGTCTGTTGCAAAAATGTTTGTTTGCAAATCTGGCAGAAAATAGCCATCCACCGTAAAAGCGTCCGTATACCCGCTGCCTGGGACCGCTGTTATGATGTTTTCCCACGTTAGGGCGCGTAGGCTGGCAAGATCGGAGACCTCGAGTTTAGTCGTTAGGGCCGAACCCAATGCTTCCGCTGTTGCCAAGGGGACGCTGCCTACACCACCGCTCTCACAGATAACTCTGTTAAAAAGTCTTTTGGCTAAAGGTGAAGCCATCAAGCCCAGAACCTTCTCGCCACCCCCGGACTCGCCCCAAATCGTGACGTTGCGTGGGTCGCCACCGAAGGCAGCGATGTTTCTCTGCACCCACTGCAAGGAAGCGATTAAGTCTAATTGGCCGTAATTTCCACACAAATTACCTGATTCCGCGGCAAGTGCGGGGATACACATGTAACCTAACGGCCCTATCCGGTGTTGGACGGTTACTGACACGACACCATGCTGGGGTAGGGGTGGGCTGTTATTGTTCGCCGGGTTACTGGAACCTTCAGTGAGGCCGCCACCATGAAACCAAACCATTACAGGAAGACGATCGTGCCTCCCTTTGGCCGGCGTCAGGACGTTTAAGTAAAGGCAGTCTTCACTCATCCCTGATTCTGGTATGCTACCATACAGCGCCACGCTTGGAAACAATTGCGGGGCCATAGGACTGAACACGGTGCATTCTCGGATTCCCTGCCAGGGAGTGACCGGTTGAGGTGGCTTCCATCGCAAATTCCCCAGGGGTGGAGCGGCATAAGGAATCCCTCTATAAATGCGTACTATGTCTCCAATCTGGCCTATCATTCCCGGCAGTAACGGCGGCCCAAACAACTCCGTCTGCAATGTCGTTGGCCCAGGAAAGCTGATCGCATCTATTTTTGACCCGGAAACATACCCGGCGTCTGTCCGTATTGGATCGACGATATAGTCGTCACCGTGGTGGTCACGATCCCAATCGGAATCCATGGCAGCAACATAACCCACCGGAATCATAAGCAGCGATAGGACCAAAACTACGCCAATAGCTTTCAACCTCAAAATACTTTTCCAATTCATTGTTCTCCTCCCTTTTTATTTTGCTGATGAAACATTTGATGTCAGGCTGTCCAATGACCTTTTTGCCTGAATGCCAATAACTCACCATTACCCTAACACCTCTACAATTGATTCGCTGACGTGCTACCACCCCCTTTCGGTCTTTTAGCCCTCCTTCGGGATCCTCCCTGCATCCCTCTTCTCTTCAGAAGCAGTTCACCAACCCAAGGGGGTATAAATATAGGTTAAGCCCCCATTTATGAATGGAATACTGTTTTGCTGGCGATTTAGGCCAGCCAGATATCGCTGGAGATTTTGTTCAGCCAGCGTCCTACTGTCATTGTAATATAAAGCTGGCCGGTTCCAGGCGAAGTTGGAATGGGCACAGCCGACAAGAGTCAGAAGCAAAACTGATATAAATAATATTGTCATAATTTCACCTCCTTTCTTTGGTTAGTAAAAATTAGTTGAAATATCGGGCCCGTGGCGGCCCTGTAGCGAAGACATTTCCTAAAGAGCAATTTATCCATTAAATCCCCTCTTTTCCGCCGGGTAGAACGCGGGGTGGAACATCATTTCATAGGGCTCTTTCACAAGGTTCATCGCCCCCCGGAGTATCCTAAAACACCCTGACTTCAGGTGGCTCATAAGGTTCCCCTGGGTACCGCATTCCTCAAGAAGACAGAGTTCGTTTTCATCCTGTTAGTTGACGATTGCTGATAAGCGCTTAGGTCCAGGTTAGTCGTCAACTCACAGGTCCCAATACTTCGGCCGTTTGTAGTGATCGTAAAGCGTCTCTTCGTACTTCCGGTTGAGAGCTTCCGGATGATACTCGGGTCCATTCTTGATCGTCTCCCGGGATAGGTCTACGTATACTTTGGAATCGCTCCAGTTCACCCTGTCGATCCACTGCGGCGCTACCAGCACCTTCTTGCCCGCCCACCAATTCTGCGTATCCACAACGATATAGCGAATCTCCCATGTTTCACCGTCAATGATAAAGTCTTCGACATGACCGATGTCGCCATCAGTAGCCTCGATATGATAGCCGGTCACTTTATTAGCGCTGCGCAGATGCAAATCGTACGCTTCTTCTCGCTTCGCGCGCGCTTCTTCATTTCTCCTTTGAGCGGCGTCTGAGAGCCGAGGATAGGCCATGGGGCCCCACAAGTAAGGGCCACCCCAATAATATGGGTAACGGTAGTAGTCAGAGTATGCTGCCTCGTGCTGCCGGGAAACAGGCTTGTCGGTATCAATGCTGGGGCTCTCCTCTACTCGCTTCTTTGTCAGCGTCACATTGAGCCGCTCCCTTGATAAATCCGCCTTGCCGAGCGCGAAAGGCGAGATAAGCACCTTTCGGTTCAGAAGCCAATTACCGGTTTCGGCCACCAGATATCGGATGGTCCAGGATTCGTCGTCGAAATAGAAATCATCCAGCTTTCCAATGTCACCATCCGTTGCGCCGATGGCATAGCCTT
>Ga0116132_1002784_pt1 | contig 10318 bp, 4 predicted proteins | sample June2015DPH_17_1_2_FD_89735 | JGI IMG/M metagenome (GOLD analysis project Ga0116132, IMG submission 89735) | Peatland microbial communities from SPRUCE experiment site at the Marcell Experimental Forest, Minnesota, USA - June2015DPH_17_150 | ecosystem: Environmental > Terrestrial > Soil >... | reverse complement strand
TTCGGGCATGTCCTGCCCTACGTGTAGGTCCACATCCCTCATGGGTTGATTTTCTATTTAAGCACCAATGCGATTCATCCCACGACTGAAGCCTGTGGGCTTTCTCGCATGGTTTGGTAAAGCCTGGCAGTGAGAGCACCTTCAATCCCTGCTTCGCGCTGGCGGCCGAGACCCTCGCCCGTCAACGTCATCAACGCGCTTGGGCCGGGGCCGTCAGCCCATGTGCTTCGACATGGCTGACTAGGGCGACAGGGCTGCGAGGAAGGAGGGAAAGATGGAGGAGGTCTTCAGCTGACGAGGACTGTGACTGTGTTCGAATACACTGAGACAGGCACGTACGCGCTGTCCGTGACTTCGAGCTTGAAGGAGTAGGTTCCCGTCGGGGTGAGAGCGCCGGTCGACAGCCCAGTGAGAGTGGCAGAGGTGCACGTGAATGGGCTGCCCGCCATGTCGACGAAGCTGCTCGATCCTGGAGTCTCCACCAGCCACTGACACATGTAGGTGGAGGTCCCGCCGCTGAATGTAGTCGTGACACTGAGCGAGGTGCTCCTGCCGCTGGGTAGCGTAGCATTGAGCACGCTGATGGCCGGAGCCGTCAGTACCGGGTTGACGGTGACGAGGTCGGTCGATGAAGTCGCACTGGCTGCCGGAGTGCCCTTCGAAGAGTCTTTCACTACGTAGCAGTAGTAGGTCGACGAAGTGGGGCTGACGGACTGAGTGGGTGCTGTGCCCAGCTTCGTGGTGTCGGATGAACAGGTAGCGCTGGTACCTGAGTACCACTGGTAGGTGTAAGGAGCGGTGCCGCCAGGTGCGCTGGCATTGAGAACGATGGATTGGCCGGTGTCGATAGCAGGAGAGGCGGGCGAGATGGTGGCTGTCAACACTGAATTCACTGTCACCGTGACTTTGACACAAGTGGTGGACACGGGTGCCCCGACGCTGCTGTCAGTCACGTTGACCGAGTAGAGGCTTGTGATCGTCGGAGATGCCGTGTAGGAAGTCGTCTGCCCCAATTTGTCGGCGGGTGCACAGGAAGATCCGATGTACCACTGGTAGTGGTACGGTTGGGTCCCCTGCGACGGAACGGCGTTCAGGGCGACGGATTGACCTTCATCGATTGTCGGAGAGGCGGGCGAAATCGCGGCAGTCAGTGCAGGATTGACCGCTACTGTGACCTTGGCGCACGTGCTCCCGCCGGGGGTCCCAGCGCTGCTGTCGCTGACTTGGACGGAGTAGGTGGCTCCGGAATTCAGGACTCCTGTAGAGTAGGATGAAGAGGCCGCACCGGATATCGCGCTGCCGCCAGCGCACGAAAGCCCTGTGTACCACTGGTAGTAGTACGGCGAAGTCCCCTGCGATGGCAAGGCGGTCAGAGTGATGGACTGGCCGCTGTCGAGCGTCGGAGAGGCAGGAGAGATCGTGGCTGACAGCACAGGATTGACCGCTATTGTGACCTTGACACACGTGCTCGCGTGGGGTGCCCCAAGGCTGCTGTCGCTGACCAGGACAGAGTAGTTGGCTCCGGAAGTCAGGACTCCTGTGGAGTAGGACGAGGTGGCCGCACCGGATATCGCGCTGCCGCACGAAAGCCCTGTGTACCACTGGTAGTGATACGGCAAAGTCCCCTGCGATGGCAAGGCGGCCAGAGTGATGGACTGGCCGCTGTCGATCTTAGGAGAGGAGGGAGACACGGTGACGGTCAGAGCAGAGTTCACGGTGAAGTTTGCTGACTGGGAGGTTTCTTGCACAGGTGTGGTGGGGCTGTCGGTCACTGTCGCACAGTAGTGCATTGAGGAACCTGGAGAGGCGAACGAGAATGTGGTCGAAGTCCCTGTTGGGATCAACTCCGGGTTGTTGTGGCCCGAGACCACCACTGCGGTAGTATCCGAAGAGCACGAACTGCTAGGACCGCTGTACAGCTCGACCGTGTATGGAGAAGTGCCCCCTGACCAGGTGACCGTGGCCGTGACGGTGGCGGACTGCCCTGAGTCGATGGCTGGCGGGGAGATGACAAGCGTCGTAGCGACCAGCGCGGGTTTGACTGTGACGGCGGCCGCGGAGGTCGTGGACACGCTCTCGCCCGAGACTGCACCGTCAGTAACTGTCGCACAGTAGTTCGTCGTGGAGAGCGGGACGTCCGTGAAGGTGGCGGTTGTGCCTACGATCCCCGTTTGGAGGAGCCCGGTCGACGAGGGGTTCGAACACGTGGCCGAGCTGCTGGTGATCAGTTTGACGCTGTAGGGCGAAGTGCCGGAGCTGGTCCAAGAAACGGTCAGCGTCACCGGCTGGCCGCTGTCCAAGGCCGCCGAGGACGACGATATCGTGACGGTCGTACCCGTGAAAGCGGAGTTCACGGTCACCTTGACGCTCAGACAGGCACCCGCGGCAGGGACCCCGGTGCTGTTGTCGCCCACAAAGACGGCGTAGGAAGTGGTCGAGGCGAGGGCGTTAGTGGTGAAGGTCGATGCATCCTGACCTGTGATCTGTACGGAGCAGGACGACCCCTTGTACCACTGATAGTGGTACGGAGCGAAGCCGCCGGAAGGCAACGCCGTCAGAGTGATCGACTGGCCGCTGTCTATCGAGGGAGCAACAGGAGAGATCGCGACGGAGAGGACTGGGGAGACTGACACCGCGGCGGACGCGCAGACAGCGACGGTGGGCGACCCGATGCTGCTGTCCGTAACCTTGACGGAGTAGGAGGCCGTGGACGTAGGCAATACCATGTAGGTAGATGATGTAGCCCCGGGTATCTCGTCGGCGGCAGCACAGCCGGACCCGGTGTACCACTGGTAGGGGTAGGGCTGAGTCCCCTGTGAAGGAACGGCGGTCAGAGTTATGGATTGGCCGCTGTCGATGTGAGGACTCGCGGGCGAAATCGCCGCATTCAGCGCAGGGTCGACCGTGAACTGCGCGAGAGACGTCGTAGTCACGGGTACGGTCGCGCTGTCCTTGACGCTGACGCAGTATTCGGTGGTCGAGGTGGGAGCATTGAAGTTGAAGGTGGTCGTGGGGCCGACCACGCCCGTGGTGGTGCTCACCACCGTGGTGTCCGACGAGCAGGTGGTACTGGTTCCGCTGTAAAGCGTGACCGCATAGGGAGAGGTCCCTCCGGACCATGTGACGGTCGCGGCGATGGCGGCGCTCTGTCCGGTGTCGATCTCGGAGGGGGAGAGGACGTCTGCTGGGACAGAGAGGGCGGTGTCGACCTTCACGATGGCGCTGGTGCAGGAGATGGCCGCGGGTCCCCCGGTGCTGCTGTCCTTCACGCTGACTGAATAGGTCGTGGTCGAGACGATCGCATCCGGCGAATAGGTAGAAGACACCTGCCCCGTGATGGCACCGCTCGAACAGCTAGCTCCCGCGTACCACTGGTACTGGTACGGTGAGGTACCTCCGGACGGGACCGCGGTCAGGGTGACTGCGACTGATTGCCCAGCGTCGATGGCTGCGGATGGAGGCGAAATCGTGGCCGTCAGAACGGGGTTGACAGTAAACGGTGCGAGCGGCGAGGCGGTGGACGCGGAACCGGCGGAGCTGTCAGTCACGACCGCGCAGTAGTCTGTGGTGGAAGCGGGCGCGGTCACCGAGAAGTTGGTCGTCGCCACTGTCAGGCCCGACTGTGGGTTGGGGTCTGGCAGTACGGCCACGAGGGTGTTGGACGAGCATGTGCTACTGGCCCCACTGTAGAGGGCGACCGTGTAGGGGGAAGTGCCCCCGGACCAGGTCACGGACGCGGTTACGTTGAGGGTCTGCCCCACATCAATCACCGTGGGCGATATGACGATGGAGGGCGTGCTCAGAGCGGCATTGACCACGAATTCCACCGGCGATGAGGTGGTGACCGAGACCGGCGTCACCGAGCCATCCTTCACGGTCGCGCAGTAGTAGGTCGAAGTGGAAGGAGCGCTGAACGTGACGGTGGCCGAAGTGGTTGTGACTGTCTGAGGGTTGGCGCCAGTACCCGACACTGGTGTCACCGCAGTGTTGTCAGCGGAGCACTTGCTTGCGCTGCTGCCGCTGTTCAGAGTCACGATGTACGGGGAAGTCCCTCCCGACCAGGAGACCTTGGCCTTGATGGTCGCGGACTCTCCGGTGTTCATGGCGGAGGGAGAGAGGACGATTACAGGAGCGTCCAAGGCTGAATTGACCTGCACAGCAGTACCGACGCATACGGTGTAGACCGGAGTGCCTCCGCCGCTGTCACCCACGAGGACTGAGAAGTTCGCGCTCGATGTCAACTTTGGTGTGGAGTACGCCTGAGCCGTCTGTCTGGAGATGGCGTTCGCGCTGACGCATCCAAGTCCCGTGTACCACTGGAAGGTGTACGGCGTCGTTCCCAGGAGGGGGTTCGCCGTGAGCACGATCAACTGGCCACTGTCGACCGCCGGAGATGACGGGGTGATAGTGACCGTGGGCAGCGCGCTGACCGGAAAGCTCACGGGGCCCGTGGACGCCGGTACTCCCGTGCCATCGGTCGCCGAGACGCAGTAGATGGTCGACGATGTTGGAGCCTTGAATCTGAAGGTGGTCGAGTACCCAGCCACGCCCGTACGCGGGTTCGGACCGGACAACACGGCGACGACCGTCGAGTCGGACGAGCAACTCTTACTGGATCCGCTCGTTAGCGTGGCGGAATATGGAGGACTGCCGCCGGCAAACGTCACGGTCGCATTGACTGTAACCGACTGTCCCAGGTCTATCCCAGGGGGCGAGAGGGCCAGAGTCGGAGAGAAGATCGGGTTTACCGTCAGGGTCGCCGCTACGCTCGAACTCGTACTCACCGGTACAGTCGCGCTGTCCACCACAGTGGCGCAGAAGAACATCGGCTTGATCGTCGAGGTCGAGTTGATCGTGAAGGTGGTAGTCGTTCTAGTGAGGCCCGCCTTGGGTACGATGTAGGGGATCGTGTCTTGGCAGACGGTCGAGTTGCTGGTCGTGAGTGTGACAGTGTACGGAACGGTGCCGCTGGTGCTGCCCGGAAGGACGCCGGAACCTATGGGTCCCCAGCTTACGGTCAACGTGAACGGAAAACCGCTGTCAGCGGTTACGTTGAGGGGCGTGACTGTCACGAGAGTCTCCGCGAACTTGGGGTTGACCTTCCCGACGTCGTTGGTGCACACGCTCTGGGCGGGAGTGCCCTGGCTACCGTCGTGCACCAGCACTGAGTAGTTGAAGCTGAGGCCTATGGGTCCCGAGTCGAAGACGGGCTTGGTCGCGCCAGAGATCGCCTCGCCACTCGAGCATCCCACCCCCGTGAACCACTGGAACGAAAAGGGAGAGGTGCCTTGAATGGGGATCGCCGTGAGGTTGATCGACTGCCCAATGTCGACTACTGGTGCGGGAGGCGAAATCGAAGTGTCCAGAACCCCACTGACCATGAAGGGGGCAGCGAGAGAGGTCAACGTGTGGGGACTTGTCGCACTGTCGGTCACAGTGGCGCAGTAGTACGATGTGGACACAGGGTCAGCGACGGAGAAGGTCGTCGACCTCCCCGTCAGGGCGACCTGAGGGTTCAACCCCGAGTGTAGGGTTGCCTTGCCAGTGTCCAACGAGCAGGTGCTGTTCGCTCCCCTGTAGAGGGTCACCGAGAACGGAGAGACCCCCCCAGTCCACCCGACCGAAGCAGTGAATACTAGAGACTGCCCGGTATCGATGCCGGGTGCAGACAGAGACAGAGTAGGAACATCTAGAATGGGGGTGACCGTAACCGAAACGATGCTCGACACGGCGCTCGACCCCTTCGACCCTGCCACGGTCCCGCAGTAATAGCTGGTCGAGATAGGATTGACGTTGAAGACGTAGCCTGGCGTCGGCAGTCCCGCCTTAGCAGAAGCCAACGCGGACGTTGTACCGCAGGAGCTGCTGCTGGTGCCTTGGTAGAGGTAGACCGTGTAGGGTGCGGCTCCGCCACTCCCGGTCCACGAGACAGTGATCGAAGCTGTCTGGCCGGCCCCTATCTGGCTCAGGTTGGGGGCTATGACCGCGGGCGTAGCCTGGGTCATCTGGATTACGTAGAAGACCGCCACCAGCCCCACTATGACAAGCGCAATAAGCAGGAGATTGACTAGCCTGCCATTTCGTCCATTCACGTGCATTGACGCGATTGTTGCCTCGGCCGGGTTTAAAACTGTAGCCCCTACGGGCGAGCGCCATTGAGCATTAAGAGGCGGGTCCCGACTGGCGTCCGGCACCTGTCCATCTGGCCTGCCCGGGGGTGCCTTCAAGGCCCGTTTCCACAGGTGGACGCGCCGCAGCTCCACCTGACGTCCGCTCGGGATGAGCGGAGCCGCCGTAAGGCCGGCCTTCGGCAGTCTACGGCTAAGGGCCTGCGCGCGCGATGCTCGGCTAAGCCCTTCGTCCACGCTTGCGGACGACGTAAAGCGTAATGCCGACCGCTACGGCCAAGCCTGCAGCGCCAACCCCCTCAAGAAAGGCGATTACCAATTGTGGAGCAGAGGCGATCGAGGTCGAGGTGGCTGTCGTCGTGGTGACTGCCTCGCTCACATTCACCTGTAGAATGCCGGAACTCCCCCTGTTGTTCACGTCGCCCGCAAACGTGGCGGTGATGGGGACAAGCGTGTCCACGTCGGATACGTCAGGCTGCCAGCGAACGGTGCACGCATTCCCCGATAAGGTGCACGAAGCGTTGCCCGGGGAGACGAAGGACCCGGCCGCCTCGCCCGTGCCCCAGGTCACTTGGCCGCTCGGCGATTCGCCGATGATCAGGGCCGAGCACGCAACGGACTCGCCCAGGGCGACAGAGGAGGACGAGCACACCACGTAGGTCCTGGAGGCCCGCTTCAGCCCACTGACCACTGATACGGAACTCGAATTGTAGTTAGCCGCGTAGACCAGGTTGGTCAGGGGGTTGACGGCGAGGGCCCACGGGTTGCGCCCGACCGTCACGTTTGCAGTTGCCGCGTTTGAGGCGCCGTCCATCACCGAGAGGGTGCCGCTGTCGTTGTTTACCACGTAGAAGGTGTTGGTGAGTGCGTCCATCGCGATTCCAACCGGACCGACTCCCGTCGTATTCACGGTGGCAACCACGCTGCGGGCCGAGCCGTTTATCAATGAAACCGTCGAGTCCCCATTGTTGGTCACGTACGCTATTCCGGTGGCAGAATCAACGGCGATTCCCATCGGAACGTCTCCGACTGGAACGGTCGAGACCTTGCTCGTGGATTCGCTGATAATAGACACCGTATCGTCAAAGTTGTTCGCCACGTAGACCACCTTGGCGGAAGGGTCGAAGGCCAGGGCATCCGGGGAATCTCCCACGGTCACGTTCTTCATTAGAGCGTTCGTCGACCCGTTGATGACGTACACCGTGTCGTCGTACTCATTGGCCACGTAGAGAATGTTCTTCGCCGTGTCCACCGCCAGAGCGGCGGGATAGTCCCCCACCGATATGTTTGCCACAACCTGGTTGGTCAATTCGTCCATCACGGACACGTTTTCGTCGGCGGAGTTCGCTACGTACACCAGCTTCGTCGAAGGATTCACAGCGATCGCATCCGGTTCACCTCCGACGGTCACAGTCTTCACGACTGCGTTCGTCGACCCGTTGATGACGGAGACGGTGTCGTCGCCCCAGTTGGCTACATAGATCAGGTTCCGAGACGGGTCGACGCCCACGGCGTCAGGGAATCGTCCTACGTTGATGGTCTTCTTTGAGTTCGGGGCCGCGTGTGCGCCGTAGACGTTCGAGCCAACGACCAGTATCAGGGATACAATCAGCACCAGCAAGACAGGCGTCCTACCGCTTCCCCTCGTTCCGATCGATCGCACGTCCCTTACGAGTCCGCGCTCTATACTAGTTAAAGGTGGGGAGGGCGGCAGAGCTGCCCCAACGACCACCTCAAGGGAGCTATACGCCCATTTGCGCAGTGTGACTCGTTGAGGGGCACCGGCCGACTTCGACCCCCGCGATCTGCCAGGAGAACGACCATCTCATGCGGCAGTAGCTCTGGGCCATTTGGCGCCAGGCCGCCCGACATTCAGTCTCCGGTGTATCCCTTCGCTTCCCCGCCTACGACCTTGCCGCCCTCGACTCTATTTTCTGTCCACTCATGACCGCAGTGCCCACACTTGAAGGCATACTCATAGTTCTCCGAGTCAACGACGATTGCGTCCGCCTGTGGACCGACAAGTCCTGCGTTACGGGCTGACGGCGCAATCATTCGGGCGGTCGCGGCAAGGCCTCGGCGGCCATGGGAATCCGGGGTTTCCTCCGCCAGGTTCTCCTGCCCGACTAGCTTCTTCCCGACGAGTGTCACGTAAAACCTCTTGCCGCACGAAGGACAGTGCCGGAGGAACGTGGGCATCTCCGACATTCCCCACAAACCTTCTCTCGTCATTCAAGGTTCCGCCCGCCCTTTTCGAACCGCGTCCCAAGTCTGGCTTCTCTCTTCAGGCCGAAGTGGGATAAGAGAAGAGGAGAGAAGAAAAGAAAAGAAAAGAAAAGAAAAACGGAAGCCGTGCCTGCCCTCTAGGCAGACACGACGTTTGGTTCGCTCTTTCCGCGAACCGTCACCAAGACGAAGGTGAGAGTGGCCAGCGCGGCCGCAATCGTGACCGTTCCACCGACCTGTAGCAGGCTCTCTCCGCCGATCCTCTTGGCGGCCACCGTCGTGGTCAAGGTCGAGGGCTTGGGGAGAGTGGCCGCCTGCACATTGGCGAGGGCGAAGGGCGGTATGCTGTCTCGGACCGCGTTCTGGTTCACCGATGACGTTGATGACATCGTGGTGGTGATGGTAGTCACCGTCCCGTTGGCCGTAGTGTAGAGAATTGGTGATGTCGGCGATTTGATGGGAAGTGGATAGTAGTACTGCTTTGGCTGGTACTGGAGGGTGATGTCGCCACTGGTCTGAGGAGGCAGGATGAGGGTCTGACCTTCGAGGGTTACCGAGGTGGGGTAGTAGTAGAGCGTCACGTTGACCTTCTGTCCGCCTATGATCACGGTGACGTTGGGCTGTGGCAGGGTGATCGGGACAGTGAGGTAGCTCGTGACGAGGAGAGGCGCCTGTGGCACGGTCAGTATTGCTGTGCCGTCTGCTCCTGTCTGGGCGCCTGACGTGATGTTGGAACCGTAGTAGTAGTAGTAGTCATCTACGACCGACGCGTAGACCCAGGCTCCCTGGGCAGCGGTACCGTTGATGTAGTTAACATGCACCGTCACTTGGGTGGTTGGGAAGGTGGTGGCGTTGTATGTGTTGATGGTTATGGTCGAGGGCCCAGTGATTTGGTCGATGGCGTAGCCGTACTCATTGGACGACGGCGCCAGACGGTAGACCGGTATCACCGTCACCGTCGTTGAATTTGTCGGAGCCGTGGAGTTTGCAGGGACCATGGGGCCGGAATCGTTGAGCAGCAGTGGTTTGACTGACATCGCCATCGGCGTCGCGGAGCCTGTCACCTTCGTGTAGCTCGTCGTAGTCGTCGTGAAGTTCGTAGTCGTGGAGTTTGCTGGGATCGGGCCGGACACGCAACCAATGCATGGGTAGTTGACCGGGCCGTAGGTCGCCTGAACTGTGAAGAGGTAGGTGCCGCCTGGCAGTTCGAACGCCGCAGCGGGGAAGTTACTATGGTAGGTTGCCACCTGGACGCCCGACGTATTGTACACCGTGAGGGTGTAGGAATAAGGTAGGTCTTGGCTGGTCTGGACGAAGACCTGGACGTTGTCGAAGCTGGTGGAAGCGGACGCACTCACGCGGAGGCCTCCGAGCCCGACCAGCAGGACGACAGCCAGGATTGATACGAGTGCAAGGCTGAGGGCCTTGCTTCTTCGCGGATACGCGCTTGCGCGCGTCAGTATGTTGGAAGTCATTTCTTTCTAGGTATCCTGTACTCGGCACGCGAGTTAACTCTATACAGCCGAACGGCCGTTCTGGGGGGGCGAACGGAGTGGAATGCCGCTCCTGAGAGAACTACATGGCCTGCCCTGACCCTCAGAGGCAAATGGACCCGGTGGTTCCGCCCCCAAACAGGTCCGGAAAATGGATTCCACTGTATGACCGGCCCTGGTTGTGTCTTCGACTTGATCACAGGGCCCTACTATCGTGACTCCGAATCCCTGGAGCGGTATTTGTAGACCCTTAATGTAGACGAATTTGACTTCAGTACAGGTCATTAGGGTCCAGTTGAGTCATCACTGAAGGATGTTCTCGGTGAGCCGGTGGAACTCCCCTCCAAGGTGTGACATCCTCCCACGACTGAAGGTCGTGGGCTTCCAGCCCCTGTTTCATGGCGTATAGTTCCCGCTTCCTCGACCGGGCTTGCGACCTCAGTTGGCTGGGGTGGTAGAGGTCCAGTCTCC
>Ga0116132_1002778_pt1 | contig 10337 bp, 9 predicted proteins | sample June2015DPH_17_1_2_FD_89735 | JGI IMG/M metagenome (GOLD analysis project Ga0116132, IMG submission 89735) | Peatland microbial communities from SPRUCE experiment site at the Marcell Experimental Forest, Minnesota, USA - June2015DPH_17_150 | ecosystem: Environmental > Terrestrial > Soil >... | reverse complement strand
TTTGGACTTTGAATATGGTAAAGGTGTCCTCGGTGCCCAGAAACTTAACGCCATAATTATGAACGGCGAGCGGATAGAGGTGCCAAATTACAAATATGGCAGTCTCAGTGATCTGGTCAATAACTATAAGGAGCGTATACGGTTTTCAGCGCAGATCAGCGGTGGAGTCAATGAGGCTCTTGATGGTAGTAACTACTTAGTACGAAGCAGTGTATCCAAACAGCTGCTAAGCTCCTACGGTATCAGTCTGCAGTGGTGGGAGAAGCTGGGTGCCAATTACCGCGGTTTGAAACAAGCTGCTGCCGATAGACAAGCTTTGCGGGACGCTGAGAGCAAGATCGATACACCCGCCAATGATAAGCTGGTAACAGCGCCTGAGCAAACTGCTGTGGACGATGGTAAGCAAGCCCTTAAAAATTGTCTGGCTAATGATCCCTGCACCGACGAGTTGGTAAAGAATAATGGCCTCGCTTCATCAATCACTGATGCCATTAATAACGGAGTAAGTTCGGCGACAGCCAGCGGCGGGCTTTCCAAAATATTATCTTATACTTCCCCGGTTTATGCCATAGGTTTGCCGGTCTGCTTGGTTTATGACGGTTCGGCTCAAGCTTCAAGTACTTTTCTAAACAGCCAAAATGCCGCCGCCATAAAAACCGCTTTTGCGGTAGCTATAAGTGCCGACCAGGAAAAAGGCGGCGGTACCACCGCCGAAGCCGTGGCCGCCATGAACAGGAGAATCGGCGACATAACCGATTCTATACCTGCACAAATCGCTAAAAACGGTTACGCTGATACTTCGGGTGAGGTTTCACCGCAAGCCGGACGCACCGGGGACTTTACAATTTTTAGCGCGCTATTTGGCAATAGTTTAGTCGCCACTTACGCCGGCAATATAGTCAAAACCGTGTGCCCGGCGATAACCAGCATCTGGGTTGCCGGCGGGCTGACAATCGGTAATTTATTTGCCGCCGTTTTTACTGGCGGTGAATCACAGGCAGGCGAAGAAACAGCCAGCCAAACGGCTTCGGATGCCCTGAAGGCTGTAGTTCAACCGCTAATCCAGAAGTTCGTGACCCGCGAAGGACGGGCATCAATTAGAAATACGGCTCAAAAATATGCCGTCAGTGCCGGTAAAAGTGCCGCCTTGACTACTGGCGCCTCGTACGCCGCACGGATGATAGTGCTCGCCGAGATGGGGTCGTTCATAAACGGTATGGACAGTAATGATTTTGCCAACCAAGCCGACATGGGCTTCACGGCATATGGTAACCAGATGACCCAGCAACAGCAGTTTGGCAGGCCGCTGACAACCACAGAGACCAAATCAGTGGAAACTGAGGATAGGTCCTATGTAGCACTGCAGAATCAGAGCCAAGGGACATATGAAAAATACTTCGCCCTTTCCAACCCCAACTCGCTGTTCGGAAATTTTGCCATGCAAATTTCCAGCTGGAAGTTTAGCGACCTACCAAATCTTTTTACTCACATTCCAAAGCTTTTTGCCACAATATTCTCGCCTTTTAGCCACTTATTAATAGGCCACGCCGCGGCTGCTACCGCCAGCGATGTAAACAGCGACTACAACATGGTCCAGTTTGGCTGGAGCACAGCCGAAGAAAAACTGATAAATGACGACCCGAGTTACGATCCGCTGGTCAACGCTAAGATTTTAGCGGATAGCGGTCAAGCCCCTTCTATAGCCAAGGCGTACGCGCACTGCTTTGGGTACTTGTCAGACGATCAAGGCAACTTAACGCCTGACCCCAATGCCCAGATAGGCAACTTGCTAACAGACGGTTCGATTAGACGAGATAGTGATGGTAATGTCATAGACTCTGGTAACTGCTCATCGTCGAATTTGGGGCCAAATAATAATATGGTCTTCCGTTGGCGACTCAACGAAAGCTACCAAAACACGCTTAACGAGCTAGTTGGGGTACAAAATGTATCAGGTTAGACGCTTAGCGCGGATATTTCCCATTCACCGTCATCTTAGGTCAGTACTTTATTTGACTGGGATCCTTGTGCTTTTTCTTCAACCATCAGTAGCTGCCATATCCAGCTCCGACATCCAGAGCATTTTGGGCGGCACCCCATATTATGACCCGAATAGTATCAGTAGTAGCTATTGTGGCTCCAGCCCCGGCATTACCACAGGCAGCGGTAGCGCCAGTGACGGGGGTACCGCAATTAGCCGATCACAAGTAGAAGTTGCCAAGACAATTATGGGTATTGCCAAGACGAACAATCTTGGAAAGGATGCTGCACTAGTCGGATTGATGGCCGGACTTGACGAGTCTCATCTAACAATCCTTGCTAATACAACTGTCCCCGTATCAGAAAGTAATCCGACTAAGCAGGGTGATGGCAGTAATTTTGATTCTGTAGGCGTATTTCAGCAAAGACCATCGCAGAATTGGAGTACCATCGCATCCGGGCCAGAAGCTGATTCCAACCAAGCGGCGGTTTGGCAACTTATGGACCCGGCCTATTCGGCCGAGGCATTTTTTGGAAGCCCAACGGGGTCAAATGCGCCTTCAGCATTAAGCAAAGGCTTACAAGACAAATCAGGTTGGCAATCATGGCAACCTTGGGTAGCCGTCCAGGCCGTCCAAGGCTCTGCGACCTCCGATGGTTCAAATTACAAAGCGTTTGTTGGGCAAGCGCAATCATTAATTAACCAGTATTGGGACGTGGCTTCGCCCGTACCACTACCTGTAGCTTTTTCCGGTGGTTCAACTTCCGGTTATGGTAGTCCCTGTTTTTCGGGTTCTGGTTCTTGCGGTGTTAACAGTCCAGTTACTGGATCCGTAGGCGGTTCAGGCGGTGAATATTCTCAAGCCCAATTAACAGCAATTTTCGGTGATCCCGGCACTCAAGATGATCATGCATCTATGGAAGCAAAACAAGTAACAGTGAATTTCCTGGGTAATTCCGTCCAGGTTAATCCGCTGGTAGCTCCCTGCCTTTCCGCCGTTGCACTGGAGATTCAACAAAGTGGCTCTACATATCAAATCCGAGAAATGGGCTGTTATCGATTTGACTCAGATAATGGTACATCTAATATCGGCCTTCGTAGTTACCATACATATGGTGCGGCGTGTGATATCAACTGGGACACAAACCCGTTTTCAGAAAGCGGGGCAGACGTCCCGCACGACATGCCCCAAGAATACATTACAGCTTTTAACGATAACGGGTTCACCTGGGGTGGCAACTGGCAGCAACCGAAAGACTTTATGCACTTTGAATTTAATGGCATAGTGCCGCCGCAGTAGGAGACTAAAGAATATGCGTAATAAAAGGCTTCTAGTAACCTGCTTAGCCACTATTTTAGTATTGGTAGTAGCCATAGGTATACTGACTAAACGTAACAACGCCCCAGCGCCAAAGGCCTATAGTACTCCTTCTCAAGCAGTACTTTCAGTAATTGACAAATATTTACAAGCGAGGGAAAACAGTATCGGGGTAGATCAATCGTCACCGTCTTCCTGGTTATCAACGATTAAACCCCTGGTTACCCAAGAGTGGTTTATGCATTTACAGCCCGCTCAAAACCCCTCAACTAGTAGCATCCCATATGATTACACTTACGCGCATCAAAATGGCTACATAGTTAGAGCTACTACCAGCAATTGCTACTGGCAGGGAGTATATGGTAAGCCGACGAGTGCAAACGGCACTATTTTATGCTCTCTAACCGACAAGGCAATCGACCAAAAAACCGGGAAAGAGGTTCCTGCTTCGTCGTTAGAGTTTGGTTGGGTGCATACCGGGCAGCAACCACCACCAATCCTAGTGTTGATTAAGCAGGGAAGCGGTTGGCTTATTAGCGAAGACGATACTGGCCAGGGGCATTAATTGACTACGGCTAACATATATGATATAATGCGAGGCAATGAAATCTAACGAACATAACCAGACTCAAGACCCCAATCAGATTAGGAATAAGCATAGCCGCAGAGCGCATGTGGGCGCCCTCGTAAGTAGCATCCCCGGCGTGTTTAGTCTTACTGCCGGGCCTGCTGTCGCAAAGTCAGTGGAGCTGTCGCACGCAGACACTGGCGTAAGGCAGGAGATGATTTATCAGGCTGAAAGAGGACCGCAGGCATTTATTGCCGTAGTAGATAAAGAGCTGCAAGGTCTGGCGAAAGAGGTTAAATTTTCACCCGGTCATCACAATAAAGGCACAACGCAATACGTCTCGACACCCGACAGGACAAGCCCGGGTCATTACAATTGGGTGATGGTCCAGACTCTCAAAGGTGAAAAAGTGCCCATTGCGGCGGCGGTAATTCTGGGCGCTGATTCCAAGGTTTTTGGTGGCTTCAAAAGAACAAGGGTAAATTTAGCTTTGACGCACTTCGATATCAACGGAGACTTCGTCCCGGGCCAGGTAGCCATACAGACGCTCCAGGACCCCCACAACTCTAGGATTTATTCTGTAGATACAGAGAACATTGACGGTTTTCACCCACCGTTCGGTGAATGGACCAGCCAATCCGCTACGGACGCCATGCCAACCAAATCTGTTCCTGAAGCAGTGGTAGCTGCACAGTTCGCTGATTTTTTCAACCGCGCTGAACAGATTCTAACGACCGGATAACGCGATCATTTTATGCTTGTTGCCGAAATACTCTATGACCGCATCAGCATCCGTAGTAGTTATAATAGTTTGGTATTTTTTTAGGTAACTGACCAGCGAGCGGCGGCGGGCGCCGTCCAGTTCGGAAAATACATCGTCTAGTAGCAGGATTGGCTTTTGGCCGCGGGTTTTTTCTATCAAATCCAATTCAAAAATTTTTAAGGCCAGCATCAGGCTGCGTGTCTCGCCACGCGAGGCGGTCTGGCCGACAAGTTTTTTGTTGAGCGAAAAGCTGATGTCCTCGCGGTGCGGGCCGTAAGCCGTAAATCCTCTATCGAAATCTGATTGGCTGCTGGCGGATAGCTTGGAAAGCATTTTGCTGGCGTAGGCTTCGGCCGGGAAGTGGCTATTATAGTTCAGGCGGGCGCTAATTCGGCTATGGGCTATCTGATTATAATTTTTGCTGAGGTTTTTGTTGATTTGATCAACTAACTGTTGCCGGGCAGCGGCTATTTTACCGCCGAGTTCGCTTAAGCGTACATCCCAGGCGAACAACTGCTTAGCCCCTTGTGTCGGATGGTATTTCAGTAGAGCATTACGTTGGGCCAGGGCGCGGCGGTAGTTAGCGGCTAAAGCCTTAAAGCCCGGTAAGCTGCGCTCCAATAGCTCGTCAATGTATTCACGCCGCTGGTCGGGGCCGCGAGTAATTAACTGTAAATTGTTGGGCTCAAAAAATACTATCGGCACGGTGCGCTCGAGGCTCAGGCGCCTATACGGCTTATCGTTAATTAAAAAGCTTTTGTCAGCCTTATCGTTGCGCAAAACCAGCTTTGCCAAGCGGCTTTGCTTGCCAAAATAACCGTCCAGGCGGGCCCACGGCTTGTTAAACCGCACTAGGTCTGCGTCGTGGGCTTTGTATGAACCACCGCGGGCCAGAACCAAGATCGCTTCTAACAGATTGGTTTTGCCGCTAGCATTCGGCCCGACCACAATATTGACGCCATATTCAAATTCAAAACTTTCGTCCTCATAAGAACGAAAGTTTTGTAAGCGAATGACGTCAATAGCCATGAGCTAAGAGTCCTCAGCCGAGAGCTTCTTCATAAATCCCATCAAGAGTTTCGAGACTTCTTCGGCGATAGCTAAAAGTTCAATCTGTTCTTCTTTATTTATGAGATCTAGCTCGGGAGCCATTAAAAGCATTGATTCAACCTCAGCTACGGAACCTTTAGCTATAAATAGGAAATTTTTAAATGCTTTATCGCTACGCCGAGCATAGCCCTCGGCAATATTATTGGGGACAGAGAGAGCCGCACGGAGTATTTGGTCCCTGAAAGAATAATCTTTTACGTCCTTAAAAGCTTTATGGATTTCAACGTAGAGAGTCTTGGCCCGCTGCCAAACTATTAAATCCTTAAATGATTGAGTAGCCATGACCCTATCCTACCAGCTCTAAGCTCTCGGCTATCGGCTCTCAGCTCCGGAGTGGCATTATTAAATGTAGGTAATTGGGGTCATTGCCACTCCGAAGGATGCAAGGCTCCAGCTTGCCATTGAAGCAAAACTCTATCTCATCGCCAACAAAGGCGTTCAACGCTTCAATCAAATATCGAGAGTTTAGGGTAAGCTCGCCAGAGCCGCTGACCACCGCTGAGGCTTTAGCAGTATTCTCGCCAAGTTGCGAAGCGATGGCATTAATGCTAACTTCTTTGGCAGTTTTGTCGGCCTTGATGGTTATACTGCCGGCACTTTCTCGGGCAAAGAGGCTAGAGACTTTGGTAATGTTAATAAAATCAGCCCGTTTCAACTTGACTGTGGTTGCGAACTTGGAGGGGATTAGTTTACGGTAGTCGGGGTAGTTGCCCTCGATTAAACGAGCCACCAGTGTTACATCGCCAATTTGGAACAGTACTTGTTGGTCGTCGTGCGTAACTACTACCTCTTTATCTGAATCGCTGATAATCCGCAGTAAATCTGCTGCCGCGCTAGCCGGTACCAAAAAATTGACCGAGTTCTTGTTTTTACCAAGTTTATTTTCGGCTAAACGGTAGCTATCAGTAGCCACTGCTACCACTTCACCGCCAAAACTATGGAAATACACTCCCGTTAAAACCGGCCGGGCATCATCAGCGCTGGCTGCGAAAACCACCTGCGATAGAGCTTTTTTAAAATCATGTATTGGCAGCCGCCAAGTCACACCACCACTAATGGCCGGCATCACCGGGAAGTCGTCGGCGGCCACACCATTGATAGTTGATTGGTATTGGTCGGTGGTGATATTTAGTTTATTATCACTTAGCTCAAGCTTTAGAACACTATCAGGTAAGCTGCTTACAAAGTCTTGCATTAAGCGGGCGGGGACGGTTATAGCGCCGTCTTCTTCAATCTTAGATCCAATATGGTGGGTAATGGCGATATCCAGGTTTGTGGCGGCAATGCTTAGGCGATTTTTATCGGTCTTTAGTAGCACATTGGCTAGAATTGGTAGGGTATTACGAGTGTTTGCTACGCGAGCAACGGTATTTAGGGCTTTGGCTAAATTTTCTTGGGTGACTTGGAGTTTCATATACTAATCCTTTTAAATTAATTTCATATTAGTAGTAGGGATTAAAGATAGTGAGTATAAGTAATTAAATAACAGATATAAAAATGACTTTGGAGGTTGTGTAAACAACAGTTTTGGTTGTTTATAAGCTGTGTTTAGAGGGTGTATAAAAAACACTTGACTTGTTAAGTATTTTATAGCTACTACAAAAATTGTGCAAAAAACCCCAACTTGTACAATTTTATCACCAACCCATTCCACAACTTTTACACAACTACTAGGCATAGAGCCTCTCCTTAAGTTCTCCCACATATTGTTTTATTGGCCCATCATAGCTGAGCTCCTTCTCAATTTTCTCAACAGAGTGGATGGCGGTAGTGTGGTCCTTACGCCCAAGTTCATGGGCAATTTTGGGGAAACTTAAATGCAGCTCGCTTCTCAGCATATACATGGCAATTTGCCTGGGGACTACAATGTCTTTGTCGCGCTTTGGTCCCAAGATATCCTCCATCGACAGGTGAAAATGTTTGGCAGTACGCTCGATTATTTGGCGGGCGTTAAAATGCTTGGGGCGGTTCTTTCCGTTTTCGAACAAAGACGATACGATTTCAATAGATGGTTCCACGCCGCGCATCTCGCAGAAAGCCAGAACCTGGTTAAGTGCGCCCTCTAGCTCGCGGATGTTGCTTTGCACACGGTTAGCTAAAACTTCGGCAACAGGTTGTGGCAAGTCAACTTCTTGGCTGCTGGCCTTGGATTGTAAGATAGCCACGCGGGTTTCAAAATCCGGGTTCTGCATGTCTATGGTCATCCCCCAGGCAAAACGCGACCTTAAGCGCTCTTCCAGTGTGGGGATGTCCCTAGGCGGTTTATCAGAGCTCATAATAATTTGTTTATTGGCCTGGTATAGGGCGTTAAAGGTGTGGAAAAACTCTTCTTGGACCCTTTCCTTTCCGGCTAAAAATTGCACGTCATCAACTATCAACACATCGGCGCTGCGGTAAAAATCAGCAAAGTCGGAAGTGTTTTTCTTAAAGCGTAGTGCGTCGACGAACTCTTGCACGAAGCGCTCAGTGGAGGCATAAACCACGCGAGCCCCCGGTTTACTAGCTAAAATAGCATTACCCACAGCCTGTATTAAGTGGGTTTTGCCAATACCTACGCCACCATAAATAAACAGCGGGTTATATTTTTTGCCGGGGTTTTGCACGATAGCCTGGCCGGCAGCGTAAGCCAGCTCATTACCGGCGCCAACTACGAAATTATCAAAGCTGTAGCGTTCATTAAGGCCTTGCCTGTAGGAATGGGTAACCCCGCTGACAGCTGGCCGTGGTCTCAGGCTTTGTTGGTCTTGGACTGATAGCGTGGGGTCCAGCAACACCGTGCTGTCGTTAGCCGTTGGCTGGATTGTAACGGCGTGGATCTTGTAATCGATGCGCATCGGCCTGACGCCGTTTTTGGCCAAGACTTCAATCACTAGATCGTTGAACTTACGCTCCAGCTGGTTCTTGACGAAAATGTTAGGCACGCCAACCACCAATACATCATCTTTGTGGCGTATAAGTTGGGTATTTTTGAACCACGTAACAAAATTGCCTCTGGATACACTCAACTCAATTTCCCCAAGAACTGCCTGCCAGAGTGTATTTTCCTGCACGTTTACCTCACCGCCTATTTGCTTTCCAAAACTTTAGCTACCTTTAATCCACTATAGACAAACCGACCGGGCTTTTCCACAGTTATGACAAAAAATACTACGTCATCAGCACCAAGCCAGACGTAAGAGGAAGAGTTATGCACAACCTAATGACCTATCTGTTAATTTGTGGACAAAAGTTGCAAGTTCGTGGAAAACTTGTCAGAACCTGTGGTTTAATGTCGTGAATTCCACTTTATGCTAAAGTGTATGCATGCCGAAAAGAACTTACCAGCCGAAAAAGCGACAACGTAGTCGCGAACACGGCTTTATGAAACGCATGGCCAACAAAGCTGGACGCAATGTACTGGCTCGCCGCCGGGCTAAAGGCCGCACCCGCCTGAGCCACTAGACCCTCGTCCCTAAACCCTATAGGCTATAGGTGTGATATCCAGGAAAAACCGTTTTCACGGGCATGCTGGCCTGCGTTATGTGCACCAAAACGGCAAAACGGTCCGCGGCCCGTATTTTATGGTCAAGTCCGCGCCTAACCCCAGGCGCAGTGATTACCGCGTAGCGGTAGTGATTAGCCGCAAGGTGCACAAATCGGCCGTGGCGCGCAACCGCATCCGTCGGCGCCTCTATGCCGCGGTACGGTTACTACAGGCTGATATCAATGGCCCGTACGACATCGTGTTCAATGTATATGAGCCCAAAATCAGTGACCAGTCGCCCAAGAGGTTGACTCTGCTGGTAAAAAAACAACTCACGGCGGCTGGTGCTTTAAAACAATCAACCGCCCAGCTCAAAGACGGCTGACCGCCTGCGTGCTATAGTAAGATCCTAGAAAGCGACTAACTTTAGATGTTAACGACTATCATAATCCAGCCGATTTTTAATTTGCTGGTACTGATTTACGCTATCATTCCAGGCCATAACTTTGGCCTGGCGATTATTCTTTTCACCATAATCATCCGGCTGTTAATGTGGCCGCTGGTCAAAAAGCAGCTGTACCACGCGAAGGCCATGCGCGAGCTGGCGCCAGAGCTCAAGAAGATCAAAGCCTCGGCCAAGGGCGACCGCCAAAAAGAGTCAGCCATGACCATGGAGCTTTATAAAGAGCGCGAGATTAACCCCTTTGCCAGCTTAGGAATTTTGCTGATCCAGCTGCCAATCATCATCGGTCTGTATAGCAGTGTCCGGCGCATGGTCAACACCCCGCACGAAATCGTCAGCTTTTCTTACCCGGTGCTGCATCACTTGGGCTGGATAAAAGAACTGTCGACCAATATCAACCGCTTTGACGACTCATTGTTTGGTTTTATTAATCTGGGGCGGAGAGCTATTGATCAGCACGGTATCTACTGGCCGGCCATACTAATTGTTGCGCTTAGCGCCATCACGCAATATTACCAAAGCAAACAGCTGATGCCCCGCAGCAAAGACTCTCGCGGCTTGCGCCAGATTCTAAGCGAAGCGGGGAAGGGGAAAAACGCTGACCAGGCTGAGGTTAATGCGGCCGTTATGCGCAATACGCAGTTCCTAATTCCCGGCGTTGTATTTATATT
>Ga0116132_1002761_pt1 | contig 10375 bp, 5 predicted proteins | sample June2015DPH_17_1_2_FD_89735 | JGI IMG/M metagenome (GOLD analysis project Ga0116132, IMG submission 89735) | Peatland microbial communities from SPRUCE experiment site at the Marcell Experimental Forest, Minnesota, USA - June2015DPH_17_150 | ecosystem: Environmental > Terrestrial > Soil >... | reverse complement strand
ATGGTAGGCACGAGGAGACTCGAACTCCTGACCTCTACCGTGTCAAGGTAGCGCTCTAACCAACTGAGCTACGCGCCTACATGAACTGCTTCAACGACTTGCCTTCGTCTAAGTTTATCAGACCGCCCATTTCGTGCTCAATTTGGTGCACACCTGCTGAAAAACCGACCGTCGCAATGGCATCCACCGCCCGCCGTTGCACTTCCGGACGGATGTGACCGTGTCGCTTCGCCATCCGTACGGCAGTCGTCGCGGACCAACTGAGAATTTGAGCCCCTGTTGCATATGGTACCGCATTCTCCAGCAGCTTCGTTGCGAAACTGTGACGCAGGTCGTGGAAGCGAAGTCGCGGCAGCCCGCAGCTTTGCAAATCCTGCGCCAGGCGGTTCGCCAGTTCGCAATTGGGCGATCCAGGCGGATTTTTCCGTTTTCGCAGGACGGGAACACGAAGGCTTGCGGCATACGATTGGAGAACCGTGCAGCCCAGGTATCCAGCGCCGCTAAGGCCGGCCCATTCGGAGGGACATAGTCGCGGATCTTCAGCTCGGTATGAACCATTTCCTCAAGTTTGCGATGGATTGTGGAGCGCCTTCTGAAAAAGAAGCATGGAAATTGCAGGAAGACATGTGGAAAGCGCTGGGGTCCGCCGCACGAGCACAATATCGCCATCAGAAATCTGAGGATCCGGTAAACCGTTTTCTTCAACTTATGCAATCACTCTTGGCGTCCGGTCGAGTCTACCTCCAAGATCTGGAATCTGAGAACGCACCTAACCCGAAGGGCGATCACGTGGGCTGGTTGGACAACGACGTCGCCTTGCTGCATCCGGATGCCGCCTTCGGCGCAGCACAGAAGTTAGCACAGGAGCAAGGTGAGTTCATCGTGATTGGTCAGAAAGCTCTTTGGCCGCGCATAAAAGACAGAGGGTTTCTGATTGGGTCGGACTCCGACAGAAACCTGAAACGAGAAACGATCAGGGGTAAACGACCACGCGTGGTCAAAATACCGAGCCGACTACTCAGGCTTGACGCTGAGGATCGAGCGTGAGGCTGCGAATCGGGACAATCGGGACTGACGGGATAGGGCGGCCGATTGAAAGGAAGACAAGTTTGCGATTCAGTACACACAGCCGGTAGTCCCGATCGTCCCGATGTTGGAGGGGTAGGCCTAGCTTGCCCCTACTAAACAGAAGGGGAAGAATGGCTATCCCCACCCTTGAATGGGACCAAGGCAGAAAGCTACAGCTTGGCAAACAATTCACCTGCGCGACTGTGTATACAGTAGTTCCGCTTGAAAGCATGCGGGCACGGTGATGAATGGAAGGATGCAATGAATGGGAATTTCTACGGCTTGCCCAAGCAGTTTTGAGACTGCACTCCGAAGGGGCTTGAAATGAAGAAGGCATGCTCAGCCCCGATTGCACAAACGCCATCAGCACCATCGAAGCACGCAGTTGCTGCTCGACGAAACGGCAGCTTCGGAGGACAGGAACGTGCCGCCCGCTACGGTCGTGAGGTTTTGTCAGAGTGGGCAAGCTGTGGTGGGAAGGCGGCGCTCGCAAAGTTCAATTGGGCGTACTTCAAAAAACTGCGAAAACGTCGGAAGCATTATCCGAAATACAGCCAGCCGGTGGCTCAGCCCAGTCCCCGTGTGCTCGCGGCGAAAAAGAATGCCGAGAAGGGTGGGAACGCCCGCGCCGAACAACACGGCACTAAGCAACTGCGGGAGTGGGCACGACAGGGCGGACTCGCGACAAGGGAGCGACACGGGCTTGCCCGGCAACACGCCGGAAGATTCGGCGCGCACTGGAGGAGCGTACCGAGTGCGTGGATCAAATAAGAAGAGCAGCGGCACTCGTGACAGTCCAACAGATCGGTCGATGGCAGCGATCCGCTGAGCAGATTGACTCTGCATTCGCGGGCCGACCGTGGTTGCCGAACTTACCGCCCGACTGCCCGCGGAACAAAGCGCGGTCCCGGGCGTTTTTCCGGATGCACATGCGGGCGTCGGAAAACATGTGGAGCTCCCTGATCCGCTTCATCGAACTCTCCCGATCGGAATCCGCGGATGAGAGCGGCTGGCTGAGAATTGCGGAGGCTTTCGAAAACAAGTGAGGGCGTTGATGCGCCGCGCTCTACTACCGACCACCGGAGGAGTTCGAGCAAGCCGTAGAGTTGGAGGCGGCTTCCGCCGGAGCGACCATCGAGCTGTCACTGCACCGCCCCCACTGTCGTACAGGAGCACGGGCGGCTGTGAGATAACGTATACTCCCGTTGCTGGTGAAATGCCAAGCGGTAAGTGGGGTCGGCCATGCAGGCGCGCTCACAATGACTTTTCAATCTGCGCGGTGTATTGTCCCAAGTCATCGCCGATCTGGTCGACAAGCGTGTCGAAGAGGCAAGGCCGATGAAACGCTAGAGTAGTGACGAAGGCATTTTTCGATGGCATTGCGGGTTGCAATCGCGGCGGCTTGGATCGTGCTATGGACCAGCGTTCCCATTCAGGCCCAGGTCGCGAGACCACAGGTTTCAATAAATCCGACTCAGCAAGCGAGCGAGCCCACCGAAAAAGCACAGCCAGATGCCGAAGCAGAACTTCGGAACGGAACTGCCCTGACTCGGCGTGGTTTGTTTGTGGAAGCTATTCCTCACCTTCTGGCTGCTCGAGGGCGAGTTACAAACGCGTATGCCGCCGAGTTCAACCTAGCACTTTGCTATGTGGGTACGGGCCAGTTTGTGCAGGCGGTCCAGATCCTCAGTTCGCTGCGGGACAACGGGCATGAAAGTGCGGATGTCTACAATCTTCTTGCTCAGGCTCAGATCGGCAATGCCCAGCCGCGTGAGGCGTGGGCGTCTTTCCAGAAGGCCGTGCTCCTGACGCCACAAAACGAGAAGCTTTATCTTTTCTTGGCGGATGCGTGCATGGAACGGAAGGATTACGCACTCGGTCTGAAAATTGTGAATCTCGGAATCCAGAATCTTCCCCATTCCGCTCGGTTGTATTACGAGCGAGCCGTGTTTCTTTCCCAACTTGACCAGTTCGACCGAGGCAAAGCGGATTTCGAACTGGCCCGTAAGCTCGCACCAAACAGCGATATTGGGTACTTGGCTGCGGCGCACGAAGAATTTCTCCAGGGAAATGTCAGGGAGGCGATACAAGTGGCGCGAGAGGGGATCCGGCAGGGTCACGAGAATTCCGTGCTCTTGACGATTCTTGGCGAGGCCCTGATGCGTGCCGGTGCCGTTCCGGGCCAACCCGAGCTTGGCGAAGCTGAGATGGCGCTGCAGAGAGCAGTGGCGGAGCGCCCTGGCGATCCGAGTCCACGCATCGCCCTTGGCAAGCTCTACCTCATGGCCGATAAGCTCGACGACGCGATCACCCATCTCGAGAGAGCGCGGCAGATCGAGCCGGGCAATGCGTCGGTCTATGCAAATCTGGCAAAGGCTTATCAGAGGCGTGGCGACCCGCAGCGCGCGCAGGAAATGCTCGGCATCCTCGCGAACTTGAATGAGGCAAAGGCTGAGAGAATCCGGACTGCTCCCGGAGATCGCAAAGCCGGCTACGTCGGGTCAGGAATCGAGCAGGAGGCGGAAGAAAAGCCGAGTCATCGATAATCGAACAACTGCGTCAGCCGTCCGAATTATTTTGCGGCGATGCGAGGGAACGGGCGCTCCACAATGCCGGCGCCTTCTCTGACGGCAACAATTTGGTCGCTCTTGAGGCTGGCTAGTTTGGTCACCATTCCGCTGGGCCAGGAAATCTCCACCGAGTCGACAAGCGAGTGTTGCCCGAGCCCGAAATGCAGCCGCGGATCCTGCGCGGATTGGTAGCTCATTCCGCCTTTTCTCTGATCGAACAGAACAAGATCTCCAGCCGTGACTCTGACGCGGGCGCCCACGCCATCGCGATTAGACTTCGTGCCGATCAGGAAAATCTCCAGCCAGTGATTCGCATTCCCGCCGTCATTGCGCAGTAGCTGGGGCGCTCCTCCACAGTGATTGACGAGGATATCCAAGTCTCCGTCATTGTCGAAGTCGCAGATGGCAGCTCCCCGGCTGACGCGCGGGAGTTGAAAATCGGGCCCCAATTCACGGCTCACATCCTCGAAAATGCCACGTCCCAGATTACGGAACATCAGTTTGGGCTCCGCATAGTGCGCATTGGCATGGTAGCGCTCGATGTTGTCGAGGACGTGTCCGGTTGCCATGAACAAATCCACCGCGCCATCGTTGTCGTAATCCATGAAGCGCAGGCCGAATTCACTCATGTTGAATGTGGTGTATCCGATCTTCGAGCTCAGCGTTGCATCGTCGAATAACTGGCCTCCCATATTCTGATACAGCCGCGCCAACTGCATGTCCAGGTGGGCGACGGCCAGATCGAGCCGGCCACTGCCGGTGGTGTCGGCAGCGTCGACTCCCATGCCCGCTTCAAAGTCGCCATCTGCGCTGACGGCGACGCCAGCCACGTATCCAATCTCGGTGAAGGTGCCGTTGCGGTTATTGTGAAACAGGAAATTTGCCATGTGGTCATTGGAGATGAAGATGTCCTGCCAACCGTCGTTGTCGTAGTCGAAGGTCACGACACCAAGACCGTTGCCTCCCTTCAGCCCCACGGCGGACGATTTGCTCACGTCAGTGAACGTGCCGTCGCCGTTGTTGTGGTAGAGCGTCGGCGGTTGGCCGTGGAAGTCATCCGGATGACAGTAGCTGCGCATGCCAGGACCAGCATCGCCGCAGTAGAAGTTGCGCTCGGGAGACCAGTCGACATAGTTTGCGATGACCAGATCCATTTGCCCGTCGTTGTCGTAATCGAACCACGCCGCGCTCGATGCCCAACGGCCCGAATTCTCGACGCCGGCGTGCTTGGTCACGTCGGTGAACGTTCCGTCTCCGTTGTTGTGATAAAGGATGCACCGTCCGTATCCGAGAACCAACAGGTCCGGAAAGCCGTCATTGTCATAATCGCCTACGGCAACGCCCATGCCGAAAAGACCTTCAGCGCCAACTCCGGCCTTGGCGGTGACGTCGGTAAAGGCGCCATCGCCGTTGTTTCGGTAAAGCGTGCTACGCAACGGCTGCTTCGGGTTATAGACACGGGTTGCGGCGCCGTTGACGAGATAGAGATCGAACAGACCGTTTTGGTCGTAATCGATCCATCCACAGCCGGAGCCCATCGTTTCAATCAGATATTTTTCCGAGGACGCAGCATTGTCGTGCTGAAAGGCAATCCCTGCCGTCTGAGCCACATCCACAAATGTCACCGGGGGAACTGCGGAAAGAGCAGGCCAAACGCGCGGGCCTCTAGTCAGTGCCAGACCGGCCAATCCCAAGTACCGCAGGAGATCGCGCCTGGAGAAACGCCTAGGAGTATTCACCGAAGTTGTTTCCCGACAAGGTTCTGCAAGCAGCACCGCCCAGTATGTCCTCCCCGTTCCCGGTGGAGAAGAGAAAAGCGTTGACAAATGGGGCGGATACAGTATACAAAATTTGGTCGATAGGAAAACGTTTGCCGGACGACAAGTCCGAACCCGTAAGGCTCCGGACTTTTCCGAAGGTGGCGCTTCGAACTCCAGCGAGCTAGATTCGCGGGCTGCCAACGCTAAGGAGGGTGTATGTCTTCATCGTATTTTCGCACGGTTCTCGCCACTGTTTCTTTATTGCTGCTGGTAATTGGGGTTCCACCCGTTTGGGCGCAGCACGGTTCTGAAGGGAAAGTCACGGTGACTGTCCTCGATCAGGCCGCTAGTGTCGTACAAGGCGCCGAACTAGAACTCCGCGACTTGGCAACGAACGATCTTCGAAAGGCAGAGACACAAGGCGCGGGCACGTACACCTTCACCAACCTGCCGCTTGGAACCTACAAATTGACTGTCTCCAAGACTGGCTTCAAAAGCCAAGTTTATGATGCGGTGGTCGTGGAGGCGTCCAAGACAACCGACATCAGCGCCACTCTCACCGTGGGAACGCTCACTGAGACCGTGGTTGTGACCGAGAGTGAAGCTCCGCTGGTGGAAACCACCTCCTCAATGATCGGGACCGTTATCGACTTGAAGCAGATTGAAGACCTGCCCATTGCAGGCCGCGATTTGACACAGATGTCTCAACTCGTCCCCGGCTACACCGGTACGCTCGCCGACGGCGGCGGAACCTGGAATGGGCTGCCGTCGATCGCGCAGGGAAGCAATATCGATGGGGTTGTAGGCAATGCGGGACGCATGAAATTCGTGGGAAACGCAGAGCCCGCTGTCGAGCCGCGCCTGGAAAACATTCAGGAGATGACGGTCCAGACCGATCAACTCGATCTGAACCAGGGCTTCGGCAACTCGAGCATGCAGATCAACTTCATCACCCGGCGGGGCGGCAACAAGTTTCACGGCAGAGCCTACGAAGATTTTAGAAACTCATGGCTGAATGCCAACAGTTGGTTCAACGATGAGTTGGGATTGCCGAAGAACCACTTGATTCTGAACGAGTTTGGCGGGAGTGTGGGTGGCCCGATCATCAAAGACAAGCTGTTCTTCTTTGGTACCTTTGCCATGTCCAAACAGCCCGGTTCGACCAACGCAGACGCGTGGCTTCTCACTTCTGCCGCGCAAGCCGGTAACTTCAGCTATACCGACACGAACGGTAATCCCCAAACTGTGAATGTGCTCAACATCGCGGCGAATTGTACGACTGCCTGCGGCGGGTCCATCCCCTCCACAGTGAATTCTTCGGTTACCTCAGTTCTGCAGGCCACGAATAGTGCCGAGACGTATGGGACGCTCAGCCCGCTCAGTGACCTCAATTTTCAGCAACTCAGTTGGTTAAACAACAATCCAACGACCACTTATTATCCGACTGTGCGCGTCGACTACAACTTGAACCAGAAGCTGAGGTTCAACGTTGCGTGGAACATGACTAAGACCGTGTCGCCTTCGACGTATGCGCCAAATCTTCCCGGGCTCACCTTTGCGAAAACCGGAGCCGGTTATAAAGGCAATTCCTATACCGCCGCTGCCGGGATTGATTACACATTCTCGCCATCGCTGATCAACGAGTTCCGCGGCGGCTTTCTTTATACCGCGAGCTTCTTCGCCTACAATGGAGTTATTCCCGGCCCGGACACCCAGCAACTCGGCTGGAATTTCGGCAATATCCCGTATGCAATGAACAACCAAATGAATGGTACGCTCTTTCAGATCCCAACGGGCTCGTACTATCCCGTGTTCAATTTTTCCGATACGCTGACCTGGCAACGCCGCGCACACACGTTGAGCTTTGGTTTCTCGTGGTGGCGGGAGCAGAACCACTACTACAACGGCGCCCTTGGATATCCCGGAATCACTTTTGGGTTAGCCAATGGAGACCCCGCGATAGGAGCCTTTACAAACAGTGCAGGTGGAACGGTGCCGAATGCTTCCGGAACCTCTTTGGCGGAGGCTCAGGAACTCTATGCGGTCCTGGTGGGGCGCATCAGTGGCGCCGGTGGAAGCTATGCGTATAGCCAGAAAACCGATTCCTACGCCCAGCAGATTGGAGCCTATAACCTCGACGAATTGCAGAAGGCGTTTGGGTTCTTTGTCCAGGACTCGTATCGCATCCGGCCGACCCTGACCCTGAACTATGGGCTGCGCTGGGATCTCACATGGCCCGATTACGACCTGACCAATGCCTACCACTCGGCTGCCCCGGACGCGGTCTGGGGGCCTTCGGGAATTGGGAATATTTTCAGTCCCGGAACGCTGACGGGCACGAATGACCCGTTGTTAACTCAGAATAGTTCACCCGCCAAGCCCTGGTATGTGACTCCGCAGCCCGCTTTCGGACTCGCCTGGAATCCGCGTGGAAAACTGCTTGGCGGGGATAAGACGGTAATCCGCGCGGGCTACTCTCTGCGCAGATTCACCGAGCCGCAGCAATACTTCTGGAACCAGGCCTCCGATTACGCCGCGGTCTACTACCAGAGCTTCTTCGCCAACGCGTATGGCACTGGAGCCGGGACCTTTCTGCCGGGGAGTCTGACCTGGCAGGGGCCCAATACAAATTTGCAGAGCTATTTGCCAAACGGCTACGGATATAACCCCACGCAATTCCTGAAGAGCTATCCGTTTTCCGACTTCACCTTCCAGGGGGGGCCGGGAATCAACGGCGTCGGGCCGAATATCAAGCAACCCTACACCGAATCCTGGAACCTTGGGATCCAGCGGCAGCTCACTGGAAACAGCGCGCTGGAGCTACGCTACGTGGGTAATCGGAGCCTCCGCCAGTGGATGGTAATCGATCAGAACGAAGTTAATATTTTCGAGAACGGCTTCCTGACGCAGTTCAAGGCCGCGCAGCAAAATCTGACGATCAACAATGCCAGCGGCAACGCCAACTACCAGGGCTCGTTTGCGAATCACGGGCTCGCAGGACAGCAGGCGATACCGATTTTCGAGTCCGCATTCGTTGGGGCTGGTGAGTTCAATTCCCCGTGTGCAGACGGGCTTGCTGCAGATTTTTGCAATAGCAACTTCGTCACCGATCTGACGACGGGACAAGCGGGAGGTTTGGCTAGCGTGCTTGCCGGCATAGCAGGCGCCGCTCCCTACCTTTGCAACTTGGTGGGCTCCACTAACTTTAGTCCGTGCGCCACTGAGGGATATAGCGGCGCAGGTGCCGGGTATCCGGTCAACTTCTTCCAAGTCAATCCGTATGCGCAGGGGATTGGCCTGAGTCAATTGGTGGCCAAGGGATACTCGAACTTCAACTCCTTGCAGGTGGACTTCCGCCAGCGGCAGTGGCACGGCATGCAGTTCGATGCGAACTATACCTGGTCTCACACGCTCGGAATCTCAACGCAGAATAACTGGCAGGGCTCTGTGAACATTTTCACGCTTCGCAATATGCGGGAGAGTTACGGGCCGACCCTTTTCGATATCCGCCACTCCGTTCACATCAACGGGACGTACGACCTTCCTTTTGGCAAAGGCAAGCAGTTTGCGAATCGTGGCGGTCTGGTGGATAGGATCGCAGGTGGCTGGATCGTCGGCTCCATTTTCACCTTGCAAAGCGGAAATCCGTGGCTGCTGCAAGGGGGATACGCCACGTATAACGACTACGCCGATGGGGGTGTTGTCCTGAATGGCGTCACGGCGTCTCAACTGCAAGATGCGGTCGGTGTATACCGGATAGCGGGAACGCCAACCGTATCGTTCCTGAACCCGAAATACCTGGCAAGCGCAACCGGTGGCGGCGCCAATTCGTCGTACATCACGCCGAACATAACTCCCGGCACCATTGGCCAACTTGTCTATCTCCACGGCCCACGCTACGTCAATGACGATTTGTCGATTAGCAAGCATGTCCCGATCGCTGAAGGCATCAGTTTCAGCCTGCAGGCGGAGATGATAAATGCCTTCAATCACCCAACCTTCCAGCCTGGGTCGGGCGCAGGGTGCTCGTACTATTGCTATGCCGCTGGCGGAGGTTTTCCGAACGTCACGGCGCCCGGGTTCGGGATCGGCGGAACTTCCCCGAGCTATGGTCCACGCCAGATTGAACTTCGGGCGAACATAGAATTCTGACGCGAGCCTCGGCGCCTATTACTACAGCGGAAAACACTCTCCGGGTACGATGAAACAGTCGCACCTGGAGAGTATATGTTCTAACATGTGTTTCTTTCCGGAGACTCTGGATCGCAACTCGCCTTACTCAAAGTCGGAAACGTTCCGTAAAGGGAAGAGACGTTCCATCGGTCAAGGCCCCGAAACCTGATAATGTCTGCCGTGGCTGCGGTGCTACTACGCGGAGGGGAGGCACTGTCCTAAGTGCGGACGTGGAGTATCCAGGGAAAAGCTAATCGAACTTGCGAAGATCGGCCGCGTAGCCGCGCGAAATCCGGAATCCCGAAGGAAGCATTCCGAAACTCAACGGCGACACGAAGCGGCAAAACGCGCTTGGCGTTTTTCAAGGCGCACAAGCAGGCGTCGGAAAACACGTGGAGCTCCCTGATCCGCTTCATCGCACTCTGCACAGCCGAACCCGCGGATGAAAGCGGCTGGATGAGAATTGCAGAGGCTTTCGAAAATAAGTGAGGGCGTTGATGCGCCGCGCTCTACTCCCGCCTTCGCGGGACACATTCCGAACGTTCACCATGTAGCCCAGCAGTGCCGACATGTGGCACGCAGGAGCTATTCACGAACTTTGGGGCAGAGCCTAAGTCGGAATTGAACAGTTTTCGGGGGAGGGCTGTTCGAACGAGCGTCCCGTGGCTCTAAACGGAGTCTGGGGCGCTTTCGTTTTGTAGTGTCTATCTCAGTGCCATCGGCGATCAATTCCGCGGCCTCACTACATTCGCGAGATTAAAGCGTCGGCGTAAAATCGACGTTGCTGCGATCTGCTGCTTTGTT
>Ga0116132_1002737_pt1 | contig 10416 bp, 7 predicted proteins | sample June2015DPH_17_1_2_FD_89735 | JGI IMG/M metagenome (GOLD analysis project Ga0116132, IMG submission 89735) | Peatland microbial communities from SPRUCE experiment site at the Marcell Experimental Forest, Minnesota, USA - June2015DPH_17_150 | ecosystem: Environmental > Terrestrial > Soil >... | reverse complement strand
CGGGCGAGGGCGGCGAGATATTCCCGCCGCACCGCGGCGTTCCACCGTTCTGACGGCGCGCAGGCGTAGAGGTACGGCCCGAGGCCGGCCGTGCTGCGCACGCCCGCTTCGGGCAACGCCCGCACGGCGCCTCTCACGGGTTCAGCAGCACCGTCGCGGTGTTGTCATTCAAGTTCGCGACGGCGATGGCAAGCTTGCCGTCGTTCTTGAACGCCCCCAGGGTGACCCCGCGCGGGAGATGTCCGACGCCGACCGCGCTGCCATACACACTGCCAGTAAAGTTCCCCGTCCCGTCGTTGACCAATACCGTCACATCGTTGCTGTTCGTGTTGACAACCACGAGGTCCACAGAGCCGTCACCATTCATGTCTCCGACGGCGATGGCCCAGGGAGTGCTCTGGGTTGCTCCAACGCTCCACGTGCTCGCCGCGCCAAAGGCCCCGTGTCCGTCGCCCAACCGCACCATGACGTTGTTGTCACCGGAGTTTGGGACGATCAGGTCCAGGTAGCCGTCCCCGTTCACGTCCGCCAGGGCTACGGCGCTCGGCGCGCTCCCTGTCGTGCCCGTCGAATACGGGCTGCCGGTGGCCTGCGTGAATCCGCCCGTTCCGTCACCCAGCAGCACTGTCGCATCGTTCGAAGTCTGGTTACCCGTCACGATGTCGAGCTTGCCGTCGCCGTTCACGTCCCCGAGAGCGACTCCGTACGGTCCGGTTCCAACGGTGAACGGGCTTCCCGAGGCGGGCGTGAAAGCGCCTGTTCCGTCGCCGAGGAGGACGGTGACGGTGTTGTCGGAGTTATTTGCGATCACGAGGTCGAGCTTTCCGTCCCCGTTGACGTCCCCCGCTTGGATGTCCTGCGGCCCAGAACCGGTGTTGTACGTCTTGACGGCGCCGAACCCGCCCGTGCCGTCGCCCAATCGAACGCTCACGGTATTGTCGGTGTAGTTCGCCGTGGCGATGTCGAGCTTGCCGTCGCCATTGAAGTCCGCCAGGACCATCCCCCGCGGCCCCCGGCCGACGGCGAAGGGGCTGCCCTTGGCAATGGCTTCAGTGAACCCTCCGGCGCCGTCTCCCAGGAACACCGTAACGCTGCCGGCGCCGCCGCCGGCGTAGTTCGCGACCAGGAGGTCGAGCTTCCCGTCGCCGTTGATGTCACCGGCCCGGATCGGACGCGGCTGGCTAAGTGGGCCGAGTGGCCCCGTGTCGGCCACGAAGGACGCGCTGGCAACGGCGGCGGCGACGCGGTATCGGTACACGGTCGGGTGGCACGGGCGGGTGCCCTCGCTCACCCCGTGAAGGCCCGCGGTCAGCGCCACCTCGATCGCGTCGCCGGGCCAGAAATGCGCCGCCGGCGCGCTCAGCGTCGCCGTCCCCGCGCCGGTGTACGAACCACTCACGAATGCCCGGCCGCCCTGGAAGCTGTTCACAGCGAACGTTGCCGATGTCGCTCCGTTCATCGTCTGCCCGAAGGTCGCGGACAAGGTCGCCGTGCTGTCGATGTGGCTCGCCGTGGCGGCGTACGGGTTGGGACTCTCCGAGGTGATCCCGATCGAATCCACGAGAAAGCCGGTGGGTGTTCCCGACGTGCCGGCGGTCCGCACGGTGCACATTAAGGTCGCGGGGCTGCTGCCGACGGTCGTGCTGGTGAGGGAGCGGAGCGAGGCGCCGAGCGCGGTCGCGCGGGTGCCGATCGAGGCCACGGACGTGGCGTCCGCCTCCTCGAGGCTCTGGGTGATCACGACCTGGTTGTCGTCCACGGGAAGGACCATCATCGAAATCGTGAACGGGTCGTCCGCCGCCGTCGCCTGGAGCGGCACCCTGAACGCGAACGTCACCAGCCCGTCGAACTGCGACACCCCGGGGTTGGCGGTCAGCGTCCGGCTGCTCGTGCTGCTCGGGTTGCGCACGATGAACGCATACGGTTGGATGCTGGTCACATCTGCTGGTGGCGTGACCGCTCCGACCTCGGTCTCGGTGTAGGCCTGCAGCACGTCCGGCGCCCGCGACGTGAAGCCAGCCGTGCCGCTCAGGTCCGCCCATCCGGTCGGCAGCACCTGGGTCTCCAGGCCCGTGGTGATGTCGCTGCCGTCGAACTTCTTCAGCGTCGCGATCGCCGTCCCGCCGAGCGTTGACGGCGTGCTCACCGCCAGGAAGGTCAGGTTGGTCCGGTCGTCCCCGTAGGCCACGGAGTCGAACGTCGCATTGCGCACCTGGTAAGTGGCGCTGACGTACCGGACCCCGCCGCTCCCGCGCGTCCCCCACGTGAACGAAGCGGTCGAGACGCCGACGATTTCCACTGTCCCGTCATATGGGGTCGTCGTAGACAGCGGCTGCAGGCGTGCGGAGAGGGGTCCCTGCGGCGCGCGCAATGGGCCACCCCGCTCCGTGCGGCTGGCCGCGGCGCCGACCGCGGCTGCGCTCACGCCGCGCACGCTGGCTTTCTGCTGCGGCGTGCCGATACCGGTGATCGTGATCTCCATGAGGCCTGCTGCGGCGCGGGCCGTCGGGCGCGCTCCAAGGGGAGCCGCGGGCTGATCCCGGCAGCCAATCAGCAGAAGCGGGAGGAGCGGCAGGGCGCATCGCAGGACAGGTCGCATCAGTGCCTCAACGTGAGAAGACGCTCGGCGCCCTTCGCTGCCGGGCGGCCGCGTACTCGTCAGGGGAAGATCGGGACGCTCTGCCGCAACGTGAACGCCTCCCACGGCCCGAGCCGCTCGAGCACCGGCGGCTCATATGGCAGCCGGGCAGGCAACGAGACAGGGACTGCGCCGCTGGGATCCGGGGCAGCCTGGGACTGCACGTGCGGAGGTGACGTGCCTGGTTGCATGTGCGTTCCCTTCGTCGGGCGCCAGGTGGATCGCAGCCCGAGCTGCGGTGTCGAGCACTTGGAAATTCAACTGAAGAAACTCGCCGTTCTCGCCGCACTGGTCAACCCAGATCAGCGGCATCCTGCGCATTCCGACGTAGTGTAGCGGGGTTGCCCATCCGCCGTGGTAGCCCAAGTCACGTGCAGCCTGCGTCACAGTCCGCAGCACGTCAGCGGCGGCCACGGGTTTCGTGCGCTTCCTGCCAGCAGTTAACAGCTGTTTCGTATGGGCTGCTGCATGCGGGCCAGTCCCGGCCTCGAGAGGCGTGGTTGTCTTCGCTTTGACTGCATCAGTAGTGCCATGTAGCCTCGGCGCAACAACTGAGGCCCGCGGCCGTTGCACGGGCGTCTGTGTGAATCGCGCAGAAGCACGGCGGCCGACCCGCCGACAACCCCGAGTGAATTGCGCAAGTGCTTGTCGCGTATGATGTTGCGGCGCTGCTCGCGAACGGCCCTTCGCGGCGCCCGCCATGCTGCGAAAATGGCATGAGCCGTGCTCTAGAAACGCCCGGAGTGTGCGCGGCGCCCGTTTTCAGGCGCCTAGCGGCATACCACACACGAAGTAGGGGGATCCTCAGTGCACAACCTCAAGCCGCTTGTCTTCGCCGCAGTATCCTGCGTGGTCGTGGCGGGTTCGCTGTCGGCACAGACCGGGACAGGCACCGCTTATTGGCAAGGCGTCAACGGCGCCTCCAGTTGCTACTCGCCTGGCTCCATGGGCTACTCATGCTTCTATACGAACCCGTACTACGAGGCCTTTAACGTGGCCTCGGCCACGCAACCGCTGTACTACCTGCCGCAGAGCGCGACGCCGTTCGGGCCGACCTACGACGTCTTTTGCGTGGACTACTTGGACGAGTCCCGGACGGGCACCTACGCAGTGAACTTCACTAACTTGGGCACGAACCCGCTGGACGTCGGCAAGACGACGCGCGCCAATAGTCTCACGCAGTACCTGGAAAGCGCGTGGCTGGCGGGAAAGATCGAATCGGGGCAGTACGCTCCCAGTTCCCCCCAGGCCTACGACATTGCCGGCGCGATCTGGCAAATCATGACCGGCTCCAAGGGTCCGACGAGCGACAGCTATGGAAGCGGCGGCATCTCCAGCTGGGTGACTCAGGCGACGACGGCGGACTTGACGACTGTTGACGCCAGCAGTTGGGTGGTCGTGACCGACGTAAGCACCACCCTAGGCCACGAAAGCACGGCGGGCGAGGCCATTGGCAGCGGTGGCGGCCAGGAGTACCTCGTGCACATCGTCACGCCTGAGCCGGCCACGCTGCTCCTGATGGGCACGGGCCTGCTGGCGATGATCTTGGCCGGCGCAGTGATCCGGCGGCCGATGGCGTAAGTTGCGGTTCTGAATTCCTGGAGTTAGAGTGGCGAACGGGCTGAGCTTCGGCTCAGCCCGTTCTGCTTTTCTGCGACACCTGCCTTCGGAGGGCACCCAATGGCAACGCACCGCACGACCGATCTGGCTCCGTACCTGACGGGGCCGGCGTATGCGATCGGCCTGCTGTTCGTCCTCATGCCCGCCTTGGATACGTTCGCCCAGATGTGGCCTCCGGCGCTCGGAGAGCCTGCCTGGCGCTACGGCACGGTCGGGATCGGAGCGAACTACCTCATCTCGGCGCTGTTCGGGATGCTGTTGATGTGTCTCGTCGCGGGCCTGCGCCAGCACCGGCGCACGCTGCGGGTGCTCGCGATCGTGAACGGCGTATTGGCGGTCGTGCTGCTGCTCGCGGCGCTCGGTTTTGCCCTCGACGTGCTCCAAGTTCGGATGGGTGTGCCGAAAGACAACGCGCGCGCTATGTGGCTGTTCAAAGCCGGGGCGGCGAAGGCGGAGCTGAAGTACTTGGTCAGCGTCGTGGTTCTCGGCTGGCTCGCGCTTGCCTCGCGGCGCGCGTGGCGCGCAATTCAGCCGCAGGCATCGGACGAGGAGCCCAAACTGGTTCGGTCGTCGAAGGCCGGGGGCTGACCCGGTCGCAGTCTGGGAGCCGGCAATAGGCTCTCGCTACTGCCGGCCCGCCATGAGGTAGTCCACCGCCACGTTCGCCATCACGCGCATCCCGACGGGCAGCGCCGCCTCGTCGGCGTAATGGTGGCTCCACGCGCAGCGAACGGCTCCGCCGGCCGCACTGGCCGGCCCGGCACACTGGCGCCCTGCCTGGCCATTGCGCCCGGCGCGCGGTATATGAGTCTCGGGCCCGCGGGCCGCCGCCGTACGACAACAGGGAGCATCCTGCCGTGGAAGTGACCTGCCCCGCCTGTGGCAGCGCGGACGTCAGATCAGTGCCCCTCATCTGGAAGGAGATCATGTCCGGGCCCCAGCCTTCCAGCGACGTGCTGGCAGCAGGTCTGGCGCAGGCACGTGTGGGCAGCAGCGCCGCGCGCGCCCTGTCCAAGGAGGACCAGGAATCACTCCTGGCAGACGAGCTTGCTCCACCGCAGAAGCAGCCGGACCGGCCCGTCGGGGGTTCATGCCGTGACATGGTGACCGGCATCCTGATGATGCTGGCTGGCCTTGCCCTGATTGTCGCAGGTGTTCTTCGGCTCGCCGCCAAACACCTCATGATGGGGCAGATCGTGACTACGGTTCTCGGAAGTCTGGTCGTGGCGGCAGTGGGTTACGCGTTCTTTCGAGTCGGCGCGCCCAAGCCCACCTTCAAGCAGTATGAGGATCGCCTCGCTGCCTGGAACTGCATGTTCCTCTGCGTGAAGTGCGGCAACCGCTTCGCGCAAGACGTTTGATGGTTAGGGCCCGCTGAGGTAATCCACCGCCAGGTTCGCCATGGCCCGAATGCCGATCGGCAGCGCGCCTTCGTCCGCGTAGAACAGCGGCGAGTGGTTCCGCGGCGCCGTCATCGGGTCGCGGTCCGCGGGCGTCACGCCGATGAAGAAGAACATGCCCGGCACCTTCTGCTGGTAGAGCGCGAAGTCCTCGGACGGCGTCCAGAGCGCGGCGGGCAGCAGGTTGCCGGGGCCGGCGACGCGCGCGAGCGTCGGAGCCATCCGCTCCGTCAGCGCCGGGTCGTTGTACACCCCCGGTGCGCCCCCCTCGACCTCCACCGTCGCCGTAGCGCCGGCGCTCTGCGCGATCCCCTCCGCCGTGCGCCGGATCCGCTCCTTGATGTCGGCGCGCATTCCCTCGTCGAAGGTGCGCACCGTCCCCAGCAGGACCACGCTGTCCGGGATGATGTTGTAACGATTGCCGCCCTGGATCATCCCCACGGTGAGGATGGCCGGGCCCAGCGTCACGTCCAGCTGCCGGCTCGGGATCGTCTGGAGCGCCAGCACGATCTGGGACGCGATCACGATCGGGTCCACGCCGCCCCACGGGATGGCGCCGTGCGTCTGGCGGCCGTGCACCACGATGCGGAGCACGTCGGAGGCCGACATGACAGCGCCGGCGCGGTAGAGGATCGTGCCGACGCGGGCCGGCGTGACGTGCAGGCCGAACACGGCCTGGGGAGCTGGGTTTGCGAGCGCCCCGTCAGCGATCATCGCCTGCGCGCCGGACGGCTCGCCCGGCATCCCTTCCTCGTTCGGCTGGAACAGGAAGACGACGGTGCCCGGCAGCCGGTCCTTGAGCCCCGCCAGCACCGCGGCGACGCCCAGCAGCATCGCGGTGTGCGTGTCGTGGCCGCAGGCGTGCATGACGCCCACGTCCTGCCCGTTGAACTCGGTCCGCACCGTGGACTTGAACGGGAGATCCACCTGCTCCGTGACAGGCAGCGCGTCCATGTCGGCGCGGAGCGCGACCACCGGGCCGGGCCGCGCGCCGCGGAGGATGCCGACGACGCCGGTGCGCCCGACGCCCGTCCGCACCTCGAGGCCGAGCCGCGTCAGCTCGCCCGCGACCAGCGCCGCCGTCCGTGTCTCGCGGAAGCCGAGCTCGGGGTGCTGGTGGATATCGCGCCGCCAGGCGACGACTTGCGGCAGGACCGCCGCGACGCCGCGATCGATCTCCGGCGCCAATGACTGCCCAAACAGTGGAGACACGGAGACTGCGCTCAACAACGCGGCCAGGACTGGTACTCTTGCCCTCACGGCTCGCTCCTCAAGTCTGAAGACTCAGAAGGCAGTAAAGTTGCCAGACGGCAAAGTACTGAAGTGGTTCCAAGTTGCCAGTCTTCGGACTGCAGACCAGGCGACAGGACTGGCAACTGCTCTGTATGCTGCCTCCTCGCAACTACCTACTGTCTGAGACCCAGCTCGTGCGCCAGGAACGTCATCATCATGGTGGTGTTGCCCATCGCCTGCGCGAACGAGGCCGCTGCGTGCCCCTCGTCGAGCCGCGTCCGCAGGAGCACCGGCCGCCCGGAGCCGCTGGCGTGCTGCAGCGCCGCCGCGAATTCCCGCGACTGCCACGGCGCGACCAGCGGATCGTTGACCCCCGTCTCCAGGAGCACCGCCGGGTACGCCGTCCCCGCCTTCACGCGGAACAACGCCGAGTACGCGTACTGCGCGGCGAAGTCCGCCGAGTCGTCCGCCGTGCCGTACTCGGGGATGTTGTACTGCCCGTTGGCGATTCCCTTGTGCCGGGTCATGTCGTAGATCCCGACGAACGCGGCCACCGCCCGGAACGCCTCGGGGTGCTGCGTCAGCACCGACCCCATCAGCAGCCCGCCGTTGCTCCGGCCCATGATCCCGAGCCGCCGGGGTGCGGCCCACTTCTCCTTGACCAGCGCCTCAGCCGCCGCGAAGAAGTCGTCGAACACGTTCTGCTTCTGCCGCAGCATCCCCTGGCCGTGCCACGTCTCGCCGAACTCGTCGCCGCCGCGGATGTTGGCGTACGCCAGCACTCCGCCGTGCTCGAGCCACGCGAGCCAGGGGCCGAGGAACGTCGGCGTCACCGGGAGACCGAATCCCCCGTAGCTCGTGAGCACCGCGGGCGCGCTCCCGTCCCGCGGCGTCCCCGGCAGCGCGAGCACCGTCACCGGCACGCGCGTCCCGTCCAGCGATGTCGCCTCTATCCGGGAGACGGCGACCTTCGAGTAGTCCGCTGCGGGCTGCACCTCGAACAGCGTCGTCAGCGCGCCCGTGCGCCCGTCGTAGCGCACCCAGCGCACGGGGACGGTCCAGCCGGAGTACGCGATCAGCGCCTCCGGCGATGACGCCGACGACGCGATCGTGCCGATCGCGATACCGGCGGGGAGGGGCACCGCCCGCACCAGCTTCCCGTCCGCGCCGTACTGCGCGAGCCGCTGATCCATTCCCCAAATCCACTGAACCAGGAAGCCCCCCGCGATCGGAGCGACGCCATGCATCGCCTGGTCGCCTTGCGGCAGAACGGGCGTCGTGTCGCCCGCGGAGCCGATGGCCAGCAGGCGTCCCCGGGGCGTCCCGCCGGCCGTGGCAATGGCCAGGAGGCGGCCGCCCACGAACTCCGCGCCCCGGATACCCAGGGTCGTGTCGGCGGCCCGCCGCCACCCACGCGGCGTCCGCAGATAGATCTCCGACGGCCCGGCGTCGCCGACGTTCGCGACCACCGCGGCGTGCCGTCCGTCCTCCGACGCGATGAGCCGATACTCGGCGATCCGCGAGTAGCCGATCCCGAAGGCCGGGGGATCGGATGCCGGATTCCTGCCCAGGGTGTGGTGGTAGAGCGCGAGGTTGAAGAACTCGCCCGCGACGGGGTAGCGCGTGTAAGTGAAGCCGCCCTCATCGGAATCCCAGAGCACCTCCGACGACGAGACGCCTCCGCCGGCGTACGCGATCGTGTCGGCGGGCGCCGTTCGTCCTCCCGCGAGCGCCACTATGTGGAAGGTGACGACCGGCTTCCCATCCACGTTCGTGCCGTACACCACGTAGCGGCCGCGCGGCGAAGGCCAGTATCCGGTGATGGCCGTGCCGGCGCTCAGGCCGTTCGGGTCCACCAGCACGCGCGCGCTCCCGCTCGGCCACGCCTGCGCGACCAGCACCGCCTGCGGTTCGGGGGGCGTCTCGCGCACGTAGAACAGCGTGCCCGCCACGAGCTTGGGCGACGTCCGCGCCGGCGACGTGGCGAGGAGCTGCCGCACGCGCGCGCCGATCCATTTCCCTTCGGGGAAGCTCCCAAGCACCGTGTCGGCGTACGCGTTCTGCGCCGCAATCCAGCTCCGGACCTCGGGGGAATCCGCCGAGTCGAGCCACCGCCAGGGGTCCGCGACGCGCACGCCGTGGATCGTCGTGTCGAAGCGCGCCTGCCGCGTCGGCGGCGGCGCCGGCACGCCACGTTCCCGCGGCGAACAGGCGGCCACGAGGATGCAGGGGATGATCAAGAATGCCTGTTTCACGCTCACGTTCTCCGTATTCCGTGTAGATTGGCTTGCCTTCGAACCGATCCAGGATGCCCATGACGCCTCTCGCGCGCAATACGCTGCTCCTTCTGTTCCTGGCGAGTCGGGTGGCGGCTGCCCAGACCTGGCCCACGACCGTGGCCGAGCGCACGAACTTCGACTCGACCTCTTCGACCGCGCAGGTCGGCCTGTTCCTCGACAGCCTCCAGCTTGCGGGCGCGCCGATTTCCGTTTCGTCGATGGGCCGCACCGCCCTGGGCAAGCCGCTCTATCTCGTCGTCGCCTCCGACCCGGCCGTGACCTCGCCCGCCGAAGCCGCGGCGTCGGGGAAGCTGGTCGTCTATCTCCAGGGGAACATCCACGCCGGGGAAGTGGAGGGGAAAGAGGCGCTGCTGATCGTGCTGCGCGAGCTGGCCGGGGCGCGGCGCGACCTGCTCCAGAAGCTCGTGATCCTCGTGGCGCCGGACTACAACCCGGACGGCAACGACGCGTTCGGGCCGGTGGCCCAGAATCGTGGCGACCAGAATGGCCCCGCGATGGTCGGCCAGCGCGCCGACGGCCTCAACCTCGACTTGAACCGCGACTACTTCAAGGCGGAGGCGCCCGAGACGCGCGCCTCGCTCCAGCGCGTCTACGCGACCTGGGATCCCGCGCTGATGGTGGATCTGCACACCACCGACGGGACGCGGCACGGCTACCTGCTCACCTACGCGCCGCCCCTCGATCCGGTCGGCCCGCGCGGCCCGACGCTGTTCGTGCAGGACCAGATGCTGCCGGCGCTCCGCACGACCTTGCAGGATCGCTACCACGAGCCGATCTACGACTACGGCAACGTCGAGGACCCGGTCAACCCGAAGAGCTGGGACACCTACGCCCCGCTGGGCTGGTACGGCGTCAACTACGTGGGGCTGCGCGGCCGGATGGCTATCCTGTCCGAGGCCTACTCCCACGCGGATTTCCGGACCCGCGTGCAGGTGACGCACGACTTCCTGGTCGAGATCCTGAACTACGCGGCCGCGCACGCGGACGAGATCCGGCAGATCGAGCGTGAAGCCGACCGGCAGACGGCGCTCGAAGGTGCGGGCGCGGCGCCACGCCCGGACCTCGCGGTGCAGTACAAGCCGGCCTCGCGCGGCGTCGAGCCGATCGTGCTGGAGATGCTGCGGGCGACGGGCGACACGTCGGCCCGCGGCCGACCGCGATACGAGCCGACGGGCCAGTACCGCACGGTCCGCATCCCCGCGAACGTGATGTTCACTGACTCGGT
>Ga0116132_1002721_pt1 | contig 10474 bp, 8 predicted proteins | sample June2015DPH_17_1_2_FD_89735 | JGI IMG/M metagenome (GOLD analysis project Ga0116132, IMG submission 89735) | Peatland microbial communities from SPRUCE experiment site at the Marcell Experimental Forest, Minnesota, USA - June2015DPH_17_150 | ecosystem: Environmental > Terrestrial > Soil >... | reverse complement strand
GGCCTTGGATGACCGTTTTTGAGGAGCCTCTCTATCGAACGCCTTTTCAGAAGGCCGCGGCTCTCGCCGACGGCATTGTCCGAAACCATCCTTTTAACGACGGGAACCACCGATCCGCCCTCGCTGCCACACACATAATCTTGGGACTATTCGACATTCAACTGGCAGCCTCGGCGAACGAACAACGGGATTCGATAAGGGGTCTAGGCGCAGGAAGCCTGAGCCTGGATGAATTTGGAACCTGGTTGGAACGAAACTCGGTGCTGCGCTCGCGTCCGTCGAATTGACCCCAAAACATAGCTGACATGGTTATTAAGTCCTGTAATGTCCGAGGCACGACAGCACGGCAGTCTGTCAGGATCATTAACAGTCTCACCCCCCAGCCTCACTGGACCCCACCGCCCTAGCAATAGCCCCGGCTGGCGCACCCCCCGCGCCAGCCGGGGAAGTACGTAGAGAACGGCCCGGATATCCACAGAAAAGACGGAAAAGGGAAAAGAAAAGGCTTGACAGTGGGTCCTATAACAGATATTATGTTAACTACGAACTGAGTCTACTTTTGGCCCTGCCTCCGACCACCTACCTAAGGCCTTCCGGCCCTGGGTTCTTCTCTCCCCCAGCTATTTTTTCGGCGTGGTCTTCCCCGGTTTGATTTTCGCAACTTCAAAATCAATGTATTGTTGAACCGTGTGCGGATCCGCGCTGGCAACTCTGCGCCCGTTGACGAACACCGTGGGCGTGGCGCGCACTTCGAGCAACTGTCCATTGGCGAGGCTGGCGTCGATTTCGGCGGCGGCTTGCGGGCTGACCATGCAGGACTTGAAGGTGTCCGCGTTCAGTCCGGCGCGCCCGGCGAAGTCCAGCATCTTGTCCCAGGCAGTGGCGGCGGAAATAAGGTCCTGGTTGTCGTAGATCAGGTCATAGATCTTCCAGAAGGCCTTGGGGTTCTGTTGGTAGGCACAACGGCCGGCCAAGGCGGCTGTACGCGCCCAGGGGTGGATGACATCGATGGGAAAGTCCTTGAAGATGACCTTTACCTGGGGGTACTTGGGCAAGAGGCCGCGTAGTGCGTCGTGGAAGTTGCGGCATACGGGGCATTCGAAATCGGAGTACTCGACCAACGAGATGGGGGCTTTGGGGTCACCCAGGACGGGGGCATTGGCGGTCTGCATCTTGGCTATGTTTTCTGCCAGCGGGTCGGTGGTCAGGTCCGAAATCTCGCCGCGCAAGAGGTAGCGCCCATCCTTAGTTAAATACATCTTCAGCTTGTCCGAGCCTTCCTTGGACTTCACTTCGATCGGCACCTCAAGGATGCCGGAGGTTCCGAGCTCCTTGGGTGTGTCCACGGTGATCTCAACTTCCGGGCCCAGGGCGAAGTAATAGCGAAGAAAGGCCTCGACCTTCTGCGCCTGCGACGAAGCCGTGGTTGCCACGGGCTGTTGCGCCATGACGCCTACCGCGGCGAGCAAGAAAAGTACGAGCAGGGCGAGCTTGAGTGTGTTTTTCACGCGAGTCCTCGTTATATTTCCGTTCGTGATCATGGGATGAAGCGCTGCGCGATGGGAAACGGCCGTCCAAAACCGAAGGCGCGCGAGGTGATCTTCAACCCCGGAGCAGCCTGCTTCCTTTTGTACTCGTTGCGGTCCACGCGCAGCGCGATATCGCGGACGAGCTTCAAATCATATCCAAATTCGCCGGCAATCTCCTCTGGCGTTTTCACTTCCTCAATATAAGCCTTCAGGATAGCGTCCAGCACATCGTAGGGCGGCAGGGAATCCGTGTCCTTCTGATTGGGGCGCAACTCGGCGGAGGGCGGCTTTTCGAGGGTCGAGCGGGGGATCACTTCCCTTTCGCGATTGATGTGCTTGGCCAGCGCATAGACCATCATCTTGGGCACGTCGGAAATCACGGCCAGGCCTCCGGCCATGTCGCCATAGAGCGTGCAGTAGCCGACGGCGATCTCCGATTTGTTCCCGGTGCTGAGGACCATGGAGCCAAACTTGTTGGAGAGGGCCATCAGGTAATTGCCGCGGATGCGCGCCTGGATGTTTTCTTCGCTGGCATCCGGCGGGCGGTTTCCAAACGCGGGAGCCAGGACCTGATTGTAGGCGTCGAAGACGTTGGCGATAGGAATGGTCAGGAACTGTATGCCCAGACTCTGCGCCAGGGCCTTCGCGTCGCTCTTGCTGCCCTCAGAGGAGAACGGCCCGGGCATGGAGACGCCGAGGACGTTGGAGGGGCCGAGGGCTTCGACGGCCAGGCAAGCCACCACGGCGGAATCCACGCCGCCGCTCAAGCCGACGATGGTCTTCTTGAAACGGCATTTGCGGACGTAGTCTCGGGTGCCGGTCACCAGCGCCTGGTGGGCGTAGGCGATCTCCGTGGCGGGTTGCTCGTGGAGGTCCCCCTTGCCGGTGACGGTGTCGAAAAGGACGATGTCTTCCTCAAAGGCTTTGGCCTGGGCGGCCACTTCCCCGCTGGCGGTGAGGGCCATGCTGGCGCCATCGAAGATCAGCGAATCGTCCCCGCCCACCTGGTTGACATAAATCACCGGGCGCTGGTGATGGATGGCGATGGAGCGGAGCATGTCCACGCGGAGGAAGCGCTTGTCAAGGGTGTAAGGCGAAGCGGAGAGGTTGATGAGCACGCTGGTGCCCAGGGAGATGAGTTCGGCGACGGGGTCGCGGGCGTAGAGCGGCTTGTCCCAGAAGTTTTTGTCGTTCCATACGTCTTCGCAGACGGTGATGCCGAGCTGCTCGCAGCCCATACCATAGACATATTGCTTGTCACCGGGCTGGAAGTAGCGGGACTCGTCAAAGACGTCGTAGGTGGGCAGAAGCATTTTGGTCTGCTCGAAGACGACGCGGCCCTCGCTGATGAGAGCTGCTTTATTGGCAATGGACTTCCCTGCCCTGGGGTGGTCCACGCGGCCGGCGTAGCCAACGATGGCCGGAAGCGGCATTTGCGCGGCGAGTTCTTTCAGCGTGTCGAGATTGCGCTGGATGAAGGCGGGGCGTTCCAGAAGGTCGAGCGGGAGATAGCCGCAGATGCAGAGTTCCGAGAAGACCGCGAGTTCCGCGCCGCGCTGTTTGGCTTCCGCTGCAAGCGTAAGAATACGGGAGGAATTGCTTTCAAAGTCGCCGACCGTGGGGTTGAATTGGGCGAGGGCTATCTTCATTCGGTTTAAAGATTAGGATAAGTGGGGCGTGCGTAGAATGCAAATGGGAGGCGTTGCGGGATCAGGCCAGTTCTTAGTTAGCGCGCTTATCAGGACTTGACCCGGGAATTGCTGGCCAAAAGTTACGGATTACCCAAAACGGCATGGAAACACCGTTCGCCCACGGGATCACGGTGTTGCCGGAGCAGGACGAACACTGCGGATCTGGTTGACAATATCGATCGCCAGCCGCTGCGCGGCGGCGGGACCGTCAATTGCGGTGACCTTTCCCGTACCAAGGACCATGCCTGTTTTCGGGTTAATCATTTTGAAAATCCAGTCGTATGTCAGGAAGGGCCGCGTCACATCGATATAGATATCGGCCCCGTTGCGGTCGTCGACGACGCGGATGCCCCACTCCCGCATCTCGGGCCGAATGTAAAGCGCGTCCTGCAACAAATTGCCCTTCATCCAGATTGTGTGGGATTCCACAAATATCGATCGAGCAGAGCGAAGAATTCCTGCCGGATCGTTTCCTGATTCACGAATCGCCATGCCGTTCGCCGCCGATGTTCCGGTCGGTCTGTCCAGCTCTTCGCGCGGCAACTGCACGGCAGTGGCCAGCAGCTCCACAATTACTGCCGCCAGCTTCGGACCGGCGTCGAATTCATCGGTTGCTTCAATCGTGCCCGAAGCGAGTGTCAAGGACTTCGGCTGATAAACCAGCGTATAGGTCCAGTCAAACGTCATGACCGGCCGGTCAACCGTGATCGCGATATCGGCAGTTTGCCCGTAATCGGCGAAGCGCAATCCCAACTGCGGGAATATCGCTGTTTTATGAATATCGTCCTGCAGCTGCTCGCGGCGCAAATAAATTGTCTTGGAATGCACCGAAATGGTGTGCATTTGCCGCTGGTCCGGGCGCGGCAGAATCGGATTAGGGGGAACTGCTGGCGCTGCCCCAGGAGCGTTGGCAGGAGCAGCCGGGGAGGCTGTGGCTTTCGCGCCGAATGATTGTAGTCGTCCACCAGAGTCAAAACGCGTTCCACCGGATGCATTGGCGAGACCAGCAACACTTTCGATCGGTACGGCGAAGTTGATGTTCTGGCCGAGGCTGAATGATCCCACGACTATTCCGAGCATCCGAGCCTCACCATCGACCAGCACTCCGCCGCTGGACCCGGGCGCCAACGGTGCGGTGAACTGCAAAATCCGGTAACCACTACCTGCTCCGGGCACATCGTCGGCCATTCGCGTGGCGCTTAGGATGCCTGAAGATGCGGTCCAAGGCAAGCCGACGGCATTCGATACGACGAACACCACTGTGCCTGATGCTGCATTAGCGGAGTTGCCGAAGGGCAGGACCGGGAGCCCCGTGGCAGAGATGCGCAGTGCCGCAACGTCCCGGCGCTCATCAGACGCCATCAACTCAACTTGGTCGTAGATTTCGCCGCTCTTCAACCGCACCTGTATCTCCCGCATCCCTTTCACAACATGGTTTGCAGTAAAAATCACTCCATCGCTTCGAATGATCACTCCGGAAGCGACGCCTGCAACTTGGCCGTCACCTTTGCCGACGAGAATGGATACGGCGGAAGGCGACACTCGCTCCACGACCTGATCACCAGACAGCGCTTGGGGAATTCCGCTTTGCCCCATAACGTTCGATCCGCACACTTCCAATAAAGCCATAACGGCCAACAGCTTTAGGAGTCGCATAGCCCTCCCTCCCGATGCTCTACTCTGCGATGGGCAGGTCGGACTCGCCACACCGCCGAGAAAAGAGATAGACCGAATGAAGACCAGTGGCGTGAGGCAAGTATTTCTCCGAGCTAACGGGAAACCTGTGTCCGCGGACACTCGGGTCTGTGACCTGGGGCACCGTAGTTTTACGGCGATCGGAGGGAGATTGCAATTGGTACATCAGGCTTTACGTCTCCTTCCCTCTACGGAACATCTCCTCTCAGGCGGTGCAACCATGCTGAACGCAGAGAGGCGTTCCCTCCCCTTTCTTCTGGTCTTGTGTGTTGTCTTTCCCTCCCTGACGCGCGCGATGGAACTGACGCAGCCCACAGCGGACGCGTTCCAGTGCTATGTCCAACGCACAGAACTCCGCATACAAGGCGAGTTATCTGACTCGGAACACTTTCTCTATTTCGATTCCCTTCCCGAAAAGCAGAGAGCTTCGATGCTGGCACGTCTTCAGAGCGGGCATGTCGTCATCGAGCCGATGCGCACGCGCGACGACGGCAAAGAGATCAAAGTGCCCGATGGACTTGTTCACCACTGGCTGGCGATCGCATTCATCCCCGGCACAACGCGCGACCAGGCCGTGGCCCTTGCCCAGGACTATCCCCGCCATCCGGAACTTTATGCGCCTGACGTCCAACGTGCTACAGTGCTCTCCCACGTGGATCAGCACTTTTCGGTCTACTTCCGCTTCTACCGTCATGCCATTGTCACTGCTGTCTACGACACGGAATTCAGCGCCGACTATTTCCTCCCCGACAACGCCAGAGGCTATTGTTTTACCCGCGCTGTTCGCATCGCCGAGGTGCAAAATCCCGGTAAGCCGGATGAAAGAGAACTGCCCGTCGGGAACGACCATGGATACATGTGGCGGCTGAACCTGTATTCGCGCTACATGGAGAAAGACAACGGGGTTTACATCGAGATTGAATTCTTGGCGCTCAGCCGCAGCGTGCCGGCGATTTTCGCCTGGTTCGTCAATCCGTACATTCGTTCTGTCCCCAGAGACTACTTGACGAACTACATGCACGTAACAAAGAAGGCTCTTTCTCCAGACAATTCACACTCATGAAAGGCTGGGTGGCGGAACTCGCAGGCCAGAGGAGCGCCCACCGGAGCGGGCGTACGCTTCATAAAGCAGCGTTCGCTGAGACAGCGGCAAAAATGCCAGCGCTCCGGCGCAGAGCAGAACCAGGCCCTGTAGCTGCCCCAAGAACAGCAGTGGCGTGGCCGCCCAGATCAGGTCCAATAGCAGCACAAATGGAAATAGTATGCGGAACTGCCGCCCGATGTCCGCGAAGTCAAAGCTGAGCGCCGTGAAAAGATAGATGCGCAATGGGATTCCCAGCGTCGCAGCTCCGAGCAGCAAATAGGCCAGCGTGTGCGTGCTATAGAGCTCCCGGCTGACGCGAACTACGTCATGGAAAAAGTGAAGCGAAAGGGCGTACATGACCAGATAGCCGACTTGGATGGTCATGAAAAGAACTCGTGCCGACGGCCGGGAGATCGCCAGCGTCGATACGGCCGAGGATGCGACCTGTGCCGAGTCCACCGGAAGATGAAGCTGCAAGCGACTTCGCACGCGAAGGAGATCGTCGAGCAGCGCTCGTGCGCTGGGAAAACGGTCCGAAGGTTTCTTGCTGAGACACCGCAGAACAATCATCTCGATGTCTGCTGGAATCTCGGGATTCTTTGCAGTGGGCCTGGGATCCTCCTTGAGAATGTTCGCGATCGTAGAAGTTGGGGAACTCCCGATAAAGGGATTGGAGCCAGTCAACATCTCGAACAAAACTAGCCCGAGCGCAAAGAGGTCCGTTCGACTATCGAGATGCTCGCCCTGAAGCTGTTCCGGCGCCATATACTCGATCGTACCGACCAGCAGGCCAGAGGCAGTGGACAAAGGAATGGTGTCATCCGCTCCCGAGTGCTGGGAAGCCGAAAGCGAAGAAAGTTTATGCACCAGTTTTGCGAGGCCAAAATCCAGAAGTTTTGTATCGCCTCGCACGGTGATGAATATATTGGCTGGCTTGATGTCGCGGTGAATTATTCCTTTTGTGTGGGCCGCGTCCAGCGCATCGGCTATCTGAATGCCGACGTGGAGCGCCAGATCCAGAGAAACCTTGCCACGGGAGATCCGCTGTTTCAGCGATTCCCCATCCAAGTACTCCATAACGATATAGAAAGCACCCTCATGCTTCCCGATCTCGTGGACGATGCAAATATTGGGATGATTGAGTGCCGATGCCGCCCTGGCTTCCCGACGGAAACGTTCCAGTGCTTGGGGATCCTGGGCTAGGTGTGTGTGGAGAAACTTCAGTGCGACGGGACGCCCGAGCTCCGTGTCCTCGGCCTTATAAACAACCCCCATCCCACCGCCGCCGAGCCTTGCTATGACACGGTAGTGGCTAAGTGCAAGACCCACAAGAGGATCATGACTCCGGGTTCTGCTCGGCATAAGCAGCCCCTTGCCTTTCCTTCTGTGCCGCATCGTAGGACTCTCGATGGGTCAAGTCAATGGTCGATCACAAAGGGCGAGTTCGGTGCCGCGTTGTTTGGCTTCCGCTGCAAGCGTAAGAATGCGGGAGGAATTGCCTTCAAAGTCGCCGACCGTGGGGTTGAATTGGGCGAGGGCTATCTTCATTCGGTTTAAAGATTAGGATAAGTGGGGCGTGCGTAGAATGCAAATGGGAGGAACTCTCAAGCCAGCTCAGGGTTTGGGGTGCGCGGCAAAGAAGTTCCAGAGGATGTCGTTGGTCGTGGTCCCCGTGGTGGAGTTAAAGTCCGGATTGTAAGGCACCTGCCCCGGTAAGTTCATGGCCCCGGAGTACCATCCATGTATTCCCCCAAATAATCTGTAGAACCTCACCTCCACTCCGCCGTTGCACCCGGTGGCATCTTTTTCGCCGAGAGAGGTGATGTTCCCCTGCGCATCACACAGCGGGAGCGAAGAGTCGAGAGCAGTGCAGCCATTCGCCGGGGTCTGTATCCAGTAGTTGAATGTCACTTCCTGGGATGCCACGCCCTGCTGGGCGCAGTAAGGGATGACGGTGTCAGCGTCGCCGTGAAAGATCTGCACTGAGACGGGCGCCCTGGCCGGGGGTATGCCTTGTACGTTGCCGCTGAATCCATACAGTGTGCCTTCCACGATACCCACGGCGGCCACTACGTCGGGCATCTCAATACCTACGCGATAAGCAAACAGCGCCCCGTTCGATAATCCCGCGAAGTATACCTTCTTCGGATCAGTATGGATTTCCGCCTCGACGGCGCTGACCAGCATGCGCATAAAAGCGATATCGTCGGGCGGGTTTGGCGCCCACATGGAGTCGTCGAAGTAGTTGTGCCAATCCGTAATACCCCCCGACTGCGGGACGACAAGAGCGTAAGGATAGGCGACCGCGAATCCTGTCGCGTCCGCCTTACTGCTCATCCCACTAAGTTGTTCGATCTCCGCACCGGTGCCGCTGGAACCATGGAGTACGACGACCAGGGCGCTAGAGTTGGCCTGAAAACTCGCCGGAACATGCAACAAGTAGTAGCGGGAGATTCCGTTTACGATCACTTCCCGGCAATCCGCAGTGTTGCTGGCGCCAGTACATCCGGTCAGGGCGGGCGGGGTAGGCGAGACAAGAGTGGAATTTTGCGACCCGCACGATCCCGCCAGAAGAAACACACACACGATCAACCAAAACGCCAAATGACTTAGAATCCGGGGCCGCCGCAAAATGGCAAGCATTGCCGTAGCCCTCCATGTTACGAATTCGAAGACAGTTTCTTGTCTTCCTCCGGCGAGCGCGCCGTGGGGGGGCAGAGAAAACTTTTGTTTATTCTACCTCTACGTAAAGAGACGTGTACCAGTGGGCTCGGGTTTCAATCTCCTGAGTGGAGACGGCCCAAAACCCGGGAAAGGGCATTTTTGACGGGGTAGAAAACCGCGGAGCACCTCAGCGGTCCAGGTAAAAGCCATCCCTGGTTTGCACGATGGCGTCCTTCTGCTTCACGGCGAGGTGCAGTTTGTGATACCCCACGGGAGTGTCCGCTTTCACTGGCGTGTACCCCAGGCTGTATTGGTAGCGAAGTTCTTCATCGATGGCGTCGTAAATTGTGTCGATGGGCTCTTTCTTGGAAACTTCAAAGAAGCGTCCGCCGCTGGCTTCGGACATCTGTTTCAGAACTTTTTTTCCGTCGGGATGCGATTCTTCCGTACGTGGCGGATAGCCGCCGCCCCTTCCACCTCTTCCGCCCATGCCGCCTCCCATGTGCGGACCGCCGAATCCTCCCCCGTTTCCATAGCCTTCTTTATCGGCGAACAGGATGCAATACACGAGGGTATCGGCGCGCTGCGCAGTCGCGATGGCTTCCGCCAAAGTCTCTTTGCTGCCGTGGTCGACGCCATCGGTGAGGATCACGACGGCCTTGCGGCCAGGCTGTTTTTTCATCAATTCGTCGGACGCCAGGAAAACCGCGTCGTAGAGCAGCGTGCCGCCACCGCCCCGGCCGTGCGAACCACGTCCACCCCCACCACTGCCGCCCGAGGAGCCACCGCCGCCACCCGAGGAGCTACCCTGCGAGAACTGCGGCGCAGCAATTTGATCGATGGCCGCTTGCAATTTTTGGCGGGAAGAGGTCAGGTCCTGAAGAAGCGTAACTTCCCGGTCGAATTGAATGACGAAGGCTTTGTCCTTGTCCACGCGCAAAACCTGCTCGAGAAAGGTGCGGCTGGCGGCGCGCTCCTGATCCAGGACGCGCCGTTGGCTCATGCTGGTATCCACCAGCAATCCAAGCGTCAGTGGAAGATCCGATTCCTTGGCGAAATAAGTGATCGTCTGGGGCTTGCCGTCCTGTTCCAGCGCGAAATCATCCTTGGTCAAATTGCGGACGATGTCCCCATGCTTATCGCGCACGGTGACGAGCAGGTTGACAGCGTTGACATCCAGGGTAATGGGCGGGCCCTGTTGGCTACGCGCCGGCAAATCCACGAGGAGCAGTGGAACGGCGAAGAAAAGAAGGCTCAGTCTAAGCCATCCTCGTTGATTCCGCTTCGCACCAACAGATTGAGTTTTAGACACTCTTTTAGACCTCCGCCCGTTCATGGCCATGGACCAGTGCCGTTCCAACTATTTGAGCCAAATGACGGTCCAAGCATCTGACGCGAACACGGTGAGAGTATTCTCGAAGGGATCTACTGGAACAAGTTGGAACGGCACCAGCGCTTCTCCTTCGCCGGATCTGCCTCGTTGGTTGAGGGCCAGAAGGCATAATTCAACGCACTGTTCTCCTAAAGGATAGTTCCCTGCGCGCCCCAAAAAAGTTCCCGGTAATCGGAAACTGACCTACTTCCGGCGCTGTTCTTTGACTGGGGATATGGCCCATGGTGGCGCGGGGTTCGCCCGAGGAGATTGCAAATGGGCGAGTGGGGCTCAGCCAGACTCCGATTTGCGGGTAAACTACTGAGCATTGCATAATATAGTTACATTGGAAAAAGGTCGGCCTGCTGCCAGAAGGCCATGATCAGAGTGGGGCGGCGACGCATACGTTTCAGGGCGCGGATGGCGTGCAGGCTCAGCT
>Ga0116132_1002702_pt1 | contig 10523 bp, 9 predicted proteins | sample June2015DPH_17_1_2_FD_89735 | JGI IMG/M metagenome (GOLD analysis project Ga0116132, IMG submission 89735) | Peatland microbial communities from SPRUCE experiment site at the Marcell Experimental Forest, Minnesota, USA - June2015DPH_17_150 | ecosystem: Environmental > Terrestrial > Soil >... | reverse complement strand
CCACCAGCGATTGAAGAAGTAGTTCGTTCTATCAAAGGGCTTAGCGATGAATTTGAGGTGGTGGTTACGAAGAAAGGAGATCTCGACGACATTACACTCAAGATCGAAATTTTACCGGAAGAAGAAAAGAATCGTGAGCCCATCCTTGCACGGCTGAAAGATCAACTTCGACTGAAAACAAATCTGGGTTACAATATCGAAGTTCATCCGTACAATTCCTTGCCTCGTTACGAGGTCAAAGCCAAACGATTCAAAGACCTGAGAAAAAAATACGAATAGAACGGATGACAACGGATATGGCAAATAAACCGAATTGGGTGAAGTCGTTAGCATTCGGGTAATTCGTAAAAGGAGGCTGTAATTGAACCAAAGAGAGATAAAAAAGATGGATACACGAATTAAGGCTATCAAAAAAGCATCTCAGGAATTAAAACACCTCTCGGGTGGGATTCAGGCGGTGAACCGGAATGCAGAACGAATCCTCGCCTCCGTAAAGATGCTGGAGATCAACATCACTGATATTTTAGACCTTAGATTTTAGGTTTATGATGTTGGATCTGAAATCTTACATCGGAAACCCGAAATATTACCATCAAAGCTTCATCCCTTTGGGGACCACCACAATTCCCGAGGCGGTCACCGTGAACCGCTTTGCGTCTTCATCCAAATGATAGCCGATCTCCGTCCCCGGAGGAATCTGTACCTCTTTGTCGATGATCGTCCTCTTGATCCTCGCGTTCCTTCCCACATCCACCCTCTCCAGGAGAATGGAATCCTCGACCTCTGCAAAACTGTGGATCGTCACCCTGGGCGAGAGGATGGATCGTTTGACATTTCCGCCGCTGATGATGCAGCCGTTCGAAATGATCGAGTTAAGAGCTGCCCCCACTCTTCCCTCCTCAATCCACACGGTTTTTGCCGGCGGACAAGGGAGCTGGTAGGTCAGAATAGGCCACTGAGGATCATAGAGATTGAGCTGCGGGGTGACGGAGATCAAATCCATGTTCGCTTCGTAGTAGGCGTCGATCGTCCCCACATCTCTCCAATACCCTGTATCCTCGCAATCTCCCTGTCTGAAGTCAAAGGCGAAGACTTGATCCTTTCCGATCATCACGGGAATGATGTCCTTACCGAAGTCATGGCTCGAATCGGATCGAGCATCCTCGATCAATCGTCTGACCAGCAACTCGGTATTGAAGACATAAATTCCCATGGAGGCCAGGATCCCCTCGGAGTCTCCGCGAATCGTTCTGGGCTCTTCGGGCTTCTCCTGAAATCCAATCATCCGCCAATCCCCGTCCACCTCGACCACACCAAATTCTCTGGAAAGGTTTCGATCCATCCGGATAGCCGCCACCGTCAGATCCGCCCCTCTCTCCAGGTGGAAGGCGATCATCTTACGATAATCCATTTTATAGATATGATCGCCCGAGAGGATGAGCACGAGGTCGGGTCTTTCCTCTTGCAGCGTGTAGATGTTTTGAAAGATCGCATCGGCTGTCCCCTGATACCAGTGCTCATCAATTCTCTGCTGCGCAGGGACCGCTTCGATGAACTCTCCCAGGGGGGCTGAAAGGATGTTCCACCCTAATTGGATGTGGCGATTGAGGGAGATTGATTTATACTGGGTTAGGGCATAAATGCGGCGGATGTCGGAATTAAGGCAGTTCGACAGGGTGAAGTCGATGATCCGATAAATGGCGCCGAAAGGAACAGAGGGCTTGGCACGATCCCGGGTGAGGGGATAGAGCCTTTCCCCCCGGCCTCCTGCCAGAATCATGGCCAAGATTTTTTTCAACGGGCCTTACCTTTCCCTAAGAGTTCTCCGATCTTCTTTTTTAATTCCGTGAGGTCAGCGGACTTCGTCACGTAGGCATCGGCTGCCCAACTCATAAAATCCTCTTGATACCTCGAATAAGAGGTGTTGAGGATGACGGGGACCTTCCTCTCCTTGCCGACAATCCGGCCCAGGGCCTCCATGCCATCCATCACAGGCATGACAATGTCGAGAATGACCAGATCGGGTCTCCCTGTCTCCAACTGTTGAATGGCTTCTCTTCCGTTGCCGGCTGTAAGAACCTCATATCCCTCCGCCTCGAGTTCCTCTTTGTAAAGAAGCCTCAAACCTTCCTCGTCCTCAACGACCAAAATCTTTTTCTTCATAAGAATATTATTGTTAACCTTCTTTTAAAAAACCCTTTTCTGGGCAACACTTACTTTTTACATTTTAAACCCTAAACTCCGGACCCTCAACTCGAAACGTTATTCATCTCCTCTCCACCTTTTTCCTCTGTTCGATGGCCAGCTTGCATTCCGCACAGATGAACCGGGGGAGGGTGTGGGGATAGGTGATCTGTTCCTCTCCAAACCCCCAATCGATGATATCCTTCACCAACAACTCCTCCTTAAAGGCATGCCCCGCGCAGAGTCCCATCCCACAGACGATACAGATGGCCACGGCATCTTTATCGACTCCCTGTTTTGCACAGACATAACACTTCATGACTCTTCCTCCTATTCGATGTGAATTAATCCATAATCACTTTTTACCACGGAAACGACCGGAAATCAAAAAAGTGAATATCCCTTTGGCAGGACAGGATAGGAATAGAATATGAATTTCAGTCCAACGATAATTTGCTTCTATTTGACCAAAGTAAATATTTGAATCCGGCTATTGCCGCGGTCCGCGATAAAAACCTCTCCCTTCTCACTAACGCAAATCTGCGACGGAAAGTAAAGAAGGCCTTCGTTCCAACCCTTGGACAACTGCCTCCCCATAAACGCGCCGTCCGCCCCGAGAATGACAATCCCTCCGCCATCTTGGTCGACAATATAAATGATGCCCCTGCTCTCTGTCACGGAGGTGGGAAAACTCAGGTATTCCCTAAGACTCTTGGTCAGCGGAGAAAAGCTGTTCGACTCTTTTGTCGCCGAAAAGACCATGGCCTTGACACAGTCAATCAGCAGAACGGTCCCTTTGGAATCAACCGACAGGTCGGAGATGAAGCCATAGTCTTTTGGGAACGGAATCTGTCTCTGGTATTTGCCATCGGGGTCAAGGACCAGCACGCGGGCCGTAAAGATGTCAAGGATGTAGATATTGTCGCTCCGGTCTATCCTGAAGCTTTTCGGAACGAAAGCGGATGGGGAAGGGACGCCCACGGGATCCACATAACTCTTGAACACGCCTTCAGGGGTCAGTCGCACGATATGGCGTTTTTTGCCGTCCAAGGCAAAAATCTCCCCTTTGGAATTGACCTGGACCCGGATAGGGCTCGATAATTGAGGCATGTGGATGTCGCTCCCCCCTCTCAGGATTTTGTCCTGGAAGGTATATCGAACAAGGCGATCGTTTCCGGTATCTCCCACCACCAGAAGCGATTTTTCATTGCAGGCCACCCCTTCCGGTTGCTTCAGGCCGCCTCCCTTCTCATCGAAATAGACCGATTGAAGATAGTTGAACTTCACTGTCTCAGCGCTGAAAGATGTTAGCGGGAAGGCCAACAGCGCGACGATGAAGACCTTCAGAAAGAAACTGAGCTTATGATCACCTTTTCGATTCTTCATGACCGATACCTGCGCGAAACGCATTTCAACGCGCTTCATCATCTCCGATATTGTTTATGACACTGATTACACAGATCCGTGACCGTCGGGAAGGGGATCAGATATCGGTATCCGGACCCGTGAGAGATATGACAACTCAGACACTGCGTCGTCACATTCTTGTTTCGCGGATCGATCACCTTCTCCCCCATCGGGTGATTTGTGTGCTTCGACCAATCGTGACAGCTCTCGCAAAGCTTGATGACGGAAGGCTGCTTCAAAAGGAAATCGCTGTCCGACGCATGTGAGGAATGGCAGGCATCGCAACCTCCTTGCTGGATCGGAGAATGTGTCAGGATGCCCTTGACCACCCTCCCCTTCGCGGCGGCGTTTTCCTGTTTCTCCTTTTCGGCAAGTTTTTTCTGCGACTCCAGCGTGTCGATGTGACACTTTCCGCACAGGCTATTCATATCGCCCCTCAGAAGATTTTTCTGCGGCGAGGCATGGGGCTTGTGGCAGTTTAAACACCCCTTCTGATCGACCAGAGGCCAGTGGATACGGTTCTTACTGAAAACGTCATTCATCATGCGGCTGTGGCACCCCCGGCATAATTCAAACCCCGTCCTCTTCGTTTTTAGCGCATCCGGAGACGTAGGGGCTTCGTGGCATTGGGTGCATACTTTATTCGCCACCGGGGGATGGACGTTATCAAAAAGTATCCCTGCCCGGTTGGAGCCATGGGCGTCATGGCAGGATGAACAGTTCGACTTGGCCACAGGATAGTTCATGTGTTGCTTCGAAAAGCTGGGCTGGTCTGTCCGGTGGCAGCTCACGCAGAGGGAGACCAATTCGTTTTTCAGAAGATACCTTTCCTTGGCAGAACCATGGGGATCGTGACAGCTGACGCACCCCTTGTCCACCGGAGCATGCTTAAACCTTGCTTTCGCCACGGCATCGCCGATACTTTTATGGCAATCAAGACAGAGCTCGTTTCCCGGTTTCAGCAGAACAAACTTATACTTTGAGGCATGGGGATCGTGACATTTTACGCAATTGCCCTCCATCACCACAGGATGGACGCTTTTTGGGTTTTGGGGCACGATCCCTTCATGGCACTTGACGCAGATTTTGTTCGGGTTTTCGGCCAGCAGCTTCCCGTGGGAAGAGGTATGAGGATTATGACATCCTGTGCAATCTCCTGTTTTCACCGGGGTATGCACAAATGGATTTTTCAGTTTTTCCTTAAACGTATCATGGCAGTTCAAGCACAGCTGTCCCTGTGCGCCGGGCTTGAGTTTGAATTTATTCTGACCATAAGAATGTGAAAATGTCAAAAGAGACATGACCAAAATTGCTAAGAAAAGCCACTTCAACCTTAATTTCATGGATAGTCCCTTCACTTTACTCTTTGCGCTATGCGCTATGCTCTATGCCCTCTGCGTTTTTATTTAGTAACGATGTGGCAGTCCTCACACGACCTCCCGGCAAACGGGGGATGGACGACCCCTTTGAAGAACATCGGGTCTTGTGAAACATGGGGGTCGTGGCAGGTTCTACAGTCCATCACCCCCGGATCGATATTGAGGTGATCCTTGGCAAAAGAGGCCCCTTTCAGGTCGTGGCACCCCCCGCACAGCGGCTGAATCGCTTGGTTGATCAGAGCGAGCTCCGCTGAGAAATGGGGCTTATGGCATCTTTCGCAATCGGCGGCGGCTGGTTGATGAACCTTTTCCTTCTCCATCTTTGTCTTCAGGTCCTTATGACAGGTGAGGCAGAGGTCCGGACTCTTCGCCAAAAGGAGATTGCCCAGCTTTGCCTTGTGCGGGCTGTGGCACTTCGTACATTCACCGGCCACGACCGGCGCATGTTTGCTTTTCCCGGACATCAATCCCTTATTCAGGTCTTCGTGGCAGGAAAAACAAAGAGGCCCCTGTTTGCTCACGATCACTCCCGCCACGTTCGTCGCATGGGCATCATGGCATGTGAGACACTCCCCGTCCGCAAAAGGGGCATGGTTCGTGCCACTCGTCTCCGCTTTCATGAGATCCCCGTGACACTGGGCGCACAACTTCGAGCCGCTGTATCTCAGCAGATTCTTCTCATCCGACCCATGGGAGCGATGGCAGGCATCACAGGTCCCGTCCAGGACGGGTTGATGCGTATAGGACTTTAAGAACTTCCCCTCGGCGCCGGTATGGCAGGTGTAACAAACCCTGTCCATCCTTCCCTTGATCAGATTCTTGATATTCGAGCCATGAGGATTGTGGCATGCGTCGCATTCCTGCTCGGCAAAAGGAGCATGAGGGAACTTAACTTTTTGAGCTTCTTTCGTCTTGGTATGGCAGCTGAAGCATAATTCGCCAGGCTTCAAATTGAGAAGATCTTTGTACTTGGCGGCATGAGGGGCATGGCAGGAAAGGCATCCTTCTTTACTGACCACCGGGGCATGATTGAACGCTACAGCCTCGCCTTCTCCCTTGTGGCAGTCAGAGCAGAGGGCGTTGACTGGCTTGAGAATCAGCTTCGGGTTCTCCGAGGCATGAGGTTGATGGCAGGAGACGCACTCTCCTCCCTTAAAGGGCCCATGTTCGATATTTCCACCCGCCTTTAACTTCGACGCGTCATGGCAGTTATAGCAGAGCTTGCTTCCCGTTTCAGTGGTCTCAAAGGGCTTCTCGGAAGAGGCGGGCTTATGACAGGCATCGCACTGCACGGAAGTGACAGGTTCATGAGCACTCGTCTTCAGAAGCTTTGCTTGCAACGAGGAATGGGGATTGTGACAAGTCGTGCATCGGGTTCTGTCCACGGGATAACCGCCGTGGGCCTTTTTGAAAGAAGCTTTGGTGCTATCATGGCAGTCGAGGCAAAGGGGCGTCTCGGCCTTGACAAGGAGGTCCTTTTGGTCGGAACTGTGTGCGAAGTGGCAGGTCGTGCAACCTTTCTGCCCCACTTGATGAACGACCTTCTTTTCAAAATCCCCTTTTTTGTGACATTGAAAACAGGCTGCGTTCCCTTCCGCCTTCAACAGGTGGTTGAACTGGGAAGCGTGCGGATTATGGCATTGAGTGCATTTCCCTCTCCTCAGGGCCGTATGCACATTCGGTTTGTTCATCCCGATCTTTTCTTTGCTGTGGCAGGAATAGCAGATTTCATTCCCTTCTTTTTTCAGGATCAATTTGGGTATGAGACCGTGCCGGAGATGGCAGTCCTCGCATTTCTTCTCTTTGACGGGGGCATGGACGTCTTTCATCCCCATATACTGCTCAGCAAATTTCTTATGGCAGTCGAGGCACCCCTTGCTTACAAACCCTCTTCCTCCCGCCGACGTCCCCCCCAGCGTCCTTTTCTGCGGCGTTTCGGCGCAGGCGTACAAAAGGATCATTCCTACGAAAAGAAGGATTCCCAGAATAATGGCTTTATGTCTTAAATCGAACCGTGCCATGTCCGCTCCATTTTATTGAAAGCAGAGGGCAGAGAGAATAGAGCACAGCATGATGAAAGCGCTTTGCCCTATGCCCTTCGCTCCATGCCTATGAGTTTTGTTTGAAGTAAATCTTCACCTCCGAGGCAGCCTTCAGTTTATCCGCGTAATTCTCCATCTCCTTTTTCACCTTCTCATCGAACAATCTCTTTGCGACCGCTTCTCTTGCCTCCTCATAGGGCTGCGGCTTTGAAGGGACAACCTGCTGGACAGCCAAAACGTAGAAATAGCCTTCCGGGCTTGCATACAACCTGAAATCACCGGCCTTGGCCCCGTGGACCGCTTTTTGCACTCCTTCCGGAAGGTCGGTTGTCATAATCGGTCTTTCCCCAAAATTCAAAATCCCTTTGGCATTCTTGTCCACCTGCCCATCGGCGTTGGCGGCAAGCCATTGAAACTCTGTCCCTTTTCTAAGCCTCCCCAACGCCGCCTCCGCATCCTCTCTTTTTGCAAACACAAGGCTGTTGATCCTGATCATCTCCGACATCGTATAATCCTTGATGTGCTTGCGGTAGTAGGCTTTCATCTCCTCTTCTTTCAGTTTGATGTCAGGGGCAATCACCTTATTTATAAACGCCCCGAAGAGCACTGAATTTTCATACTCCTTTACTTTGTTCTTATAGTCCTCCGTCTGATCGATGCCTAATCGGAGCGCCTCCTTTCTGAAGACCCTTCTGTAGATCAACTCGTCAAGGCCGGCAGCAACCTTTTTCGAATCCAGCTTCTTGCTCTCGATGGCCCTCTCGACACCGTGAAACAATTGCATTCTCAAGTGTTGCGTAAGGTCCGCGACCGTAATGGGCGCTTCGCCCGAGATTTCGGCCACCGCCCTTTTATCCTTCAGATACGCCTCAAATCCGGGAGCCTTTGATTCGTAATCAATGTGCTTAAGGACGTCCTGATTCACTCTCGCGTATTTTTTGATCAACGCCTGGCTATAATCTTTCAATGCCTCCACTTTCTTGCGCTTGAGGGCTTCCTCTTTCGCTTGCTTCATCGCTTCGGCACTTTCGGTATAACGAACATCTTCAAGCCTCACGATGACAAATTCCGATCCGGTGGGAATGACCGGACTGACAGACCCAACCTTCATTTTGGAGATGACGTCGGCAATTTGCGGACCGATCTCTCTGGCTTTTATCCACTCCCCCCGGTCGCTTCCCTTGGCTTTTCCCTCTGCCACGTATTGCTTCGACAGCTTTTCAAAATTCTTGCCTGCGTTGATCTCTTCAACCATCTTCTTTGCGGCATCTTCTTTCTTAAACAGCAAAGAGCTGATCTTCCACTCTTTGATAGAGTCTTTATAAAGCTTTTCAACCTCCTTCTCATCAACTTTTATGCCCTGGACCTGCCTCTCCATCAACCCCTCTCTCAGGGTTACGCTCGCGAAGGATTCCACCATCTTTCTGATCTCCGGCTGCTCGTTTAGCCCGATCCTTTTCGCTTCTTGCACAATCAGACTTACATTGATCAGGCGCCTGAGCACCTCCGATCTACTTGCCCCCGGCGCTCGTGCCACGTCCCGATCCAGCTCTTCCAGCGTAATGGGATCGCCATTCACGGTGGCTGCTGTCTTCTTGCCTTTGATGACGGGCAAATCTTTGCCGGAAGCGATTCCAACCATTGCAGCAGACAAACCGATTATCAAAAACATCCTCAATGCCCGGGAATAATGTCTCATTTCACTGCTTACCTTTCTCGATCATCTTATTTTCCCCGCCCTGTTCCCCGGCCTCTTCGGCCCTTTTCCCCTGCGCCAGCATCATTTTTCCGACCCATCGGGTCATTTGCGATGCCATGGCATAAGCGGTATTCACTCTTCCCCGGTCGAAAAAGAAAACACCGTCATCTCCTTCATTATGGCTGACCGAACTCCAGACGACGCTTCGGCTCTTCCGGTCGATCAGCTGGGTAAAAAAATCCACTTTCGCCTTCCCGAAGGAGCCTGTATAATCTTCGTATTGGACGACGTTTGCTGTCAGGATCAGGTCGGCATTCAAGAGGGTAAAAAGGGCGCCCGCGTCGGAGAGAGAGATGCCCTCCGGGATGATGATCCTTAAGGCCAGGAGCTGCTGTCTGACCACCCCCGGCTCAATGACATCAAACTGATCGGATTTTTTCAGACTTCTAATGAATTGAAGCTCCAGGATCTCCGCCGCATTCCTTCTTCCGCTGAAGTTGAGAAAAGGGGCGACCGCCACGGAGTACCTGGCGTTCGAAACCAGGACGTCGGAACGATAGAACGTTTCCGGTTTGAATTTTCTTTTCACGCTCTGGACATTTTCCCCTGCCGGCTTCCTGTTCAGATACCTTCCGAGTGATCCTTCAACCCTCCCAACCGCTTTTTCCAGAAGGGCCATGGGATCTTCAATCAGACCCAGTCCCAGGATTCCCGGAGAGTCATCCCCGGCTAACCCCGCTCCGTCCATCCACAAAATGACCGGGTTCTCTCCCGTCGAAACCAGTCTGCAGGTCAAAGCGATCTTGGGGGGATTCACTTCGCTGTAAAGCTCAAGGGACGTGATCAGAACGCTTCCCACCCCCGTCTCAGTCTTGAACGCCTGGGCCACGGCTTTGTTTATCCCGCCCGTATAACGGAGGCGGTTCCGTAACATGAACTTCTCAAGGCTCTCGTCATCGAGGATTTGAAACCCCTGTGCCTTCAATCGCCTGATCAAAAGGGCCCGGATGTCCTTGACGGGCGCCTTGGTTCCGCTCAAATTCTCGACGGGAAGGACAGCAATGGAAAATCCTTGCTCAGGAGGACCAGCATTACTGCCCGCGCCCTCTGCCGCCCAAAAGACCGCTGAAAGGAGGATGCACACTGAGAAGATGGCTGCGCTGACCCGGCCGATCTTTCCGTTAATCGAAGAGACTGAAGAGCGATTGTCCATTTTGTGCGTTCGACGTATCCCCGGTATGAATCATTATTTATTTAAAAAGCTTGTTGATGAGATCCCGTACCGCGTCCTGCGTAATTTTATCCATGGGCTGGCCTCCCCCTCCGAAAAGGCGGTCCCATATGTTAATCCCGCCCTTCGTCGTGGAAGCCGACCACACGATCTTGCCCGTCTGAGCCTCCATCATCTGAAGGCTGACGGAGATGATATTTGCGGAAGTCGTGCCCGACCGGACCTCGCCGTACTCTTTAAGAACGCCGGTGATCACGGCCTGCACCTTGATAATACTCGCCAGCTTGATCACTTCTTCCGGAGAAGGGGTTGCAGGGGTTACAACTTCCGCTCTTGCCGCCCCTCTCGCAACCTCTCCCACGGGGACCACATAAACTGCGCCGGTCGCTAACAGGTCGTTGATAAAAACATCCCTCACCCTTTCGGCTGCGATATTGTCTCTCGCGAGGCTCAAAAAAGGCATCACCGCGACACTGCGGATAGCCCCGAAATCCATGTTCGGGTCGCGGTAAACCTCTCTGGTACCGGCACAGGCCGTAAAAAAGACGAAAGCAAGACAAAATAACGCCATCCTCAAGATT
>Ga0116132_1002698_pt1 | contig 10531 bp, 8 predicted proteins | sample June2015DPH_17_1_2_FD_89735 | JGI IMG/M metagenome (GOLD analysis project Ga0116132, IMG submission 89735) | Peatland microbial communities from SPRUCE experiment site at the Marcell Experimental Forest, Minnesota, USA - June2015DPH_17_150 | ecosystem: Environmental > Terrestrial > Soil >... | reverse complement strand
TGAGGTTTAAAGCTATTGGCGTAGTTTTGGTCCTTGCGCTGATGATGATTCCGGTGGGTTATGTTGCTGCCTGGGATTCCGATTGGGATCGTGACCACCACGGTGACGACTATATCGTTGATCCAATACGGACAGACGCCGGGTATGTTTCCGGGTCAAAGATAGACTCTATGGTCTGCCCTGGGCCGACGACATTGCAGACGGAGTTATTTGGACCACCGGCACTACCAGGAACGATAGGTATAATCGGAGACGTAGTGCGTGTTTATAGAGGCATTCCGTATGCTGCTCCACCCCTGGGGAATTTGCGGTGGAAGCCACCTCAACCAGTTACTCCTTGGAAGGGGATCCGGGAATGCACCGTGTTCAGCCCTATGGCCCCCCAATTGTTTCCAAGCGCCGCATTGTATGGTAGTATACCCGAGTCAGGGATGAGCGAAGACTGCCTTTATCTAAACGTGCTGACGCCGGCGAAAACAAGGCACGATCGTCTTCCTGTAATGGTCTGGTTCCATGGTGGCGGCTTCTTCTCAGGTTCCAGTAACCCGGCGAACAATAACAGCCCACCGCTGCCCCAGCACGGTGTCGTGTTAGTAACCATCCAACACCGGTTAGGGGCATTAGGTTACATGTGTACCTCCGACCTTGCTGCGGAATCAGGTAATGTGTGCGGAAATTATGGTTTTTTAGACTTAATCGCTTCTTTACAGTGGGTCCAGAGAAACATCGCTGCCTTTGGTGGTGACCCGCATAACGTTACGATTTTTGGTGAGTCCGGGGGTGGTGGGAAGGTTAATACGTTGATGGCCTCACCTTTAGCCAAAGGACTTTTCCAGCGGGCTATTTGTGAGAGTGGATGGATGCCGGGTCCAAATAGCGTAAACTTAACAACAGGAGAATTTCTGGGTGGACAACTAGTAAATTATCTAGTAACAAACCATTTGAGTGCGTCTTCATCTCTTGCCGATCTGCGTAACGCGAAATGGGAAGACATCGTAAATGCTTCCGAGAGTGTCACCCTGGGAGCTCCTTCACCCAGCGGGTATGCAGATGCTCCAACGGTGGACAATTACTTTCTGACAGATTTTATAAACAACATTTTTTCAACGGATAGGCAGAACGATGTCCCCTACATGGTTGGTATGAATGGAGGAGATATCACTACGATATTTAGCGGGACAACGGCTATCGTTCCCAATATAAAACAAAAGTCGAAAGTTTTTGTCTATCTGTTCAACCACGTGCCAACTGGCTGGTACAACGGAGGTATACTTAATGCCTATCATGGTCTTGATGTTGCATACGAGTTTGGCTTCTACCCATGGGATGCTTTTTTCTGGGGTACCCTTTTCTTCCCGTTCCCGTCGTATTGCGGGATATTTGTACCTCAGGACCCAGGGCTTGACGGAAAAGATGTTTATGTAGGTGAAGCCATGATGACTATGTGGGCTCAGTTTGCTGCAACCGGAAATCCCAGTGTAAAACATCTGATTAGTTGGCCGGCCTATAGCTCTACTAATGATCAGTACCTTTACATAGATGACCCTTTGCAGGTAAAATCCGGGTTCTCTGGACTGACGGAACCAGGGCCCCCAACGGTCCCCCACTGTGGTCTCTAAGAAGGTAAAATCCAGATTCTTCAAGTTGTTGGCCAAATGAACGGCAACCGACAACCGAAGTAATGCTGAATTGGATGGATAACAGACTAAAATAACGGTTCATGACAAAAAGGCAGGGTCAGCAATGGCCCTGCCTTTTTGCACACAACCAGCTTTGGATTTCTCAATTTTTTTCACATCCCGAACATTCGTGGACTGAAGTGAAATATTGTCTGGATGCAATGCTTTTATGACGTAAAGAGTGTAATTCCCGTAATCCATGGCCTGCTTGGTAATTGGCTCCGAGTTCTTGAGGAATCTACGTGAAAAAGAGACGCTCAAAAAATTTCCCTGACAGGCCCTCGGTGGGACCCCATTATCGTGAGGGGATATTGTGCAAGGGCGCCATGCCCCTATGGAGAAACCCATCAAATGTTGCCTAAGTTGCCCCCGGCAGGATAAATGAGCTCTGCTGGGGGCGCTAGGAATCACGGCTCAAAAAATGGAGACCGAAATTCTTAAAAACGAAGGAGGAGGACAATGAAAAAATTAGCGTACTGTTTAGTTGCGTTTGTATTGTTATTTTTGTTTATGGTGGCCACCAATTCCCAGGCCATCAATGCCCGTTGCCACGATGACCACGGGCAAGTAAGCTGGCAGTACATGGGGTCAACCGTATCAACCTATGACCCGAACGTGAAACATTATATGTGGGAAACAACCCGGCCACCGTACGGCCCGTGGGACAAGATTGCCCTACATCGTTATGTCCGGCAACCCGACCAGTGGGATGACGACCCGTACGCACCCGCCCCGGACCGTCGGAAGGTTTTTTTCGTCAATCCCGGCACCTGGGACCGGGGTTATCAATCAGAGATGAACCCCACTACCTCTCAGTTTTGGTACTTTGCGGGGCAGGGGTATGACTTTTACTCCATTTCGTTCCGTACGGAGTACATCCCCAATTTCGCGCAAGACCAGTTTGCCACTTTTGGCCTGGCGAATGTGCTATCGGCGACTTCCGGCTGGACATATGGAGTATTCCGGGAGGACATTAAAGCCTGTGTGGAATTCGCAAAGCAAATCTCTAGAGCAAAACAGATCTTTATGGGCGGGGTGAGCAGAGGTGGCACGCATATGTTTATCTATGCTTCAAAATATCCGCAGGATCTCAAGGGATTGGTAAGCTTTGACGCGGGCGGTGCATACGTCAAAGTCGATCCATCTAATCAGGAGACCCAAGCAGCATTTAATGCTGCGGTTGCTGCATTGGGTAGTACTCCGCTGTCACCCTATCTTTCGGAGGTTGACCACTATGATTTAAACCAATACGCTGGAGCAGTCCCGTATGCCACGGGTATGCCTGGAACGACTTTGTCCGGGACACCTGAGACGCCCCTCCCGGCCCTCAATTCCCTGAATCCGCCGATTCCAAGTTTTGCCCCCGCGGATAAAAACCGAATGACATATGTTTCGGATCTAAGGGCCTACGACACTTATTGGCTAGGGTATCCGGTTCTCCCTCCTGGCCTAACGTGCAATTACTACACTCCCTATCCGGGCGGCGGGGGGGAAACGTACATGGATGAGAAGATATTGATCGAAATTGAAGCCTTGCTGACCCGGTATTGGCCGCATGTCCAAGACTTGGAGGGTACCTTCATGGCCAATTATCTGGTCAATCCCTACCTTGATGATTATCAGAATCCGAATATCAACCTGCCGGTTATTTTCTTCGCCAGTGAATTAAGCTGCTTTGGCGGAAGCTGTCTGACTCAGCAGCATCAGCAGCAGCCTTACGATCCTACTTATCAGGTTCGGACGCAGAGTAACGACATCACAACCATCTATCTGAAAGGGTACGGGCACTTGGATGTATTCTCCGGTACTCACTCCCTTCAAGATATAAAGCAGCCGGCGCTGAACTGGATGAATCAAAGACTTGGACATTAAAAACTGAAGTGCAGCAAATAGGCAGGGCCAGCAATGGCCCTGCCTATTTATTTGAAAGTCAAATTTCATATCCCATGAATTTGTTGCTGTGGGTTATTGGCTGACAACGTGCTTGCTTTGTGAAATAGTGGATTTCACGTCGGACCTTTGGAAAGAAGGAGGGGGAGTACTGGAGGAGATGCTGCACGAAAGCCGAGAGAGCCTAAAATGCTGACTTCGAATTTTTTTCTCGGTAGGTCCTCTCCATTTTGATAAAATTTTCGCCGAAGTCGATGGTGTGTTTTTTCATAGCCTCAGCCGCTGCCTCGGCATTACCAGCCACCACTGCTTCCACAACAGACCGATGCATTCCTTTCGGGTGTACATAATCAGGGTCAGGGTTTACTGCCTCAACCACCTCTTTGGTTAATCGCAATAGGGATTTCATTAGGGCTTCAAAAAAGCGATTTCCGCACATCTCAGCCAGAATAAAATGGACTCTCTGCTTCCTGTCCACATCTACTGGTAAGGACGCTACGGGAAGCTCTTCAACCTCCAAAGCCTCTTTCAGCAGTTGAGCATATTCCGGGGTAATGTGCAAGGTAGCCAATCGAGCTATGTCAGGTTCAATGAGGAGCCTTACCTGGTACATTTCAGGAATAGAGATCTTATCAGCCAAAAATAAGTCTAAGAAAGCGTTTGTTAGATATTCGAAGGTCAGATCGATTACATAAGCGCCGCCTGTCGTCCCCTGCCGGGTCACCATGAATCCTGCATGCTCCAATTTCCGAATTGCCTCCCGAATTGCCACGCGGCTCACCTGAAACTCTTCCGCCAGGTCACGTTCTGAAGGTAGTTTCTCTCCGGGCTTGAAATGACCCGATATAATTGTCTGCTTAAGCTGCTCAGCAACCTCTTCTGAGATTCGTAACTGTCTTATGGGCTTAAATCTCGGCATTGGTTTGGAACCCTCAATCCAATATTGGAACCAACATCAGGATATATTAAAAGGAAAAAATTTGCAATAATTTTTTTGTTGACAAATTATTTTGATTGGAGTAAATATTATACCAATCTTCTTTGGTTGGATGGTTGTATCAAAATTAATAGCCTTTCTCTGAAGGGACGCCTCCAAACTTCGAGATTGACAAGGAATTCGATTTCTGCAATATTAATCGTCACCTGTTCTAAATCATTTCAAAAGGAGGATGGGGTTATGAAAAAGGGAATCTTCTTGGGCTTTCTGTTTTTTGGGTTGGCTGTCTTCATCGTTTCCCCTTATGCCTCTCATGCCCAGCTTAAACCCGGTGAGCCTATTGTCATTGGGGTTCCTACCGCCTTAGGTTCCATTGAGGGGCGGGACGGCTGGATGGCCATTCAGATGGCAGTGGACGAAATTAACGCAAAAGGCGGCGTGAAGGTGGGCAATGCAAAGCATCTCCTCAAAGCTTATTCCATCGATACGAGGGAGCATGAGCCTGGGATCCCGGTGCAAGATGCGTTGACGGCGACGGAGAAGCTCATCTTAGAGAAGAAACCTCACGTGATCGCTCTGGGTAACTTCCGCTCCGAGGTTCTGCTGTCGTCAATGGATCTTATGTCCAAGTATAAGCTGCCCTACATTTGTTCCATCGCCATGACCCCCTTATTCCAGAAAAAGATCGCAGAGGACTATGACAAATATAAATATTGTTTTCGGGACGCCCTGAATGCGCCTTATCTTGTGATGTATCTGCAGGGGGTGATGGGGTTCATAAAGAAGCAGTTTGGTTTCAACAAGGCATACATTATCGTACAAGACACCCTGTGGGCCCAGGGCACGGGCAAGGGTCTTGATAAATGGTACAAGGAAAACGGTTGGGAAGTGGCAGGTTTCGATGCCTATTCTTTGGGCGCCAGCGACTTTTCTCCTTCTCTTATCAAGGTCAGGGCCCAGAAAGTCCAGGTGATTGTACCCATTTTCGACATGCCCCAAAGCGCCACTCTACTAAAGCAGGCCCGGGCGATGCAGATTCCGGCCCTTCTTGCAGGTTTCATCAGCCCCGTTGCCCCTGAAAATGCCTGGACTGTATTTGATAAAGAAGTGGATGGAATGGTAAACCTTATATTCGAGATCGGGCCTGTTCCTGTGAAAGCTGTGCCAAAGTCAGTCGCTTTTAATGAGAATTTTGGTAAGAGATGGGGGAAAGAGGCAAGGATGAGCCTTTCTGGCCATGGTCCGGGACCAAGTTACGACGCTGTCTATATTTTTGCTGACGCGATTGAGCGTGCCAAGACCGTCAATCCAGATGCTCTGGTCAGTGCACTTGAGAAGACAGACATCACAGGGGTTATCGGGAGGATAAAATTTACCAAGGATCATCAGGTCATTTTTGGTTTTGACCCGAAAGAAACAGCCCTGGGTTGCGCCTTTCAGTGGGTAAAACCTGGAAGGAGAGAGGCCGTCTTTCCGGAGACGATTGCCGAGGGAAAGATTGAGCTTCCTCCTTACATGAAATAAGAAATGCCTCAGACATTGAGGGGGCGATCTTTAGGCTTGAGATCGCCCCTTTTGTTAAAGAAACATAGTCCTTGCCTTTACTTCGTCGTTGCGAGCGACCGATGGAAACGTGGTCATCAAAGGTGTTAAATTTTTAATCGGTGCGCCGTCGCTTCCCTTGCCGCAATGGCAGTATCATTCATATTAGAAAAAATGTTGCCCAGCATTCTTATTTACGGTTTAGTCAACAGCGTCAATTTAGCCCTGATCGCTATGGGCTTTAGTCTCACCTTCGGGATTAGTGGCGTAGCCAATTTTGCCTACGGAGGTTTTTATCTCCTCAGTGGATTTCTTGTTTGGATGCTCCTCAACTACCTTAAATTCCCCTTCCTCTTAGCTATTATAGTCACAATAGGAGTTGTCGGACTTTTAGGATTCGTGACCTACTGGGTTATTCTGTTGAGGGTGAGGGGGATACCTTTGTCCGAGGTGATCGCCACCTTCGCCTTGGGGGTTGGGATACTGGAGTTATTTCGCTGGCTGGGATTCGTGACTTATGAGTTCACGCTGCCCTATTTTAAGAAAGGCATGGTGATGATCGCCGGAGTGCCTTTGGACTATCAACGTCTCTTCATGATCGGAATTGGACTGGCATTAGTTCTCTTCCTCTACTTTTTTACCCACCACACCCGGATTGGGTTGGCATTCAGGGGGATCGCCCAGAATGAGCGCACTGCGATCTCGCTGGGTATCAAATCCGATTTGACCGCCGCCCTCAGTCTTGCCCTTGGATCGGCGATGTCTTCTGTTGCTGCCATCGTCATTCTTCCTCTGGGTATCATTTCAATCAATCAGGGATATGAAGTGTTGCTGATCGCCGTGGCCGTCGGGATTGTGGGAGGACTGGAGAGCGTTCCCGGAATTCTCGTAGCGAGCCTCATCCTCGGATACGCTCAGGTTCTCACCGGGATATACTTTAAGCCCGAATGGATGATGGTCGTCTATCTGGCAGCCATTGTCTTAGTGCTCGCGATCAAGCCGTCGGGTCTGTTTGGAAAGTTTAAAGAGCTGGAAGAAAGAGTGTAGGAATTGTGGAATGTAGAATGCGGATTGCGGATTGCCGAATGCGAAACATATATACAGCGGAATTAGGGCACAGGCATTGGAGAATCTCCCTTCACCCCTCTTTGCCAAAGAGGGGTAATTCCTCCCTTAGGAAAAGGGAGGGCAGGAGGGATTTTACAGATTGATGTCTTTACTATTTTGAGAATATTGATAAGACAAAGTTTGGGTAATTTGGATTAGGGACTTTATGAAATTCCGTAAAGAAAGATTGGACCGCGGTATCAAGGCGAGATGCGAGGATATCTTTGCCCTTTCATCTTACAGGGAAATGTTATATCTGCTGTTCCCTCGAGCCTTGCCCGTCATGATCTTGCTTATCCTTCCTCTCTTGAAAGGAGTGATCGGGCTCTACTGGGAAAAGGTCTTGATGATCACCTGTATCATGGCATTGCTTGCCTTGAGTTGGGATCTGATGGCCTCCGTGGGATTAATATCCTTAGGCCAAGCCCTTTTCTTCGGCGCAGGGGCTTATATTACGGGCTTTTTGAACCATGTCTTTAAATTTCCTCCCCTTTTGACCATTCCTTTGGGCACGCTGGGTGGAGCATTTTTCTGCACTCTTCTGCTCTTGCCTGTTTTAAGATTAAGAGGGGTTTACTTCGCCATCGTTACTCTCACCTTACCCTTAATGCTTGCCCGATTTATTGAGACAACAAAAATTCTTGGAGGAACGGAGGGGATGAGCGCCCTGACGCCTCTTCCCAATGTGTGGGTTGAACTTTATGTCCCTGTTCTTGTGCTCCTGATATGTCTTTTCGGTTTTCGCAGATTGATTAATGAGGATTATGGTCTGGTTCTTCAAGGCATCCGAGATAATGATCGAGCGGTCATGAGCGGAGCCATCAATATCTACTGGTTCAAAGCCCAGGCGGTTTTCATTGCCGGTCTGGCAGGGGCATTTGCCGGTGCTTTTATGACCCACTATAACCAGGTCGTGGGAATGGCTGCCTTTGCAATGGATTATTCAATCTTGCCTTTGACCGCTGCTGTCTTGGGTGGAGTGGGAAGCTTCGCCGGTCCAACGATCGGTGCTTTTATTCTGATGCCTCTTTCCGAAGTCCTTCGTGGCGTTGGCGGATTGAGAGTGGTATTCTACTCCGCTATTCTCATCATCTGCATCGTGGGGCTTCCCGAAGGCGTCTTTCACTACATGCGAAGAAAGTATCACCAATTCGAGAGAATGGTGGATGTGGGGTAAGACTGTGGCGTAGAATGGGTGCAGGGAAAGACGGAACAAACAGCCGGATTCGGAAGCTTTAGAATGCGCACGTATATTGTTAGAGGAAATTGTTGTGGTCACAAGGAAATCGATTCTTTCATGACCCTGAGACCCATGAGTTTCACGATTAGAAGGTTGCGGCCTAAAGCTTTCTCACCCGTCTGTCTATTCCGTCTTTGAGAATTTCTGGCGCCTATCCCAATCGTGGCACAGTCTGAGGGGAGAGAAAGAAGAGATATTAGAAGCGAGATTATGGAAAGCGAGATTTTGAAAGTCGAAGGGCTGAGCAAAAACTTTGGCGGAGTCGCCGCCATTGTCAGGGTGAACTTCTGTCTGCGAAAAGGGGAGCTTCTCGGCATCATCGGCCCAAACGGCTCCGGAAAGACCACGCTGGTCAATCTGCTGACAGGTTTTGTGAGACCGGATTCCGGAAAGGTAATTTACCTGGGGAAAAACATTACGCGTCACATGCCTTACAGGATCGCCGAATTGGGAATTGCTCGCACCTTCCAGATGGTGAAGCCGTTTTATCAACTGTCCGCCTTCAAGAATCTCATCATCCCTTTATATTCTACGCGGGTGAAGAAGCTGAGAGGAGGTAAGTATGGCGATCGAGATGATGTCGCCATCGATCTTCTGGAAGATGTCGGTTTCGAACGGGACTCCTCCGTTCCCTACAAGGTGGCTTCCAGCCTCCCGCACGGTTATCTCAAGCGTCTGGAGCTGGCACGGTGTTTGGCCCTTCGACCGGATTTGCTCATTCTCGATGAACTTTTCTCAGGCATGTCCATGTCAGAAGTCGCCAGCACTCTGCCCATCATCGAAAAACTGAACAGCGAGGGGTTAAGCATCATCATGGTGGAGCATCGGTTGAAGGAACTGTTCCGGATTGCGAATCGGGTCATCGCCCTAAATTTTGGGTCCAAGATTGCAGACGGTCCTCCTCGCGACATGATGGAGAACCAAGCGGTCAAGGCAGCCTACCTGGGGAGCGAGGAGGAGGGCTGAGATGCTTGAAGTGAAGAATTTGATGGTTTTTTTCGAGAATGCGTTGGCCATCAATAATTTTAGCTTGGAGGTGCATAAAGAGGAGATCGTCGGTGTCCTTGGTTCAAACAGCGCGGGCAAGACGACGTTGATGAACACAATCTCCGGTCTGATGATTGACATAAAGAGGAAAGAAGACCGCCGAGGGGGCGAGAGGATTACGGTTCTGGGTGAGGTGATATTCGAAGGTGAAGATATCACAAACACCGAACCCGACAAAAGGGTCAAAAAAGGGATCGTGTTGAGTCGCGAAAGGCATCCCATATTTCAGGAGAGCACGGTCGATGAAAACCTTAGAATCGCCACCTATCTGAGGAGAGATTCTGGAATCAAGAAAACGTCCGAATTTGTTTATACGGTCTTTTTCCATTTGAAGGAGATCAAGAAGCGAAAGGCCGGGTTCTGTAGCGGAGGGGAGCAACAGATGCTCGCCATTGGCATGGCCTTGATGACCAAGCCCCGGTTGCTCCTCATGGATGAACCCCTCCTGGGACTCTCTCCCCTTCTCCAGCGGGATCTTGCCCGAGCGATCAAGCAAATTCGGGGGGAGGGGGTCACCCTCTTGGTCACCGAGCAATTTGCGAGGCCGCTTTTGCCCATCATCGACAGGGGGTATGTGATCGAGAACGGAATACCCGTCCTCTTTGGGACGGGACAGGAATTGATGGACAACCCGGAGGTGAAGGCAGCTTATTTTGGAGTATGAGTCGAAGCATCAAATTGCAAGCGCCAAATTCCAAATAATTTCCAATGAGCGAAATCTCAAATTTCAGACGAGAACATTTTGTCGTTTGACAATTTGGATTTTGGGATTTGGGATTTCTTAGGACGTTTGAATCAAGAAGGCCCATGGAAATAGCTGCTTCTTCTATCTACGAACAATTCGATAAGATATCCAGGGATTTCCCGGAGAAACCAGCCCTTATTTACCTTGGTATGCGTTATAGCTATTCTGAGTTGCGCGAGGCCGTCGAGTGCCTGGCGGCAAGTCTTCACAAAATGGGTGTTTCCAAAGGAGATAAGGCCATCCTTTACCTCCCGAATTGTCCGCAGTGGATCATCACTTGGTTTGCGTTGCAACGGCTCGGGGCTATCGCCATCCCGATCTCGCCAATCTATACACCCGTTGAT
>Ga0116132_1002686_pt1 | contig 10577 bp, 9 predicted proteins | sample June2015DPH_17_1_2_FD_89735 | JGI IMG/M metagenome (GOLD analysis project Ga0116132, IMG submission 89735) | Peatland microbial communities from SPRUCE experiment site at the Marcell Experimental Forest, Minnesota, USA - June2015DPH_17_150 | ecosystem: Environmental > Terrestrial > Soil >... | reverse complement strand
TCCATGACGCCGCCAACCGTCAATCCACTCGGGAATGAACCAGTAGCAGCATTACCAGCGATAACCCACTCGTCAGATGGAACAGCCACAGAGTTAGCATTACCACTCGCAGCGTAAGTCACCTGGAACTCATTACTGTAGACGCCAACTATCAGAGTAGGCTCAGTGATCGCAGTCCGGTTATCGCTGGCAAAGTTACTTCTTGAACCGCCAACCGTAACCTGAACAGGGAACACTCCAGTAGCAACGCCATTCTCAGCAACCCACCCGCTTGAAGGAGCAGTCACATCAACAACATTGCCGCTAACCGAGTAAGTCACCTGGAACTGAGTCGTATAGGATGCCGTTACCGTCTGCGGACTCGTAATACCCACCAAAGGCGAAGAAGGACTAACAGTTCCACACACAAACTGTTTACCTGTAGTACTGCTTGAAACAGTAGCGTTGTAAGAGTAAACCAGCCTATCCCCGCTGTCAACCCAAACACTGTACGGCAAACCTGAATACCCAACATTTGTGCCGTTAACTGTCAAAATAGTACCGGAAGCAGTCGTGACATCAAGACCAGACGGAGCGAAAGTTACCTGGTACTGAGTAATCGCAAAGCTCGCCGTTATCGCATGGTTAGCTTGAACATTCGTAAACGGATAAGAACTAATCGCTCCCTGAGAAACACCATCCACTTGAACGTCAACAATGTGATAACCAGCATCCGGCGCTATAGAGAAAGCCTGACTACCACCATAATTAACAGTAGCCGTACCAGGACTAATAGTGCCATGAGCACCCTGAGTAACAGTGATTGTATATTGATTAATCGCGAAAGTCGCACTGATAGTGTGAGCATCAGTAACGCCAGTGAACTTGTACGAGGTAACCGCGCCGACAGAGACGCCGTCCACCAGGACATCCGCTACGTGATAGTGCAGGTCAGGAGTGATGGTGAAGGTCTGGTCACTGCCATAGTTGACGCTGACAGATCCAACCGGACTGATAGAGCCGCCAGAACCAGAAGAAGCAGTGATAGTGAGTTGTGTGACCGTAACCGAAACAGCATTGGAAGCAGCAGAAGTAACCGGAGTACTGGCGCTGTCAGTCACCTTGCAAGTAACTGAGTATGAACCAGCCGCCACACTGAAAGAGTACGTGTTAGAGTCACTGCCAACAGGTGAACTGCCCAAGTACCACTGATAATGAATCGTACCTGAACCGCCAGAAGGAGTAGCAGTAAACAACTGAGATTGACCAACATACATCGTGAGTGGGCCAACAGGACTGATAGAAACAGTCGGCGAAGCACTCACCGTAACAGACGGCGCAGAAGACTGAGCCGAAGTCACACCTAAACTGTCAGTAACCGTCACAGTAATCGAGGGAGAACCCGTAGAACTAGGAGAATAACTAAATGTCGAAGCCGTCTGGCCACTCTGAGCTACGCCGCCCACATACCACTGATAACCTGTGTAACTACTTGAACCACCAGAGGGATTAGCAGTAAACAGCTTAGACTGACCAACATCCATAGTCCAAGAAGTAGGCAACACAGAAACTGTCGGAGCAGAATTCACCGTAACCGTTGGTGTGTTAGACTGTACCACATATGGAGTCGAAGCAGAATCAGTTACCTTGCAATAGATAGTAGGAGAACCAGCAGACGAAGGAGAATAAGCATATGTCGAGCTAGTCTGACCTGAAACAGCAGAACCAGCAACATACCACTGATAAGACAAAGTACCTGAACCGCCAGAAGCAGCGCAAGTAAACGTCTGAGTCTGACCAACATCCATAGTAACCGAAGCAGGAGTCACAGAAGCAGTCTGAGCCGCATGCACCGTAACCGCTGCAGCAGAAGACTGAGCTGAAGTCGCACCTAAACTGTCAGTAACCGTCACAGTAATCGAGTAAGAACCCGAGGACCCAGGAGCAAAACTAAACGTTGATGCAGTCTGACCACTCTGAGCTACGCCGCCCACATACCACTGATAACCCGTGTAACTACCTGAACCACCAGCAGGAGTAGCAGTAAACGTCTTAGACTGACCAACATCCATAGTCCAAGAAGACGGCGACACAGTAACAGTCGGAGCTGGATTCACCGTAATACTCGCCGTATTGGATGTGAAATGCCCGTTAATGCTGTCCGTTACAATGACATAGACCGAGTGTGAAGTTCCTGAAGCAGTGTAAGAATAGCTCGCACTATTTGTCCCAACAGCTGAACTGTCCAGGTACCATTGATATGACAAGGAGTTGCCGCCAGAAACCGTTGCGGTGAAAGTCTGAGATTGACCTACATCCAAAGTCGCTGATGTAGGCGCTATGCTAACAGAGCACGCTTGTTTCACTGCGTCAACGTACATAACCCAGTCAGTCACGCTGGTACCGAAAGCGATACTCTTACTTGAAAGAGCTGAAGTTACTGTAGCATACCCTACATTGTTTCCCGCAGTGCCATCGTTGTGCAGTATGGTGCCATTGAAGAAAGTTCCAGTTGTTTCTGCAGTACTGCTATAATGTCCCTCCAACCCTAGAATCATGTCGTTAGCGTTGGACGTGGATACGCCCGTGACGGTAGGTATGCTCGAACCTGTGGAATAACCTGTATAGGGCAAACCAGAGTGAGAGTCAAATGGGCTCGTTGTGTTTGCGCCTAAGATTCCGAAAGCTTGCACTTCAAAATCTCGGGTATAAGTGCTCGGGGTTACAGTTATGTTAAAAGAGCCTGTGTGTGATGAGTCGGTAACCGCGTAGTACTCTGATATCGCTTCGGCATTCGAACCGCTGCTTAGGGTGGTTCCTCTTTGCGTGTACGATAGATGGCTACTGAAATTATCGGAGAGTGTAAATGTTCGAATGCTTGAGGAGCCTGAATTGCCTTGCGTGATTACTACTATTATCAACTCGTTCGTTTGTGCCGTCATGCGAGTTGTGGTAATTGGGCTACTGCCTGAACTAGATTCTGAGCCGTATCCCATACAGTTAGTATCTACGCCAATGGTGGCTGCATGGGCAACCTTAATTGATGTAGAAAACAAAATTGAGCTTACAATTACTAAACTTAAAATTATAGTTATTAATAATATTCGTTTTGATTTCATTTATTATCTGCTCCCTTTAGATTGACGACATGCATTTTGCCTAATAAGCGAGATTTCTGTAGCCAAAATATGTCGGAAGACATGAGATTCCACAGTGAAAATATGTCGAAAATAAAAATATTCCCGAGTTTCCAAGCTAAGCGCAGAGCTCAAGCTAGAGTAAGTTTTTAACTGCTCCTTCTTCATCGCCCTCTCCTCCTTCTCCTGGGAATTCAAGACTCGAATTTACTGTAAATGCAAAAAGACTACATGCAAATAGTATTTAAATGTATGTCGAAAAAGGTGATAATGGTAGATGTACCCTAAGTGGACAACTAAGCGTGATACAACTTTTGGCAATATCGGTCTGCGCGTTTCTGTTCATTTATTGAATTTGAAACAAACATTATAACTATGCCGCTTTCTAAAAGCGCAGATTATTTGACTTGGCGGATTATTCGTTGGTAAACGTACAGGAAATAGGCGCAGACAAAAAAGGTTAGCGCTATTTCGGAAGTGAACATGACTGGGCTTGTTTCTAATGCTTCGAAGCATCCGCCTTGTACGATGTTTGAGAAGACGAGTACTTGGAAGAATATTGTGCCTCCGAGGCAGCTTAAGCCTACAGTGTGGAATATTATGAGCAATCGACCCGCAAGTGTTTCATTAACTGTCATCAGCCATCGCAAATATACAACTGAGCTAATTAATTATAATTTTTATGAAACAGTAAGCAGAATTGCAAATCAAAGTATGCAGACGCTTTTTGGCTTGATATTCCGTCTAGGCTTGCCTTCATAAAAACGCTTTTTCCCCAGCCCCAATCAAAACCCGCAGCGGGTTCCGCGCGTTCCAAACCAGATGAGAACTCTGGATTTGCCTATATTCGGAGAGAGAGCAACCTAATCATAAAGTGGGTAACTTCTGTCGACTAAATTTACCTATTTTGCATTTGCAAACAGATGTTTTACTATGTTGTTCCACTTGGCAGGGCGCTTGCTTTTTTACTTATGCTAGAACCGTAAAATTGAATAAGCCTTTTGTGCCATAACAGAGAAACATCATAAGGCAGTGGTCAATGTGAAACTCAACAAAACCGATGAATTAGTCGTTAAAACCTTAAAGGCTGAAGGCAAAGAATTAACCCTCAAAGAACTAACAGACAAAACAGGCGAACCATCAAAAAAAGTCTTCAAATCACTCCGCAAACTCTTCCAACACGAAATCATAGAAACAAAAGCCCGCAAATACAAACTAACAGGCAAACAACCCTCAGCCAAAGAAGACGAAACAGAAGAACTACCAGAATAAAACATTTAGCTCTTGGTTTTTTGTCCTAGACGTTTGTGTGCGCACAGCCTACCCCACGGGTCTAAGATATGATCCAAATATGCTCCAGATAGGCTTCAGCCCTCAAAGAGACATAAAGATAACTTTACCACAAAGCGTTATCCTTATTGATTAAAAAGGAGAAAAAACAAGAACTAAATACACGCCCAGAATAAAATTTTAGAGGAGCCTCGAGCGGGCCTTGATCCCGCGGCCTGCTGCTTACAAGGCAGCCGCTCTACCGGGCTGAGCTATCGAGGCACGTGCATTCTCAGTTTTACATCAACACATAAAAACCTACCCAAATAAAAGTTACTACTAAAAAATAGTTTTACTCTTTTTTTTACCTGCTTTCCATAGCTTAGTTATTTAGCGAACATGCGAATGGCGTTAAGTTTATTACAAACCCCCTCACCGGAGGACATAAGAGTCTTATGAGATGGCACATTAGAAGAAAGGGTTTTAGGAGAACAAAACTTTGTTAGATAGACAAGTTGTGACAGAGTTTCTTGACGATAAGCTAGAGGATGTGCCTATACCTAAATCAATTAAGAAAAAAGAGCTCGTCGAAGCCTTCTGCCAGTTTACTGAGGACGACTATTATGAATGGTTAAAGGATAACTTCTCAACTTTTTTCAACCATGGAAATCCTGATTGGGTTTGGATTGAAAAATATATTGCCGAACATAAAAAATAGATTCGTTGGCTTTACTTTTCTTGGAGCTTAACGGGGTAAACTCCATCTTTTACTTTTCCAAAATAAATCCAATATTGCTCGTTTAGTCTTGTTTTGTAAACATGCGCTTTTACAGCTTTATATCCCTTCAAAGTGCAATATGGCGCCTTGCGAATACGCTCACGCCACTCACTATCCAACGGTATAACAATTGAACCAACCCGTTCAGTAGCATCCTTGCCATTGCCATTCAAAACCAAAGTAAAAAAAGGCTCACTTTCCAGCCAACTATCAGGGCTAATAAGATTAAACCACCAACACACCCGATTACAATCCAAATGACCCCTACAAGAAAGAACCTTCAAACCAACTATCTCTCCCACCTCTCTTAGGTTGATTATTCTGATAAAAATTGTTTAAACTAAATTGTCTATTTAACACCTACAAGGCAGCGGCTCTACTGGGCTGAGCTATCGAGGCACTACCCAAATGGTTGTTTACTTTTTTTTGCTGGCGATATTGCAGGTTGTTTTGCAGGCGATGCCTCCATGGGCTTAGAAGCTTGGCAAAGGGTTTAAGGAGCAACAGCCAACAGAAGGTGCACGACAAGCAGAGTTCTTAGAAAGCCAGCGCATTGAGGTTAATTTTGTAGTATTCATTCTCTTTCTCAATTAAATTGACTAAGAGTAATCTACCTAATACATCCTTTAAGTTGATGGTATCGTCAAGCTCATTGAGTTTTTCTTTGAGTTGGTTATAATCATTTTTTGCTTCAGATAGATAGAATAAGACCAGAGCAGAAATGAAGTCATCTTTCTCAACCCGGTCTCTACCATAATGAACCATTAGTTTCTTCGTTAATTTGCCTACCTTAATTATAGTCTTCTTGGTTTCAATTTCCCTTTTCAAAATAAATCTGGCAAATAATGCTCTTACCTCTGGATTTGGGTTTAACTGAAAAGCCCCTTGAAAAACGTCTTTAACTTCATCTTCCAATTTATCACAAAGTAAGTCCTGAATGTTGATACTTTTAGAGTAATTTTCTTCAAACTTTCTTTTAGCAGTAGAGATTAAATCAGGATTTTGACAAACCAAAAGGGATTCTGTGTTTTCTCTCCAGAATTTCTTGGTCTTAAAGTGCCCTAGATTCATTTTGTTTAAATTTATTGAACTAACCACCAAAGCTTTGTCAGTAATGACAAGCTTGGCATGAATCGGGTCAACTGGCGTTTTTATTTCAATTTTTTGAGCAAGAAGCTCTCTAAACATATTTTCCAACCTGTCGGTAAAATCACGACTTCTTGCTCCAGTCATAATTTTAAGAACAATACCCTTGTTTATACTAAGATTAATCAAGAATTTTGAAAAATCTTCATCAGTAAAACTTTCAGTTGAAATGTAGACCCAGTGGTCTGCATTTTCAATTATATTGCTAAGAAGTGTTCGCCCTCTACAATCGAAAGGTGTAATGTAAAGTCTGTCTTCGGGAGTTTCGACAGGAGGGCATAGTTCTACAGGATAGTGAAGAATCCAGTGGTCCTTGTGAATTGCGTCAACCTTTTCAGGTAATTCAAACAATCGCTCTCCATTTACTGGAACAATATCAAGAACTTTCTTCCTGATTTGACCCTCGAAGCCATTTTCTTTAATAACAAATAGTTGAAGTAACCTCTCGAATTGCTTGTTAAACTCTTTAATCTTGCTTTCGTTATCTCTAAAAATTATCGCTGCGTCCAATTCCTCTCCTTGAGTGAAATTGGCTGACAATGCGATGGCGCTTTTGTCTGTAACAATGAATTTTCCATGAAATGAGTACCACCGTCCAAAAGCTGTTCTAGTCTCATGGGGGTCGCCTACATTCCATTTGTCAAAGTAGATTGTTGCACCATTTTTAGCCAGTTGTCTAAATCTAGCCTCAACTTGTGGTCTTACATTTTCATTAATGCTATCGTATGGAAGAGTCAATATTTCTACTTGGACCTTGTTTACTAGTAAATCAGTTAAAGTGTTGAAAACTTCTTCTCGATGAATCTGAAACATTGCTATTCTTACATATTTCTTAGCTAAGGCAATTTCTTTTATGATTAGAGGAATAGCATCAGTATTGAACTCAAAGGTCGTTTGCATAGATTGCCAGCGGTTCCTATGTAGATGTCTTTGTTTATAATACTTACATAAAACAAATATTGCAACCCTTAAACAGTTGAATTCAAATCAATTTCTTCTGGTTGATTGAACTTCTTCCCTCTGATTTCCAAATATTATTTAGATTTGGTGAATATTTATAATAATTGTACTGGGAAGAAATATCGTCTGCAAGTCTCAATTTTTCTATTCTTCTGGTGATTAATTCAACATGAGCAGGGTCTATTTCTATTCCGACAGAATTTCTGTTCAACTGTTTTGCCACCACCAAGGCAGTTCCAGTGCCCGCTGTTGGATCAAAAACTGTGTCACCAGGCAAAGTTGATGACAAGATTATCCTTAGTAGTAGCGCGACAGGGGTTTGTTGTACATGAATTCTATTGCCTTCGCTGTCCCTAAGGGCTTCATCTCCTGCGAAATATCCTGAAGTTAGTTCTCTAATATCATCCCAGACATCTGTTAAATAAACGCCATTTTCATGTTGATATTTGTGCTCTGGCAGAGGCGGTGGATCGATTCTCACCTTGTTGAAGACTCGGGGTTTCTTTCCTTTAATGGCATACGCAATTATTTGGTATTGTTTCGAAAACCTTGATTCAATTGGAACAGCAGATGTCTTCTTTTTCCAAATGATTAGGTTTTGAAAATTCCAACCCGTTTTTCTCAGTATTCGCAATATACTTTCGGCGTTCTTTTCCCTATGCATAAAATATATTGCTCCGCCATCTGAGGTGTTTTTGTAAATTCCCTCAACAATCTCTTTTATCCAATTCCAGTATTTACCGTCAGATTGTTTATCATCAAAAAATCGATATTCTTTACCTTGAAGGTACGGAGGATCAAAGAAGGTTAAATGTATATTATCGACTGCTCCTTCATTCAGATACTTTATGCAGTCACCCTCAAGCACTTTGTACCAAGTTTCACTTATGCTCGTAGCACTTGTGTATACTGAAACAGCATCATTTACTCGCTTGGTCTCAGAAGAACAGAATTTCGGTGTATCCTCAAGCATCTTTACGTTCTCAGAGGTTGAAGGTTCTTGCTGTTGTCCATTCAATGCAACTTGAAATCCATTTTCATTTTTTGTTATTGACACTTCAGAATTAATTGGAAATCTGTCTTTGAGATATTTAGAACACCGAAGTCTTCCTTGTCTGTCAACTTTTGCTGGAAAATTATTCAACTTGGTTTCAAATGGCGCTGTAAGCTCTCCTAAAAGTTCCGCTCTGCTTTTGATGGGTATTTGAATGAACCCTAATTCGACTTCCTTTCTTTTAAGCGACTTTGTAATCATAGTTGCCAGTGTTTCTATCATATATCCTTAGCTATAAATTTAATCTCAGTTTTTTGATATTTGTCGAATTGAAGTTTATTTCCATGTTCTCAGTCATTTAGCAGCATTGCCTTGTTAGGTGGTTTTTATGCTCGTTTACTTATTTAGACTAAATGAATGTGACGCTGGTCAAAGTCAACTGGGATTATACACATCATCGGGAATTCTTTTAAGACTAATCCGAGTTCAATCTGGACTTTCCACCCATCTGAGGTTAACGATTCTGCCACCAGAAGCTGTTGGCTTCTTCATCTCCGAGTACAATGCCGTAGTACAAAGTTCTGAGCTCGGTAGTTTCGATAACAGCTTTGCCCTTGAGTACCCACGTGTGCTGTCGCCAAATACCGTCGGCACTCAAAGCCCACCCAGTTGCAATTCTGCAGGTTTTTGGATGCTTATCCCAGAATTGGGCACAGTTGCTATGGCATTGGCACGGTGCCATTGGTTTGAAAATAACCTTGCCTTTGACGAGTTGCCCTTTGTTCAGTAGGGCTTTGAGGTCGGGCTCAGGTTGAAGTGCTGCCCAATCGCCGCCAAGGGACAGCAGTCTATCTTGCAGCGGCTTGAGTTCAGGCATCGTTTCAAGGGTTTTTTCCGTTTTGGTCTGTGCCCACTTTGCCCATTCTGTGTCTTCTATTGCTCGAGTAAGTTTAGTCAGTATAGCCACCATTCCTGTTCCTCAATTATCTGAAGTGAGTCAGGTCAACTATTCAAGTTTGTTGGGATTTGATTAGTTCTGGTGAGTATTTTTCTAGTGCGTAGTGGATGCCTTTTTTTGGTATGTTTGACAATTTTGAGAATAGAACTGTAAGGTCAATTAGTGGTCCTTCATGTTCTTCTTCGCCGACCCATGCCAGTTCCTGTATGGCTTGTTTAAGTGGAGTTAGTTCTTTGATGGTTCTCACCTCTTTTGTTTGCATGCGGTCTGGCCATTTGAGCGGACAGGCTATAAAGTTTTGTGAGAGGGTAGCATTGGAAAGAATTCTTACCATATGGAAGAAAAAATTACCAATCTTTAAATCCACGGCAGAAGGCTAACCTGTTAGAAACATGTTTTGGATCATCCAGTAGACCAGGCAGGCATTGCTAAAGCGAATTTTACCTTTTCTAGCCTTTTTTCACCTTTTTCTACCTTTTCTAGCCTCAACCTGCAACCAATCCAAGCCCTAAACCAAAAAAGCAACCTGAAAAACGCCCTTCAAAATAAGGGAGAGGACTACTATTTACAACCGAATTAGCTAACAAATCAACGGTATCCAAAAAAATCCTCCAAAACCCAATCACGTCCTAGCATTTAGCGCTGCTGTGACGTATAACTATGTATTTGCGTGACTAGTAACAATGTACTTGCGTGACGGATAAGCAGGGTCAAAACCAAACCTTGTCCACAAAAAGAAGCCTAAACCAGACGCTGTTAACGCTAAGAATTTTTGAAAAATAGTAGAACGACGTCAAACTAGCGCACACACAAAACCGTCCTAATTAAGACACAACACTAGAATTATGTCCTAAATTTGCCGCCAAACTTATATGCCCAAAACCCGCCTAAGCTTTACTTCCCTATGCAACTCGGCAATTAACCCATGCCGAGTGAAGACGTGAACTTGAGCCTAAACACCTCAAAAATGACACAAGACACCATAAACCATTTTCAACAAACCTTATTATCTTTCAACGTAATCCTTATATTAGCGAAATCCGCTTCTAATGCAATTCAGCAAAAATGAGTTATACCATCAACGAGATGCAACTCCACACCACATCGATGAGGAGTGAAGGGTTGAACTGACTTCGCAAACACGCGCGAAGATCAAAATGACACCATGCATAGGCCAAACAATCAACGACGCAACAACATATACGAAATGTGTTTCACCAAACGCCAAACAAACACCACCTATGGCCCGAAACATGCCACGCTGTCTGGAGGATGGCTCGGCTTGAGAGCCGAAGAAGGGCGCGGCAAGCCGCGATACCGCCCCGGGTAGGCGCATGCAGCCTTAGAACCGGGGGT
>Ga0116132_1002654_pt1 | contig 10684 bp, 8 predicted proteins | sample June2015DPH_17_1_2_FD_89735 | JGI IMG/M metagenome (GOLD analysis project Ga0116132, IMG submission 89735) | Peatland microbial communities from SPRUCE experiment site at the Marcell Experimental Forest, Minnesota, USA - June2015DPH_17_150 | ecosystem: Environmental > Terrestrial > Soil >... | reverse complement strand
GAGTGAGAGCGTCCGCAGCGCAAAACGCACCGGTGAATAAAATCTGCTCGCAATGTGGCGCAGTGCTCTCCAAGGGCGTGCGCACGTGTATTTTTTGTGATTCTCCGGAGTCCTATCCCGAAGAGGAGGGCTCCCATTCCACACAAGGAAATCTGGCTCTCAACGCGAAGGCCGACGGGGAATGGCGTGGTGAATTGAACCAGCGCCTCCAGGCCTACCGTGCGCGGCGGCGAAAAGCAGGCATTGGCGAGGGGCAAACTGAACTGCCCTTCGAGAGTCATGTCTCAGCCGGGCCTGAAAACGTCGCGGTCGAGGAGTTTCCTCCGTCTGATGAAACGTTCCCGGAACGCGACGCCTTTGCGTTTACGGTGGCGATCGGACGGCCTCCACGGAAGCAGGAACCCGTGGAAACGCGGCTCTTGATTGACGTGAGCCTGCCCCCGGAACGAGAGGCGGCACTCCCAGAACTGCCGGCCGAGAGCGTGACACGGCTCTGCTCTGGAGTGTTTCCTGTGGCCTCGATCGAGGAGCGACGCGCAGCAGCGGTGGTGGATGCAGCATGTCTGGCGTTCGCATACGGGGGATTCCTCGCGTTGTTCGGCTCGCTGGGAGGTCACTTCACGTTTAGCAAGTTGAGCGCCGCGGTGTGTTTTTTTACCTTCGCGTTCGTGTATGTCCAGTATTTCGGCCTGTTCACCATTTTCGGAGGAACCACGCCGGGGATGATGGTTCGAGGCCTGCAGGTGGCCAGCATTTCGGGAGAGAACCCGACAGCGAAGCAATACTTACAGCGCGCGCTGGGCTACATGCTATCGGCTGGCACGCTATTTCTAGGATTTCTTTGGGCGATCTGGGACGAAGACGGTCTCACCTGGCATGACCGGCTCTCACGGACGTACCTCACCTTGCCCGAGACTCTTGCGGAGTCCGATGCCACGGACGCCGCCGCCGCTCGATAGGGCCACGTCCACAGGAATTGCGGCAATCGCAAGTCAAGCCAGCGGCTTCGCCCGCACAATGCAGCTCAGTCCGTCTCGGCCTTTTTCTTGGCGACTTTTTCGTCGGAGAAGATCTTGCCGTCGCGAATGAAAATGACGCGGTGGGCGTGCTGCGCAATATCCATTTCGTGCGTAACCAATATGATGGTATTGCCCTGGCGGTGTAGATTCTCAAACAAGGCCATGATCTCTTCGCCCGTTTTGGAGTCGAGATTGCCCGTGGGCTCGTCGGCGAGCACGATGGAGGGATTGTTAACGAGGGCTCGCGCAATGGCCACGCGCTGGCGCTGCCCCCCGGAAAGCTCGTTGGGCTTGTGATGCATGCGCGGGATCAGATCAACGCGTTCCAGCGCCTGCTTGGCGCGCTCCACCCGCTCTTCGGCGGGAGTGCCGTTATAGATTAGCGGCAACTCGACATTGTGCAAAGCCGTCGCGCGCGGCAGCAGGTTGAAAGTCTGGAACACGAAACCTATTTCCTTATTCCGGATATAAGCAAGCTCATCATCGTCAAGATCGCTGACCAGGCGCCCCGCCAGCCAATAGCGCCCGGCACTCGGCGAATCCAGGCAGCCGATCAAGTTCATCAGCGTGGATTTTCCCGACCCGGACGGCCCCATGATGGCAACGTAGTCGCCCTTGCGGATATCAACGTCCACGCCGCTCAATGCGTGCACTTGCTCCGCGCCCATCTCGTAGACTTTCGTCAATTCCTCCGTCCGGATCACAATGCCGCTATCCACTAAGTCCTGGCGGAAGGAATCCGAAACTGATGTCTCTACGGGCATTTTATTCTCCCTGTTGACGCTGGTTATTGCTGCTCTTCCGCTTTCTTGGGGGCAGAATTATCCACCTTGACGCTGGCTTCCGGCTTCAACGTGCGCAGAGCCTTGTAGCTCCCCACCACAATCTCATCGCCTTCCTGCAATCCTTTGGTGATTTCGATATCGGTCACTCCCGAAATGCCCGTCTCGACAGGGCGGAACACTGCTTTCTTCCCACTCACCACAAACACGCCCTGCACTTCATCCTTCTTCGGGTCACCCGGAGCAGGTGCGGGAGGCGCGGCCAACGTGACGCTGCCGGACTTCTTGCCATTCTTCGCGGCCTCATCCAGATCCTTGCGCGACCTCACGGCCAGCGCCTGGATGGGAATGGCAACCACATTCTTTCGTTCGGCGGTCTTGATTTTCGATGTAGTGGAAAGCCCCGGCCGCAAATTCTCCGGCGGACTGTCCAGCGTGACCACAACCTTAAAATCTTTGGCTTCCTGGTTACTCGTCGTTGTTTGCGTCGTGGCCAGGCCGGAGCTCCGCAGAACCGCCTGCGAACCGATTTCGGTTACCTTCCCCTTGAAAACTTTTCCGGGCACAGCGTCAATCGTCACGTCGGCGTCCTGCCCGATCTTGACGTTTACGATGTCCGTTTCGTCAACCTTTACTTCAGACGTCACCACGGACATGTCCGAAAGCGTCATCAGAAAGCTGCCGGTGGCGTTTTGAATGCCCGGCACAACATATTCGCCGAGGCGCACCGGCAAATAACTCACGATTCCATTGATCGGCGAAAAGTAGGTAGTTTTCTGCAGGATGTCCTTGGTCCGGACCAGCACTGCCCGGCTCTGATCGAGTTGCGCGCGCACCTGGTCCAGCTGTGCCTTCTGTGCTTGCACGCGGGCCTTGGAAGAATCCACGGCGGCCACTGCCGCGTCGTAAGAGGTCTTGCGCTGGTCGAAATCCTGCTTAGGGATCAGGCCATCCTTGAAAAGGCCCTGTCCGCGCTGGAAGTCCAGGTTGGCCTTTTCCAGATTGGCTTGCTGCTGAATCAAATCTGCCTGTGCGGCCCTGAAACTCGCCTCTGCTGCTTGCACGCCGGACTGGGTGGAATTGATTGATGCCGACTGGGCTTGCACGTCGGCATTGGCCTGCACGTTTTCCTGCATCAACAGCCGGTCACCTTTTTTGATGTGGTCGCCTTCTTTAACGATGATGTCGATGATCCGCCCGAATCCCTGTGCAGTGATGTTCGTGTAGGTTGTCGGCTTGATTTCCCCCGAAGCTGTTACGACGGATACGAGCGCCTCCTGCTTGGCCACCTTGGAAGTCTGTACGGTCACCACACCTTTGTTGGCCTGGTTGATGCTGAACCACACAATCCCGCCCAAGACTGCTGCTCCTGCGAGACCTATGCCGACCTTATGCCACGTCTTCATGCCATTCCTTTCGCTGATCCGCCAGGTACCACCCGCGCGGGAAACACTCAGAACAGTCAGTTTTAGGTTTGCGCCTACATTGAATACGGCTTAACGAGGGCAAATGTTTCGCCGGAGGGTCTAAACCCTCCCAGGGGAGCGCTGTTGCCGTTGGCCAACGAACTCAGTTCGGGTTCCAATTGGATCACTGTCTGCCCGAATCCTCCTTATTGTAGGTCCAATTCGTAGGAAAGAAAAGATTTGGGACGGTTGGATAGGGCTGTCCAAACGCCCGGAAACTTCGCATTGTTTAGACGCAGGATCCAGTGTTTTGGTCATTCCCGCCGTCAAAAATGGCCTGCGGCGCACCAAAGGCTAGGGGTGCATTTCGCGAACTCAAAAAGGCTCCCGGCAAAATTTCTGGCTGTTGCTGGCGCTTGGTCTGCGCTACAATTTGCGAGATCATTCGCCGCGGAGAGGTGGCCGAGAGGCTGAAGGCGGCGGTTTGCTAAACCGTTGTACGGGCTAAAACCTGTACCGGGGGTTCGAATCCCCCCCTCTCCGCCAGTTCTTTTAGAATCAACCTTCTAGCTCGAAATCAGTGGGCTCCTTCTAAGCCTCTCCCAACGAGCAAAAACACCGCACTGTAGTAAATTCGTAGTAGTTCTCAGATTCCTTCTTGCATCGTTTGCGATTGGACGTGGCCATCTTCTCAAGCTGAATTCACTGGGTTCGCAAACGCGCCTTTAGGCGAATTGGGTACTAGTGTGCTGTCCCGTAAATACGTTCGCATAGTCGTTCGACTTTAGCGAAGATCGAATCCGCTGTGGCGGTCCAGACGAAAGGCTGCGCATTGCGGTTGGAATTCTTGACGTAGTGGTCGATTTTTGTGACCAGTTCCTTCACGCTGCTAGACGTTCCCCGGCGAAGAGCTCGTTGCGTGATGCGATTGAACCAGATTTCCACCTCATTGAGCCAGGAGGCATAGGCATGGTCGGCTCCAAGCTGCGGATCGAGACCGTAATTCCACGGCGAATTGAGGAGGATGTTTGGACAGTCATGCAAGACCATGGCGAGTCTGTTCAGCTACTAAAGGGCAATTCTGCTCAAATTTTGGTTCCAAAATCTTTGATTGAAACATTTCATAATTTTGGTAATGCAGGTCCCTCGCTCATGCAACTGAAGGGACGCTTACAGTGGATTACGCCAGCCCAGACGTGGAAGCTTTTTACAGAGAAGCCCCCAAGCGGTCCAGATGGTGAGTATGGAATCTGGAAATCAATCGGCCTTTACGATTCTCAAATCGAAGAAATTGAACGTCGGTTCGGCTGTAAATGGATACCAGTGGCCACTGTTGCCCTATGCATCGCTAGGGGATGGCACATCTACTATGACACCGATGGCCGGTATCTTCGATGGGACACCAGGGTTATCATGTGCCCCAACCCCTAAGCAGCTCGCGAAGTGCGGCTATACGCGAAATGGCTCTAAAACCCCCAATTGGTCCCGACTGAGGTGCCCGTAAGTACTTGAAGAACAAAGGAGGCGCCGGTTGCGCAGAGAAGTATGAGTCCGCTGTTCTAACGGGGGATACGATTCTCGGCGTTGACGAGGGGTGATCTGCGCGTGTGGACCCGACCGGCTTCGCCGTCGAGGAAAGGGGTCGGTAACGTCCCAAGGCCTGCAACTTTGCCCGCTAAGCATGGAAAAACTTGCTGAACTCTTGCTGAACTATAGACTGCAAATGAGAGTATGTGGCCGCAACTGGGAACCACCTAACGCAAACAAAATGCTCGAAAATCGGTCAGTGCGAATCGGGCAGGTAGAATTAGCATACCGCCGCCTTCAGCCTCCTGGCCACTCCTACCATTCCGTTCGGTTTGGCTTGTCACAGTTCCTCTGGGCTACAACGGTCTTGTAAACCCCTGTTAGCGAACGGCCGTGTTTGTTTTTTCACATCTGCCAGTTTCAAGCCTTCGTGCATTCGTGAAGGTGAACTCATTTTGGAGGTACAACGGTCTAGGGAACCGTCGCCTTCGGATTTGGAGCCATGTAACGAGAGTGGCGGAGAAGGTGGGTGTGTTCCGGACTGGTTTCGAGGAGCTTGAGAGCCTTTCCAGCTGCGCAGAGATTTTCAAAATGACCTTCCCAGATCAGAGTATTCCCCGGTTGCCGACTGGCGATAGGGGGCATTCGCTCCCCACGCGAGAGAATGCCGCGATGTTCAAGCGCCGCAAACTGTTTTTCGAGGTCCATGAATTGCTCTTTCTTAGAGGATTGGAATTACTGAATAAGTTTTAAGACAAGCGGCATGTTTGATCCTTTATCGACATTCTAAGATCTAAATGCCCTGTTGGTGCGCTTACTGCTGCCGGCGTTGGCTGTTGGACGTCTGTTCAAACCCGTCACGGCCCGCAAGCCAGTGGGTATGTCGAACCGGTTGTCCCTCGCAAACTCGGCAATTTCCGCCAAGGTCCCGAAGCTCGGGATGCTTTCGCGGACTGTGACCGCCCGCGCTGCCGTCAGGCACCCGAAATTAGCTGCGTCCACAAGAGAAGCGTCATGATAGAGGCCAAAGGCAATACCGGCGGTGAAGGCGTCCCCCGCACCCGGAGTGTCTACGGCGTTGACCGTAAGGGCCGGAATAACCTGGATGGTTTCTCCGTCCACAACGAGTGCACCCTTCTCTCCGAGGGTGATGACAATCTGCTTGAGTCCGAGATACTCGCGCAAACGCCTGCCAAGCCAGCGGGGTTCCTGTTGCAAGTCCGGTAGTTCGCTCAGCAGGGTACTTGCTTCATTCTCGTTTGGAACGAGCAGGTCGACATCGGCAAGCTCGCCGGGTTGCATCGGTTCCGCTGGGCCAGGTGTGAGAATTGTGAAGGCCCCCAGAGACTTGGCCAGCTTCGCAGCATAAAGTGCCGTGGAGATGGGAATCTCAAGCGTTATGACCACGAGCTTTGCCTGCGAGAAGATAGCCTCAGCACAGTCAATGTCTTTGTTGCAAAACTCCGCGTTTGCCCCCATCGCTGTGGTCATTGCGGGAATGCCTTCTGGGTTAATCATCACGAAGCCGCAGCCGGTCGCGGTCTGTTCACTACGAACCAGGTAGGAAAGGTCGACACCCGCTTCAGCCATCCAGGACGCCCCGGTATCACCTAGACGATCCCGACCCACGCGCCCCACGAAATGCGTCGGGAGCCCCAGGCGAGCGCACGCAATTGCCTGATGCGAACCTTTGCCTCCATCCAAAGCTTCTTTGAAATCCCAGCCCAACACGGTTTCGTCGGCAACGGGGAAACGCGGAACGCGCATGAACAATCCCTGAACATGACTGCCGACCACGACAACGCCTTTTCTTTCCATCACACGCCTCGTTTCGTTATATGCCCAGCGGCGGGCAAGCTGCCGTCGCAGCATCCACCGTCACGACGCAATCGCTGTGTTCCTGGACATAAGTCACAGGAATCTCCGGGCTGACATTGCCAAATAAGAGAATGCGGATAACGGTTTGTTTCCACGCACCCGTTTCGCTGTAGAGCCGAATTCGCCGTGCCGCAAGCAGTTCACGCATTCCAACGGTGATGACCATCGGCGGGATAACGTCAGAACACCCGCCCGCACCTCGTTGGCTAAGTGCGATCAGCGTGTCTTCGTTCAAGTGGAGAATGCGTGTCGTACAGTTCCGGAATTCTTCTTTGCTGACTCTGTACCACGGGGAACGGGGTGGCTCGTTGAACGCAATATGGCCACGGTAACCAATGCCGCCGTAGACCGGATCGATTCCCCCGACCTGTTCCATTCCCTCCGCCATTGCGTCTAGCTTGGAAATGTCGGGGAAGTGCCTCTGCTCGAGGGGCACGTTGAGACTGGGATCAATGCAATCGTAAAAGTTCCTGCTCATCCAGCCCTTGTAGCTGTAGGGATGATTCAGCGGAAGGTGGCGGCCCTGCCAATCAAGGTGATCATCCATGTGGAAGACGTGCAGATTTTTTAGATCGATCCGCTGGCGATTCACTCTTTCAGTAAAGATGGGATATTGCCCACGGGGCCCACAAGGAAGAATCCAACGCGTCGGGCTATTAGCAGCGTTGTTGCGCTTAACCTCTTCAATCATCGTGGACGCGATGTCCTCGTAGACATCCGACGGTTTGGGTAGGATTCTTAGCTTTATTTTTGAATCCCGATGAGTGGACAACTCCTCCGGTCGGATCTTGCACCACTCAAATAACTGCTGAGAACTTTCGTAAGCAGACATTCAAGCCTCCCCTCAGGCTCAATCGCGTCCATATGGCAAAGCCGTTTTTCTGACGATGTGGAGTTCACGTGTGCCGGATTGTCATTTCTGCTCCGTGACGCACAATCCGAAATCCACTTGGATGTGTGCGAATTACCACGATTATCTTGTTGGAGATTGCCACAACAAACTATGAACATGTTTACTAAACCGGTTTATCCTAATTACGGCGACGTTGTCAAGCCTGTTGGAGGAATTTTATGAAAACACTTGAACGCTAGGACGCATCCGCCGGTCCCGGACGGAAACTTCTTTGCCCCTAAACACACCCGTTAAATTCGATTAAGATGGGATGAATAGGGCCCCTGTTAATCGAAGCATCGCGATGTTTGGCCTCGAAATCTTCCATGGGAGCGCAGCCGCTCCCACTAGCGCTGAAGACGGACACGGTGCTATCTTACTGCCTTGTCGAGTATTTTTGTTTGATATCGCGGGACTTCGAAACCGATGATCACGATTCGTCAACTCGCAAAGGAAATAGGACTGTCGCCCACTACCATCTCCATGGTGCTCAATTCATCTCCGTTGGCGCGAAACATACCGGAAAAGACAAAGAATCGAGTGCGGGCAGCAGCGAAGAAGTTAGGTTACATTCCGAACCCATTCGCCCTCTCGCTATTCAGCAGCCGCAGCGCCACTGTGGCTATTCTTCTGTCGGATATAACTGATCCTTATTGTGCGACTGTGCTGAAGGGGATCGACGCTTCTCTGTTTCGCTCCAATTATCTTCCCGTCCTGCTGGATATCGAAAACAGCCGCGCCAAATTCAGGCGCAGCCTTCAGAAATTGGTTGCCCGAAGGATCGAGGGAATCATCGGCGTTGCTAATTCGACCCTGCTACAGACCGAACTTCTGACTACCCTCAAGAAGCGTAAGATCCCAATCGTTTTGATTGGCAGGGACATGGAAGGAACAGAAATCAGCTCCGTTTCCATCAAGAACGAAGCAGGCGCTTATCTTGCCATGAAACACGTGTACGATTTGGGGCATCGTGCGATTGCATTTTTGAAGGGTCCTACAGATATTGTGGACAGCGCCCGCCGATGGGAGGGAATTGTCCGGTTCACTCAGAAGATGGGGCTCACCATAGATCCGAAGCTCGTTGTACAACTGAAATTGCCAGGCACGAGCTACGAGGCAGGTTTCATCGCCGCTCGGGAACTTCTCCAGCGCAAGCGAGAATTTACGGCGTTGCTGGCTTTCGACGACCTCGCGGCGTTCGGTGCAATTCGCGCCTTCACGCAAGTTGGTAAAAGGGTGCCGGTGGATTGCTCCGTCGTTGGTTTTGACGACGTGACTACCGCGACGTTTTATAATCCCCCGCTCACGACGATTCGGCAGCCGATGGAGGTACTCGGAGCTTCGGCCGTTGAGATCTTCTTCGAGCTCGTAGCCGCGTTTTTTGAAGGCAGGGTTGCTGCCCCCATCCATCGCAAAATTGAGCCCAAGCTTGTGGTACGTGAATCCACGGCACCACTTCGCACTGGTTAGGCGATCTGCTCGAGAAACACCATTGCCAACAGCACAATTCTGCCGCGAATCCGGTTTTCGTAATCGCCTTTGAAGTCGTCGGCATCAAACAAGAAAGAAACAGGAAGAGAAAAGGTCAGGTCCGCCCATAGAGTGCTGAAGTCTCACTGGACCGGGACATTTTCCCGCGCGATGTTGTCCTCCCCGAAATAGAAGAGTCCAAGGAACGAATTCTGCTTGATATCAGTTTTCTCGAGTCAGCCGGAAACGGCTGAATTCCTGGTGGCTTCGGGCCTAGTTTTGCCGGGAATCTCGACTTGTTGCTAGGTCACTTTTCAGGGAAGACATCAATGTTGTCTTCATAAAAGATTTTGCTTGACAAGATTAGTAAACATGTTTAGTTTAAGCCGCAACAGCAGTAAACGGGTTTATTTGGCGGGTCTTGAGTCAAAGTCGCACAAATCGGTGCTGCGGGCGGATAAAAGGGCCGTTTCGGCTGATGTGTGAAAAGGAGTGGCTAACAATGAACACTTGGCGCGTGGTGTTGCGGATCGTGTTGTTGATGGTGACTTTTTGCGGGGTGGCTTGGGCCCAGAATACCGGCTCTATCACCGGCATGGTGAAAGATTCATCAGGCGGCGCAGTTCCAGACGCTGCGGTCGTGGTCACCAATCCAGACCATGGCATTAACCGCCAGACGGTGACGAATGCAAGCGGCGAATACAACGTGTCTGGCTTGCCGGCCGGGAGCTATGACGTCATTGTCACCGCAACTGGCTTCAAGAAGTACCAAGTCAAGGGTGTAGTCTTGAACGTGGCGCAAAAGGCGAACGTGGACGCCGTGCTGGAAGTCGGCACAGTTAGCACGGAAGTGGAGGTCCAAGGCACCACAGTAGCCGTGGAGACGCAAACCTCGGATCTGACAAGTACGGTGAATGGGACAGAGATCTCGCAGCTTCTGTTGAACGGACGCAACTACACACAACTGGTAACACTTGCGACCGGCGTTAACAACCAGACTGGCCATGACGAAGGCTCGGTCGGAATGAGCAGTAATACTTCCTACAGCATAAACGGCGGTCGCACGGAATACAACAACTGGGAGCTCGACGGTGGCGACACAACTGACAATGGCAGCAACTCCCTTTTGAACGTGACCCCTAGCATTGAGTCCATTGCCGAGGTCAAGGTTCTCACTTCTAACTACAGCGCGCAGTACGGCCGCAACGGGTCAGGGACGGTAGAAGCCGAGACTAAATCAGGCACGAACAGATTTCACGGCAACGTTTACGAGTTCGTGCGCAACGACGCGTTCAACGCGCAAAACCTCTTTAACAGTCCTAACTTTGGCGGCAGCGGAGTGACTCCAAAATACAAGAAGAACGACTTCGGCTATACGATCGGAGGTCCGGTATATATTCCGAACGTCTACAACAAGGACAAGAAAAAGACTTTCTTTTTCTGGTCCGAAGAGTGGCGCAGGGATATAGTTCCGGGACAGATTTTTCACTTACCTGTTCCGTCATTGGCACAACGCGGTGGGGACTTTAGCGACTTGTGTACCGCGGCAAATAACTACACGGACTGTCCTATTGTGCCCGGATACACAGATAGCACGGGGCACACTCCGAACCTCAATATTGTCCCTGCATTCCAGGCAAACGCAGCTGTCGCATCAGCTTTGCTAGCCGAGATTTCCAAGCCAACTGGAGCAAACGCGTCAACCTGCGT
>Ga0116132_1002629_pt1 | contig 10781 bp, 10 predicted proteins | sample June2015DPH_17_1_2_FD_89735 | JGI IMG/M metagenome (GOLD analysis project Ga0116132, IMG submission 89735) | Peatland microbial communities from SPRUCE experiment site at the Marcell Experimental Forest, Minnesota, USA - June2015DPH_17_150 | ecosystem: Environmental > Terrestrial > Soil >... | reverse complement strand
GCCGTTGAATTCGAGGTTGTTCGTGGACCCAAGGGTCTGCAAGCCTCCAACGTTCAGCCCCTTTAATCTGATCCCTCATCTCCAGGCGGAGCGCCCTGCGCTCCGCCCTTTTTATTTCTCCCCATCCTAAATTTCCAATCCAACCTGTAGCTCACCCCCTCAGGGGTGAGGCCTTCCCCAACCCGGCCACCTTTTGTTCCTCTTTGCCCCAACCCCTCTTCTCTGCGAATCTCCTCGCCCCTCTTGGAGTGCGGCGGCTTGCCGCCGCTTTTACAACTGCAACCCCGCACCAAACACAAATTTTTCCTCCGCCCACCATCCCCGCCAAGGTTTCTCTTTCCTGCGTCAAGTCCCCCTTCTACGCTCCCATTCCGCTTCAACCCCGCCCACTGATTCCCTCTTCTCTTTACTTAAAACTACCAACTGAAAACTTAAAACTCTACCGCCCCCCGCCCCACTCTGGTGTAGACTCTTCCCAACTCGCGCTTCACTAGGCCTGTTCCCTTCGTTGTAAGTGAGGTCACCTTGCTCCCTTCCGGCAAGTTTCCTCGGTTTGCCATTGCGCTCGCTATTCTTATAGCCGTCCTGCTTCTCCTCGATCTCGAAACCGTTCGCGGCGCCGCAAAAAGCCTCCTCATTTCCAATTCCCTCGACCTCGTGATGGTCCTCCTCGCTTCCGCCTGCTCCCTCTATGTCGCGCGCCGCTCTTCCGCCTACGCGCGCCAACTCTGGTTTCTTCTCGCCATCGCCTTCGCTCTCGAAGCCCTTGCTCAGGCCATCAGCTCCTACTACCAGAGCTTTGTCCCCGGTGCCGCGCAAGTTCCCTGGCCCTCCGATATTTTGTTCTTCGTCTGGCCCGCTCCCGTCTTCATGATGTTCCTTCCTCGCTCCGACGAGGACCCCACCGGCATCGATTGGCTCCGCATCCTCGACTTCCTCCAGATCGCTATCGTTGCCGTCACCGCCTATCTCTATTTCTTCTACTCCTCCGCCCGCTGGCAAGCCGAGCAACCCGCTCTCCTCCGGCAGATCCTCGTTCTCTACATTGTCCGGGACCTCATTCTCTCCCTCGCCTTCTTCTGGCGCTCCCGGGCTTCCCTGCCCTCATGGCTTCGCTCTTTCTGCTTTGTCCTTGGTTTCGTCTTCCTCACCGCTGTTCTCTCCGATGCCGATTACCTCTTTACCCTCGGTACCTCCGCCGGCGCTGCCAGTTGGGGTGACCTTCTCTGGATGCTGCCCCACTTCATCGTTATCCTGCTCGCCGTCACCTGGAAGCAGCCCGAGCCCGCTCCCGTCTCCTCCTTCTCTCCCGTCGGCCAGCTTGTCACCGCTCAGATTCTCCCTATTGCCATCCCTCTCCTCGTCATTTTCATGGGCCGTGCCATCGCTCGTGAACAATTGCCCCTCGCTTGGATCGCCGTCACCGCCTCTGTCGTCTGTTCCTCCGCCCGCCTCATGCTCACCAACCGCAGGCAGCGCCGCATCGCCGACCACTTGCTCAACACCGAGAAAGCTCTGCGCAGCTCGGAGCGCATGTTCGCTTCCGCGTTTCGTTCCAGTCCCGACGCCTTCACTATCAACGTCTTTCCCGACGGCCCCTTCCTCGACGTCAACGATGGTTTTACCCGCCTTACCGGCTACACCCGCGAGGAAGCCCTGCACAAAACGCCCAGCGAAATCAGTCTCTGGGAAGACTCCCCCCGGCGCACCGAGATGGTCGCGAAGTTTGTGGAAACTGGCGAACTTCATGAGAGCGAGTTCCGCTATCGCACCAAGTCCGGACAGCTCCGCACCGGGCAAATGTCCGGCGCCCTCCTTGATATCGACGGCAGGCGCTGCTCCCTGGTTGTGGTCCGCGACGTCACCGAACGCAAGGCCGCCGAAGAACTTCTCCGCTCTAGCGAAGAGCGCTTCCGTTCCCTCGTTGAGCGCCTTCATGTCGGCATCGCCTCCTTCGATCCTCAGGCCCGCATGCAATTCGCCAATCAGGCCGCCCTCGATATGTTCGCACTCCAGCTCGACGACATCATGGGTAAGACCGCACAGGAAATGGGCCTGCAGCCTTTGCGGGAGGACGGTACTCCCATCCCAGACTCTGCCCGTCCTCTTCCGACCGTCATCGCTAGCGGCCAAGCCCTTCACAGCCAGGTCTTTGCCTGGCGCCGGTCCAACACCGATGAAATTCTCTGGACCCTGATGGACGCGATTCCTGAATTCGACGCCACACGGAATCTCACACGTGTCCTCGTTTCCCTTACGAATGTCACGGAGCAGCGCAATGCTCTCGATGCTCTCCGGGAAAGTGAAGAGCGTTTCCGCACTCTCGTTCGCGACCTCCACGTCGGCGTCGTTCTTCACGGTCCCGATGCCTCCGTCCAGTTCGCCAATCGGACCGCTCTTGACATGTTTGGTGTCCCAAACTTGGATGCGATTGGCGGTGACGTTTCAGCTATCGGCCTGATTGCCCTGGACGAACAAGGCCGGGAGATCCCCTTCGCGGATCGGCCAGTGGCTTCCGTGATTCGCACGAAGGAGGCTGTTCGCAATGGCACTATGGGATGGCGTCGCCCGGGCGTCCCGGAAATCCTTTGGATCTTCGGCAATGCCATTCCGCAATTTAATCCGGATGGCTCCATCCTCCGCGTCATTTCTTCCTTCACCGATATCACAGAGATGAAAAACGCCGAGCAGGCCATCCGTCAGCTCTCCATGCAGTTGCTCAAACTGCAGGACGAAGAGCGCCGCCGCATCGGCCGCGAACTCCACGATGGCATGGCGCAAACCGTTCTGGCCGTGAACTTGAGCCTCGCCCAGGTCCGCCAGTCGTCTCCCTCCCTCAGCGAACCCGCCGAACACGCCCTCGAAAAAGCCCGCGTCCTCCTCCAGCAGATGTCTCGCGAAATTCGCACCCTCTCCTACCTTCTCCATCCTCCGCTGCTCGATGAACTTGGCCTGGTTTCCGCTCTCAAGGAATATGTCCGCGGTTTCAGCGAGCGCAGCGGCATTGAAACCGAACTTGTCCTTCCCAAACACTTCAGCCGCTTGCCGCAATCCGTCGAAATCGCCCTCTTCCGCGTCGTTCAGGAAAGCCTCGCCAACATTCAACGCCATTCCGGCAGCGGCTCCGCCACCATCCGTCTCCGCGAAGATCCTCCCAAGGTCACCCTGGAGATCACCGATTACGGTCGCGGCATGAAGCTTGCCTCCAATGGCCCAGCCCAGCCCAATGTCGCGCGCCTCGGCGTGGGTATTCCCGGCATGCGCGAACGCATGGCCCAGCTCGGCGGCCGCCTCGCTATTGAATCCGGCCCTTCCGGCACCACCATTCGCGCTACTATCTCTACCTCTGAAGGTCTTTCCAAGGAGGCATCCGATGGCGCCCCTTCGCATCTTGATCGCGGATGATCACGCCGTCGTTCGTGCCGGCCTGCGCGCTCTCCTCGAATCGCGCGAGGGCTGGCAGGTTTGCGCCGAAGCCGTTGACGGCCGCGACGCCGTCGAAAAAGCCGCCAGGCTCAAGCCCGATGTCGCCATCCTCGATATTGGCATGCCCCTTTTGAATGGCGTGGACGCCACCCGTCGCATTCGCAAGGCCGCGCCTCACACCCAGGTCCTCATCCTCACCATGCACGAATCCGACGAGCTCGTTCGGCAAGTCGTCGAAGCCGGGGCCCGCGGCTACATCCTGAAAGATGACGCCGGCCGTGTTCTCCTCGCCGCCGTCGATGCCATCCGCCAGAACAAGCCCTACTTCTCCCTCCGTGTCGCCCCTGCCGTTACTGCCGGGGATCTCGCTGCCAATCCCGCCGATCCCACTAGGGCCCACCGTTCCCGCCTCACCCCTCGTGAACGCGAAATCCTCCAACTTCTCGCCGAAGGCAAAAGCAACAAGGAGGTCGCCAACCTCCTCGGCATCAGCGTCAACACCGCCGAAGCCCATCGCGCCAACATCATGCTCAAGCTCGATCTCCATTCCCTCCCCGAACTCGTCCTCTACGCCATCCGCAACAAAATCATCACCACCTGACCCCCTCTCCCCCATCGCACGCCTTTTACGCGATGAATCCCTCTCGCCTCTTCAGCGCCGTAGGCGCGAAACACACCCCACCGCGAATGGTCATTCCGACCGGAGCAACGGCGCGTTTCGCCGCATCGGTCATCTCCCGACGTTCACCGCCTTTGTCTCCTAGTCCTAGTACATTTTCCCTAGGCAATCGCTCCGATTCTCTTTCCCTCCGTTTTCCCCCATTATTAACGAACGCTAATCAAGCCCAATTCCGTGACATGATGCACGCAACGAAGAAAATTCGCGTTCTCATCGCTGACGATTCGCCCACCGCTCTGCGATCCATCTGTGACTACCTGGAATTTGCGGGCACTTTTGAGATCGTCGGAACGGCCAGTGACGGCCAGAATGCCGTGCAGCTCGCGGCACTCTACAAGCCCGATCTCGTCCTGCTCGATCTCAGCATGCCTCGGGTCAATGGCCTCGAAGCAGCCGAGCAGATCCGCCTCACCAGCCCGGACCTGCGCGTCATTATCTTCTCCGAACTGAACGGCCTTTCCCTGGCCGAAGAATGTTTGCGCCACGGTGCTCACAGCTTCATTCCCAAAAGTCTTCTGCCGGAAGGGCTCTTGATGGAGATTCAGCGGCTCTTTCCTCCGGGTGGCTGAAGAGGGCGTCTCGTAATTTCGTTTACGTGGAACAATTCACGTTGTGGCGAGCGGGGGTTCAACCATGAACATGCTCGTACCCATTTCCAAGGAGAAGCAAGAAAGTCCTATGTACGACCCTATTTTCCAGATCCTGTTCCTGGGCGAAAATCCGTCCTGGTTAAGAGTTTCGCATGCGCTTGCGGAAGCCCCCGGCGCTCCTCTGCGCGTACATCGTTCCCAGTCCCCGAGTGAGCTCCTTCGTCTGCTCGCCGCCGGACGCTGGGATGCCCTGGCCATCGATCTTCATGCCTGGAGCTACCAGGGCCTGCGTATCGTTCAAAAGATTCGCGCCGAATATCCGGCCATCCCGGTCTTCGCTCTGCTCTATCCCTCCGTAAAGGATCTGGACAAAAAGGCCCATCAGGCTGGCGCCTCTCATTGCCTCTCTCTCAATCAATTGACCGCCGACATGCTTCACACCGCGCTCCTCGCCTCCCACTCCGAAAACAAAACTCAGGCTCATCTCGGAAAGGGCTCTCTAATGGATCTCGCTCGCGATGACCCCCGCCACGATAAACGCTTTCCCGCCAATCGCATCGAAGCCATTTCCCACACCCTCAACAATCTTCTCTGTGTGATCAGCGCCAACGCCGACCTCCTCGCCGATCGCCTGACTGGCTCCGATCCCGCCGCCCACAGTGTCGCCGAAATCAAAAAGGCCGCCAAGTCCGCCGCCGACCTCATGCGCAGCCTCGAGTAACTCTTCGGCATTCATGCCTGCCTTGTGGCTCAGGCCTTCAGGCTTGAGGCATTCCCAAACCATACTCACGCCTCAATCTCCCAGGCTTTTTCTCCTGTTTGGAGTGCGGCGGCTCGCCGCCGCTTTTTCAACTGCAGCCCCGCACCAAACACAAATTTTCTCTCCGCCCAGCATCCCCACGCAACTCTCTCTCGCCTGCGTCAAGTCTCCCTTCTAAGCTCCCATTCCGATCCAACCCCGCTCCGTCCATTGAATCCCTCTTCTCTCTTCTCTGTGAACTCTGCTCCCTCTGTGTCCTCTGCGTAATTCTTCGTCTGCCTCTCTGTTCGCTGTGCTGAGATCTCCTCCTATCCCATTTGCCTTCTCCCCTTCCCCTCCACTACTGTTCTCTCGGAGGCTCCCATGCCCAGCACCATCCGTCAGTGGAAACTCGTCGCCCGCCCCACCGGCCTCATTTCTCCTACCGATCTCCAACTCTCCGAATCTCCCTTCCCCACCCTCCAGGACGGCCAGGCCCTCGCCCGCGTCAAATATCTCTCTATCGACCCCACCATGCGCGTTTGGATGGCCGACATTACCCCAGTACATGCCGCCCGTCGCTCTCGGTGACGTCATGCGCTCCTTTGGCCTCGCCGAAATCGTCGAATCCCGCCATCCCGACTTCATAAAGGGTGACAAGGTTTCCGGCCTCACCGGCCTTCAGGACTACGTCCTCATCGACGGCAAGGAAGCCCGCTCCTTCCAAAAACTTCCCTCCATTCCCTTCCTCTCCGACACCAACTTCCTTGGCCTTCTCGGCATCAACGGCCTCACCGCCTATTTCGGCCTCCTCGAAATCGGCAAGCCGCAATCCGGCGAAACCCTGGTCGTCTCCGCCGCCGCTGGCGCCACCGGCAGCATCGTCGGCCAGATCGGCAAGATTCATGGTTGCCGCGTCGTTGGTATCGCCGGCAGCGACGACAAATGCCAATGGATCAAGGACGAGCTCGGCTTCGACGCCGCCATCAACTACAAACGCCACGACTGGAAGCAGCACCTTGCTGCCGCCACTCCCAACGGCATCGACATCGATTTTGAAAATGTCGGTGGGGAAATCATGCAAGCCGTGCTCGACCGCATGAACCTTCATGGCCGCGTCGTTCTCTGCGGCCTCATCTCCGGCTACACCAGGGAAGATCCCGCCATGGCCAGCTTCGGCCAGGTCCTCATGAAGCGCCTCCACGTCGAGGGCTTCATCATTCTCGATTATGTCTCGCGCTTTATGGACGCCGGCAAACAACTCGGCATGTGGAAGATGGTGGGCAAGCTCAAGGACCGTCAGACCATCGTCAAAGGCCTGGAAAAAGCCCCCGAAGCCATCAACATGCTCTTCGAGGGCAAAAACATCGGCAAACTCATCGTCGAACTCTAATCCCAGTATTCCCTGGGTAACGCGCCCCGTAGCTCACGCCTTCAGGGGTGAGGCCTTCCGCAACCATCCGCGAATTGTCATCCGGCCTGCCCCTCGCAAGAGGGACCGGCCCGGCCCAATTTTTTTTTCGCGCCGCATTCTGGCGCGTCGGGACGCGCCGTGGAGGGATCTGCTTCTCCCCCTCTTCTCTGCGAACTCTGTGCTTTCTGCGTAAGCTTTTCTCTTCTCCGCGTACGGCGTAACGCCGCCCCTCTTATCTTTACTTAAAACTAAAAACTTAAGACTTAAGACTGAGTACTTAACACTGAATACTGATCACTTTCCCTGCTGACTCTTCCTCTCCTCATCCATCCGGCGCACAAGCTCTTCAAACTTCGGCTTCTGCTCCGCCGTCAAAAACTCCCGCATTTGCGCCCGCGCCTTCTGTCGCACCCCATCCACGTCCGCCTCAGCCTTGTCATGAATGGTCTTCATCTCCTCGTGCGCCGCCGCGATGACCGCATCTATCTTCTGGCTTTGCTCCGCCGTCAACCCAATCTCTTTGGTCATCTCCGCCACGCGCTGGGCCCGCCGCTCCGGCTCGCTCATTGTCTGCGCGTTCGGATTGTTCGCCGCAACACTCCGGTGCGCAAAACTATACCCAAACACCCCGCCGATCGCCGCCCCCAGCACGAACAACAGCGCCAGCCACTCCCACGCCTTCCTCCGAGTCTCTCCGTTCATGGACGTTCTCCCTGCCCAACCACCAGCACGTCATCATTCAGCGGCGCCGGCACCGATTCAAACACCGATTCCGCCGACCCCAACGTCGCCCGCCGCGTTAAATCCTCGCGCCTCAATTGGACCGCCCACGTTGTTCCCACCAGCAGCACCACCGTGCACAGCGCCACCAGCCGCGGCGCCAGCCGCCGCACCCCCAGCCACACGCCGTTGCTCCGCTCTTCCTGTTCGTTTTCCTTGCCTCGAATCGCCGCCATCACCCGCGCCGCGAACCACGGACCCGCCTCCGCCACCGGAGTGCTCATTGGCAGTAGCGCCCTGCGCGACTCCGCCAGATCTTCCACCGCCCCGCTGCATTCCGCGCACACTGCGGCGTGCCCGCGCGCCTCGTTCGACATCTGCGCCACCAGGACCGTCTGCGGCTTCACTTCCCCTGCACCGCCCGCTGACACCCCTTCCAGTTCTTCCAGGAAGCGCCGGCATTCGCCGTTCTTCATCTCCAGTTCGTTAGACATCCCGGGTCCCCTCTCTGTTGCCTATATTCTTGTCGGCCACCGCATTCCTCACTTCCGCGGCTTCAACCGTCGCCGCACACTCTCCGCAATCCTTTGTCTCGCACGGAACAGCCTCACCTTCACGGTGTTGGCATTAATTTTCAGGACCTCCGCGATCTCTTCCACCGAAAATCCTTGCACTTCCTTCAGCACCAGCATCGACCGGTCGCGTTCCTCCAGGCACTCCAGCAGTTGCTCCACCCGTTCCCGCGCCGCCAGCCGCTCGCTCGCGTCCGGGCGCCCGTCGGCAATCTCTTCCGCCGCCTGATACTGCCGCGCCTGTTCCTCGCTCAGGTCCACCTCCAGCACCAGCGGCCGCACCTTTCTCTTCCTTAGAAGGTCCCAACATTCGTTCAACGTGATCTTGTACAACCACGTACTGAAGGCGGCCCGTTGATCGAACCGTTTCAGCGAAAAGTACGCCTTCACGAAGACCTGCTGGGCTATATCTTCCACGTCCTCCCGGTTCCGCAGTATCCCTCCGGCCACTGCGAACACCCGGCTTTGGTGCTGCCGGACCAGGGACTCGAAGGCTTCCTTGTCCCCGTCCTTGGCTCGCCGGACGAGTTCCCGGTCATCGCCGCTCCTCCGCGACTCCCCCACAGGCTTCACCGTATCCGCCAGCCCGGGGAGCGCCATGGCCTCTGATTTTGGGACGTGTGCCATCGCTATTTGGTTACGCTATTCTTAGGAATCTGTCCAGCCTGGCCACAATTGTTTCAACAGCCCGTCGTTGTTTCTACTTGCTACCTCTAACTACTTGTGGAATACTTAAATCATGATTATCGGTGACCGTCTTCGCGCTTTGCGCGAGGAAAAGAAACTCTCCCAGGGTGATATCGAGAAGCGTACCGGTCTATTGCGTTGTTACATTTCCCGCGTCGAAAATGGCCACACTGTCCCAGCCATTGAAACGCTGGAAAAACTGGCGCGCGCTCTCGAATGCCCACTTTATCAACTCTTCTACGACGGCGAGGAGCCGCCCCAGTTGCCCAACCTCCCCAAGCGCAGGTCGTCTGACGACATCGCCTGGGGCAGCGCCGGCAAAGAGGCGCGCTATCTCAACAAACTTCGCCGCTTGTTGAGCAAGTCGGATGAGGATGATCGCAAGTTGCTGCTGTATATGGCCCAGAAGATGGCCCATCGGTAGCACGGCAATCCTTCTCGTCTTTCTTGTCCAAAACTGAATGTCGAAAAGAGCCGCTCCTGCGCGCCTGGGGCGGCTTTTCTCTGCTTGCCGGGCTAGGCCCCTCCCTGCCTTGGCCCTCCCCGCCCGGTTGGTCCTGAGAGTTCTGCCCCTCCTCACTCCCACTCGATGGTGCTCGGCGGCTTACTGCTTACGTCATATACCACCCGCGTTACCCCCGGCACTTCGTTCACAATCCTAGTAGAAATTCGTTCTAGCACTTCGCCCGGTAGCCTCACCCAGTCTGCCGTCATCGCGTCGTCAGACTGCACCACCCGCACCGCCACCGTCAACCCGTACGTCCGCCCATCCCCCATCACCCCCACGCTCCGCACCGGCAATAGCACGGCAAATGCCTGCCACACCTTCTCATAGAGCCCAGCTCGGCGGATCTCCTCGGTCACAATCGCGTCCGATTCCCTCAGTTTTACCAAACTTTCAACCGTAATTTCGCCCAGGAGCCGCACCGCCAATCCCGGCCCCGGAAACGGATGTTTCACCAATATCTCTTGCGGTAACCCCAAGTCTTTTCCAATCCTCCGCACCTCGTCCTTAAACAGGTCTCGCAGCGGTTCCACCAGCGCAAAGGGCATCTTTTCCGGCAACCCCCCCACGTTGTGGTGCGATTTGATTGTCGCCGAAGGTCCCTTAACGGACACCGATTCAATCACATCCGGATAAAGTGTCCCCTGCACCAGGAACTTGATGTCCCCGTGCCCCTCGTCCTTCTGCAGCTTCTCCGCCTCTTCGGCAAACGCCGCGATGAACTCCCTTCCAATAATCTTCCGCTTTTGTTCCGGGTCCGCCACTCCCTTCAGCTTCGTCAGGAAGCGCTCCGAGGCATCCACCCCGATCACGCGCAGCCCCAGCCGCTCCCCGTACATCTCCAGCGTGTGCTCAAACTCGTTCTTCCGCAGCAATCCCGTATTCACGAAGATGTTCGTCAGCCGGTCGCCCATTGCCCGGTGCACCAGCACCGCCGCCACCGTCGAATCCACCCCGCCGCTTAGCCCGCAGATCGCCCGGTGCGCTCCCACCTTCTGCCGTATCGCCTCCACGGACTCCTCAATGAACGCCGCTCCGCTCCATTTCGGCTCCGCCTTGCACACCTGAAACAGGAAATTCCGCAGGATTTCCGTCCCCCGCTCCGTGTGATTTACCTCCGGGTGGAACTGCACCGCGTAGATCTTCCGCTTCGGATTTTCCATTGCCGCGAACGCATTAGCTGTCTTTCCCGTCAAATGAAAACCCGGCGGCAATGCCAGCACGTTATCCCCGTGGCTATTCCATATTTTCAGCGATCGCGGAAAATTCGCCAGGATGTCGCTCTCCGCCGGCTCCACATCCAGCCGCGCGGGTCCGTACTCCCGTCGCTCCGCTGGCTCCACTTTTCCGCCCAGGTTCTTCGCGATCCACTGCATCCCGTAACAGATCCCCAGCACCGGGATCCCCATTGTCAGCACCGCCGGATCGCATTTCGGCGCGTCCTTGTCG
>Ga0116132_1002622_pt1 | contig 10801 bp, 12 predicted proteins | sample June2015DPH_17_1_2_FD_89735 | JGI IMG/M metagenome (GOLD analysis project Ga0116132, IMG submission 89735) | Peatland microbial communities from SPRUCE experiment site at the Marcell Experimental Forest, Minnesota, USA - June2015DPH_17_150 | ecosystem: Environmental > Terrestrial > Soil >... | reverse complement strand
GAGGTGCCCTCCCGCGAGTATCCTCGTTGAGTCTCGCTTTGGGTCGCAGCCGACCTGCATGACGTTGACCCCCCACTCATTGAGGGCCGCTGAGATGTTTGATGCGATGGTACTCTTTCCGATTCCTCCCTTGCCATAGATTGCGATTTGTTTCATTGTGATGTCTCCTCTACCAGCGTGCAGCGTAACGCCGTTTGGTTGACCGCCACCGGTCGCTCCACTCGTTCTGGATGCACTCGAGCAGATTGAGGATGCCGCGGTAACCGAAGTACTCCCGATTGAGCAGCCGGAACTGCCTGACGGGGCGCACGACCTCAAAGATGTATGGAACATCCAACCCCTCGCTTGCGTGTCGCTCGATCGTGCTCCCGAAAACGACCCGCGGGCGTACCTGCTCAAGGCTCCGCCGCGTCGCAAAGACGTCAGTCCCGTAGGCGACCCGCGGCGCCAGGCCGAGGTCTTTCAGCTCTTTTTCAAGCAGGCGCTGTGCTTCGGGGTGCGCAGAGCGAAGGGCAACGAGCGCGGGCGTCAGCTCCATCTCCTCAGTCGCAAAGCGGACAAGCGGGATGCCAACCGTGGCGTCAGCCACGACCGCCGCGGGAGTCCGGTAGAAAAAGCGCGCCACTGGCCAGCGGCGGCGACATGTTTCCATTACCGTGCGCTCGCCTTGGACGATCAGCTCCTCGGCCGAGCGCTCCGCATCGAACCGCTCGCCTAGCGCGGTAAGCCAGCGCCGCGTGTTGGTCATCCCGATGGGGAGGGGGAGATCCCTACAGAGCGGTTCGACCCCAAACGTGTCGACAAGATACTCGACTGCGCTGTAGCCGGCGTCGTGGCTTAACTGAAGCACCCCCTCAGCCGCGGACACGCTTGCAAACTCGCTAAGCGCCGTTGCGTGAGTGAGCGTGGCGAGCACCTGGACGCCAAGCCGGGCGAGAACGTCCTTTACCCACGCCAGATCGGCCATCCACGTCGGATTGGCGTTCGCATGGGGGGCGACGAGGCACACCGAGTGCGGGATCTTAGGACGCCCATTTCCGGCAAGCGCGCGAAGCATCGCGTCGAGCGCGATGTCGATCCCATCGTATTGCGAACCGCGAAAGCCGGCGCACTCAATGGGAACAATCGTGAAGTCAACCTGGGCTTCCATTTCCTCGCACACCGCAACGATGTCGTCGCCCACGATCTCGGGCCCACACGCGCTTAGGACAAAGAGCGCGGCGATGTCGAGTTCCTTGGCCTCAAGGATCGTGCGCGCGAGGAGCTCCTCGCCACCGTGGACGATCTCATCCTCGCAGAGCTTGGTGCATAGCGTCGTCGTTTGGGCATAGTCGCAGTCCTGCCAGGAAAAGGCACCGTCAACAAGATAATTGCACCCCTGCGGTGCGTGCGCGAGAACGGCGCTGTCACTGACTCCCAACGCCGTTTGGGCTGCGCCGCTAAGAGCACATCTGACATATGGGTCAAGGCACGCGTCAGTGGGCGTCGTTCGCGCGGTGCGCGTCTGATCAGTTTGTTTCGTTTCCGTAGAGCATCCCTCGAAAAAGCGTTGACCGCGGCAGGCGCTGGTTTTCCATGGCTTGTCTGAGCAGGGCAGCGATGTTGTGAATGCCCCGGAAGCCATAGTGGGGCAGGTACGCAGGATTAAGGAGCGTAAGGTTGACAACCGGACACCCGGGGTACCTGGCGGCGTTGCCGAAGAAGATTGGGTCGTCAAGGCCCTCTGCGATTGCCTCGAGCTCGCCCTCCGTCTCGCGCGATGAACGGAAACTGCCTAGACGAAAGAGACCTTTCGTGAGAATCACTTCGGGGTTGACCCCAGTGTCCAAAAGGAACTTGATGCTAGGCATCCGCTCCTTGATCGTATAAGGATGCACGTTGATAACAACCGGATGAGCCCCGCACTCTTCTGCCATACGCGCAAGAGAGAGCGCCCGTATCGGCCCGGGAAACTCTGATATCTCGATAACGGCGGTCTTGCCGTCGAGCGTGTCGTGCAAGTAAGTTAAATCAGGCCGAACGCGTTCCGTCTCGCGCTGTATCACCCGTGTGGCCTCCTTCCTCATGCCGAGCGGGCCGGCGATCCCCATGAGCCATTCCTCTGTCGCTTTAAGCCCGTACGGCTGTCCAGTCCTGCTGTACGGGATGCCGAAGCGCGCTTCCATGGCGTCACCTAGCTTCTGTCCCCAATCGTAACACCACGAGGCGTTTAGCTCAACTTCGCGCGCCCTCCTAATCTCGTCGACCGTGCATCCGCCGGCGATCACGGCGTTGATTTTAACCCCCACCTCGTGCAGCAACTTTGTGATCTCATCAAGGTCGTCGCTGAACTCAGTCAGTGAGGGACCCATTCGCGCCCCGATAAGATTGATCGTTCCCTTGCGCGTGGTTTTCGGCGGCTCCATCAGGTCCATAATGAGCTCAAAAGCGTCCTCGTAGCCGCTGCGGAAGTCGCCGCCAAACCCCTCGCTGCGAAGCGCGAGCACGCGGGCGTGCACGAGCTTTTCGGCCTCACGGGCGACGCTTTCGACGTCGTCGCCGATGATCCCGGAACAGCAGCAGGACAGAATCACGATGAGGTCGGGATGGTAGCGCTCGTCCGCCTCCTTGACCGCTTCGAGCAGCTTCCCTTCGCCGCCGTAGATGATGTTCGTCTCGTCAAGGGAGGTGCATGCGGTTGGCTCGAGGGGGACTCCGCGGAACTCGCAGCACTCCCTCGTCCTGACAATATCTGAGACCCATAGAGGGCACCCCGTTGGACCGTGCACAAGAGGGACCACGTGACGAATCCCGTTTATGACATAAAACGAAGTGAAAAACTTGCACATCGGCGCGTGCGATGCCTGCAGCTTGGGAACCATCTCGCCCGCTTCGACCTTCTCGACGAGCTGCTGCAGAGTTCCGTGAAAAACGATGTCGTGCTTTTCATCACGTCCCATATGTAGCTCCATACCTAATGTCGCGAGCGCGGACGGTGTGGCGATCATAGCGCGATCGCGGCGTTCGGTGATTAAAATCTCTCAGCACGTATAATAGTCTGTGTTCTAACGAGATAAGGTTAGCCGTTCACGCGTGGACGTGCGCGGGTTCCGCGCTGCGATTCCACATCTGCAATTGGATCACGTGATCCGGAGCCGCCCGCACCCTTAGAATATCGGCTGGTACTCGGTAGAAAGTACTGGAAACTCCTCTAAATAGAGGTCAATCTCGCGTACGGCGTTATGCAATACGTAGCTAACCATCAGCTAACCATCTATCGTTTATAGATTGAACCAGGATTCATAGCTAACGCATTTCTCTGCGTTCTCCCATTATTCTAGTACACTAAATAGCTCAGTTGTGTTATGTATAGGACGAAGTTTTTGTGCGCGGTGCAACGAATGTGGTCACACCTTCAAGGTTAGATCCGGACCATCAATGAGCGCCCACCTTCTGCATTGCGACGGGTGTGGAACAGAACGGTGGGTGAACTACATGGACTTGGATCACAACTGGCGTGATACTATCGACGTAGAGAAGTATGCAGGAAAGTGCGCCTGCGGCGGGAGCTTCAAGGTCAATGCCCATCCTCGGTGCCCGCAATGTAAGTCTTCTGACGTGCTGCTTGATATTGCAGTTAACGGGGGGCACTACGAAGAATTCTACGATTAAATGAATAACAATAAAGTGCGACAGGCAGCTGCACTTAATCAACCCGGTCAAAAAGCCCAAGCATTCTTAGGCGGCAGCTAACACAATCAAGCTAGCTTGAGCCTCTGTTGAACACCTACTGCTAACGTTGCGGAGGCTGTATTAGGCTGCTTTGATGTGCTTTCCAGTTATAGCGTAAATCCGTCTAAGTGCTGAACACCCTGTGGAGACGAGCGTTTTTCAGAGTCCCGGCGTCCTATTTGTAGCTCGTACTCTGTGTACCTCCGTTTGCCCGTAACTGGCCTCGTTATACCGCTCCGACCGCGCATCCGATCCACCCATCGCCATCTTCGACAAATCGTTGCGGTTTCCCTTTTCGCAAGCGCTCCATATCGGTTGACGAGTAGTGTTGGACTTCCGAACAGCGCACGCTTTGAAAGAGTGCTTCTACCTGGCCGGGACTGTAACATCGAATGTTCGACAGGCCCACATAGGTTCCGATCGTTCGGAAGATCGCTGCAGGTATTGGGCGCCTTGCCTCGTTGACAAGTGCGCAGGGAAGCAGATGCTCAAGGACAATCAGGTTCTGCTGTTGTGCAGATCGGAATACCGCAATCGCGCGACGGAGCTGAGCTTCCGTTATGTAATAGCTGATTCCCTCGAAAAGCACGATCGTGGGCACATCGGGCTCGTAGCTGCCTTCTGCTTCGAGCATTCCGGCAGAGAATCCAGCTGTGGTAATATCAGCGGTGACACAGACAATGCGATCCGCCAGATGCGGCGCCACGGCTGAATACAGCCGATGTTTCTCTGCCGTGCCCGCAATGTCCACCTCAATTACCTTTTTTACGCGCTCGCGCTGTGAGAGCAGAAGCTCGAGGGCGAGAGGGGAAACTCCAGCCGCGGGGATCACCACCTGACACTGCTCAGCCCGAGTCGCCAGTTCGTTTTGAATGAAATGGCTTAAAAAGTGCTTTCGGTCGCGGATTACCTCGCCGTACCAGGGGCATATCCCGTGACAACGCGCGAGGAGCTCCTGTCCCTGCGAGAGGTCGAGCTGACCTACGAATGCCGCGGTCGGGCCTTCCGCGTACAAGGGCGCTGCCCACGATGTGACTAACGCAGCGGTATGGTCGAGCCTCATCTTCGCGCTTTGAACACTAATAGTAGCGTGCGCTGTTTCGGTGCTTTGGGCGCAGGTGTCCAAAGGAACGCCTTGTTAACTTCCGTGACGGCACGGTCTTCATTCTCCACGGCCTACGTCTTGCCTCGTGAAAATATCCGCGACCAACCCCGAGACAAAAAACCGACTTTAGGGGCAGGTAATTGCAACATCTGCAATTCGACTTGCTTCTGCAGGGTCTCCTTATCGGCTTTCAATTCGAGCGAGTGGCCCTTCTCAACTTGTAGTGCCGCTTCGAGGCTTGCTTTGTCTTTTTCCAAGAGTTCAACGCGGTGCTGCAGGCCAGTGACAACAACGTTTTTCGATGCTTCCGATTCCCGCAGCTGTTCCATCAAAGAGCGGTTGCGCTCTCCAGATTCCTTCAGATTCGCATCGAGCTGCTGCGTAACACTTTCCAGTTCTTCGAGCGAGTTCTCCAGCTGTTGGATACTTGCGGAACGGTCTGCGTTAATCTGCTGTATTTGCTTCTCACAGTCAGCGCGGATTTGCTGTATCTCAGCATCATGCTCAGCGATAAGTTTCTCAATCTTATTCTCATATTCGGCGCTAACGCGTTGCACTATATTAGCGCTTTCCGCACGCTGATTTTGGACTTGTTTTTCGTATTCTGCGCGTAGCTCTCGAATCTCAGCTTCGTAGTCAGCCTCTGATCTTCCTTCATAGTGCTGTGCTATGTGTTGCGCAATGAGCGTCGAACGGGCTATATCTTGATGCTCTGCGTCCTGATCGAGCATTTTTGCGATGGAAGCTGGTAATGTGATGTTGAAACGAGCCATTTGAGAAGATTCCCCCCTGTGTATCTACCTTGTTCAGTGTTCCTGTGATACACTATTATCTGCAAATGATACATCTTTAATGCACCAACTACAAAAGAGTATCGAATAAGGTCACAAATTGACGAATACAAGGAAAAGGTGCTTTAATATTTTGTGTATGGACAGTGCATAACGAACCAATTGCTAATAGATAATACACAGAATAGTTAAGATAAATACATTTAACATACACACAGAGATATAAAGCTAGCAGCAATGATGTATTTTAAGTGTATGGAAAATCTAAGCTATACACTAGCCCCGGCTTGCAGAAGAGCGTTTAAGTTTGCCGCACGCATAAGGATGAAAATCACTAGAATCACCCGATAGATGAACGATGGCACAGTTCCGATTGTCGCGCCAATCAACGCCACGGCACAGACGGGACTCTTCTTGATGGTTCTTAATTCTGTCATCGCGTCATCTCCGCTGCGCTGATAGACGAGTAACGTCCGTCGAGCTTCATAAATGTATTTCGTTTTTTTATGTTCTTAACCAAATTCGCGAATATGTCACTGAAACTGCTAAACTGTCACTTCTGTAAGCTCGGATGCTACTGATATGTTGAATTATAACGCCGTAACGCGAACAACTTCTGACTCGCAGCCGAAGGGTTGGCCTAGCTAAGAACATTAGACTGCTTCACGCAATGCAAAAAAAACACTTTCGCAGTGCGCGGAAGACTGTTAAGTACGATCTAAACAGCATAAGCGTGTCGATGCTTGAGAGCAGAGCCCGCCCTCTGGGCTACCTCGAACCATCCGCGTTTCGGCGGGCTCACGCTCTACCGCATAGTCTTCTATTTGCGACCATGTGCACTCGGACAACCCCTGCTACGCTGTATCTGATCGCAGCCTTTGTTGCGAGGTCGTTCAATAACAACACGTAGCCTGCGCCTGTTCTCTCGTTTAGCGCCGATAGCGCGATAGCCGCTCGCAAGCAAACTCCGAGTACTTATGGTCAAACCAGTTGCCTATCTCTGCCCACACACCCTCAAGCATGCCCTCGAGCACTGAGCCTCTTCTTAGCATTGCGAGGGCACAAGAATCGTCGTTTCGTCCTAGAAATGAGTTCACGTCAGGGTGAATGACTTCATTATCTCCCGGGCGTGTGGTAAGTATTTGTTATAGTCCTGAGCAAGCGCTTTGTAGGTCAGCGTATACACCCGAGCGTTTTTTATGACCCACGTCTGGTTCACTTTTAGGGTCTCTGCTCGTCCCGTATCGTTAGCGTACTGCACAGGAAGCACGCCTCGGTAGACCGTACGAAATGCTGCGTGGCCATCCAACGTGGTGCGGTCCTTCGAGAGTACTTTGAGATCTTTGTAAGCGGTCGTTATCGCATCAGCATACCTCTCGATGACCGTATCGAGCGTCGCTTGCGCGGTGAAACTGTCATCAGTGCTTACCGTAACGGCATCGACAAGAGTGCTGTCGGTGAGGTAGATGTAGAGCTTTATAGAGGTGGACTCGGCTTGGTCAGTTCTGTAACGTGTAGGATACGTGATCGCAAATCCGGTCTCACTTTGAAAAACGGTGCTGCTGTCAGAGTTTCCGGCAACTAGCGCAAGAGCCATTAGATGGTACAGATTCACCAAAACCTTCTTTTCGCGCGTCATTTGGACCCTACCTAAATGAAGCGTCGCACTAAAGATAATGTTTTCTAACGGCCACCCCGCGGCGGGGGGTGTGCTGGATCAGACTACTGCCCAATGAACGCGTCTGCGAGCATAAATTCGACTGCGCCGCGTGCGTAATCCTTCGAAATGCGATCAAAGGTCTCAACGTGCGACGTTACAGAAAAAAGTGCGTCTAAGCCGCTCACCTTCAACATCGGCGCCTTTGGATCGCCGGTCCCCACGTACGTGGGCCGATCAAACCGTATGCAGATTTCGTGAGCGGGCGCCTCTCGTATCTCAGCCAAATAATGTTCGTGAAGGACCTCTCGCACGGTCTTAGCGGCGCAGTGCTCATCAAAAAGATGCGTTTGATCGTCAGGACTCTGCGCATTAACTTCCAAAGACCCGCCCTCTCGGAGCTTAGGCATCAAAACGTGCGCTATCCATTCTTCGTCAAACACTGGCGCGATATGCTCAAACTTGGGAATAAAAAAGGTGATGTCATCGTTGGTCATTTCGATGGTGAAAGGGAAAATGTAGACCTCAATACCGTACCGCTCGGCGTAGCTGCGCGCCCCTTCCTGGTACCCGCTCGATGCGACGAATACCCCCTTAGGCTGCCCGTGCAAATCTTCCAGCACGGCACGGAACTTGCTAAGCTCCCTTCGACTGACTGGCTTATCCCAGTGTTTTGTTTCTATTGCGCACTTGTACGCCTTTGCGCCCGCCAGAAACTCCCAGTAGACATCGATTTGGCGAGTGGCACCGCGTTTTCCGTGCAGTATCTTGTTAGACTCAATAACGATGGTCTGCACCGAATCTTGCCGGCGTATCTCATCGATCAGCGTTGCGACGATCTGTAGATGCGCTTCACCCCTGTGCGCCATACAAGCGACACGTGACATTCTTAGCCGTATCAAGTTTTCTATGCCAACCTGATCCTCATATTGGCTGCCTCGGGTTTCTGAATCAGAGAAGAAAGTTCTGACGCGCCTAAGATGCCAGAATAGCATCTTGCAGAGGCGATAGACGTATGGAAGTTTGTCACTGGACGGGTGTCTTGCTTGCGAGAGGGGTGTAACGCAAAGGTGTCGTCACACTTTCGCACACAAAGCCTGCCTCACGCGGCCTTAAGAAACTTTCTTGCGCAGTCTGGTTTGGAGGTGACCGTGATGGCAAAAACGGAAGTAACAGAATACGAGCGGCACATCGCCGCCATCATCGAAAGCACGCTTTTCACCTTAGTGCATACCGACCTCACCGTAGCAGAGATCATCGATGCTGCACATGAGAATGCGCAGCAAATGAGCTGGGATGCCGCCACTAAGCAATGATTGCGGAAAACAACGCATGCTACTACGGGCGTCACGTAGGCTGCGTGAACGTCAATGACCCGAACTGTAGACGGTGCGCAGAGCGCTTAACTAACGCGGTGAACCAGGTAGTTCGACCGAGCATGCAGAAGAATTAAGCAACGGTTAGTTGCGAACTTCAAATAAGAGGGGATAACAAATAGAAGAAGAATTAAGCAACGGTGTTCGTTACACGAACTTCAAACAAGAGGAGATGACGACTACGACGACGATAATAAGGAGCAGTATTACAAGGGCGTCTCTCAGTCTTCTTTTTCGCAGTTCACGGTGCGCGCTATAGTTGTGCGCATCCGCGTTTTCCTTGCTGTCCATACACGTGATCATTTGGTTGGAAGCAATAAAAAGCTATGCTCCGAGCGGATTGCGCGTGCACCTCTGTGCGTTTTTAACGGCGAGTTCCCGTTACGCCATTCGTTTACAAGTTGCCTGTCTAGCTTGTGACGTGCGTTGGCGGCGCTTCAGCAACCATAAGCTCAGGACGGGCACGTCTGGCTTAAAGAGGCCGCTGAAGGCGCCAACTATGCTCAAACATAAGTATAAGTATGAGAATGCTCAAACTGTTGAGCATACTTAACATAAAAAAAATGGAGCAAACAAACTATGCACGAAAGACAGTATGGTGAGATGGGAACCCATCACGATATGGGTAAGAAGTGGATGATGAAGAAAATGATGTGGGAGCAGCTCGACGATGATGCCAAGAAGCAGTATGTGCTTCGCAAGCTCGACGAAAAGATCATGAAGAAAGAGTTTAAGGTCAAGCTTGTACAGCACAAAATGGAAACCCTGCGCTTGATGAAGGGCTGGATCGAGCGGTGAGACCCTTATCTCACCCCTATCCTAACTGCTAGCGCCTGCGCCGCAACACGAGATAGAATGGAGAAGGAAAAATCAGAACATCAGCGTGTGCTCGTCAAAGGGTACATGCGCCCTGACGGCACGTCCTACTACGTTGTCATTCCCAAAAAGATCAGGGAACTTTTTAATTTGGACGGCGGCGAGTACTTCCTTATGAAAGCAAAGCCGGAAAAGGGGATTATCCTGCTCAAGCTGGTGGAGTTCTCCGACGAAGAGCCAGAAAAAGAGTCGGAAACGAAATAATTTTTTACGCACCTACGGCTGTTCACGCATGACGAAGGTCGCTTATGACCAGACCATGTCACAGACGATGTCAAAGAAGGCAAGCGACTGCTGCTGTTCTTTGGAGGACGCGCAGCTTCGGAATGCGCGCCGAGCGGCTTCCGCACTAGGGAAGATAACGCGTTGATATTAGAGCCTAGAGAACAACTCAGGAACCCGAAATGACGAACATCGTTGAAACGTACAATCTCACGAAGGTCTACAACAAGACCATTCGCGCCGTCGACGATATCAGCATCCAGATTGAAGAAGGGGAAATATTCGGCCTGCTCGGGCCTAATGGCGCTGGAAAGACGACGACGATTCACATGCTCACGACTATCACGCGACCCACCTCAGGCACTGCTCGCGTGGGAGGATTTGACGTACTCAAGGAGCCACGCAAGGTGCGAGCGATAACGGGCTACTCCGCTCAGGAAGCAGGGGTGGACGAATACTCCTCCGGCCGTGAGTATCTGACGCTCTTCGGGCATTACTATCATCTTGACAATCCGACGATCCGAAGTAGGGTCGATGAACTCCTCGAGCTTTTGGAACTGACCGACGCCGCTGATCGACTGGTGGCCACGTATTCGGGCGGCATGCGCAAACGGCTTGAGATCGGCACCGCCCTCATGCATAGGCCGCAACTTCTTGTGGTTGACGAACCTACGCTCGGGCTTGATATTCAGACCCGCGTTCGCATCTGGGACTATATTCGCACGCTCAACAAAGACGGTATGTCTATCCTTCTGACCACTCACTACCTGGAGGAGACAGACAAACTGTGTGACCGCGTAGCGATTGTGGATCACGGGCGCGTCGTCGCCCTCGGAACGCCCGACGAACTAAAGGGAGAGATTCACGGCGACGTCGTATCACTGACACTGCCAGTCGAGGACCCTGACCAACACGCTCAGACGATAGAGAAGGTACGACAGCTCCTCTCTGCGCAGCCCTTTGTGAACGACGTGCAGCCCACCGCCGAGGCACTTAATATCTACGTTGACCAGGGAGGCGTCGCCGTGCCTCAGATCCTGCGTTTGCTTGAGGCAAGCGGCCT
>Ga0116132_1002610_pt1 | contig 10842 bp, 10 predicted proteins | sample June2015DPH_17_1_2_FD_89735 | JGI IMG/M metagenome (GOLD analysis project Ga0116132, IMG submission 89735) | Peatland microbial communities from SPRUCE experiment site at the Marcell Experimental Forest, Minnesota, USA - June2015DPH_17_150 | ecosystem: Environmental > Terrestrial > Soil >... | reverse complement strand
GAGCGGTAACGCTTTGGCGTTCACGTGGAGTAACGAGTTCCGGCCTTTGAGCTGGGGCTTAGTTAACGTCGTGGGCGCGAACGGTGTGTCGTGGAACTTCTACACCTACGACGGCATCTACGAAGCATACCTAACCCCAGGCACGTACAAGTTCACCATAAGCTCACCAGGCTACGCCTCCCAAACCTTCTCAGTCGTGGTTTCACCAGGCCAAGCTGGGACAGGCCAGAACGTGTACATGGAGCAAACCAACATTCCAGTCCCTGAGTTCAGCGCAATCGGAATAGTAGCATTCTCAGCGCTTGCAGCCTCACTATTCCTGCTACGACGCAGACGAAAGTAAGACCCTCAGCCACGGCGGTATCCAGACAGCGCCAAGGCCTTACTTTTCCCCACTATTTCGCTCCGCGGCTTGCGAATGTGCTGCGACCGCACAGAAGCCAATATTTTTCAGGCGGGTTAGTTGGTCATGACTTTGGCTGCAATGTTCTAGCAATCATGCCCGACGTTTCTAGGGCTGCTAGGAACAAGGTTGATACGACAATCGCGCTCGAGCTAACCATCAAGATGATTGGGGAAGTGAAAACTTCGCCCAAGAAAAGCGCAGCTAACCCGCCGAGCAAAAAGACGCTGATGAGGGGTTTTCGATATTGCTATATGGACATTCTCCACAACCATGAATTGATCGTAATTTGGGGCGATCATCTAATCTGAGGACTAGCGCTGTGGTTGCTTTGGGAATAGTTGTACTAATGTTGATCAATACTATGTCGACGCCAGCCCAACTCACAGAATCAATGCAACTTCCATTCAGCTCTGCGCTCATAGCTGTCCGGCAAGCACAGGAAGCAGGTGCGACACCCAACGAAATTGCACCGCTAATAGGTCTTCTTAACAAGGCGCTCGAACTACAAACCGAAGCGCTTGATCTACGATCACCTGCCCAATCCTCGAAGCGTGCTGAGTTGCTCTCGCAGATGGATCAGATCCTATCGACTGTTGCTACCCAAGGTTCCAAGCTAACGAGGGCTTCATTAGAGAGGGAACAGACAAATCAGACCATCGCATATATCCTAGGTGCAGTCGCCGCTCTGCTCGGGTCACTCTTCTACGCTCTAGCAGTTTCATCTTACAAAAGACGCAGGATCAAGCGCATTTTGAATATGAGGGTAAGTGGCAGATGAGAATCGCCTGGCTGCCAGATCGGAGAGAATTCATCGCCGTCTTCATTGTTTTGTTGGTTCTATTCGAGACAATCGTTGTTCTAGGTGGCGTGCCATATCCGAGGGATCATTGGTTCGACATTTATCTACTGGACTCGAATCGCGCGGCTTCGAATTATTATCCTCGCAACAATACGAATATCGAGCCTGGTGTGCAAGTCGCGTGGTATGTAGGAGTTAGTAACAGTATGGGCTCCGTGCAACTAATCGCCATAGTTGTAAAGGCCGGGAACCAAACAACAAAATGGCCCAACGACCAGCAAGCGATTGAGTCTCCGGCACCAGTTCTCGTTGAATTCGCGAGATTCCTGCAGGATAACGAGACATGGGAAAAGCCGTTTATATGGAGTATCGAAAACGGGACCTCCAGCAATGGTTATGCTCATATCCTTAGCGTTCGAATCAATAATGTAACATACCCGATATCGGGCTGGACGGCAAGCAATGGCTACAACTTCCGATTGATTTTTGAACTATGGACGTGGCAAATTCAAAGTAACTCGTTTATTTTTGGTTGGGTATCAAATGAGCAACGTCGAGTTGCTTGGCTACAAATCTGGTTTAACGCGACGACGACAGAAACAGTAATCACACAATGATCCAGTTTGATTGTTCTTTGTCGCTGGGCCGTCTTCCCATCTTCTGCCGCATTCCTCACAGGCATAGCTGAGAATTGTTACGTAGTTGACTCCCTTCCACATCTCGGTCTTGGCCGTACAGGGCATCCGTTGTTTACAGTTGGGACAGTCCACGGAAGACACCTACGACGTGAATATTAGTCCACAGAAGTTACAGACTGGTTCCTTGTTGAATTCATGGAGGCTAGGTCCCGGAGCCTCAATTACTATGCCTACCTTACATTCAGGGCAACGCAATCCTGATCGTCACCTGAGTAATCGGTTGGGATATTGGCTCTAAACGGGCCGACGTGAGTTAATGAAGTGAGTTAATGAAGTCGGAGAGTTGAGTGAATCAGGGTTGCTTGGTACCACAGCTATTGCAGAACTTCGAGCCCAATGGTAGCTCGTTGCCACACGACCGTCTAAGAAGAATACCCTGGTGGAACCAAGAGGTTCTGTCTAACGCTAGAGTCCTTGTTGTTTGAGCCGGTGCTCTGGGCAATGAGATAATCAAGAATCTAACACTCTTGGGAGTCGGTAATATTCTTATGACAGACATCGACGTCATCGAGAAATCCAATCTGGCCAGATGTGTTCTATTTCGTGAGGGCGACGATGGAAAGTCGAAATCAGCTACTGCCGCAGAAAGAGTAATGAAACTCAACAGCGACATTGAATTGGCAAGCATGATCCTGCTCGTGCCCATTGGGCAGATCACGGATGACTCGCCTTAAGGCCGAATACGGGCATTCAAGTACAGTTCCTATTTCATCCATATGGCCCGTCTCGACTATTAGTGAATAGTTGACCCAACGGCTGTAGTCGAGCCTCGCTCTGCTCGCTGTCGTATTGAATCGAAGGAGCGATGGAGATAACAGGAAACGCGTGGTATCATAGTTGCGTCTTGAGGTTTTGATCGTAATATCTTCGTCCTATTGCAGCAGCAGAAGCCGTTCCACGTTTGGCAGGCCCAGCTTATTCAACAGCTCATTGGCGACGGCCACGTCCTCCTCATCGTTCTGACTTTCCAGCTCTATGAGCTTCAAAGCTTCGCTTCTGCTCAAACTCCCCTCCCTTATCATCTTACTGTACATTTCGTCGCTCTCTGTAAAACCAAGCTTCTTTCGGTACATGTGCTCCATGAGCGAGTGTACCTGACAATCAAAGCGCCACCCTGAAGCACTACTCGCGGGCTTGCGCCATCCCATTTTCTCCCTAACTGTCGAGAGAATCCGCGCATCGTCGTACCGGACATAGTCAAAGAAATGTACTATTCTTGGTCGATTTCGCGTCAAATACTGACAAAACCGCACCGGCAACTGGAACTCCGCCGCGACCATCAAATCGTGGTAGACGCGTTTGGGATGCAGATAGAAGCAGTTCTTTGCAAATTTCATGACAAAGTGGATCAAGTTCGACTTGTGGAATTTCAGCATAGGTCCCGTCACGATAAGTTTCTCCATCTGGGAATCGCCCAGCAAGATCAGAGGGACTCCTAGGCGCGCTGCCGTTAAGAGCGCACCGTCCAAGTATCCTTCCCGACATCCGTAGCAGAATGACGGAAAGACCTCTGACGACGGCCTGCGAGCCCATGCCTCGATGTTGTCTTTCAAACACACCCTTTGAGCATCTGACTTGATCTGAACATAACCAGCACCTGACATTCGGATCGCATTCTCGAGATTCATTCTAGCCTGGTCTGAAACCAAGCCGCTGTCGTAGTTGAGAGCGAGGGCCCTCATATTATATTCCTGCATGGCTTGATACAAGACGAAGGTGCTGTCCTTTCCACCGCTTATGGGGACAATGCAGTCATATCTTCCATATCTTCCGCGGTAGGTATCTAGAAGACTTCTAAGTGCGGCTTCGCCCTTGTACTGTATCGGCCTATGGCTTGAGCAGTAGTTGCAAATGCCCTCGGCATCGAAGATTATGTTGGGGAAATTGTCAGGCAGAACACACTTGGCACACCTTCTGATGTCAGATGTTTTGCGCTTCTCGTGAAGATGCGAAGTATGCCGGGAATCTTGAGATCCGTGGGTCAGCTTTCAATACCCCTCATGAAAGATGTTGTGGTCTGGGTTGGTGATCCTAAGTTGCCTGTAGCCAGCCATTATGTGTTCAGTCAGCGATTAAGTTAAGTTTTTGCTGCATGTAGTTTGGTTAAGCAGCCAACCGTAGTAGTCAAAGATTTGCCTCCACGGAGATGGCAGCAGTTCAGAAGCGTATTTAGTGACAATCTGATGACATGCCACAGACCATGCTTTACATGGTACGGACATTAATCCAAAGGAGACTATGATAGCCAGAATCAAAATGCCCTCTACAGCCCGTACCATGAGATTTCTATTCCTTTAGACCTCTAGCCAATCGTCGTTTCTCTCCCCCTCATCGTAAGAGAGGATTGCCGCAATAGTCCAACCAGAGCAAATAATATCGCTATTGCACTCAGCGAGACCACGATACCATCAATTGTAATGCCTCGTCGAGTTGAATTCAACAAGTACCCAATGAACGAAACAATCGCCAGGCTCAGGCCAATGCTTATTGCGACACGCTCTCCTAGATCCAATTTGGCTGGCTCAATGAAAAGGGCCTGTGTCACAGCATATCCTGGCATGAAGACTACGAATAATGTTCCAAGAATCCATCGCAGAGGAGCCAGCGGTGAATCTGCCGGAACGCCGTAAACTATAGCTGCAGTCGCCAGAGTGACGAACATTGTAGCGTAGAACCAAAGATTTCTCTCCCACGATCTAATGGATGCGGAGAGCGGTCTGATCCGCGGTTGGAAATCTTCAATATTCACCGTTCCATCCTCTGCTAGCCGCCAAACCGCGTTAGTAACGTCTGCTTCCGTAAGATCGTGGTTCTTCATTCTTAGCGACTCGTACAATTCCAATACGGTAGACGATTTCCTAGCTTTTACAAATGATAGGACTTCTTCCTCCACGCTCGCTCGGTCGGATTGGACATTGTCACCGTTCGAGTAACCCAACTTCACATTCCTGCGTTTACTTATCGCAAGCATCCCGCACTGGAGTTGAGATACGTCTGAACATCTGAACATTCTGAATTTTTCACAATCGATCTATTTATGAAGTGTTGCAACAATGCTAACGGTTCGGCGATTGCATAGCACTTAGTGTATCTGGTCCAGCGCGTGATTAGAGGCAATAAATCACGATCTCCAGTGCATCTGTAAACGCGATCAAGGAGTTCGACGTGGATTCTATGGTATTTCTCATCGGCAGGGTTCTTGAGGGAATCGTAATAGGTGAAGAACCCAGCATCAAACTCACGCAGGTGAGGCTTAAGCGACTTGTAACCTACATTAAATGCGTGGATCAAAGCCTTGTCGTCAAGAATAATCCCGCAATGGTGCAGTATAAGCAAACAATGTAAAATGCCATTGAGGACCAAGATTTTGTCATCTGAAACGTATTCTAGTGGGAAGAGTACTCGCTCATTTATGTAAGACACACCAGAGCGACGATAATCCGTCAAAATTGCTTCGAGGTGCCTCCGAGCCTCGACTTCGTACCCAGCATAAATGAGCAGTAGTCCGCCAAAAGCCTCAGCAAGAGCACATCGCCATGGGGGTTTGAGACCATAGCTCGGCCACGGAAAATTATATTCCCAGTAACTAACGCGGGCATTAGGCCTCACTTCATTTGATATCAGCCAATTTGCGGCTCGTTTGACATAGCTGAAACCAGTAAGTTGCAGTAAATGTGGAAGATATATGGGACCTGTGGCTTCCTCTAGTCGAAGCTCTCTACATGCATAGAGAGCGATGGTAACAGGGTTAAGTCTTCTACCAATGAAAACTCCCAGTCGCCTTCCATAATTAACACGGGGTAGACCGTTTGCAGGATCGAACTCGATTCTAATCGGATCGCTCCCCAGAGATCTCAGAATGGCGTGATATGCGAACCTTCTGATGAAACTGGTTTCAATGAGGTACAATTCTAACCCTCTCCGATGCATCTTTAAGGCGCACATAGGAAACCCTTAGAGCCGATTTGACCATTTGCAATTCTTTGCTGTTCATCATACAATCATTTGTGAGTACGTGAGTGATTTGTAAGCGTGGCTGGAGCCATGAAATATTCAATGTATCCAGAATCCTAGCGCCTAACTGAGATTCTGGGAGGTTCCCGTAATTAACTGTACTACCATTCGGACTCACCGGTAGCGCAGATCACTAGGAATAGTTCATAGGCAATATTGAGTCCTAGTTCAGAGCTCAAGCGCCGCGATATGCCCTCAAGAACTATCCATTTTGCGACGGCTTGGCGAACTCTCTTAGGATATATCTCGAACGAGTAAAGCTGCGTATTCGATCGCGATTCGGTAAAGTGTACTAATATCTACTCCCTTAAGGAATCTTATTGCAAGCAACTTACGCAGATCATATCGAGGCTTGCATAGTCGACAGACAATCTCAGCAATTGTGTTGAAAGGCAGGCTCAGCAACTTGAAAAGCAGGTATCTCCATGGCAGCTTGCGTTCTAGCACATACTCAATGAAGCCGTAAGTAGTGTTGTAACGGGTCAACGTTCCATCTAGGTCGAATATACAAAGGTATTTGGCACTCTTTGTTTTCGCAAGGCCACGGGGAGACTTGATTTGTAACCCATCGATTTTATGCCCGCCAGGTCGGGGTATTGATGATCTCTCCTTTACCTTGTCAAGCTATGATAAACTCGCTCCAGCTTGCCCGCGACAACATTGTTTGAAAAATATCGTCGAACAAGATTTCGCCCGGATTTTGATATTCTATAACGTAACGCTTCATTGCTGAAAGCCAATACGATCAGATCGCTCAATTGTCCACAATCATTTTCTTCAAATAACAACGCGGTGCGGCCATTATCAAGAAAAGAGCTGTTGGACTCATTTCTTGTGGCGATGACAAGCTGCCCTGATGCCAGAGTCTCTAAAATTGCCAAGGACATCCCTTCGAACAGAGAAGGTTGGACGAAAACGCTCGTCAACGAGCGGAGCTTATTTAGATTGTTTGGATCGAGATGCGGAATCATGTTCACACTATTTTGAAGGTTCCTAGACTTGATCTCTTCTTGCACAGCGAGCCTGAGTGAACCCTCACCGACAATGTACAGTTTTGCTTCAGGCAGTCTCCGAATAACTTGAGCAAAAGCCCGCAGTAAGAACAATGGTCGCTTATTGCCATTAAGAGTGCCAACGAACAGTATCGTTTTGTTGCCAAGGTTTGCCGGCGGGATTGAATCGACATCAACTGAATTAGGTATATAGACGACATTGGATAATCCCACTTGAGAAAGATGTGCACATATCGGTTTACTTACGCCAATGACCGTTTGAGCATTCTTTAGTACGAAAAGCGACAACCGTTGGTAAAGCCAACTGGAGTTGAAAATCACGTTTATGTCCGTGCCCGTAGTAGTAACGACAAGTGGAGTCCGCAATATACGAGATATAATGAGTCCAAACAAACCCTGTGGCAGTATGAAATGTGCGTGAACAAGCTGGATGCGATCTCGTGAGTGCATCAATTTCCTCGAAAGAACTAGAGATTGCAGCAAGTATCCAATAACACAACACCATGCCGAAATCCTATGTTTTCTGGTTTGTTGAGATGTAGGAGCTACGACTGGAACCATCATCTGCTCGACATTCACAATCACTTTCGTTTTCGCGGGATGACTGCGGCGTCTCGTAACCAAGACGATCTTAGGAGGATGATGGAAGAAGCGATAAACATCAATGATGCGGGAGCAAAGGTCAGCTGGGAGATCACTGATGAGAGCAATTGTGCAGTCTCGATTAACTGCCATGAATGCTCAGCCTAGACATGGGGGTTCCAACATTCTTTTCGGAACCTAACGGTACCAGAGTGGACTGGTCTCGACAACGTCACAGCTGTTGTTGAACAGAATGTTCACACCTGCTCTGAACCCCTGTTGTTGTGCTATTGATGTAACCAACCCTACACACGCGTTGCCTGAAGTTTCCGCGTTGGACCATCTGAAGAGGAATCCAAAGTACGGTTGTGGTGTCGGATGAACCAGATGTACCTGAGAGAACGTGGCGACGCTCAACCCATAGTAATTGGCTTCAATCTCGGGAGTGATAACGCCGAACTGGTACCGACTAAACAGAAGATAAGCGGCTGCATAGTGATCGCTGATAACCAGCTTAGGAGTATTGGTGGCTATCCATTGAAGCGCTACTCTGTCATTCTGAGTGGTGGGAAGATCGTAATAACGGTAGGCCGTAGGTGTCTGTTGATATCCCATGAAACCATACTGTGGAGATACGTACGGATCAACGATGCCTGATAAAGAGACTATTAGTAATAGAGGAATAAGGAGTAGAACTTGCCGACGTGTCCTAGTGATCCCAGAGAGAACGCTCCCACCACTCACAGCCAAGATGAGCCAACCTATGAGTCCCCCATACCTGTCGATGTATAGAGACGGGGCGGCGACATTAGCAACGAATGACAATCCAAGAATAACGAGGCCTATATAAGCCCATGATGGGGCATGTATTTTTTTCCGGAACAGGATTGCTACTAGGGCTAAAGAGGGAGGTAGTCCCCACCAAACGTACATCAAACCATTACTTACGACACCATAGAAAGAAGTTACAAACTGTGAACTTGCTGATTGGACCGTTGAACCGAATAAGCTTGGAGAAGTCAGTTGCGTCAACGCATACCCCACGTCTTGTAGAAAATGACCGATCAACGAGGCTGCAATCAAATATGCAAAGAAGATTAGGGCGAATAGGCGAGGTAACCCTCCCCGAATGTGCCTTTCCCGAAATAGGATCAAGACTATTGGCAGTGATATGATGCCCACAGCGCCATGGATGACTGCGACCATTACGAACAATACGAGAATAACCATGAAGTGGCTGGGCGAAGGATCACGGTGAGCAATTAGGATAAGTAGCATGGTAACAAGTAGGATGGAAATAGCGGTGGATTGAGCTATGGGCTGGGCTATCCATTGAATCGCCGCAGCCTCTGTGATCACGATTAGTGCGGAAAATGCTGCTGACTCCGAATTGTTAAACATCCTACGGGCAAGAAGAAACACGATCAACGGTTGGGCCAGAATCAAGGATCCCGGGAATATCAGGACAGCTACGGGTAGACTAAGTGTGGTGACCGCTGACAGAACGGCGGGTGCAATCGCCATGACCGGTAGCGGGGTGTAGTATATATCGATCGGCTGGAAGGTCCCAGTGTAGTGACCGCTCTGGATTATCGCGGCTGCTACCGATAGATAGCCCCATGAGTCGATCCCGATATCTAAAGCATAATAATGGAAAACAAAGTAGCAGATTGAGGCTGCAATAAAAACACAATAGAGCGTGATATACGCCCTCGGTATGTCAGTTTCTTTCGATAGTACAAATGCGAGCGTTACCGCAACTGCGAGTACCATCGCAATAATCAGAGGGGTAACGAATGGCCCTAGAATAAACGCCGCGAGAACTATAGCAACAGGGACAAAGCGAATCCATCGTCTCCGAAGCGAAAACTCAATGTGTTCTTCGAATCCAGCTGACAAGTTCACCCCTATCAGAATCAGAAACACACCCATAGAGGTGATTAAAATGGCCGTCTTGGCTGAAGGGGCTTGTCGTACCACTACATAAAGTAGCGCGAAACCACAGATGAGCATGAGGCTCGAGGGTATGATTTTTTTTGTGCGTGACTCTCCCTTGGTGCTAATTACCTTTTCCCCCTTGAGACAGTGTCGTCGTAGAGTCTTATGTATTCATGGACGAGAATATCCCAGTTGTGATTATTCTTTACATATTCATATGCGTTCTCGCCCAATTTGTGGCACAGCTCAGGATTTGAGAGCAGGAGAACGATCTTTTCGGCTAATTCGTCCACATTTCCTGTTTGTACAAGCAATCCGTTCCTGCCATCGTGAACGAATTCCCTCATGAACGGCAGATTAAATCCTACGAGTGGCCGCTTGCACGCCATGGCCTCGAGTCCTGCTAGGAACGGTCCAGTTTCAATGAAGCTCGGATGCGCCATTAGATCCGCTCGCTGAATTTCATGTATTAGGTGAGAATGCGGTACAAAACCTCGAAGGAGGACTTTTTCCTCTAGATTAAGTTCAGATATTAGTCTCTGGATCTTTCTCTTGAGTGGACCATCACCGAACAGTTCTAGTTCAGCAGTTGGAATCTCCTTTGTGACAAGCGAGAAGGCTTTTATCAGGTGCAAAACCCCCTTCAAGAGATATAGGCGACCACAGAAGATCACTAGCGGGGATTTCGTCTGTGACTTTGCCTCCGTTTTGAACTCATCAAAATTGATGCCGTTGTGAATTAGAGATACTTCGAGGTTTCGGCCTTGAAGTGTCTCTTTAATAGCCAGCATTGTCTGCAGTCCGAATGTTATGATGTGATCAGCATTTCGTAGCGACGATCTGAAAGCAAGATTATCAAGAGGATACTCGAGAACCTGATATGCGAGATCTCCCATACTCCAACTGCTAATTGCATTGTTGCGGACAATCGCCTCAAGCGTCTTCCGTGGCACCTCGTGTATCGACATAACTAACGGTTTTTCGAGTCTTTTCAGAAGATGTGATAAGATAAGTGAATCTCGTGGTTCAAGGATATGCACCACGTCTTGGTCCATGAGATATCCTAGGATGGTTCGCAAGTTCTGCAATTGAAACCATACAGATCTAGGCGGATAATCAAGATAGGGCATCCGAACCACCTTCAGAAGTGGGTTGACTGTCTCAATTCCGACTTCCTTAGATCTGCCAGTGAGAACTGTAACGTGCACGCCTTCCTTAGAAAGGTTCTCCGCGAGACTGTAGCATTGCATGGCGGTTCCACCAAAAGTGTACGGCGGATAATTGTGCAAAACGAGAGCGACTCTGAGGGGCCCCAAGTTGCACACCGAGAAAACTCATTTACCTGGCCGGTTTATCTCCGCGCGGGCTAATTCGAGTATGTCTTGCATTCTC
>Ga0116132_1002603_pt1 | contig 10857 bp, 9 predicted proteins | sample June2015DPH_17_1_2_FD_89735 | JGI IMG/M metagenome (GOLD analysis project Ga0116132, IMG submission 89735) | Peatland microbial communities from SPRUCE experiment site at the Marcell Experimental Forest, Minnesota, USA - June2015DPH_17_150 | ecosystem: Environmental > Terrestrial > Soil >... | reverse complement strand
GAATCGGACCAGGCCACCAGCAGGCCGGCCAGCGGCCAGCAGAGGGCGCCGTTGCCGTTGGTGTACGTCGCCGCCGACGCCAGCAGAAGACACAGGATCAGCTTGAACCATCCGACTGCGCCGCAGAGGACGACGACAAAGGCGATGACCATGAACGCCGGCGCCAGCATGTACGGAACGCCGGTGCCCAGCAGCATGTTTTGGTCCTGCGCCGGCGTGAAGAGCAGCAGGTTGCAGATGAACCACCGCACGGCCCAGCCGCCCGCGTCCGTGCGCCGGCACAGCCACAGCAGGCCCAGCGACGTGACGCACAGGATGCACCAGCCCAACAGCAGATCGTCGATGTTGTTCCAGTGGGTGAAGCGGCCCAGTGCCAGCCAGATGAGCCGAGGCACGAGCATGCGGTGTTCGTTGTGCTGGGTGACCAGATCGCCGAAGGTGAGCTGGTGGTGGAAGGCTTTGACGAACAGCCCGGCCCAGTTGGGGTCCCATTCGTCCCAGAAGTGAACATCGACGCCGTCGCGAAGGATGAGCCATAGCGGCAGCAGGGCCGGCGAGGCCGCCGCCATGAACCAGAGCCAACCCGTGCGTGACTTCGTCATGGGTACCGCCGCATTTATAATCCCAGCGCGCCGGGACTGCCAGCGGAAGAATAGCGGGCGTTTCAGCGTTGAACGGTGAACATGCCGTCGAGGGGCCATGCCTTGCCGGTGTCGGTGTCCAAGGCCCAAGCCCTGATGCGAACGGGATTCAATTCCGCGGTCAGGATGGCCAAGGGGATGGTCCGGCGCCAGCCGCACAGGAGGTAATTGCGGTTGCCGGTCTGCTCAACGATGTCGGGTCGCTTAACGTCCATATCGGTCAGCATGAAGATGATCGGCTCGCCCCGGGGGTTGTCATAGGTCAGAAAGACTGCATCGGCGGGTTGGCCGTTGCGGGAAAAGATCGCCCAACCGGCCACCGCGATCTGGGCACCGGACTGGCCGTAGCCGTCGAGCTTGCCGCGGGCGCCGCTCACCTGGCTGGGATGGCTGGCGCGAATGTCGGCGGCGTTGCTGCTGGCGATCAGGGGCGGATGCAAATACCCGATCCGATTGATCGCGTCAGCCTGCTCGATCAGTACGCGGGGTCTTGGAAAGATAAACACCAGTTGGGGGTTGTACGGAATGACGTCGATCAACAACACGGCCGCTTTAACCCCGCGCTGGAAGGTGCGCCAATGATCGCACGTTTCGATGGCCGGCCCCATGCACATCAGTTGGACCATGGTAAGTCCCGCGGCCAGGAAAGCCGGAACCTGCGCCCAGAAAAGACCCGCGCCTGCCGCGGACCGCCGACGCAGGTCCTGACAGATCAACGGCAGCAGATTCACCAGGGCGATCGGGAGATAGAGCGATGAGGTGACGTAGCGCGTTTGCAGGGCCTGATCGGCGCCGAGACCCCCGCGGGCGTTGGTCACCAATGCGGCGGTGCACACGGCGAATCCGGCCACGGCCAACCAGGGCAGCATCCGCCCGCACAACTCCCGCGCTCCCCATCTCCAGCCATACAGGAAGTAGCCCGCCGCCGTCAGCAGAAGCAGCAGCATGACCAATCCCATGACCAAGGCCGTTGTCGTTGGCGGGGACGTGCCCCCGGCCAAGAAGGGATTGCCCAGAAACACCAGGTAGTACTGGATCGTTTGTGCGGCGGTTCCCGGGAGACCCGGTGCGACGGTGGGACCCGGCGTCTTGAAATGGATCAGGTAAAGCACCACGTTAACGACGAACCCAATGCCCAACGCGGCGAGGAACCATTTCTTGGCCTTCAATTCGTTCCAGGAATCGGACCAGGCCACCAGCAGGCCGGCCAGCGGCCAGCAGAGGGCGCCGTTGCCGTTGGTGTACGTCGCCGCCGACGCCAGCAGAAGACACAGGATCACCTTCAACCATTGGGGCGCTGCCGAGAACACGACGATGAAGGCGATGATCATGAAGGCCGGCACCAGCATGTGCGGAACGCCCATGCCAGACAGGATGCTTTGGTCCTGCGCCGGCGTGAAGAGCAGCAGGTTGCAGATGAACCACCGCACGGCCCAGCCGCCCGCGGCCGTGCGCCGGCACAGCCACAGCAGGCCCAGCGACGTGACGCACAGAACGCACCAACCCAGCAGCAAATCGTCGATGTTGTTCCAGTGGGTGAAGGGGGCCATTGCCAGCCAGATGAGGCGAGGCACGAGCATCCGGTGTTCGTTGTGCTGGCCGACCAGATCGCCGAAGGTGAGTTGGTGGTGGAAGGCTTTGACGAACATCCCGGCCCAGGTGGGGTCCCATTCGTCCCAGAAGTGAACATCGACGCCGTCGCGAAGGATGAGCCATAGCGGCAGCAGGGCCGGCGAGGCCGCCGCCATGAACCAGAGCCAACCTGTGCGTAACTTGGTCATGCGCGCGGCGCCATTTATAGCCGCAGGGGGTGGTCCGTGGAAGAAAAGCGGGAGTTTCAGCGTTGAACGCTGAACACGTCGTCGAGGGGCCATGCCTTGGCGGTGTCGGTGTCCAAGGCCCAAGCTTTGATGCGAATGAAGTGGATGTCGGCGGGCAGGCGCGACAGGGGCACGGTGGCCTGCCAGCCGCACGAAAGATAATCGGCGTTTCCCGTCTGCTCGACGATGTCGTCCCGCTGCAGGCCCAGGTCGGCCTGTGCACAGATGATCGGCTGCTGATTCTCGTTCTGGTAGGTCAGGAAGACCGCGTCGGCGGGCTGGGCGGTGCGGGAAAAGATGGCCCAGCCGGCCAGCGTGATCTGATCCGCTGACCCGGCCAGGAATTTGTCGAGCTTGCCGCGGGCGCCGCTGACCTGGCTGGGATCGCTGGCGCGAATCTCGGCGGCGTTGTTGCTGGCGATCAGCGGCGGATGCAGATAGCCCATCTCGTTCAGGGCGTTGGCGTGCCGAAACAGGTTCCCAGTCCAGGGATAGATCAGGGGTAGCTTCGGGTTGTCGGGCAGGATGTTGATCAGCAGCAGAGACGCCTTGAGATCCGTTTGATAGACGCGCCACTGATGGCAACCCGAGATCGCCCCCGGGAGCGACATCGCCTGCATCAGAATCAAAACCGCGGTCAAACCCGCCGGCAGTTGTATCCAAAACGCATTCAGCCGCGGTCCCATTCTCCCTCGTAAGTCCTCGCAGAGGATTGGAACCAGATTGACCAGCGCCACGGGGAGATAGATGGCATGCGTCACGTAGCGGGACATGTGTGCGTGTTCCAAGCCGTATCCCGATCGGCCGTGCGCTGCCATCACGCTGCTAATGACGCTGAAGCCGGCCACGACCAGCCAGACGAGCATCCGGTTGCACAATTCCCCGCGGCCCATCCGCCAGGAAAACAAAAAATAGCCGACAGCGACCAGCAGCAGCATCATCATCACCGCGCCCGCCACGGCCGCCGACATCGCCGGTGGATAGCTGGTGGCATGCCCGAAGGCATTGCCGAGGAACACCAGGTTGTACCCAAGCAGCGCCCCCAGAGAGCGAGGCCAATAACCCCCTATCTCGGGCCGTTGGTAATGGATGGAGTACAGCGCGACGGTGAGGACGAACCCGCCGATCCAAGCCAGCACAATGCTTTTGGGCGTCTTGCACTGGCTCCACGAACTGGGCCGGGCCAGCAGGCAGCCCACCAGCGGCCAGGTTGCGAAGCCGGACGCGTTGGAGAAGGTGGCGGCGAATGCCAGCACCACGCCCATGGCCAGGCGCAGCCAGGCAGGCCCGCGCCAGCACGCCGCCACCACCGCGCCGATGAACAGCGCCATCGGAAGAAAATTGGCCACGCCGATGCCCCACAGCCAGTTCTCGCTCTGCTCCGGCGTGAAGATGAGCAGATTACAGATGAACCACAACAGCAGGGCCGAGCGTCCGGCGGCGGTGCGGCGGCAGAGCCACAAAATCCCCAGCGACGTGGCGCAGACGATCGCCCATCCGCACAGCAGATCGGCCATGTTGTTCCAATCGGTCGCGTAAGCGAGCAGGAAATAGATCAGCCGGGGCACGAGGAGTCGGTGTTCGTTGTGCTGACAGACCCAATCCGCGAGGGTGAGTTGGTGCAGGTGTGCTTTGATGTAGATGCCGGCCAGGTCGGGATCCCATTCGTCCACGAAGTGCAGGTTGACGCCGTCGCGCAGGATGAGCCATAGCGGCAGCAGTGCCGGCGAGGCCGCCGCGATGAACCAGAGCCAACCCGTGCGTGACTTTGTCATGCCCGCGGCGCCATATATAGCCGCGGGCGGCAGCCCGCGGAAGCCCGCCCTACGACGCAACCACTTTCACGACCAGCGCACTATTCTTGCTTCCGAAGGCGATGCAGTTGCACAGGGCGGTCTTGGCGGTGGTGCCGCGGGCTTGGTGGGGGACGTAGTCCAAGTCGCACCGCGGATCGGGCGTGTCGAGGTTGATCGTGGGGTGCAGCATGCCGCTGCGTCCCTGGCGGCACGCCAGGTCGAACGCCTCGGCCCCCAGGCCGTTGGGGCTGATGGCTCCGATTCCGGTGATCACGATGCGTTCCCGGTCGCTTAGGGACATCGCGTTCATGTTAGGATCGCCCGGTGCGCTGCGGCAAATCCAACGCGGCTCATGGCCAAAGATCAGGCGATGGGCCGGATGAGCATTTGGCCGCGCACGCTTTGGGCCGCGCCGACGACGGACAGGACGCTGAGTTGGGCGCCATAATCGATGTCCGGCTCGAGATGGGCGGCGATGATGTTCCTGCCGCCCTGGCCGTCGCGCAAAGCGCTGGGGAGATGGTCGCGCGCTGAGAGAAAGGCCCGTCGTGCCAGCACGGCCGCGTCGCTGCTGGCGGCGGAATCGGCAAAGCGCAGCAGGGCGTCGCAAACGGCGCCGGCGCCGATCACGTCTTCCAAGGAGATCCGGCCCTCGGTGCCGGCGCAGAGCAGGAGGGTGTCACGGCCGGCTTGGGCGGCGGCGCGTGCGACGGCGTCGGCGTTGACCAGAGCGCCCGCCAGCAGCAGGGCGGCCGAGCGCGCGGCAAGCAGGGCCCGCGTGCCGTTGGTTGTGGCCAGAAAGACCGCTCGTCCCGCGTGAGCGGCGGTGAATTGCCCGGGGCTGTTGCCCAGGTCGAAGCCCGGCGGGGGAAGCGTCTTGATTTCGCCGCAGAGAAGCGGCCGGGGGGTGGCTTTCGCGGCGGCGGCCCGGGCTTCGGGCACGGTCCCAAAGACGCGTACGCTGCTCACGCCCGCCGCCAGTGCGGAGGTGATGCTCGTGGTGGCGCGCAGGACGTCAAAGACGACAACGGTTTTGTCAGACAGCCCTTGGCCGGACAGATACTGAGGCAGCAAGACGGCGTCAATGTTCATCGTGATTCTGCGCAGCGATACCAGCCTAGCAATATACAAAAAGCGCGCAAAAGAGCATTATGGCGATGAATGGCGCGGCAGGCTCAAGCGACGTAGCGCCGGGCGTTTTTCAGGATGCTGCCGGGTATGACGAAGCGCTCCCAGCTGGTGCTTTGGCATTTGGGGCAGATGGTGGGGGCGACGACGGGGTCCGGCGGCTCGTAGCCGCAGCAGTGGCACTCAAGCCCGAAGACGGCTCGCGATGCACAAGACTTGGGGTTCGGGTCGTGCGTCGCGAAGTGGCCTTTGAAGGCGAATCTTTCCATGCTGATGGACATAGGGCGCTCCTGCCGAGACCGGGTTTCCCCGCCGCTTCGGGCGGCGAATTGTCGGTATTAGCAAGCGTCGTACCATGTCCGATAATAAGGCGATTGTGGCTCAAATTGGCTGATGGCAGCCGTGGAACTGCGACAATACGTCCGTCACAGCGACATATTGTCGTGCTTCGATCTAATTATTGCCTAAGCTTGCGTCAAAACGTCGTCAGGTGCCGACTTGGCGTGCACGGAGTTCTGATACTGACGTAGCTTGCGTTGCAGAGTCCGCACGGAAATGCCCAGGCGGCCGGCGGCGTGGGTGCGGTTGCCAGCGCACTGGTCCAGGGCTTTGGTGATGGCCAGGCGCTCCAACTCTTCCATCGACAAGCCGGCGGGTATGTCCGGATGTGGCGGGGCGGCCGGGGAGCCGGCGATGATCCGCTCGGGAAGGTCCTTTTCGGTCATGATCTCGCCGTCGGCCAGGACCATCATGCTTTCCAGGGTGTTATGCAGCTCGCGCACGTTTCCCGGCCAGGGGTAGGACTGGAACCGCGACATCACCTCGCGCGACACCCGGCGCGGCGCCGTGTGCTTTTGTTGCGTGATCTCCTTGAGGAAATAGTCCACCAGCATGGGGATGTCGTCGAGCCGATCGCGCAGCGGCGGCAGCGTGATCGTCACCACGTTGAGCCGATAAAAAAGGTCCTCGCGGAACTTGCCCTCCTGGACCATTTTCTGGATGTCGCGGCTGGTGGCGACGACGACGCGCACGTCGACCTTCTGATCCTCCTGCCCGCCGACGGGCGTCACGGTGAACGCCTCCAGCACGCGCAGCAGCTTGGCCTGCAACCCCAACTCGAAATCGCCGATTTCGTCGATGAACAGCGTCCCGCCGTCGGCCTGTGCGAATCGACCCACGCGTTTGTCCGTGGCGCCGGTGAACGCCCCGCGCACATGGCCGAAGAGTTCGCTTTCCACCAGCGTCGCGGGCACCGCGGCGCAGTTCACCGCCACAAACGGTCCCTTTTTTCGCGGGCTGTTGTGGTGCAGGGCCTGCGCCACCAGCTCCTTGCCCGTGCCGCTTTCGCCCAGGATCAGCACCGTGGAGTCCACCGGCGCGGCACGCTGGATCTTGTCGAACACTTCCTTCATCTGCCGCGATTGGCCCACGATCTGGTCCAGCCCGAATTTCTGGTCCAGCCGCCGACGCAGATCGTCGATCTCCTTGTCCTTGCTGAGCGTGTCCAACGCCCGGCGGATCAGCAGCACCAACTCGTCCAAATTCACCGGCTTGGTGAGATAGTCGAAGGCCCCCGCCTTGATCGCCTCGACGGCGCTATTGATGCTGCTGTGGCCGGTCAGCAGGATGAACTGAGTGTCGGATCGCTTTTTCTTCCAGAGGTTCAGCAGTTCCATGCCGCTGACCTCCCCCAGGTGCAGATCGCTGAGCACGACGTCGATGCCTTCGTCCAGATAGCCCAGGGCCTTGTCGGCGTTTTCAACGCCGAAAACGGTCAACCCTTCGGATTTGAGAATCGAGCTGATGGCCCGGCGCTCATTCTCGCGGTCTTCCACCACGAGCACTCGACCCGATATCGCCATGGACAGCCTCTCGTTCAATACACCCAGCCGCCCCGGCTGCTACGCCTGTTCATATCATACTCCGGAATCTCCCCACAACGGCCAAAATGTCGGACACCCGTTCACTTGGCCGCGCGGCGGGTACAATTGCACCCCCGGATGCTTAAGCGACTGCAGCGCATGCACATCTCCCTGGCTGCCAAGTGCCAGATACTTTTTGGTGCGGCGGGAATACTCATTATAGGTGCGGCTCTTCTGGTCCCCTGGAAACGAATGGAAGGCCTGGTGCAGGAGGTGAACCTGCAAACCGCCCAGGGCGTGGCGCAGCAGGCGGTATGGGAGCACGTGGCGCGGCAGTCGCGTCACGAGCCGGCCATCCCCGCCACCCGGCCCGCGGCGGATTGGACGCCCAACTTCATCTGGCCTCGGCTCATCCCCGTCAATCCACCCAAGTCGATGAAACTCGACCGCTTTGAACAGCGCGCCCTGCGGCTGTTTACCAGCAACCCGGATGCATCCCACGAGTTCCTGGGGTACCGGCTCAAAAATGAAGACCGCTATCGGTTGGCCATGCCCCTGTACAACGAGCCCAGCTGCCTGGCGTGTCACGGCAATGGCGGCCCGATGGCGGCGATGGGTCCGGCCGGCGCGGCGGTGGCGCCGGTCACGGCTACGTTGCCGGTGACCAGGCCGCAGGGCCGACCGTTGCTCGGAATGGTCACCGTCGACATCCCCTCCCAGGTCACGGGAAATCAACTGTTTCTCAATCGAGTCTTCATCCTCCTGGCCGGGCTGATCGCCGGGACGCTGGCCATTGCCGTGCTGTATGTGATCGTCACCCGCTTGATCCTGCAGCCGGTCCGCATCCTTCAGGAGACCGCCGAAAAGGTCAGCCAGGGCGATTTGAACATCCGCTCCGACATCAGCACACGCGATGAGTTCCAGCAGCTTTCCGAGACGTTCAACACCATGCTGGCCAATCTGAAATCCAGCGATGACCAGCTTCGCGCCAGCAACAAGGCGCTGGACTTGAAGCTGGGCCAGTTGGCCCAGACCAACATCGCCCTGTACGAATCCAACCGTCTCAAGAGCGAATTCCTGGCCAACGTCAGCCACGAGCTGCGTACGCCGCTGAATTCCATTCTCGGTTTTACGGAGCTGCTGAAGGAGACGGTGGGGGACAATCCGGATGCCAAGTCGGCCCGGTACCTGCAAAACATTTTGCAGGCGGGGCGTAACCTGCTGGATTTGATCAACGACCTTTTGGATCTGGCCAAGATCGAGGCCGGGCGCATGGACGTGCGCGCCGAGCCGCTGAGCCTGGGGGATGTTTTTGAGGGGCTGATCAACCTGCTCAAGCCCTTGGCCGAGGCCAAGAACCTGAGCATTGTGCCCTCCGTGCAGGCTGAAATTCCCATCATTTACTCCGATCCGGCGAAGCTGCAGCAGGTGTTGTACAATTTTCTGTCCAATGCGATAAAATTTTCGCCGGTGGGCGGGCAGGTGGAGATGTCGGCCCGGGCGGAAGGGAATGACAACGTTCGAATTGCCGTCACCGATCACGGTCCGGGGATCGACCCGGCGCAGCATGCCGTGATTTTTGAGAAGTTCCGCCAGATCGACGGATCGGTCACTCGCCAGCACGGCGGCACCGGGCTGGGGCTGGCCATTTCCAAGGAGCTGATCGATCTGCTGGGCGGAACGATCGGGATTCAAAGCCAGAGCGGCCAGGGGGCGACCTTCTGGGTCATTTTGCCACTGAAAATCCAGCCCGGACAACGCGACGTGCGGGAAAAGATCGTCCTGTCGTAATGGGGCGCCGTCGCTAGAGCGGACAACATGCGCATCCTGATTGTGTGCATTCATCATCCGGTGGGTTATGAGCGTTACATGCGTGACGCCTTCGTGCGCCTGGGCGTGGACGTGCGGACGGTGGGGCCGGTGAGCGGCGTCTGGGGGCTGCCGCTTCCGCCGCATCGCGATTGGAAGCCGGACGGCGACATCGAGACCGTCTGGCCCGACTGGCTTCCCGATCTGGTGATTTACAGCAAAGCGCCGCCGTTTGAGTTCAATCCGCGTTACCGCGGCGTTCCGCACGTGGTGCACGCCGTGGACAACCACCTCATCAACTTTCGCCACCAGGGGATCGCGCATTATTTCCTGGCCCACACCCAGGGCCAGGCCATGCCGATCGAAGGACCACAGGACACCTGGCTGCCGTGCGCTTACGATCCGGTCTTTTTCACGCCCAGCCCGATCCCGTGGGCGGCTCGCCGGTTCGACGTCACCCTGGTCGGCGTGATGTATCCGCAGCGGCTCGAGATGGTCCAGGCGATGGGGGCCGCGGGCTTCAAGGTGCTGGCCGGCATCGGCGCGGTCTACGAAGAATTCCGCGACATCTACCACAACACGCGCATCAGCCTTTGTCCAAGCGCGCACGGCGACGTCGCGCTGCGCGTCTTCGAGACCGCGGCCATGAAGTGCCTGCTGTTGTGCGATCCCTGCCCGGATTTTCCTTTTTTGGGGATCGACGGGGTCGTCATCTACAACAGCATTCCCGATGCCATCGCCAAGGTGAGGATGATGCTGGACAACCCGGCGCTGGCCGAGTCGATGATCCAACGGTCCTACGCCTGGGCCAAGCCTCACACCTGGGATGCGCGGGCGGCCGCGGTTTTACAGTGGCTGGCGTCCTACCCATCCGGCGCCTCATGATCCGCCTGTGCGGAGGCGCGGGACGAATCGCCCCGTGCGCTGTCGGTACTGCTGGTAATCCTGGCCGTGCACGTGGAGCAAATGGGCTTCCTCGCGCCGGGCTTCGTAGTGCAGCAGGAAGATATGCACCGCGGCGACGGCCAGCAGCGGCGGCGAGGGGCAGGCGGCCACCGTGCACAGCATCAGGATGGATGACAGGGCGTAAATCGGATGCCGCACGTAGGCGTACGGGCCCTGGGTGACCAGCGGCGTGTCGTCCGAGGGATCGATCCCCATCCGCCAGGATTTGCCCATGATTTTCCAGCAGATCAGGGAATAGACCAAAGCGATCGTTCCTGCGACCACTGCGCCCCACGCCAGCGGCGCAAGAAAAAACAGCGGCCGAAGCCACCATTGGTGCACGTGGCCCAGAGCGGCCACCTGCGGCAGGGCGATCCACAGCGCCACCACGGGGAACCAGATCAGTCGCGTCAGTTTTCCGATGCGTTCTTTGGGAATGAGATTGGCCGAGTGGCCGTACACGCGCCGCGACTTTTGCGCCATGCGCAGTACGCAAGCCCAGTAGGCGGCGACGATCAGCCCGATCAACAGAGCCGGCAGGTGTCGCGACATTACCCTCTCCGCGCCTGCGCTGCGGCAGGCTTCGCCTCCGCCACTGTGACGGTGCCGGCGATGATGCGGTGCACGGTTCGGCGCTGCCGCACCACCAGGCGGCCCTTGTGGTCCACGCCCTGGCAGATTCCATCAATCGGCGTCGGGCCCGCGCCGCTGACCACCACGCGCTTGCCCGCTAAGCCGTCGTAACGCTGGTAATCGCGCACGAAGGCGACGAACGGCTGCTCCATCCGCCGGCGCACCGCCCGATCCATGTGATGCGCCAGCGCCACCAGCACGTCGGTCATGTCCAGCGGTTTTT
>Ga0116132_1002600_pt1 | contig 10863 bp, 13 predicted proteins | sample June2015DPH_17_1_2_FD_89735 | JGI IMG/M metagenome (GOLD analysis project Ga0116132, IMG submission 89735) | Peatland microbial communities from SPRUCE experiment site at the Marcell Experimental Forest, Minnesota, USA - June2015DPH_17_150 | ecosystem: Environmental > Terrestrial > Soil >... | reverse complement strand
CTGGTTATAGCCCTTGGCATTTACGTCCGCGCCCTTCTCGATAAGAAGCTTCGCTACGTCGGTATTTCTACGAGAGGCAGCGTTGTGTAGCGGGGTGTGCTGGTTTTGGTCCCGGGCATTAACGTCTGCGCCCTTCTCTATAAGTTGCCGAACTTTGAAGATATCTCCTTTTATCGCCGCGTCATGCAGCTCTCCGGCGTGCACCTGTATTGAGGAAATCAACACGATTAACATTACAAAGGCTACCCCTGCAAGACTTATCCTTTTCATAATTCACTCCTTTCTGATGATATGACCCCTGATGTCAATAGTGGACACGAAAGACTCTCTCATGCTGCAACCTGCCTTGCATAGAACTGCCGCTCATAGATAGCCGGAGATAGGTACCCCAGCCGTGCTTGCCGTCTTTGCCGATTGTAGAATACCTCTATGTATTCGGTGATCTCTCGGATGGCCTGTTCTCTCGTCTTGTAGTGACGGTGATGGACAAGCTCGTTCTTGAGCGTACCCCAGAAGCTCTCCATGGGAGCATTATCGTAGCAGTCGCCCTTCCTGCTCATGGATGCTCTCATCTTGAACTGATCCACCAGCTTCCGGTATTCATGGGCGCAATACTGACGTCCACGATCCGAATGGTGAATCAGGCCTGCTCCGGGGCGTTTGGCGGGCGTCGGCTGGAGCGAGTGTTAGGCCATACTCAGTGCTAAGTATGAGCCTGAATGAATTCCTGAACCAACTGATCGAGAATATCCATATACCGCTTGCAGGCGAAAGTCACTTTCTGCGAGTCACCAGACAACTCAAAGGAATGAACCGGAAGTCCAACACGGGGCGGCGGCGCTCCAAGAGGTCCGAACCAGTGGAACTCGTAAGCCGGATGCTCTCGGCTGTCGCTTCTGAGTTCGGTAACTGGGATAAATTCCCAGACCACATTGACCTCAGCACCAGCACGCTTCTCGACATAATTGCGTTGTTCCTTCAAGAAGTTGAGCAACTGTTGGTCTTCTTCACTTCGATTGTTGAACCATGCCGGAAACCAAGCATCATACTTGTCTTTTTCCTCGTACTGCAAAGCGAAGGTCGTGCTTCTGGCAGCCGAAAGAAAGGCACTGAGATAGAACTCAAATGCCTCCGGCTCATTCCGGACGGCCTCTTGGCTCATTTGGTTGAGTAACCGAACAAAGAATCTCGCCTCACGCAACTTCTTCTGTGTTGCCTCGATCACCGATCACCTGGAGGACCTAACTATGTATCATATGGTTTCCTTATAATACCCTCACTCTCGACCACGGTCGGCATAAGACGCCACCGAAAACGGTGATGAAAGCTATTGTAATGAAATCATTTTCTTTCTTCAATACAAATATTCTGGGGTCTTATATGGTTTCCCTTTCTCGGGTCTTTAAAAGGCACCTTCCGGGTTCCTCACACGATTTCAATTTTTTGAGGATTACGAGAGGAAATTTACACTTTTTCATGGAGCCTGTCAATTGTGGACTTCAGGAAGAAATATACGAGGGAAACCACTTTAATTGTTTAGCAGGATTGACAAAGAGGCCATATTGAACTTTATGACTTCATACCCTTTTGGTCACGGACATCAATCACGGTTTTGAGAAGCAGCAAGAGAAAACCTTTCTGTTCATCCGTTAATGCCACAGCCTCCTCGTCTTCCTCTTCCTCCATTAAAGCATCAACCACATAATTTACCACATAAGGCTGTCTGGAAGTCTGAATACTGGCAACCCATCATAACAAAAAAGAGCAAAGATTAAATTCTCCCTGCTCTTTTTATATATCGGGGGGGACGGTAAATTATCAACTCATAACCAAGATTCTTCAATCTTGATTCAATTTCTTTAAATGTTTAACGAGGATAATTAACATTATAGGAATAAGCGCTCCGACGACGACGACAGCTCCTCCCACAACATAAATTTTTGGACCTATATCTTCGACAGTCCGTACAACCTGCATCACGGCAACGGATACCATGGCTGCCAGGATGCACATTAGGATAATGATACTAACTATGTTAGCGGTACTTAATTTGATGTTCATTGCCTCCACCTACCTGTTCAGATTCACCCACTTCTCACTCCTATTATGAATAAGAACTTGTTTTAGGATGGCTTGAATATACACAAAAGAGGGTAGCATGTCAATAAAAACCCCACTGATGATTACCAATCCAAACCATGTATATTTTGACAAAATGCCGCGTTGCAGACTACAGGAAGTTATCCTTTTTTTCCAAAATCCAGCCAATCCAAAAGTCCAATTTGGCGCTTCCACCTACAAGTCATCGCTCAACGATAACATCTTGGGCTGAGGATTATGGGTTGAAATCAGGTATCGCAGGTGAATATATGAAAATCAGATCGTGGCTTTTTTGAAGTATCGGAAACAGATGATAGATAGCAGATATCGCAACCATGGGCCACCTTTTCTATTAGGTTGACTTGTCCTCAATTGTATTGACAAGATTTGAGAGGCGAGAAACTCAGTAAGTATGTTGGGAGGATTACACCTGCTATGTAGATTGTGAAACCCCGATAGATAACCTCCTCTTCTTTTCGATTTTAGAAATTACGGTTATTTCCCAGCCCGCTATTCGTGGTCACTGACTAGGAATTGCATCGACTGACGAAACCCAGCGGACCGACAATGGGCTGATATCTCGCATCATTATGAACCGACCAGGATAACGCCGCCGATGATCAAAGTAATGCCTATCCACCGGTTGATGCTTATCCGCTCATGCAGAAACCTGACAGAAAACAGCGCAACAAAAACAAAAACCATACTGCCAGCAGGAAATGCAATACTTATCGGGAGGTGTCTCAGAGCTAGTGTCCAGAGAATGGCGTCGAGTATAAAACAGGTAATGCCAGCCAGAATACGCTGATTACGCCAGAGACCACGTAGCAGAACAAGCGGCCGCGTGCCAGGCGCACTTAATTCGGCGGCCTGTTTGAAGATAGTCTGCCAGATAGCTTCCAGCAACACTGAGGCGAGAACAAAGGATAATCCAAGAATTCTTTCTGTCATGAGCGATCCTGTGCCTTTTGCGGGGCAGATTGAGATACCGCACCAAGGATGACCGTTCGATGACTCGTCCTGCTGATAAACCACACACCCAGCAGGATCATCATGATCCCAATCATACTGTGCGGAGGAATATACTCACCAAACAAGACCACCCCACCCACACTGACCGTAACATAGTTTAAAGCAGTTATCGGCTGTGCATAACTGAGGTCAGCATTGGATAACACCATCATCCAATTGAAAAACATAGGGATAAAAAGAAGTACGGCGATGTGAAACAGTGGCTGACGGAATGTGATAACGAGCGTTTGCCAACTGTTTGCAGAAGCAGGAGCATGAAACGTCGCTGCTTTCCAGCACAAATATGCGGTGGTATCAAGAACAATCGCAACGGCTAAGCCGATCCACGCTACTCTGCGCTGTCTGAGACGGAGGTCACGGGAGAGCCGACGGTCCAGCATAATTACGGTAACATTTCCTTTGGCAGAAAGCTGCCATTGCTAATTACCGGATTCCCACGGCCAGCCAGCCACGCATCGAAATGAAGCTGTGCAGGTCTTATTCCCGAATTGAAGGTTTGCATATATTCTTCAATGAAGGATAAGAACTAATATATATGAAGAAAACATTAAAAAGGGATTAAAATTGAATTAAGTTTTGCTGATCATCTCTGGGCTTAAAGACCCTCCTTTTTGCTCCAAGATGAACCGGTCCACAGCATCCACCATATCCTGTATGGTGATCACCTTAAATTCTTGGTCAGGAATCTTTATATTAAATTCATTTTCAATATCGAACATGAATTCGATCTTATCGAGAGAATCAAGGCCTAAATCTTCGAGGGTTGTTTCGAGTCTGAGTTCCTCAATGTTGAAATCAAACTTATGAATAAACAGTTTTCTAAGTCTCTCCACAGTAGACATCTCTTCCTTCCTTTTAGTAAGGATATAACTCTCCAGATTACTGCCTACAAAAAACATCATATCAAAAAATTATATAAAATTCCATTAAAAGAAGACTAATTTTTCTTAATCCTTTTAATCGGGGTCAGAAAATGGATAGAAGAGAACAACAAGTCGCAAAGCGCCTTGGAGACCTGCCCGATGGTCAGAACGAAGAAAAAACGCACCCACCTTCGGCGAGGAGATATTGGAGATTCAATTTAACCGTCAAGATTGCGGAATAGGAGAGGAAGACTCCGTTATATACCTCTTAAAATATGAGCCAGGAAGGGGTAATAGGTCTGAAAAATAAGAAAAAGTGTTACGAAGGAAGAGTTGCGAAGCGGAGATGATGAATTGCTTTTGGCGCTTACACCTACAAGTCATTCCAGGGGACTGCATTCAAGAATCGAAGATTACAATTTAAAAGTGAGCGTAAGGACTCCTGTAAGATAAAAATCATCTCTTTCTTGCTCCAAATCTTACCTCACCCTTTTTTAGAAACCGAAGTAATGGATGCCATCGGTTTCTTCGATGCAGAGTTGCGGCCACCTCTCCCATTCCTGAAGTCCCACTAACCGTAAGAAACTTCTGCCACAAGGTATCCCGAATTTCTGGTAGATAATCAGCATTCTTAGGCCGTAGTAGTCGCAGCCATGCAGTAGCCCATACGGGAGCCATGAATTTATGATGCCGGGTTTGCCCATGGCCAGAGTCTAAAAAATGTAATAGGGATCTCGGAGATGAACAACCACGCAAGATAGCACATAAGGTTTGTTGATAATGTTCTACAATATCTTCTGTTATTTCTCTCCTACGGAAGGCCGTTAGTGCTTTTCGAAAAAGGATTTCTGCCCTTTTAAGACGGTGTTCAGCTTCTCCATATGCCCCAACCCAACGTAATTCGGAAGAAAGGATACGTCCATCTGTGGCATAACACTTATCAATTCGAATTCCTAGTATACCATTCTTTATCTGTTTGACTAACGGGATGAAGTGGCGACTTGCGCCTTGCTGTATGAACAATCTCATTCCACGACCAAGATTAAGAGTCTCATAAGCAAAACCTAAACCATCACCAAGTGCAAAATAATAGTTTATTCGATCTGTGGACTTCCTAATTTCTTCCACTTCACCATATGCAAGACCACCACGAAGGAGATAGGCTGCAGATATATTCCTGATATTTTTTTGATCATTCAAGTCGTAAAAGTCCCCGAAAATTCTTATAGCTGCTTGTGCAGTAATCCAGCCCATATCAGGTTTTATTCCATAGAGGATGAAGAAGTCGCTTGAGCCATGAATTCTCACATCAGGATAGTCCTGATGCATCTTCTCTACAATCGATGTAAGTGCGATGACCTTTTCCCTTGCATACTCAGCCTGCCCATACAAGAGATTCTGCCGGACACCAAGTAGATCAATAAAAACTATATGCCTCTTTTCCTCACCCATTAGTATTCGCTGATGACCTAAGTCTATATTCTCCTATTGATTATTGATTGTTGATTGAAATCTACATCTTTAAGCAGAACTTGTCAATTATTGATTTCAGGAAGGAACAAACGAAATTCCCCTTTACCAATTTTTCAAAACGATCCGATGGCAAGGATTGACGACTTCACCTACAACTCTGCAATGGGGAGATGATCAGGGAGTTAACGATTACTGATGGAAATGTGCATGAGCCTGCAGCTTACCAAGACGGGTGAAAGCCTGTTATGATAGTGTAGCCAGTTCCTTTTCAGCTTTCTCCACCCAACCGTCAGCGCCGCATTCTTTGAAGATTTCTATGGCTTTGCCAAGATTCTCCTGTGCTTTTAATTGATCACCTTTTCGTTTAAAAAGGTCTGTATAGAGGGCATAATCCCTTCCCAAATTGAACATCATTCGGTTTCTTTGGTCTGTCTCGTTTTCCTTCTCAACGTTGTAAGACTCCTTCGAGGGCTCATGAGAACCTCCTCCTCACTAAAAATGTATTAAACTTTTTATATAGAAGTCAATGAGAATTTTCCCCCTTCACTTTTAATAGATTCATAGAGGAGAGACAATTTTTGGTATACTAATAAATCTTCCAGTCAAGCAATAATCTTAATAATATCATATTTTTCAATGAGTTATAGATTTTTTGGCAGTCTGGCATCATCCTTGCTCTAATGAATAAGAAAAAGAGGCCGATAAAGCCAAACCACGAGTAATCGTTGGACGCCTGCCTGCCGTAACGGGCGGGGGGCCACTGTTCCAAAGATGGAGCAGGGGGGGAAAGCCACGGATCCCAAATTTCGGGATGGCCGGGTTGCCGAAGTCAGAATAACGGGACCGGATTACTGTGGCTTCATTTAAAAGGGTGATCCGTTTTTGCATTTTTAAAAGGATAAAATCTATGGGTCGAGGGCGAAAACCTGCAAAAGAATTAAGTTACAGAGATAAGAAGATTGTGGAACGATACAACTCCTCTTTCGATACGATGCCACGATTAGCAAAAAAATATCGTATTTCCAAACAGCGAATCTTCGAAATTTTAAAAAGAGCCGAAGGATTCGGATTTTCAACTAAAAAACCAAAATTATCATCTCGCCATCACAGAATTCATCAATGTGAGGTTTGTACTAAAATTTTACAGGTAGCTCAAAAGGATAATCTGATAACAAAAAGAAAGCTTACTCAAATGCTAAACATTAGCGAAGGGGTTTGTCGTTGGCATCTGAATCAGTTAAAGAGAGCAAGTTATGTTTCCAAAAACTTTGCAACAATAAGGAGTGACAGGTTGGTCCAAGCGCTCCAGTGTTACAGGAATGATTCTTTTTCTCCGGCTGCCGTAGGCAGGAAGTTTGGATACAAAAACTTTTACTCCATTCTAAGCTACCAAAAGAAGAAAGGTCTAAACGTAGAAAGATTGTTGAAATCACCCATCGTCTTTAATTTGAATCAGGAGGAGGAAATTGCCATCTTCAATTCCATGAGCCAAACTGAATTTTAATGGACGAATAATTAAACATTCATTGGGAGGATTCCATGCAGGGTTCAAATGACATAAATGAGAAAAGAAAACATCCACGGTTCTACTTGGATTTGCCCCTGGAATATCGGGTTTCGGATGCCCCTCATGCTCATGGAGCACTGGTCGTCAATGCCAGTGAATCAGGGCTTCTTGTTCATTCTATTAAAAACATACCTACCGGTACAAAATTAAATATCGCAGTCTTGTTCCCCAAGGGGTTTGAATTGGCTAACTTTGAGGTATTTGCCGAGATTGTGTGGAAAGATATCTATTGGCAAGAGAATCGGGAAGGGTACCAATTTGGATTAAAAATTATCCAAATATTGGAAGAGGACTATCGGAAACTGAAGCAACTTCTCGATGATGGGCATTAAATATAAATGTCGCGAAGAATTTGAGAATAGGTTGACGTAAGTGGAGGCTTTACATGAAAAACGAATCGATCTCAGAAAAAAATAACTGGCCGCCTAACTTAAAGGCCATCTATGAGAACCCTGGCCGTAACTCAATGGAAAACAGTCCCTTCGAGGCAGAGGCCGAGGCTAATCCATTAGACTCCTTTCTAAACAAATCTGGCTCAGATAATACTGAATCTCGAGAGAAGGATCTCCCAAGAGAGCAAGATACCCCTTTTATGTCTTCTTTTCTGCCTGAATTGATTCATTCGATTAAGAATACACTCATCTCTATTAAAAACACATCGCAGCTTTCAGCAGATAAATTTAACGATTTGGAATTTCGAAAATACTCTCAGAAGAGCATTAACGAAGATATTAAGAAGATCGATTCCGTGTTGAACAGTCTTTTAAATTATATCCATATCAATACCCCCATTATAAAATCGAATACCCTTTCTCTTATCCTTGAAGAAGTTTTAGAAGCCAATGAGAAACAGATTCAGTGCAAAAATATAAAGATATTTAAGAAATGTGAAAAGGACCTTCCCGAGGCATTTATTCACGATGAACAGGTGAGATTCATTCTAAATTCAATCCTTCAGTTTGCGATTCTATCGACTCCCCTTAATGGGACAGTCGGTTTTTTAATAAAATCCTTCGACTTCCATGGCGGTGGATCCGGTAAAAAGATTCCACCAGAAAGGAACGGGGGTTATATTGAAGCAGCCATTGGTTTTATGGGTGGCAAGGATCCTACCGAGGAATCAAAAGATATTCCTGCAAATTCAGCCATCCAAAAAGAAGAAACCACAAAGTTGATTTTACAATTAGTGAAGGAAATTCTTCAAAGGAACCACGGGAGCATGACCTATGAAGTCGATCCGAAGAAACCAAGAACCCTTATTACTTTAAGATTTCCAATTGAAAGAAGAAAGGTGGTTTATTACGACCCAATAAGCATTTAGAGAGATCATCGTTGAAAAATCGTGAAGCTCTGAGACGTGTTTTATCACCTGAGGGTTAATGATTCGTCTACATATTTGATGAAAGGAGATATGAAAAATTCGATTACCCTTCTCTCGCCTGTTTTGATCTCTGCGATCACCACCATCCCGGGCGCAAGAGGAACTTCCTTGTCTCTGACCCGAATGTTAAAACGCTTGGGTTTTAATTTAACTTTATAAACCAAATTGCATGTTACACCTACTTATCTACAATAGCAGGGTGACCTGGGAGTTAATGATTAGCGAAGGAAATAAACAAAAAAGGCAGAGCTCAATGACCCTGCCTTTTTACTCCTCTAATTAAATAGAGATTTACTTTTAGATTTCCTTCTTGGTTATGAAAACTGGATTAGGGCGAAAAATTCTGCCCGTATTCCTATCTACCAATACTTGAATAAAGAACATATCATTCATATTTAAGTTTTTACCAAAATAGTCTTCCACCCAATTTATAACCGATTCCTTGGTTATTCTCTTAGGGTTTCGTCTCCTTTCTGGTAGCACTCCAATTAACTGATAACCTTTTATTGGATCACGACAGTAAAGTTCGTAACTTACCATACCGTTATCCCCTTCTCACGGAAAGTTTGGTTTTCTCAGGATTTAGGCCATTTACCATAGCAGATCACTTGAGCAACGGGGCTATCACCCTGTCATATTGGAAGCTGTTCTTATCTTCCTTCTTTATGAATCCGAAGCCTCCGCAAACCTTGCAAACATTGACCCCTTGAGCATCATTACAAAACCTGCCAGACCCACTACAACCTGGGCAAAAAGTCATGCCATATTTATTTGGATTAAACCCTCTACCTACCTTTGTTTTGCTCACCCCTCCACCTCCCCTTACTTCTTGAAAGGCAGACATTAGCAGCCCTTATAATTTTTCTTCTACAAGAAAGTTGCCTCGAGCAGCGCCGTTGATATGGATTGAAACGAAGGAAGGCTCCTCTAAAGGGAGAATCCCCTTAGAGGACAAGTATTGGCACCTTCTGGAATCTTCCCCCCATAACTCTCTCCAAAAAGTTAGAGGTTAGGTTGTAAGGTTAACTGATCCCCAAGTGGGTTATTTTTCGTGAAACAAATATCACCAAGCGTTGAATAAGTCAATCAATAAAAAGCCTTGTGAAAATTATCTTTTTGCGGATTATCGGTTGAAATCTGGTATAGCGATATGGATACTCGCCTTGAGGACTTCAGTAAGAAGTCACTAAGCCACTTAACACCATCTATAGGGTCAAATCCTGACTTTCACACCTCATTCTTACCAGGAGTGGTTTTCCTACACAAAAGCCATTCCTCCAAAGCGGCCTTCCTAAATCTCCAACGTCTACCTACCTTCAAGGCTGGAATCAATCCATTTTTCGCCAAGCGGTGAATGGTTCGAACATGAAGGTTTAAATACAAACCAGCTTCAATGGGTGTCAAGGTCTCATTAATGCGGTTTGCTCCAATTAGATATCCCCAATGTCTGTCTTGAACTCAGAATAACGAGGCCAATTCTTAACCCGGAGCTTTTAAGCTACTAAAATTGCCTTTATTCTGTCCAAATTCTTTTTTGTCGGCTTCGTCCTCCCCTTCTCCCAATTCACTATGGTCATTTCATTCACACCCACCATTTTGGCCAGGTCCACCTGACATAACCCTCGTTCCAATCTCCATTTTCTCAGACGTTCCCCTAAAGTTCGGTCAGGGGGCAGGGACATTCGGAGGGTAACTACTAAAGGATGGGATTTTTTGTAGTTTGGAGCTGCACGGTTGAGCATGCGGTTTCAGAATACAAATTATTTTGGGACGACGGCAAAAACCTCAGCAACGGAACGGCGGGAATGAAAAAGATGTGTGTGACTAAATTGTGACAGAATTAAATCAAAAAGACTGTAATAGATAGAACAGACTGAAACAGGTAGAATAGGATTTAACTTAAGTTTTTCAAAATGTTACGGGAAACCAAACCGAAATCAAGGAGTTAAAAAAGATACTCCGATTTACATTCGTAGTCCGACGCTCTATCCAGCTGAGCTATAGGTACCCCCATAAGCCATTTGTTTCCCTTTTCGGGGATACATAGGATTGGGGAGATACCCGATTTCGGAGATTTATCCGAGGCTAGATCGGGATTCGAAAGGATACAGATAACCACCATAGGGGGAGTTAATCAACAGGTCGCGTGGGAGTTTATCCTCCAGTATCATTCTTGTGTGCCCCTTAGCGATTCGTTCTAACTTCAGCCTCATTCCATCCCACAAAAGCACGCTTTGGGATGGCAGTCTGGGGAGCCAGCAAACAAAAGGCCCTTGCCAATAGCACGAGCCGATCGTTTAACGTGTTGAAAATAGACTCACCTTTGCATAGAAAATGCCGGGAACTGTTGATAGCCGCTGATTAATCGGCAAGACCACCTGTCACTCAGCTTTCAAACATTTCTTCTTAAAAGAAAAGGCCAGAAACCTTTGTGGTTCAAGGCCTTT
>Ga0116132_1002559_pt1 | contig 11036 bp, 14 predicted proteins | sample June2015DPH_17_1_2_FD_89735 | JGI IMG/M metagenome (GOLD analysis project Ga0116132, IMG submission 89735) | Peatland microbial communities from SPRUCE experiment site at the Marcell Experimental Forest, Minnesota, USA - June2015DPH_17_150 | ecosystem: Environmental > Terrestrial > Soil >... | reverse complement strand
GGGCTGTGCAGCAGCATTCGCCGTCTTACGTAAAATCAGTAGTGCTCCATCGAGTGCCATAATGCTCCTTATTTGTCGTTATAACTACTCCCGTACTCAACCAAGATGGTGCTCTTTCCATCTTCACGATAGAGAGCATTCAGGTAAGCGGGCAAAACTTCTTCTGGTTCGATCAACTTAACTACTTCAACATTGGTAAGCATTGAACCGAATCCTTCTGTAAAATCGCTGGTGTGCTGGCAACGGGAATCCACAGGTTCTTTCGAACCCACACTCGTACGGATAATTACCTTCGGTTGGTATCCGCTGTTGGACATCTCCGAAAGTTTATCGAGATGATTCACTAATTGATTCGCGGCGAGTATTAAAAAATTCCACCGAGTAAAACACGAAACCGGGATAAATCCGTCCAGAGCTAAACCGATGGATATTCCCATCTGCATCTCTTCGGCCACCGGCATCTCCATCTTTTTCTCCTCCGGTACATCTATGAGAGTCTCTTTCGTAGTCCCGAACCACTGTCCAAGAAAGATCGTGCGCTCATTGTACGAAATGCGCTTCATCGCGTGCGTGATTTCGTCCTTGTATTTTCTCATAGTATCACGCGTTGGGGTACTGGTTCTTCCTCTTCCTGTAGTCCTCGATATCCGTCTGAGAAGGTGAGCAATTTTCCGTCAACAAGAACTTGCTTAGTATTGACGACTTCAACCCTATCTGCTTCGAACCTTATCGGGCCGATCACGTACATTTTCCATTTGGCCATCAGAATATCCGTTTTCCGTCCGTGCCCGCATGCGCGTATCGTCCCATTTCATATGAGAACTCGGGCGGATTCGTGAGTTGCGTGATGCCCCAAACTTTCTTTGTATCCGATCCTGCGGAGAGTCCATTGTCCTCAATGTGAAACTTTATAGGCAGATCGAATCCCCGTGCATACTTCATGCTCTCGTGGGCGATCCCTGTCTCTGAGGCCATATCACCAACGAAGCAGTGAACGACTGAATCCTCGCCGCGGCGTTTGATCCCTAACGCAATCCCAACCGCAATAGGAAACGTCCCGCCGACAATCCCTGAAGACAATATCCTGTATCTGGGGAAGCAAAGATGCATCGATCTCCCCGCGATGATAGCCGACTTGAGCATCTTCTTTGGGACACCCTTTAGCAAGCATTGGTAATGCGCCCGCCACGTACACAGAACCCAATCCTGTTTCCGAATGCTCTTGAAAATCTCTATGAGGGCTTCTTCTCCCCCACTGTGAAGATGGATCGCGGAGTGAATCTGCTTGGCGTCATAGAGGTCAGCGATCTCTCGCTCGAAATCTATCAGTTCTTGTACCGTCAAGATTCCCCCTATCTCCTGTGGGTATCTAGCGGATTTCTAATGCAAAACCGGCCCGATAATCAATCCATCGGGCGTGCTTACGGTTGTTGCATCCGCCTTTTCCGTAGCACAAGGGTTGAAGGTTTTCAATGCTGTTACTGCCGCCTTTAGCCAGCGGTTGAATATGGTCCGGGGTGAGAATCAAACCTACCCTATTAAGTTCTTCCTCAGTTCGACCACAGCACAAACAAAGATTTCCGAAAGAAGCTAACAGAGACGCCCACTGTTCTATGGTATATCTCCCCGCACAGTTTAGGAGTCTGGCACGACGAATGTGTTGGGCTATTCTTTTATTAGCTCGATTCTTTTCTGGGTTTGCCGCACGCCAACGTTTCAAACGCTCGTAAGTTATTTCTGGATGCGCCCTGTAACATTTACGACACGCGGCAAGATTTGCTATACGAGCTTCCTCTGGTGTTCTCATATTTATACTCGCCGGTGACTGTCCCACCAATCCACGGTACACGTGTCTGCCGCGTACTTCACCCACTTACCGGGGATGCGCTCCGCAAAAGGCGTGCCCGGTGCCGGTTGAGTCTGGTATGGCGCCGCGGGTACGAACGTGGCTGCAGGTATTACTATCGGTTCTAGTGCGCCCCACTCCCTGCCAAGATTTCGCACCGCGGTAATCTTGCCCGCCGCCATTTCCGCAGTCTTCCGCTCGTATACAAGCCTTGCGGGCTCCATGCTATACTCTGGACGAGGGTGCCATTGATGATGCACTTTGATATCACTATACACGATCTTGACACCTACGTGTCTTAGTCTGTCAGCAAAATCATTGTCATCATATCCACCCATTGGGTAGTCTTCATCCATACCGCGGAGTTCCACAAACCGCGAACGCTTCATGGCTCCACAAAAGAAGAAGGGACGTTGTACCAATTTCCCACAGTGGGTGATTCCGTACTCTTTTCCGTCCTCCAACAAATCCATGACGAGAGCAAATACGACGTTGTCATCAGTTACCTGAGAGGTCAATCCCTCAATAGTGTTTGGATTCGAATGTTTACATTCAGCGTTCTGTAAGATGATGATGTCACCTACCGCCCGGCGCAGACCAATGTTAATAGGCTGGGCTGGGTTCCGGTATACCCCCGGACGACCAACATGGACATAATCGACACCGTACTCTTTGCACAATGCAGGCGTCTCGGCGTCTATGCCGTCATCAATGACGATGACTTCACAATCTTTGTACGTCGGTTGCGACACGAAACTTTCAAATGTCTTTCGCAGTTGCTTAGCACGATTGTACGTCGTGATAACTATCGAGATTTTTGGTGATCGCATATAGCGCCGTTTCAACTGCTCATATAGGCACCCTTCTGGGAACTTGTCATCCGTGCCAGTCAACTTGCGGTAGTCCTCACGCTGATGCGATTCATGCTGGCCCTGCCACGCGGCGTGGAAGCAGTGGATAGAATACGTGTTGCTTAAATCCCAAGTTGCGGTCGGGTCGATAAAGCGATGTACCTTGTCAAATCCAATAGGATCAAAGAATCCCTTTGGCAGAACGTATCCCTGCAGATTAAACCTCGGCACAATCTTAGCCAAAAACTCTGGGCCTATTGCTTGAAATCTCAACGCGGCTTTCTGTCCCGCGCTCATGGCATTGATATGGTCAAACCAATACTGCATGATCGGGGCGTTTGCTGGAACCTTCATGACACAGTTTTGAATGACGTTGTTCGCGTCACACCCGGCCCATACATACTCAGAGGAGAAGTCAAAAGGCCTTAGACAAACCGTGTCCATGTCAACGTACCAACCACCCCTTTTCAACAACAGGGCAGTGCGAAAAAAGTCAGCGGACTGCTGCAAACAGGAAAACTGTCGTACTTGAGCTTCAGGTAAAATCTCGCTCGCATCTTTTACAATGCACCCCTCTGGCACGCCCTCCAGCTTACCATAAGTATAGAGATGAAACTCGTGACCGTTCGCCATGAATGAGCGGATGCACAACTTCTCCATGGTGGTGAGAGTCCCTAGCCAGAAAGATTGGATGACGTGGTTGCTGTCGTTTAGCATCTTCAAAAACTCCTCTGGCGCGTTGTCTTTGTTCGTCGGTGGATTAACTGGCCTAAAACAGGAAACGTTTCTATGATGCTTGCGAGCGACTACGTAACGCTGGCCATCGAAGGAGGATAGTACCCCCTGCGACTGCGCGGTATTGCTAAACTGGGTGTCCTCGCCCCTGCTCAATGGCTTGAATATGTTTTTCTGCCAATAAGACTTCTTAAAACACAGGGACGTTCCCATGGCGTGCGGCAGTGGCCAACTAAGAGTCATTGGCCAAATACCGCCCGTGCTCATATCAAAATAATGGATGCTGTGAAAACCCGTGACTTCTATACCGGGCTTGCTCAGGTCATTCAGTTGCCGGGCAATGCGGTCAGATGAATACCAATCATCATGGTCCCAGCGGCAGATTATCTCCCCCTTCGCCTGTGAACAAGCAAAATTCAACTTCTCGCCAATGGTCTGCTTCGAAACCCTGAAGTAGCGGATTCGGTTGTTATCAGGTACAACCGTAGGTTCCTTACCGTCATCGACAACAATTAACTCTATGTCAGGGATCGTCTGTCTTAAGAACGACTCAATCGCGATGCCTATTAGGTACTGACGATCACCGGTAGGCATGATGCATGACACGCGAATTTCCCCCATCGCCCTCTCCTAATGTCGGTCGTACCAATCAATCGTCAGTCCGTCCTTAGAATATCTTGCTCGACGCGGCTTAATCTTTGGATATCTCCTCTTCAATTGCTCATATAAGCAATCGTGCGGGAAGCTTCCGTCCGTATCGGGGCTCTCTGTCTCTGCGGCTACCCCCTCACACATCTGAATGGTTGCTGATTGACTGCCCTTGTTCCACGCGGCATGAAATAAATGGAGCGCGTAACATCCGCTCAAATCCCACGTCTTGGTCGGGTCAATCGACCATATGAGACGATCCCAATGAATTGGGTCAAACTTGTCTATGGGCTGGATGTACTGACCTAACTTCAACTCGTCAATCTTCCTGCCCCACAATGGAGGACCGATGGCTTGAAAATCCATCGTCAACCAATCCGGCTGCATACCCATTACCGTATCCCAACACTGGTTAATCAACTCACAATTAGTTGGGACTTTTATGACTGCAAAGTTAAGCCCCGTCTCGCGGGGGCCAGTGGACTCCACGAAAAGGTAAGGTTCCTCAAAATCGAACGGCTTGAGGCAGATAACGTCCATGTCAACCCACCACCCGCCATGCTTGCGCAACAACGCGTACCTGAAGTAGTCCGCGAACTGTTGCAGATGCGTAAACTTGCCGATGTCATCGTGCGGAACGATCTCACTCGCGTCTTTTACAATGCACCCCGCCGGAACGTCTACTAACTGATCGTAGGTATATAAGTGAAAATCATGCCCGTTCGCTACAAAAGATCGTATGCATAGGCGTTCCATCTCTGACAAGTTGCCCGCCCAAAACCCTTGAATGACCTTGTCCACCTATCCTCCTAGGCGCTGAGCAACTATCTCATCTACTCTAGAACAGACATTCTTATATTCCAACGCCCGCCCGATTACTCATAAACTCCTACCTTCGTTTTTTACATCTTTTATGAACAAGGGCAAACAACTCCCCATCACGATAAATCACCGCATCCTTAAGTTCTATGGGGTCTGAACATTTTACGCATCGCTTTCCATAAAGCCTAACATACAGTTCGAACGCTAAACTCCGCCAATTGGTAACGGGTTTCCACATTGCCAGCCCTCCCAGATTTCCACTAGAGTCTCATCTAAGGATTTCGTTAAATTCCAACTTGGATAATGAGACCTGAATTTCGTAAGATCGCTGATATAACAGATGTGATCACCTACTCTGGGCGCATCAACATATTCCCACGACAACTTCTTGCCCGTGATCATCTCCAGTTTCGAAATGGCCTCAAGCATAGAGACGCTGTTCCCGCGACCTCCTCCCATGTTGTAGACTTCCCCCTGTCGGGGGGTAAGGATAACCTGTTCCATCGCTTGCACTACATCATTGCTGTGGATATTATCACGAACTTGCTTCCCTTTGTAACCGTAAATCTTGTAGTGCCCACCAGTAACGACCATCCTCGCTAGATACGACAGAAATCCATGCAACTCGACTCCCGAGTGCCCCGGTCCTGTTAAACATCCACCGCGGAACACGCATGTTTTCATGCCGAAGTATCGTCCATACTCTTGCACCATGAGATCGGCGGCAACTTTGGACACGCCAAAAAGGGAGTGCGTAGTTTGGTCTATCCGCATTTGCTCAGTCACGCCGTTGTAATCTTTGGGGTCTGCGTATTCCCAACGAGTATCCAATTCCAAGAGCGGCATCTCATTCGGAGCATCGCCGTATACCTTGTTGGTGCTCGTAAAGATGAATACCGACTCGGGGCAGGATTGCCGTGCCTGCTCCAGTAGATTCAATGTACCTACAGCGTTGACTTCAAAATCTAGGAGTGGTATATCACGCGCCTTATCATGAGACGGTTGAGCCGCACAATGGATAATAGCGTCAAATGGCCCATAGGTATCGAATAGAGCCTGAACTTGAGCCTTCGACCGTATATCCGTCACAGTTGGAAGATAATGCTTCGTTGCACGAGATATCCTCTGCAGATTCCAGAGGGTATCTCCCCCCGCACCGAAGAATTCGCGGCGCATGTTATTGTCTGCGCCGATAACAGTGTGCCCTTGAGCGTCGAAGTATCCTACCGCTTCACCCCCAATCAGCCCATTGCTCCCCGTGACTAATAATTTCATCCTGACCTCACCTAAGCCAGAAATCATCCTGTTTATTGACTTCTGCGAATAGTCGGTAGTTGTTTGCTTTAAGAAGTTCCCGCTGGGCGTCTGCGCCCTCTTGGTTAAGACCACTATTATGCTCACACGTTATGGCGCGGAATGAAAATCCCGACAATAGCAAGCTACTCAATACCCAAAAAACTAAAGCATTCCAACGATGGTTGGCAGCACGCCAGCTTTCCCGGTTTTGTAAGTCTGGCAAGAGGTGTGCATCATCAATATCCAACGATAAATAGTCAATAGATTTTCCAAGACGGTGCTCCCCACAGATTGTAGACCAATTCATTGTCGTTGCGTCAGCTAAGACGGCAGGGCTCGTTCTATTGACTCCGCACTTCCTAATTGCCTCAGGATCAATATCAACGAGAAGCCCTCTCCACCCCAACCTCTCTAAAGCAATCGTGTTGTTCATTGAGATGCCGTCACTGCATCCAATATCAAGAAAAGTCCCTGAAAAATTATTGTGGGGCTTTACAAGCTGCTCATAAACGAAAGTATCTTGACCTATCTGGCTGCAGGATACGAACCCTTTCACAGCTTTCTCCTACTCATGCATGAATTCGGATGATGTCTTGTCTGATCTCGAATACCCAACTCGGAACTTTCTCCGCCACGTATCGCTTCAATTCCGGCAACGTGGGATATCCGTCTGTATATGACGCCGATCCACGAAAGTCACGTGCATCGTCTACAAGTATGACACTTGGGCGCAAGGAAAATATCATGTCCAACTCCTGCATGATGGGACTTCCTATAGGTCCGTGCGCGGTGTCATGACCCGAGAAATGAGCGTCTAGCCAGAATAGCGGGGCGGTAACCAACGTCGGAAGTAGATGACGCAGTACCGATGCGCTATCCCCAAGTAGTAAGTGAACATCTGGACAATCTGCAAATCGCTCCTGCACGCTCCGATAAAGGTCCGATCCAAATTCGATGGAATAAATATCCGAGAAACTGCCGCGCATGGCTGCGACTGTGTCACCATGGTATGTTCCGGTCTCCACGAGTATATCCAAATGAAATCGCTGGGCATACTCGCGGATGATGGAATGCTTGATATCATCTGGTTCCGGTTTACCTGTCAACGCTTCTTGAAATGACATGACTAATCCTAGAGCAAACATCCCAATATTCCGAAGCACGCTGATAGTTGTCTTCAATTGCGACAGCACGCTGAGCGTATGACTCTGGGGTAAGTGTAGATAGTATCTGCGCCAACTCCTCATATGTCTGGAATCTCAAGACCCCGTCCATGTTGAAATACTGATCTATCGTCGGGCATCCCCAATACAAAGGGATCGTGCGTGTCAGAAAACAATCCAAAATCTTTTCAGTGAAATATCCCGGCCATTGTGAATTTTCGATCGCGATACAATACTGCGAGGCGGCGATCATCTGCGCCCTAGGCCCGCAGGTTAGGTGGGGAGGGGCCACATGCTTCACAATCGGGATACTACCCGCGAAAGTCGCCGGGAGTCTATGAAAAACTTCATGACGAAATATGTGACCCGGAAGCCACCGCTTCTCGGAAATCAGCATAGACACGCTAAATTTCTTTTCGGGGAGCGGTATAGTCAAAAACGGTAACGAGACCACCCGACAAACCTCTTGACATGAAAGAACTCCTTCGAAAACTCTGCAACAGGGTTCGCTCTGCCCAACAAACTTTACCGCGTTAGGACATGTGCTCAAAATGTGATCATGCCACGCCAAGATCAAATCATAGAATCCATGATTGGTAACGAGCGAATCGTCGGATACGATCTCAATTGGTTCAAACTGGACATACACCTTATAGGGCGTTGTATCCTGTAGATTCACGATGTCACACGAAATCGATACGGCCTTTTCCTGTGATGCAAAAAGTCCATCTCCCAGCAGACAGGAGTGCCGAGAAAATATGAGGGGTTTCAAGAGTTCACCCACTGCTCATGCGTCCAGTACATCTGCTGAACGTCATACTCGCCAGTACGTACCGACAGATGACAAGTAATTATGTCATTGCTCTTCAATGGGTATGGTACTGCAAAACAGTTATACCGCATGTCGGGAGTTAAAAACAAACCCGAAGACCTCACCACTTCACCCGTCCATCGGTCCTCAACAGAATCGGTTATAGGAGTATTAACCATATCCTCCATAACCTGCTTACTCGTCCAGTACCCCGCACCGCCGCTACACAAGTCAAAATGCCCTTCTATGTTCGCCCCACCCCCATTGGAGATAGGATAACCAACATAGTCATATTGTTCAAACCCGCTGGCCATTAGCCGCTCTGGTCTAACATATGTATCGTTTGCGCAAAGGAAAACGTGTTCGTATCCAGCATTCAAAGCCCAACGACGAATCTCGACTGTCTTGGGGGAGGAATTTTCATGGCCATCCCCGACATTGTCTAGGCGGACTTCGTCAGAATCAAGAGGGTGCTCCCCCCGACCCATAAAGAATTTATAATCCAGATTTTCAACTGCAGATACGTCCTTCAACCATGTATCTCTTTGGGCTTGACAAATGCCATTACCCGCATAGAGGTTACTGGTAAATATGGAGATCAACACTCGCACAATACCCCCAAAATCTTTACTGTCTCTGCTTGATTCAGCCGGTGCGTATTGTGTGACGTGTACTCCGTCGCCTTCTGTTCGAGCCCTTCGCTAAAATAGGACGCGTAATTCAGATCGCGAGAGTCCGCTGGGATGCGATAGTAATTGCCATGATCAAGTGCGTGAGCCATCTCCTCAGAAGTTACCAGCGTCTCATAAAGTTTTTCGCCGTGCCGGGTGCCTATGGTTTTTACCTCAGCATCCGAATTCAAAATCTCTTTGATCGCGTTTGCAACTGTAAGCACGGTTGCCGCAGGCGATTTCTTCACGAATATGTCACCCTGCTGGCCCTGCTCAAATGCGTACTCGACCAGATCAACTGCTTCTTCAATCGTCATCAGGAAGCGCGTCATGGCAGGGTTTGTAACCGTCAGTGGTTTCCCTGACTTGATCTGATCGATAAATAGCGGGACAACTGACCCGCGAGATGCGAGCACATTCCCATACCGTATGCCGCAAAAAATTGTGTGCGTCGAAGTGCGCGACTTAGCGACCATGACCCGTTCCATCATCGCCTTAGAAATCCCCATGGCGTTTATCGGGTACACTGCCTTATCAGTGGAGAGCGTGACAACTTTTCCCACACCCGCATTGATCGCGGCGTTGAACACGTTCTCCGCTCCGAGGATGTTCGTCTTGACCGCTTCGAGCGGGAAGAATTCAGATGACGGCACTTGTTTCAGAGCGGCGGCGTGGAAAACGTAATCAACGCCTTCCATCGGAACAACAATACTCGCTGCGTCACGTACGTCGCCTATGAAGAACTTCACGCGGGGGTTGTTTAAACTGATCCGCATGTCCTCTTGCTTCTTTTCGTCACGACTGAAAATTCTGATCTCGTGATCTGTCTTGAGATACCGTTTCACCACGGCGTTGCCGAAGGTGCCAGTCCCGCCAGTGATGAGAATGGTACTCATTACTTCCTCCGCGTATGACTCAACACGATGTTGACAACCTTGCGAGAAACTTGAAGCGAGCAATAACTATCAGGAGTACATATCTGGTGCTTAGACGCTTCTAAGCTTTCCATCACCCGCTCAGCATCAAACCCCGTCATTATCACGCCACCCTCTTCATCAGTCTCCTGCCGTTCATGACTTGTACGAAGCATCAGAGCAGGGAAGCCAAGAATAGAACTTTCCTCGGAAATAGTTCCCGAGTCGCTAAGGGTACAGCGAGCATTCTGCTGTAGTTTACAATACTGAAAAAATCCAAAGGGTTTATGAAACTCAATTTCACCGGGTAGTATAGACTGATATCCTAATACATCGTATAAATCAGTCATGTACTCCGCATCGAAGCGTTTGCGTGTTCGTGGGTGTGTAGTAACGATTATACGTTGGTGAAATTTATCAGCAAGCGCTCTTAACAAATCTACAAAATCTTTGAAGTGGTTCTCAACGCTTTCCTCGCGATGGCAACTCACCAAAAAATACTCGCCCGGTGTTAACCCTAAATTCGTCAAAACTTGGCTAGCGGTGATGTCGGTGCTGTAATGCTCAAGCACTTCATTCATCGGGCTGCCAATTTTTATTACTTGATTGGTGGGAACTCCCTCGCGAATAAGATTCTCGCGACTGCGCTCCGAATACGGTAACTGAATCCCCGGCAAATGATCTATGATCGTTCGATTTATTTCCTCGGGCGTGTTCAGACTAAAACAGCGATTCCCTGCCTCAAGATGCACCAAAGGGATATGCAGTTTTGCAGTAACTAAGGCTGTCGCTAGACATCCGTTCGTGTCACCTAATATACAGACAGCTTGAGGCTTCAAATCAAGAAGCAGTTTCTCAAGCTTAACCATTATATCAGCAGTCATTGCAACCGCGGTATCGCCTTTAGTATCGAGAGTATAATCAGGCTTTCGTAATCCCATCTGATCGAAGAAAACATCACGCAGTTCGTAATCCCAATTCTGGGATGTATGAATGACCAAGTGTTGTATTGCCGCGTCAAGGGCAGGCATTATACGAGACATCTTCAAAATCTCAGGACGCGTCGAAATCACCGTACATACCTTCATACGGCCTCTGGGAAAGTATCTGGGTCTTTTGGATCAAAGACCTCAGAACTCCAAACAACCAGCACCATATCCCCTGCTCCAACGTTGGTGATGCTGTGGACCTGCATCGGATGAACTGTCACGATGCGAAAATCTTTTGCGTCGATTGGTATGCAGTTTACTTTTTCGAATCCAGCTTGGCGGATTCGTAT
>Ga0116132_1002537_pt1 | contig 11081 bp, 9 predicted proteins | sample June2015DPH_17_1_2_FD_89735 | JGI IMG/M metagenome (GOLD analysis project Ga0116132, IMG submission 89735) | Peatland microbial communities from SPRUCE experiment site at the Marcell Experimental Forest, Minnesota, USA - June2015DPH_17_150 | ecosystem: Environmental > Terrestrial > Soil >... | reverse complement strand
TTAAAAGATTATCAAAAGAAGTACACAATGAACAATAAGGGAAACGTAAAATTCCACCTAAAGCATGAATATTGGGCAAGAGAGCCTTTGTAAAACTGCATTTTTTATTTAAAATTCACTATATTGAATGCAGTAAATATCCAATAATTTTGACTTTTATCTGCTAACTACAGCTGCAATCACGTTAATTTGATAAATATGGCCATATCTGCTTTATTTTGCAAATTGACCTATTTTTTGTTGTGTTTACTACCTCTAAATGGCGCATCTTTACCCGGACAAGACTTAAAAAGTCGGCTCAGTATACAAAAGAGTATCCATTTAGATTGTTGGGAGATAAGGAGTTTGAAGCTAAAAGACGGTGTTCAAGCCTGGCTAACAGGGGCACTAAACGACCCCATTGTGAAAATACTTGCTAAAAATAGTCAATTAACCAAAACTCAGCTTGAAACATTACTAATTGACATTTTAGCCGAGACTATAGCAGGCAAACAGTTAAAGTACGATGAAAAAGCCAATTTAAGGCTAACCAAGGCTAAAATAAGCCGCGGATCCTTCAACAGGACGTTAAAACACTCTAAAGAAAACGTGATAAAATCGATCTATACGATACTACTTTTAGGGTATTTAGGGGTGTTTGACAGCACAACTCTCGACCCATATCTCGAAATAGCCAATAAACTGCACGAATATGTGGAGGCACACCAAGAGACCCCCGACAAGGAAGAGGAGCTAAAAGACCATCTAAAAGTCATAGAAATCATACGGGAAGAGCTTGAAACGAGCCTAAAACGGCTTTCTAGTCCATCAGAATAGCCCTTGTGACGTCACAAATCACAGATAAAATCTACAGTTTTTAACCAACAAATGGGATTAACAAAAGCCAAAACAAAAGCGCCACTATCAAGTCTTAAATGGTAAAATAAGCGCGAATCAAGGATATCTTAGCAAGCCATTTTCAAGGAGCAACGGCTAAGAGAGCAGCTGTGACGTGTGATATCATAGTGACCATCTGACGACATCACCGCAAACCTTAAAAAGTCCATGGATAACTGTGATGTGTGATGCAACCGATTAAATCACGCATAAATCACAGGGATGGAAAATCACGGTTGACTTTGTAACGATACTCTTAGGCGTTTTGCTGACGGCGACAGTTGCAGCGTCAGTTGAGTATTATAGGCAAATACGTAAGGCACAAAAAGAGTATGAGAAAGCCAAGGGTATTGTCGAAGACATTGTTCTTAGTTTTAACCGAGATCTCAAGCGTGGAGCCGACAAATTAGACTTAATCGCGTTCAAAATAGAGGGAAACTTGGCTAAAGCGGATACAAGCCTAAAAAAAGTAGATACCTTAGAAAAAAGGATGACGCCCATAGAAAATCAATTTGGCACTATTTCACAGACGGTTTCACAGAGCAGCACCAGCATTCTTTCTGGATTAACAGGTTTAGAATTGAAAATCAAAGATATTGAAGCGTCACAAGAGACATTAAAGGTAAAGATAGCAGGTTTTGAAGAGCAAATTCAAAAGTTCAATGTTACTCCAGAAATTAGTGAACCCGTCATACCCATTAAACGTGATAAAGCAATGGCTGCATTAACAGATACAGAAATCGCAGTACTGGAAATGTTATCTTCAGAAGGGCCCAAGACAGCGCCAGAAATCAAAGCCAGAGTTAAGCTTAGCAGAGAACACACAGCAAGACTAATGAAGAAACTCTATGAAGAAGGATACCTAGAAAGGGAAGTAGGCAAAATACCCTTCAGATACAGTATCAAAAAAGAGATGGAAAAGCTGCTAAAGAAACCCGAAAATAGTCAGCCAACATAAAGCTACAAAGAAGGCTTCTCTTGACCGCTCAACCGTTTCAGACGCTCACCTATCTGGTACGTTTCGGTGAATCAGGAAGCTCATAACCAACCTTGCTGCGCTTATCGAGGTACTCTGGATAATGCTCTACCTTGATTGGAACAGCAAACTTGATCTTTGGGTCTGAGATAAGCAAAGCTGCAACAGGTTTTACCGCTATTAACGGTTCTTCTTTTACTTGACTTCCAAGAGCGATTATTTTTTATCAAATTAGCAGTAAGCGATGTCCCATTCCAACGCTAGTCTACATCTATACTCTTACCCAATTGTACTCTACCTAAATGTGCGCAAATTAATTCTTAGTTATACTAAATTTATTTTATGCTTTGTGTCACTTAGCCGCTCAATTCACTTTATTCTTTGTTTTATAGTTGCCTGGGAAATGATTGCAGTTTTATACTTCAAATTATTTGTTCCACCAGTCCTTAAAAGTATACCTTTGCTAGTCATCCTTGAAAGATAGGTCGAAACGGTACTAAGGCTAACTGGCTCCTTAAGCTCCTGCTCATAAACGGACTGAATGTCCTTTGAAGAAAACCAAATCAACGGAAAACTTTTCTGAATTACTAACTGAACTTTTTCAAAGCGGGAAAGCATGCGATTTTGTAAAGAAGCCCCTGCGCCTACGGTCGGACCCTCACCCGGTGCACCGCCTAGCAATTCAACAAGATCTAAGAGTCGTAGAGCTTTATCGCGGGTTACTTGACCCTCGAAAGCAATAGTATATCGATTACCATCGCTATCGAACAGCTCAACGCGTATTTTACGAGCTGGCATTTGGTGTACACCACAAGGGTTGTTCACAGCTTTACACTTCACAGCTTATAGCTGTTATGGTGAAGGCTGAAAAGTAGAAAAGGCAATAGACAGCTTATTCTTACGAAAGCGTCACAATTTTCATTCTTTTAAGCATAACGAGCTTCACAGTAAATCAGAATGGCTGGAAAATTAAAGTTATTGCCTGATTCCGCTTTTCCAGTAGAAGCAGAGGGGTGGCTTGTTCACAGTAAAGAGACAAGAAAAAGGTAATATTAAGCAAAACCAAACAGATTAAGCGGCAAATTTAATGCTATTTCATATGTATTCACAATTTTGTGAACGGAAATTTAGAACTGCTTAAAACAAAATTCTCGAAAGGTTACTGAACTTAGAATGTAATGAGATTATTGCCAATAAAATTTTGTTTCCATTCTCATAAAGATAAGTTGCCATGTTAAAAATCATCCGACAGGCACCCCTGTGTTTCCTGTCGAAGTCTTCAAGTAAAAAAGGAGTAAAGAAAATACTGGAAAAACATTTGCAACATTTTTATCTAAAAATTTGGATAACAATTATTAATATATAATATTATTACTTAACTGTCACAGTATGTTTAACTAATTATAGTAAATAGATATTTTTTCATTAGTCCAAGAATTTTTTCCAGTAGAAACTTTGGGGTGTGTCTTGCTCTCAATTTACCTATTTGTTATCTGATGTTTTCATTGTTCTTTAGGATAATTGTGCTTTAAAACCATTTTTTTGTACTGCATGCTTTATCTGTTCCACACGAAATAACGGTTGAGCCTCTGAAAACGAGGGAATAGGGCAATGGGAAATCCAAGCATATTAGACGATGTATTCGAAAGCTTCGTTAATGGAGTTCGGCTGTTTAAGGACAGAGAAGTTCTCAGACACGATTATCTTCCCGAAAAATTACCACATAGAGAAGACCAAATAAAATTATTAGGACAAACTGTCGCACCAGTCCTAAAGAATGCGAGATGCTCTAACATTTTTATTTATGGAAAAACCGGAACTGGAAAAACTGCGGTAACAAAATACGTCTTAAGCCATCTAGAATCTAAGGCAAAGGAATATGGTGCACCCGTAAAATTTTGTTACATAAATTGCCAAATGGCGGGTTCAGAATACCGAGTTTTCGCAAGTCTAAGCCAAAACCTTGGTATGACTATACCTTTTACGGGTTTATCTGTTGGTGAAGTGTTTGATAGATTCAGAGCAGGTTTAGATTCTTCCAGAATAATTTTCATAATAATTCTTGATGAAATTGATGCCTTGATCAAAGCCCGTGGAGACGCGTTTATGTATGAGTTAACAAGGATAAATGAAACTCTAAGTAAGAGCAAAGTTTCGATAATCGGCATATCAAACGACCTGCGCTTGAAGGAATTTTTGGATCCTAGAGTTTTTAGTTCTCTTAGCGAAGAAGAACTAGTTTTCAGGCCATATGACGCAGCTGAACTTCGAAACATTCTTCTTGAACGTTCAAAATTATCTTTCCACGATGGAGTTTTGTCTGATTCAGCATTAAATATTTGCTCAGCTTTGGCTGCTGCAGAGCATGGCGATGCGAGGCGAGCTTTGGATTTGTTGCGTGTCGCTGGAGAAGTTGCTGAGAGACAAGGCGCTAAGTTGATTACAGAAGAGCATGTACGCCAAGCAGAGAAGCATATTGAACACAACCGAGTGGTTGAAGCGCTCAAAAATTTAACATTGCACTCAAAACTGGTGCTTCTTAGCGTCTATCACTTGAACAAGCCAGGTGCTACTACAGGCGAAATATACGATGTTTACAATGAACTGTGCGGCGAAATGGGTGCTGGTCTTCTGACACAACGCCGATTAGGCACGCTAATTAACGAGCTTGATTCCATGGGACTTGTGAACGCGAAAGTTGTAAGTATGGGTCGGTATGGCAGAACCAAAAAAATCAGGCTTGAAATTTCAAGAAGCCTCATAAAGGATGTATTTGGCAGTGACAACAGATTTGGCAGCTTACTCGATTATTCCCTGCAATCCTCGCATAAAGGATCAAGTGATACTTAGCTAAACCGCTTGTAAAATTAGTTAAATGAGAGAATAGTAGTCTCCAACGTTTGCAAGTTTACAACTGGAACTTTTCCCGGTGTAGGAACCAACCCTAATTTCTCCATATAATCAGTCTGTTCTTGCCAACCGCCTGAATTCACAACCAGCACTCCACGATAATTGCAGTAACCTAAAACGTGAATATGCCCGGCATGAAAGATGTCTGGAACCCTATCGATGACTAGGTAATCACGGTTTTCTGGGGACAGCATGGTTTTTCCACCGTATACTGGAGCTAAGTGGCGGCTTTGCATAAGTAGCCTCATTGCCTTTTCTGGGTGATCATGATCCATTCCAGGTATAACCTCGATAATATCATCTAAACTGCGACCATGATACATTAAAACTTCTACGCCGTGTAGACTTAACAGGCATGGGCTTCCAACAGAGTGAATGTTTTTTTTACCTTGCATTCCAGTCAAATAGCCTTCTGGTATGGCAGGCTGGGGTAAAGCTTTGCGCGACGCATCATGATTACCTGGGGAAATAATTATTTCAATGTAATCAGGGATTTTTTCCAGATATTTCGCGGCAAAACTGTATTGTTTATGAACATCTCGTATGGATAGTTCTTTTGCTTGGTTGGGGTAAATTCCAACTCCGTCAACAACGTCGCCTGCGATTAGTACGTATTTTACTCTGCTTGCTATTTCCTTCATTTGCTCGTTTCCATATTTGCCTTTAAGCCAGAGTATGAATCGTTTGAATGCTTCTTTTTGGAATTTGGTGCTGCCAATGTGAAGGTCTGATGTTAAGACAGCGTAAACTAGTTCTTGGGCTCTTTGCTGGGTCTTTCTGCCTATTTCAGGGAAAATTATATCCTCAGCTAGGAAAAGGTTACTTCTTGTTTTTATCACTGCCAAGCATACTACTTGGTCCTGCAAAAGAAGGAGCGCTTTTTTGCGGACTTCTTCTGGTGCTTTTTGAGGCACTAAGACAGTTGTGCTTCCTTGCAAGTCTTCTACTGATAGTATCATTTGGTTTTTTGATTCTCTTTTTTCTGTTATCATGCAAATTATTTTGAGTTTTGTTTTAGCTGGTGATTTGAGTGCTTCTATTATTGGTGTTGCAGCTTTAACGTCGATTCTTTGTCTTAGCAAGCGTTCGATTCGTTTAAACCTGTCCTGGAAATATTCCAGATATTCTTCAAGGGTGCCGTTGGAGGTAAGTTTGCCTGTTGAATCTTCCAGAATGTTAATGTTTGCTTTTATGTCCTTGGCGTAGGGATAAAAAATGCTTTCAACCGTACTTATTTGCTGTGGTGCTGGTGGCTCTACGGCGTTTTGCTGTTGCTGAGGCTGTGTTTCTATGGCGGGTGCTGTTAGCTGTTGCACTAAGGTTTCTAAGAATACTTTGTCTATAAAGAACGGTTTTTCTTGCAAGTCTGCTATCCTTTGAAGTGCTAAGTTTATAATGCCAACTGGATCGGTTGTGTCTGAGTTTTGGCTTAAGAATTCAAAGGCTTCGCTGTTTAGTTGGTATCCCGCTGCGATTGTTGCTTCGATCGCTTTTTGTAGTTTTTCTTTTTCGCTCATTTTGATCGTGTTCTTGTTAGCAAGTGGGGTGAGTGCATGCTTAATGTTTAGGCTCTTATGCTTTTGCGTTATTTACTGTTTTTTGTTTGGAGAATAAATTTTTGAAGTTTAAGGATTCTGTTGATTTTATTGGTGAAGTTTAATAGCGTTTACTGTAGCGTTGATTACGTATTAATCGTTAATTATTCAAAATCAACTTAGTTTATATAAACGATCTATAGTTTAGATATGTTATATCTCGCTTGGGGTACCATTATGGGTGAATTACGCAAAGTTCAACAAACACCAACTGGCACTTTTTTTGTTTGTGTGCCTAGAGCTTGGGCTCAACAGAATGGTTTAAAAAAGGGCGCTTTGGTGAGTGTGGATGTAACTAGTGATGGCAAACTTATTGTTGATTCTGAGTACAATGTTGAGCAGCAGCCGAGAATTGCTTCTTTAAATGTTGGTCCTTTCTTGGGTCGGGAGATTATTGGTCGTTATCTGCTTGGTTATGACGTGATTCGTATTGAGGCAAAGGACCGAATAGCTTATGACGTTAGAAACACGGTTAAGTCAACTGTTAGTTCATTGATTGGATTAGAAATTGTTGAAGAGACGTCTTCAGCAATAGTTTTACAGTGCTTACTGGAGCCATCTGGATTTTTGCCTGAAAAAATTTTGCGGCGCAACTATGCTATTGTCGCTGGGATGATTCGTGACGCTGCTAATTCCTTTGTTAGTGGTGATCTGCAGCTAGCTAAAAGTGTTATAGCCAGAGATGATGAAAGTAACAGGTTATATTTTTTATTAGTTAGAATCTTACGAACAATAATTCAAAATCCACGCTTAAGTGAGAAGCTAAGGATTACTCCGATAGACTGTTTGGATTATCGTTTGGCTGCAAGTTTAATTGAAGGCATAGGTGACGCATGTGTTCAGGTGGCTACAAAAACCATAGCACTCGATGGAGTGAAGCTTTCTGGGGAAATGCAGAAATTACTTGTTGATTTGCAAGCTGTCTGTTTTGAAGCTCATGAGCAAGCGTTGAAAGCGTTTGTAACTAAAGACATCTCTTTAGCTGAGCATGTACGCAACCTCCGAGGAAAAATGGATGCAACTTATTCAAACATTGAGCGCGTCGCAAAAGATTCCTCTATAGATTTGATGCCTCAAGTTCTGGCAGCTGTATCTTTCCTTAGGCAGATTTATGAACACAGTGTGGACATGGCAGACTTAGTCGTTTAACTTGCTTTTACTTAATCCTTCTTCGTGGTAAAGGGTTAAATTTGCTGGTTTGTATTAAATTCTAGGATGATTGATATGTCAAGTATTACCGATAAAGTGGCTAACGCTCTCTACTCTTCTGGATGCTTAAAGTTTGGAAGCTTTAAAATTAAGTCTGGAGCAATCAGCCCATACTATATTGACCTTGCACGTTTGCTTTCTTCACCAAAACAAATATGCTTTATAGCCGATTTAGCTGCTGAACAGGTTAGGCAAATAATGGTTTCTGACAGAATAGACAAATTGGCCTCTATTGAACTTAAAGGCGCGCTAATAGTGCCAAGTATCGCCTGCAAAGTAAACCTGCCCTGTATTGTAGTTAGGAAAGAGGAAAAAGCCTACGGCGTTACAGGCAGAATCGCCGGCGCAGATATAGCCAAAGGCGATAATATCCTTTTCTTCGATGACGTCATAAGCGAAGGCTTATCCAAAGTTGAAGGAATCAAGCCTCTGCAAGCGCTAGGCGGTAATGTTAAGCACTTGCTGGTTGTTGTTAACCGGGAGCAAGGCGGCAAAGAAAACTTGGAAAAGCTAGGCTTTAGAGTTCATGCTTTAGCTAAAATCTCTGAGATCGCTGATTCACTGTATCTCAATAAGCATATTTCGAAAGAGCAGGCTGATGACGTATTAGATTTTGTAAAACAATTTCAAGAAGTTAACAATACCACCTGACTATTTCCTCTACCGTGTCACTAGAATAACCGCTCTTTATGAGTGCCTTCTTAAGGTCCTTTAGCTTGTCGCTCTCCACTCTTTATTCCCTCGTTATATCTCAATCAAATGGCCGCTTAAAATAGATATACCCTATATCAGTAGATCCGTAGGTGGGTTAGCCTTTGTGTGTGCTCTCTCAGCTACCTACCGGTAGGTCAAAATATATACGTTTTTCATATACGTTTGTATATACGGTGGGGTTAACGGTGGAGTGCGAGTGGTATGTGGGTATGGTTGCTTTAGGCTTATGCAGGTAAAAACACTCTTAGGCGTCGTTGAAGGCTTTCAAGCAGCCTTAAGCTGGCTTGCAACTATGCTTAGCAAGTAAAAGCGTTATACCCAAGCAGGTGCCAGACACTTTCGGAACTACTGTATATTTATGGATGGCTTTCACAAGAGTATACACTCCAAGGGAAGAAACATAACAGATGCAAGCTCAAAAACCAGTGGTAGAAGCTCTTCTTAGTCCGGAAAGTTACCAGGAAGACCCCGGCAAAATCGAATTAATCCAAACACACATATCATTTGTCTTCTTAACCAAAAATTTTGTTTACAAAGTCAAAAAACCCGTAAACTTTGGTTTTCTAGACTTTTCTACACTTGAAAAACGGCGGTTCTTCTGCGAAAAAGAGTTAGAGCTCAATAGCCGACTTTGCCCAGACATCTATCTTGAAGTCGTGCCCATCAACAAATCAAATATTATCAAGATAAACGGTATCGGCGAAACAGTTGAATATGCCTTAAAGATGAAGCGCTTGCCCCAAGAAAAAATAATGGCAGTGCTCCTCAACGAGAACAAAGTGGACAATACAACAATTGACGAGATAGCAAAAAAAATCGCGCAATTTCATTCCAAAGCACAAACAAGCACCGAAATAAAAGAGTACGGTTCCCTTAAAATCATAAAGACTAACTGGGACGAAAATTTCTCGCAAACCCAAAAATACGTCAACCAAACAATCCCGGTCGCTGAGTACCAATTTATTCAAAACAGAGTCAACAACTTCATGGAGAAGAATAGGTCGCTTTTTGAAAACAGATTAAAAACCGGCAAAATTAGAGACTGCCATGGCGATTTGCATTCAGGAAACATCTTTATTACAGACAAAATCTGCATTTTTGATGCCATAGAATTCAACGATCGCTTCAGATACTCTGACGTAGCCTCAGATGTGGCCTTTTTAGCGATGGATCTAGATTTTCAACAGCGGCCTGATCTGTCAGCTTATTTCATAGACAGATACATATTGTACTCTAAAGACCAACAATTAACAAAGCTGCTCCCGTTTTACAAGTGCTATAGAGCGTATGTACGTGGTAAAGTAATCAGCTTCAAACTTGACGACCCCAACGTTAGCAGCGAGGAAAAGATAGCCGCAACAAAAGAAGCACAAGCCTACTTCAAACTTGCCGCCGACTACGCGAAAAACCTGTAAACAATCATTCAATTATGCGAATTGGTTAGCTACCCAATCAGGAACTTGAACTGTACCCATAATGATTGGTTTTTGGTGGCAATCGCTTCCGCCAGTCATAATTAACCCATGTTCCTTTGCGAATGTCACATAGTGGTTTGTTGTTTCAGCCGTGTTTCTCGAGTGCCAGCATTCAACGCCGTCAATGTACGGTAACATTTTTTCTCGGATAATTTCCGTTTGCTCAACTAACGATTTAGTTAATGCAACTAGCGAAGTTCCATGCGGATCGTTAGGATGAGCCAAAACCAATTTTCCGCCCGCGCCCCTGACAAGTTTTGACGCTTCTTCCAAGTAAAGCGGGTACTTGGTGGCATCACACTTTACAAGGTATTTATCAAAGGCTTCTTGCCTCGTTTTAACGATGTTCTTCTTCACCAAATAATCTGCAATGTGGGGTCTGCCAAGCACTCCATCAACCGACTCTTCAATCTTCCTCAAATCATCCTTAGTTAATGCTGCAATGTGTTCTTTCTTAAATTCCGCATTTAGGTTGTCAAGGATTTTTGCCGCTCTTTCTTCTCGATATTTTGCCATCGCCTCAAGTTTGCTTTCCAGCGCCTTATTGTTGGCATCAAATTGGTAGCCTAAGAAATCCAGAGAAACAGCTTTGCCTTCATGGTACTTTGGGTGGACAAAGGTTATGTTTAGCTCGACTCCAGTAACATATCGAATGCACTCTTTTTTTGCAGCTCCGATGGCTTGAGTTTGGCAGCCAATAGAATCGTGATCCGTAATCGACATGAAACCAATGTTTCTGTTTTTTGCTTCCTTAAAAATATCTTGAACAGTTAACTTTCCGTCTGAAGCGTTGGAGTGAATATGCAGGTCGGTTATCATTATCGAACTGTGTCCCCGTTACCTTTTTTCCATTCCTATAACGTACCAGTCCTCAGAGTTATCATGGCAAGTGTCAACTGTTAAATGCAGTATCTTAAGTGTCGGATACTTTTTCTTTAGGTCATCAATGTCAACCGGTTCAAACTTGCTCTTATTAGCAAGATAAGCCTCTACTGTTAAAGCGTTTGACTCATACTTCTCTTTCGTACGTCGCTCAATCCTAGCGATCGACACTTCTTCAGGACAGCTCGTTTGCAGAATAATAAACGTCATGTTATGTTTCGCTGCAATTTCAGCCGCTCGCCGCCTTAAATCTTGAGCAACAAAAGTTGCATCCAAAATAATGCCAGGAACAGTTTTCTTAGCAAGATCGTCTGCTCTTCGAAAGACTTCATCATAGACAGACAAGCGTTTATTCATGTTTCCTGCGACTTTTGCGTCAAAAACATCCTCATTCTTTAAAACTTCTAAACGGATTAAATCGCTTCGGAGAATGGGGTACCCTTT
>Ga0116132_1002476_pt1 | contig 11342 bp, 15 predicted proteins | sample June2015DPH_17_1_2_FD_89735 | JGI IMG/M metagenome (GOLD analysis project Ga0116132, IMG submission 89735) | Peatland microbial communities from SPRUCE experiment site at the Marcell Experimental Forest, Minnesota, USA - June2015DPH_17_150 | ecosystem: Environmental > Terrestrial > Soil >... | reverse complement strand
GGCAATGATAAGCACAGCGACTACAAGCAGCCAGAAGCCGAGGACTAAAAATAGCCCCAGAAACAGCCCCTGAACAAAAGACTCCCTTATTTTATCACCTCGGTTTCAAATGCCAGCACTCCGGTTCTATGACGTGCGGCTTGGGTTATCGTTTTTTGCATAGGGGAAGCCCACCGTGCCGTCTTGGCAAATTGTTGTTGGTAGTCCCCCTCGACATAGTCTATTAGCACGCGCGGCGTTCTAAACGTACTTAGGTTTCGACGATCCAAAACTTAGAGCGTGTTCGTAGGTGCACAGTAACGGTATTGTTCGCTTTCACTGTGAATCTACTCTTCTTAGAGCGCCGGCCCGTGCCTTCGCCATTTTTTTCAAGGCAAACGAAACCACGCTTAATCGGTCTTCTTCTCTGCTACGAGGTTTTCATTGAGACGACATCGTATTGGACGACGTCCCCATCAGATACCCGCCAAACGCTATAAGCCAAAGCACGATGGGGTATACCACCCATCGCTCTGCCCCTCCGACGCCGAGGAACGCGACGGCGGGAGTTATGTATGGACCTATGGCAAAAACCAACGCGATGATCCCCAGAATCACCGAGAAATAGCGGAGGGGTGCCTTTTGTTGGCTGAAGGCCGCGATTGCGGCGAAGCCCCCGGCGATGAACGTGAGCGCCGACAACAGCCAGTGTATAACACCAAAGGTCTCGTTGAAGACGCCGACTCCAACGGAGCCTGTGCCAGCGAGAGCGATAAGCAACGGAAGTGCTGAGGGAAAAACGCGTTTGTCAAGCGCGCGATGAAGCGCGTACGCCCCTCCGATGATCAAGAGCCTTCCAACGACCAACGTCGTATCAAGGACGGCGGCGGCCGGCTGCATAATTACGCCGTTTCTCGCGCCCCCCAAATCGCTTATATAGTTCTGCGAGACGCTATAGCCGGGATATGTGGTTTCCGCCGTAACGATTCCTAAGAGGATGAGCGTTCCTGCGATGAAGAACAGCGCCCCAGCGACGTTCAGCCTGTTCATGCGCGAAGCAAGCGACTTGTGCGCACTTAGTTTTTTCTGTGGAGGCGAATGACAGATCTCGAGAGGCGAGATTATTGCCTTCAGCACAAATTCAACCTTTATCCGTGCACTTCAGTCAGAAATAGGTGAGAAGCAGATTCTTTACAAGCCTTTTCATCCTACCGTTACACCATAACTTGAGACGAGTGTTTCGACAGAGTTGTGGCGCGAAAAGGTCTTACCGAGGGTTCAAAAAAAGAAAATGGTGTCTCACTGGTTCATGCTCATGGCGATCGGAGCACTTTTTTTGTTTCTCCTTTTATTCACCACCGAAACCCTTCGTTTTTTCTGAACAAAGCCAGTGGATTTATCGTAGTAAAAAGCCGCAGTAACGGTAGACTTGCAGGTCTGTTTAAAAAAGTTAAATTGTAGTTTATCGATAGATGTGCCAACGCTCAACAGAAATGGTATGTAAGCCGCTTCGAAAAAAAATCATGACCCTGTGGTCGAATCGGAAGCCTCGGCCTGATATAGGCTGGCGGATTGTTGACGTTTAGGTAGGGCCAACTTCATTGTTCGTCTTCCCACCTGTACAAATTCTTCCTTGTTTGCAAGCGGTCAACGCTGCAATTGAAACAGATTCCATTATGGCAGCACTGTACTCCTCCGCACTGCATACACCGCCACTTTGCATTCTCACGCTCTACAAAAGCGGCAAGCGAATGCTGCTTGATAAAGGTGAGATTCTCGATGAAACTCGTTCGGTACTGTTTTTGATACCGTGCGTCGATTCGCTCCAAGTTCCTGCACGGGAAAGTGCCACATTCGTAACAAAACCGAACTCTGTGATTCAGAAGCAGATCACAGCGTTTCTTTAGAAAGGCGCACTTCCTATCACGAGGGCGACATCCCGCGCAGTACGCCATCCTCACGCCTTTGCGTCTTACGTCGTGTTCGCGCGCGAGATAACGACTGCACACCGAACAGTTCATGCCGCACGGCGCGATCAGTTCCGCATCATCAGAAAGAGCATCGAGCATGCTGCATCCAAGGGAAATACCGCTGGCTTGTTCATATAACTGCTCTTATCTTAGTCCGATTGTTGTATTTCAACTAGAGCCAAATAGACCCGTATCTAACTAGTATATCACGCGCATGCGGGCGAACTCCGCGAACGCATTATAAACCTTCGTAACGATATGAACGCGTTTCTAGAAGAATTAGACGAGCCGCTACAGGGGCAAGGTGAGTAAATGGCAAGCATTTATCTGGGTTGCAGCGGGTGGCATTATGATCATTGGCTAGGCGTCCTTTATAACTCGCGTAGTCGCTACCTGGAGCAATACGCGCAATTTTTCCACTCAGTCGAAGTCAATTCGACGTTTTATCAATTTCCGAAGGAAGATCAGCTAAAAAAATGGGACAACGCTACTCCTGACGACTTTATTTTTTCTGTAAAGATGAACAGGTACATCACACACACAAAGAGGCTGCACGAAACGCGTGGAGCTCTCAGCGACTTCTTTGAGATCTGTGAGGCATTGGGACACAAGCTGGGCCCGTATCTCGTAGGGCTCTCTGCGAGCTTTAAAAAAGATATAAATCGTCTAGACGAGTTTCTTTCACTCTTGCCTGATCATCGTTTTGCTTTTGAATTTCGTGACAATTCGTGGTTTAGTGAGGATGTTTTTGACCGTTTTAGAGATCAGAGCAATCTGGCTATGGTTATGCTCGGTGCACAATTCGACAACAACATCGACTGTTTTAAGGATTTTGCTTATATCAGATGGCACGCGCGTGATAGAAATCTGGACGTTTACTCTTCAGAAGAACTAGACTACTGGGCGCGTCGAATCCGAGAGCTTTCAAGCCAGGCTGACGTTTTTGGCTACTGGAACCACGATGCATACGGGCCTAAGAATTGTTTGAATTTAGCGTCTAGGCTGGAAGTGCGATAACCTTTACCGCCACCAGGTTAAAAGACGTTTTCGAAACTAAGGCCGGAAATACGCGATTCGCGGTGCCTGTTTTGATGAATATACGAAACGTAGAATTCAAATAGATTTAAAGAATCATTTCAAACGACTTAGTTGCCGGCTTTGCCGCGTGAAAGCTGAAAAAAGATATGTTGGTGTTGTGCAATGATTACGAAAGGGGAATGATCAATGGTAATTGGTTTCACAATGATGAACGTTAATCGGGGCGCAGAATACGGCGTGTGGCAAGAACTAGTGAAGATTAGTGGCGTGACAAGAGCTGTGCATGTTTTTGGAGAGTTTGATTATGTCGCCATCATCGAAGCGAAAGACCTTTCTGAATTGACCCGCGCGGTTGATGACATAAAACTCATTCAAGGGGTCACCACCACACGTACGTTTGTTGAACATCAGCTTCCATTTATGAAATGATGCGCATTGCAAAAAAAGAACGATAGGCTCAGCCGGATTCGAACCGGCGACCTCCGCCGTGTGAACACGGGGGATTTGGCGCTTATTTCTCCATTTTGCGATCGCTCAGCACTGTTTTTTGAGCCAGCGCCACCTGGATCATCGTGTTGACACCGACCTTGCCCCCGAGGCACCGAACGGTCTACTTCCAGATGCCCTTGTGGCCCCTGGTTCCGAGCTCCTTAGCTTCGGTGGCTCGTATGTCGTACTTGAGATGCCCGGTCAGCGGGTCTTGGCCGTAGCTCTCGCAGAGCGCGATTAGCACGTCCTCGTGGGTCACACCCACGTTCATGACCGTATCATTGCCGCCGTAGTAGATGAGGATGCTGCCATCGTCGCGGTGCACAGCCCCGCAGGTGAACACGACCTGTGGCACGTGAATATAGTCTGCCTCCTCGACGCAGCAGTCAGCCCTGGATGGGAACAGGACGGGGATGCTCGACATCTTGACCCGCGCAGGGTCCGCTAGGTCGTGTAGCGCCACGCCGAGCACGTAGGGGTTGCCGTTCATGGTGGTGCGCACTCCGTGGAACACGCTGAGCCAGCCCTTGGCTGTCCTGAAAGGCGGCGCGCCAGGACCGATCTTGTCCGAGAAGGCGCTCGGGCCCGCGCCGGTCCTCATGACAGGCTCAGGCTGGATCTCCCACCGATTGGACTGGACCGAGCTCGTCCAGCCGAGCTTGATCTGCGTGTAAATACCTCCGACCTCGCCGGCCGTGGTGTCATTGGGTCGGAACAGACCCGCGTAGCGGCCGCCGATGGGCTCGGGGAAAATCACCACGTTTCGCATATCACGCTCGAGCACCGGGCCGTGGCGTATGAAGTGGGCAAAATCGCGGGTCGTGGCCAGCGAGACGCGCACGCGGTTCTTCACCGTCGCGTGATAAGCACTGTAAGTGATGTAGTAGGTGTCGCCGATCTGGGTGATCCGCGGGTCCTCGACGCCGCCCGACTCGTTTTCGATGAGGGCCTTGGCATCAGTGCCGGGGGCGAAGGCGTCCCCCTCCGTGGCCGGCGCCATGGCCGGTCGCGGCTCGACACGCCAGCCGTCGACGCCGTTGCTGCTGCGGGCGACCCCGAGCACGCTCATGCCGCAACGAAGATGAGAACGGAACAGCATGACCGTGTCGCCACCGTGCAGCGCGATGCCGGCGTTGTGGACGGTCGTTACCTGGAGGCCCGGTTCCTGCCACACGTGGTTCACGTCTTTGGCCGTAAGCACGGGGTTATCTAGGAACCGCGCCACTGGACAGTTTAGATCGACGATCATGCGGTGGTCCTTTAGCATTACTTCCTTGCTGATCATCAGTCATCCTCCTTGCACGACCCTCGGAGCATCACGATCACGGGGGCAGCAATTATTGCGTCAATTTCGTTGCCCGCGATAAAAAGCTATGCTCGATGGTCGCGGCAAATCGTCGCAGCGCCTTAACGCGGAGTTTTGCAGCAGCCTCGTTTCGACTTAATTCGGCGCGAATCGCTGGATAGCTGTAGCGTGCTTTTGAGTGGTGGAGGGAAATCTTGCCGCGATGCACTTCCCGCAGCTCGTGTTTGGCAGTGCTAAGTCAGCAGGAGTGTTAGGGTAGCATTCAGCGGTCCATAACGTGCACTGTCAGCGCTATGCTCTTCATCGTTATGATCAGTTTGTAACTAAGCACGTCGCAAACGATTATTTCCCCAAATGAAACTCGCTTTAGTAGAAACAATAGTAGAAGCGTCAGACGTGCCCAACGAAATTACCTATATTAAGGAACAACCTCACAATGACGGCGTCTCGTCATACGGCTCTTTGATACCGTGCCCGGAATTCAGTCTCGGCTCATATAGCGATCCCATTCTATCTCGAATTCCCTTGGCTGTTGTTCTTCCTCACGTTCTTCTTTTTGTCGATCTTGCTCTCGCCGCAGTTCGCTCTCGAGATAGTATCGGTTTGCGTCCTCGACCAAGCCAGCTACCATCGTCCAGCATGCTCCGTCCCGTTGTATCGCCACTTTGTCTTTGGGGCATTTATAGCGGACTGTATTGCCGACAATCTTTGCGTTGGCACTTGGAGGGGCTTGTTCTTCGAAGTAACCCTTCCATTCTTCGGGCGGTGTGTTAGACAAAATATAGGGGACTATCACATCATTCCTCGAGCGCAACGACTCCTCGGCGTGAGCACAATCAACGCCTAGGATAGTGATCTCTGTAAATGCCATACTTATTACCTTACACGCCATCGGCGACGAACTACCCCCATACGAGCGGCTCAAGAAATGGAGTAAAGGTCGTTCGTTCGAAAGTCCAATGGTATGACACTTACGAACAACTTAAAAGTTGCCGTTTGCCGACTTCTCAGTAATTAGAAGGAGAATGGGGAAAAAGAAGCTTTGAGCGCCCTCCAATTCCTTAAAAGACGCCCTTATCCACTAGTCATTATTGACCTTCATGATCATCTTCACGATATACAGCGTACCCTGCGGCTACGAATGTCGCCGCGTCCGCGCTATCGAGTTTCAAGCCGTCTCCAGTCTTATAACTGCCACAATTTTTGACAAACATTATGGATTTAGGTACTGTCATCTTACGCTCACCTCCTTTTTTTCCTGCTTCGCTTCATTCGAACGGGTTTAATGGTCGATATATCTTTGGATTTTTTAGCGGTCGATATATCGGTCAACGATCTCTCGCGATCCTAGTCCGCATCGCGTGATTTTTATCCCCCGTTTTTTTCGATAGCTTGGATAACTATCTTTTTTTATAATTAGTCGATCCGCGGCGGCAGCCCCCGCAACTTCCGATACAACCCGTCTGCGAAGAGAAGCGCTATAAACACAAAATCGCTAATGGTCTCTCTAACACTCATTCTATCACGCTATGAACTTTCCACTTGCTTTAACGCGAGCATTTCATACGCTTCTGTCGTCTCACCCTGATGGGGCATCGTGCTCAGCTGCTGCAGCTTCTGCAAGTAGTCTTGCCACATCGGGAATAGCTTTCTCTGGAACGGAAGAAACGCGTGCTCCGCGACAGCAGATCAAGATAGCTTGCATGGCCTTTGGCAGACGTTTTGTATCTATTCCACCATCCTTTAATAGATAAGGCAGTTTCCAAGTCGTGGGCCGATTTGCGTCTCCGACGTACGCAAAGTATTGAGCAGGGAGACAATATTCTTGATGAAGCTGGGTCAGATTGTTAAAGTGACATCTTCGCGTGGTGAATATTTTTTCCATAGTTGGTCTCCTCTGCGCGTCGCATCAAATCCGCAAGGTTAAGCCAATCGGATTTACATGAAGATGCCGATGCACGAGCACGAAATTCCCGCGCTGAAAATTCCTACTGGCAGAATTGAAACGCTGACAGATGGGATATTTGCCATAGCCATGACTTTGCTGGTTTTAAGTATTGAGGTACCTACGCTAACGGGCACAGTCACTCCCAGTGTGTTCAGCGCGTACGTAACAAGCATTCTGCCTCAGATATTCATTTACGTGATCAGCTTCATCCTTCTGGCTGTTTTTTGGATGAATCACCACATATTCTACATAATAAAACACAGCAACACCACGCTTCTCTGGATAAATATCCTCTGGCTTATGTCAATTGCCATTGTGCCATTTTCTACGTCAATTATTGGTAAATATGGCGAATTCCAGCTTGCACAACTCATATTTGATTTCAACATGCTCATTATAGGTCTTCTATGGTACGCTAACTGGTATTATGCCTGGAAAAAGGGGTTCGTAGCTGAGAAGGTGATGCCTTACGCAGATCAAATCAGGCGATCGAACCTTTCATTGCCAATTCTGGCTTTAATAGCAATTATGGTTTCTTTCATAAGTCCAGCAGGAAGCTTTTTAGTATTCGTACTTGTGCCCGTCATATTCACACTTTATACGGTTGCGAGACGCGTTAGAGAACGTCGTTCGCCAATTGCTGCGCATTAAAGACGTCAAGGGGCGCCTGCGCTGCGGGGGTAGTAGATGCGGAAGTAGTAGGGTGCGCGCCGTATTATTTTGTCCCGTAGAGAATGCCAATAGTACCGAGCATAAGGGGAAGCCTCAGCGCCTTGGGAACAATGCCCGAATGAGCGGTCTCGAAAAACTCGACGCGTTCGATACCCCAACTCCTGACTACTTCGAGCAACTCTTCGATGTCGCCGTACACACGCTTCCGGAACAGATCTTGAAAGGCGAACGCGCCGCCCTCCCTGACGACCCGCAATGCCTCTTTGATCACCTTTCGCTTGTCATTGGTGTCACTCACCTCATGAAAGACCAGATTGCTTACCGCGGCATCGAATGATCCCGCTTCAAAAGGTAAGGCCGAAGCGCTTGCTTTTTGGAAATTCACGCGGTTTGCAACCCCCTCAATCGTTGCGTTGCGCTCACAAACGGCTCGCGAATACTCCCATTTTGGACCCCAATGATCAATGCCCGTTACGCGCGCGGCGGGGAAGTGTTTGGCCATGCCAATGGTGAGAGCGGCATTTCCACACCCAATGTCGATGGCGCGGCCTTCGCCGTCCCACTCTACATGCTGTAGCACGAGTTCGCGGATGTGCGCCTGCAGGTCTCCGCCTCGAGGGGAAAGCCGGTATCGCGCGTAGGTGACATATCCGAACGCCGCGATGAACGCGATCGCACCGATGATAGCTAGAGCAAAGACGAAGGAGAGGGCCAGCAGAAGAATCGCGAGCGCTCCTAAAGCGTAGAGTATTCTCACCAAGATCCAATTGCCGTAGTCTGGTTGATCCGTTCTCAATTCGTCCACCGTGCCCTTGTTATAATCAGATACAATGCTACGAGTTTTTGTTTCATTTTGCACTAATAAAAGGCAAAACGGCGGCGCAATAGCTTAAGGGTTATCGTTTCGTTGCTCGCGTCTGGATATGTTCAAAAAAGAAGAACGGATGGAGCCGAAATCAAAAAAAATGATGAGCCACGAGCTAAGGAAGTACCAAAAGACACACGCTGTGTCTATCCCTCGCTGCGTCCGAATTCGAGCTGCTCGAATGCGCCGGATCAAAGAAAGAGGCAAATATGTTGAGTGGGCCCGCACACTAGAACGAGTAAAGAAACCTAGTGGACGAAATTCGACTGATGAAGAACGAGGGAGGCAATCAGCATAGTTTTTAGAGACATAAAACTTCTAGGTGTTGATAACCGGAACATCAAGATGATTCCAGGCGTAGACAGTATGGTGATGGTTCCGTTTGCTTTGTCTGAGGCTCCGCCGGAAGAATGGCGACATCTCTTCAGCAGAAAAGCTTCTAGAGACGCCGACGCAAGGGTTGAGGGCGACAGAGCCCTCTATAAATGCCCCAAAGACAAAGCGGTAGTAAAAAAGCCAGGAGAATGCTGGAACAAGGTGGCCAAGCTTGTTGATGGCACAAACCTACATTATCGTGAGTACGCTTCAGAGCAAGAGCGAAAGCGGGCCGAAGAACGGCAAGAGCAACTTCTGAAGCACCGAAAACAAAAAGAATTTGACGAATGGAAGCGTGAGTGGTGAAAACGCCTTAGCAGAGATGCTGGCCGCACTGAAGGATATTGTTCAAGGGCTGCGGCCATAACTGAATGGGTGTGGGTACTTTAAGCGGGCAGCAAAAGGAACACTGCACGACCCGCTTTGACTAAAAAGGCGGCTCAAAATAGAGCTAGAAACATCAGTTGACTAGGAGCGCACATGCTGAACAATACCACTGCCAAGCTCGCGCAGATACAATCGGTGCCTTTGAGCGCTCTGATTGAGGGAGAATCATTCAGCGAAGAAAGCTTAAGCTTTTAAGCTCCGTAACGATTCGATCGACCGCGCTGACCATATCTTCGGGTTTTTTCCCGCCGGTGATAACAAGTTTGCCGGAACCAAAGAGAAGAATCACCACTTTAGGATCCGATACCCGGTAGACGAGGCCTGGAAACTGTTCGGGTTCGTACTCAATGTTCTCAAGCCCCAGACCGTTGGCAATTGCGTTCAAATTCAAAGCTGAGTGCAGATCTGCTGACGCGACGATGTTTTGAACCGTGATCTCCGGCGTTCCCTTCACGTCGATTCCGATATTTCGTAGACTTTGAAATACGTTTTCAATGCCTTCATGAGCCTCATCGATGCTTTTTGCACCCGTACAGACAATTTTTCCTGACCGAAAGAGTAACGCAGCGGTCTTCGGGTCCTTTGTGCGGTAAACGACGCCCGGAAACCGTTTAGGATCATAATCTGCGCCTTCTAACCCATGCGTTACTTGCTTGAGGTCTATTTCTTGTCCAATGCCGGTGGATGCAACCACATTCACAATTTTGATAGTGTCCCGCGGTTCAACCATACGCTTCCCCTTTCTCTGTTGATTTATAAAGGCTTAAGCTGGAGAGCTGGAGAGCTGCGCGCGTTTGATACGTCGAAAAAGGACGGAGTTCGAATCGTTTTCTTAATCTGTTAACTGTAATGACTTCGACAGTTCTCGTTTCATCCCTCTAACTCTATGCGCTTAACAAGTCTGAGAATGTTTACATAACATTGCCGTATATAACAATATTGCATATGTTTGGAGTTTATACGCCCAATGTACAATCAAAGCAGCTGCAACTGTTGGCAATATCCGGAACGGAGCTGGATACAGTTCCTCATCCTACGAATCCTCTATGAAACGCCGACGTACGGCTATCAACTCCTCAACGAGATCGACGAACGAAGCTGCGGCTGTCACAAGCTCGAGCCAGGAAGCGTCTACACCGTGTTGCGACGAATGGAGGAGAAGGGGTTGCTGGCATCGACGTGGCAGAAAGGAAATTCCGGCCCTGACAGGAGAGTGTATACCGTGACCGAGAAGGGCGCTGCTTTCCTAAAGGCGGGGCTGAGTACGATTGTACGCAGAAAACAACTCTTTGATGATCTAATCGGGTTCTACGAACGGCGTTTTAGGCCATAGTGCAAAGGAGGTGAACGATACATGTGCAGACAAGATAGTTGTTCATTTGAGGGTTGTGGTTGTGGCTGCAGCTGTGGCTGCAACTGCGGCACGCATCACCATCATGGGCACCACGGGCACGGGATGGGCATGGGAATGAGCATGGAACCGCCGGTGCCATTGATGGATGTCGATGAAGAAATCAAAATGCTGGAAGAGTATAGAGACGCCCTCAATACTCATCTCGAAAAGGTTAACAAGCGACTTACGGGGCTAAAGCGCTGAAATGGCGCGCCCCTTTTTTCCTCTTGTTTTTACGACAGGTAGCGCGACATAGCACTTCACGCGGCTTGACCATAACTGCCGCTGTTCTCCATCTTGAGACTGCGATATCACTTCTGTCTAGCTACAGCTGTGCGAGTTCTCTGAAGGTTTGACAGCAGAGGCTCTGTTCCACAATAGACGATAGATGAACAGGCGGATCGCACCTCCGAGGCCAAAAGAGCCTCACGAGCTGTCGGCGAATAAGCACAAATCAGCACGTGAAGTGCCTAGGTTGTTTTCGCTCCATATGCGCCCCACGTGCGATTTGCCTAGTGAGGCGGCCAATCTGTCAAGACCTTCATATATAGAAGAAAGTTGAAGATCTGGACGCGCGATGAACTGTACTACGAAATGCGCGGGCAGGGACAGCCGCTGCCGATGATCCCGGCTGTTCGGGATTTCTTCGGCACTATTCATCTTCTCGATCGCGTACGCCGTTATCTCTGCGTTTTTTGCGCTCATGATGAGCCCTCTCAGAATCCTATCAAGAATGAAGGCATATGCCCTTGTTAATGCTTTTCAATCAGTCATATTGCTCGCCGTGTTTCTCACACTTGTGAGCGACGATATGAGGTCGTGGCAGGTAGCTGCGTACTCATCGTACGTCTCGTACGCCGTCATTGGCCTCATCTTGGTCGTGTACCTTCGCACCTACCTGAGGCTTCAATTTGACCGGT
>Ga0116132_1002432_pt1 | contig 11525 bp, 9 predicted proteins | sample June2015DPH_17_1_2_FD_89735 | JGI IMG/M metagenome (GOLD analysis project Ga0116132, IMG submission 89735) | Peatland microbial communities from SPRUCE experiment site at the Marcell Experimental Forest, Minnesota, USA - June2015DPH_17_150 | ecosystem: Environmental > Terrestrial > Soil >... | reverse complement strand
GACCGGTTCGCCGCCTTGGGAATTGAACATGGGGCGTCCGTTGGCCGTGACTTTTTGCATGGCGGTGTTGAAATCAAAAAGCGTGTTGACTTGATCGGCTGCCGCCGTGCCGCTCAAGGAAAGTTTCTTGCCGTCCGCAAAGCTGAATCGCTGCAATGTAATGTTGGGTGGCACTTGTTCCGCGACAATTTTCCAGCAATCCAGCGCCGCGTATTTCAACTCCTGCCGCTCCTTGAGCACGTCGTATTGCGCCTTGAGTTGCAACGCATTCGTGTAACTGCCGCTCCATGCCGCCACCTGCCGCTCAACGCCCTGGGTGCGGTAGCTCAACACGCCCACGGCACAAAAATAAATCACCACACCCACGGCATACAGCACGCCCGTGGCCCCGAGCCCGCGCAGCCACAAACGGTCAACAAATTGTTGATGGTAGCGCGCGGGAAATTCCGCCGGTAACAACGTCGCGCGCGAACCTGACGCCGCCGCGCGCCGTGCCGTGTGTGCGGCCAGTTCCGCCGGCGGCAAGGGCGGCGTGACCTGCACTGGTTCGCTCAAACCTTCGCGCAACGCGTTTTCCCATTCTGCAGCATTGGCGGAATCCGCGACCAGATGCCACCGGTTGGGTGGCGCGGTCAGCCAGCCTTCCAGTTCGCCGGCCCAGGCCAATTGCGCAAGCTGGGCCTTCAAATTATTCGCGCGGTCGCCGGCAGGCGGCAACACGACATAACTCAAACTACGCAACGCGCCGCTGCCCCACCACGCCACGAGCAAGGCATTCTGTCCGGCAAGCACCAACGGATACATCCAGACGTCCGCCGCCGCTTCACTCTGGCGCGACAAGCCGTCTTCCGTCGCGGGCGTGGCCTCCAACTGGTCGAGCATCGGCACTTCCAGCCGGTCGGCGAAATAGCCCCGGCCTTCGAGCTTGCCGAGAAATTCCTCAACCACACTGCGCTCGGCGATGACCACGACCACGGTTTGCAAATCTTCCGCCTTCGTCTCAGCGGAAGTCGCGGTCTCCGCCTTCGCCCCCGTCTTCGCTTCGTTTTGACGCGGCGGGTCGCTGTAGCGCGACAAGATCTGAATCGTCCAGACGATTTGCGCCACCGGCATCGGGGAGAGTTTCTCCAGTTGCAACTCCACCATCGCGAAGGTTTCCTCGAAATTGCTCCTGGGCAATTCGATGACGCGCAGAAAGACGTTTTCCGGCGGCAGCCAGGCGACATTCAACCGCGGCTGCCATAATGAGCTCCATGATTTTGCGATCAGCCTGGGCGGCAGCGGTTCGTCCAGCGCGGCGCGATGCTCGCGGTTCAATGCGAAACTGCCGCCCTTGGCGTCGAATTGCCAGAGGCGATTCGCGTCGGACGCGATTTGCAGGATGTTGCAGGAATGCCAGTGGGCCATGTTGGTAAATTTTTACGGTGGTGTGGGCAATGTCACTCCTTGACCCGCATTTCGGTTTTGGTGTCGCCACCGAGCGTGTCCAGGTGCTCCTCGATTTGGGTGACGCGCAAAACCTCCTCGATGGTCGTCTCACCGTTTTTGACCTTGGTCCAGCCGTCGGTGCGGAGCGTGCGCATGCCCGCCGCCATCGCGCGCTGGGCAATTTCCGTGGCATTCGCGCGGTTCATAATGAGCGGACGGATGGCTTCGCTGACGATGAGCAGCTCGTAAATGCCCTTGCGGCCCTGGTAGCCGAGCTGGCGGCAGGCTTCACAACCAACGCCGCGCCAGAATTTCGCCGTACCAATTTCGTCCTCGGGAAATCCGATTTTTTTCAGATAGACCGCATCCACCTTCTGCTCCGCCTTGCAATGCGGACAAATGGTGCGGATGAGGCGTTGCGCCATGACGGCCTCGACCGACGAGGCGATGAGGAACGGCTCGATGCCCATGTCCGTCAACCGGGTGAACGCGCTGGGCGCGTCGTTGGTGTGCAGCGTGCTGAACACCAGATGCCCCGTCAGCGAGGCACGGATGGCGATGTCGGCTGTTTCCTGGTCGCGGATTTCACCCACCATCACCACGTTCGGGTCCTGGCGCAAAATATGGCGCAAGCCCATCGCAAACGTCAGGCCGATTTCCGGACGCACGGCGATCTGGTTGATGCCCTTGAGCTCGTATTCGACCGGTTCCTCGATGGTGATGATCCGTTTGTGAACCGAATTGATCGCGCTTAAAAAGGCGTACAGCGACGTGGATTTGCCCGAACCGGTCGGGCCGGTGACGAGGAAAATGCCGTGCGGTTTGATGATGATTTCGCGGATCATCGCCTCGTCGTTCGGCGCAAAACCCAGTTTGTCGAGACTCAGGAATATTTTCCCGCGCGTCAGCAAACGCAGTGAAACGCTTTCGCCGTAAACCGTCGGTACCGTCGAAACGCGGATGTCAATCTCCTCGCCCTTGATGCGGACGTTGATGCGGCCGTCCTGCGGCAGGCGTTTTTCGGAAATGTTCATGCCGCTCATCACTTTGATGCGCGAAATGAGCGCGGCCTGATAGCGTTTCAACTGCGGCGGCATCGGCGTCTGATGCAAAATGCCGTCAATGCGGTAGCGAATGCGCAGTTCATCCTCCGCCGGCTCAAAGTGTATGTCCGTCGCGCGGTCCTTGAACGCCTCCCAGATGACCTGGTTGACGAATTTGATGACGCTGGCCTCCTGATCGTCCTCGGTGATTTCCTTGTCGTTGGCGATTTCCAGCTCCATCGGTTCGTCAACGCCCATTTCATCGAGCGTTTCGGCGCCGACGCCATAGTATTTCTTCAGCGCCTTTTCGATTTCAGCCTTCGGCGCGAGCGCGAACTGCACCGGCATCCGCGCATCGAACCGCACGGCATTCATCATCGCGGCATCGAACGGATCGCTGACGACCACCTGGAGCGTGCCGTCGTTCACGTCCGTGGGCAGCACGGAATACTGAAACGCGATCTTCGTGGAAATTTTGTTCCGCGCCTCCGGCGGAGTTGTGTGCTTGGGCAAATCCAAAAATGGCCAGCCAAGCGTTTGCCCCAGCTTTTGGAGAAAAGCGTCCTCGGCCAGGCCGCGCTCGCGGGCGATGAACCCCAGCAGCGGCTCCGCCGAGCCGTTGTTCGCGGCGGTGCGCCACGCCTTGCGCCAGTCGTCAAACTGGACGGGCGTCGTGTCGGCGACCGATGCGACCAGATGTTTTACCGGGCTAAAACCCATGTGCTTCCTTCAGTTCAGGTTCCCTTCGTTTAACAGCGAAAAGCCGGGAAAGTTGCGGTTTGACGCGAACAATTCAAGCGAACAATATGCCACCTTAATTCGTGCACTTGGGGCGAAAATTCGCTATTTCCTGCTCCAATATGAGACAGTTCGCCACCCTCACTGTTATTGGCCGGGACAAAACCGGCGTCATTGCGCGCGTCACCGCCTTTCTGTTCGAGCAACACGCCAATATCGAGGCGCTGGAGGAACAAGTCACCCGCGGCCAGTTCAGCATGACCCTCCAGGCCTCGTGGCGTCCGGCGGATTGCAACGCCGCGAGCCTGCGCGCCGGACTGGACGCCATCGCCCGCCGGCTCGGCATGGAAATCAAGGTGCGCTTCACCGAACCCAACCGCCGCCAGCGTTTTGCCATCCTGGTGACGAAGGAAACGCATTGTTTCGACGCGCTCCTGGCCGCGCACCACCGTCGCCAATTCAAAGCCGATCCCGTGCTCGTGATTTCCAACCGCCCGGACCTCGCGCCGCTCGCGCGAAAAAACAAATTGCCGTTTGCGCACATTCCTTGGAACGACCGCGCACAGGCCGAGAACCGGGCGTTGCGACTGCTCGAAGAATACCAGATTGATTTTATCGTGCTCGCGCGCTTCATGAAAATTCTCTCGCCGAACTTCGTGTGGCGTTACAAAAACAAGATCATCAACATTCATCCGTCGTTGCTGCCGAGTTTCCCCGGCCCGCAGGCGTATCGTCAGGCGTATGAAAACGGCGTGAAGATTGCCGGCGTCACCGCGCACTTCGTTTCGATGCGGCTGGACGAAGGGCCGATCATCGCCCAAGGCTCGTTCCGAATCCGGCCCGGCATGGCGCTCAAGGAACTCGTCGCGCGCGGCCAGCAACTCGAAGCCGGCGTGCTTGTCAAGGCCGTGAAACTTTATCTCGGCAAACGGCTCGATGTTTATTGGGGTGTGGTGAAGGAGGTTTGAAAAATTATTGGAGACAGAATGGACAGAGTTCCAATTTTCAACGCTCGACGATGAACGCAAAACGAAAGGCTGCTTTCTTCAAAGAGACACGTCAGACAGCGTAGGCAACATCAGGGGCATTGACTGCCGCGATGACTTGGAATGGGGCACGTCCACCAAATTTTTTGGGGGGAGTTGTTCACTTGATTGAACTGATTTCGTGCCGCCCTGTCAGAGAGGCAAAGGAAACGTTGTATAAACGCCATCGCAACGCATGAAGAACGATTGTTTAAAATGACGCTGAAAACAGCGGTCATCAACGAATAAAATTTGTTTGCCGTTTGCGTTGTCGCGGCTTCGGACTAAGATTGGATCAGGGCTTGGAGTTTGCGGCCCTTGGAAAGGAAAAAAGTTATGGCAAAGAAAACGAACTCAAGGAACGGCGGCCGTGGTCAAAAACAAGTCTTCGCGTTCTCCGCACCCGGCGCGGTGAGCGTGCAGTTGGTGGGTGATTTTACGCATTGGCAGGAGCGTCCCATCAATTTGCAAAAAAGCGCGGACGGCCTGTGGCGGACAACGGTGGAATTGGAACCGGGCACGCACCACTACCGTTTCCTCGTGGACGGCGAATGGCGCGACGACCCCGAATGCGTTCTTCGCACACAGAATCCTTACGGCAGTGAAAACATGATGCGGCAAGTGGCGTGAACGTCATCGCATTCGTCTGACGTAAGATGGAGAACCGGATTTTCGCAGCGCGCTGGTGAAAGATTCATTGGCGCGCAAGGGTGGGATTTAATTTTAGTTGCCGCCGCGCTGATATCGAAGAACGGAAGCAGTGGAAGCATTACACGAAGGCCCGTGAAGCATGTCTGAGCGCAGCGGAAGGAATTGCCGGCCATTTTCGCAAACAGCTTGCGAAATGAACTGTAGCGTGCGCTGTCCTCGGCGCATTTCCGCCTGAGACAGACGACGCTATAGTTCAAGCCAGGCGCCACTTGCTTGCACCTCGACTCATTCTTCCAAACTGATACATTGTTCGCGTGAACGAACTTCTCATCGGTCTGGTTGGCGCGTTGATCACCACGAATCAACCGCTGGCCGTCAGTAATTTGATTCAGCAGAACGCCGGCGTCTCGGTCACAATTGTGAATACCAACGACCCGGCGGAGAAGGAACTGGCGCAGTTGATGGCCGAGGACGACGCGGCGGTGACCGAGGTGGATAAATGGATTCAAGGCAACAACGCCTTTGCCGCACAGGGCGCGGGCGAATCGAAGGAGGCATTGAACCGGCGCATCCGTGCGCGCCTTGAGCCGGTGCGCAAAGACTACGAGGATTTTCTGCGGCGTTATCCGGATTTCGCGCGCGGGCATCTGGCCTATGGCAGCTTCTTGAACGACATCGGGGAAGAGGACGCAGCGGTGGCGCAATACGGGAAAGCCGCGCAGCTCGACCCGAAAAATCCGGCGGCGTGGAACCAGCTCGCCAACTATTACGGCGAACATGGCCCGGTCACCAACGCCTTCGTGGATTACACCAAAGCCATCGACTTGAATCCAGCGGAGCCGGTGTATTACCAAAATCTCGCGGCAATGGTTTATCTTTTCCGCAAGGACGCGGAGGCGTTTTACGGCATCAGCGAGGAGCGGGTTTTCGACAAGGCGCTTGCGCTGTATCGCAAGGCCGTCCAGCTTGCGCCGGATAATTTCCCGCTGGCGACCGATTACGCGCAGACTTATTACGGCATCCGCCCGCTCCGCACCAATGACGCGCTCGGGGCCTGGACGAATGCGCTCCAAATCGCCCACGACGACAACGAGCGCGAAGGCGTTTACCTCCATCTGGCGCGAATCAAAATAGCCGCCGGTCGTTTCGCCGAAGCCCGCGCGCATCTGAATGGCGTGACCAATGCGGCATTCGCCGACCTCAAGCACCGGCTCGAACACAATCTCGCCGAACGCGAAAACACCGCGACAAACACCCATGCCGCCGGCGTTTTCACAAATGCGCCGGTCGTTCCCACCAACGCATCAAATCCTGGGCCATAAAATTTTTTCATGGTTTGCCGCGAAATTTCTGCTACCTTGCCAAGCACAATTTGCACAAACCATGAGCTTTTACGACAAACTGAAATTTGATTCGACCGGCCTGCTTCCGGCCATTATTCAGGAACAAAAAACTGGTCGCGTCGTAATGATGGCGTGGATGAACCGCGCCTCGCTTGAAAAAACCATTGAGACCGGCAAGACGCATTTCTGGAGCCGGTCGCGCCAGAAATTCTGGATGAAAGGCGAGGAAAGCGGCCACACGCAAACGGTCAAGGACATCGCGTTCGATTGCGATGGCGACACGCTGTTGATCCAGGTGGACCAGATCGGCGCGGCCTGTCACGAAGGCTACCAGTCGTGCTTTTTCCGCTCGGTGGAAAAGGACGGCCAATCGTTCAAAATCACCGAGTCGCAACTCGAAACGCCGGAACAGATTTACGGAAAGAAAAAGTGATGGATGACACGGTGACATTTGCCAGCCGCGATTACTGCCTTTACCTGTTGCTGCTGATTTTTGCGCGGGGAATGGATTTTCTCAGCACGTGGATCGCAACGCCGAACCTCGTGCTTGAAGGCAATCCCCTCGCGAAAAAACTCGGCTGGAGATGGGGCCTGGTGCTCAACGTTGTGCTGTGCGTGGCGCTGGCGGCGTGGCCGCTGTCGGCCATCGTCGTCGCCACCGCAAGCGTGCTGGTGGCCGCGCGTAATTTTCAGTCCGCGTGGCTCATGCATTCGCTGGGTGAGGAAATTTACCGCCAGTGGCATGTCGAGCGCGTGCGGGAAACACGCATTACGATTTACCTGTTGTGTCTGGCCGGCAACACGCTATTGACCGCCGGCGTTGGAACGACGCTGATTTATTTCAGCGACGTGCGCCGGGTACCGTTTGCCATCGGCATGGGCATGGTGGCCTACGCGGTCGCCGTGGCGTTCTATACGCTGCTGGCGATCTGGCGCATTCGGCGCGCGGCAAAAAAATTGGAAGCGCGGCAAAATTCAGCAACGAATGGCAAAAGTTTGACGGTTGACACCTGGGTTCGCGTCGAAAGTCGCTCGCCTGACAAAATCATTTAGCCAATGCATTCACCGACACTGGATGAATTTTTGAAACTGGCCGCGCAGGGCAACATGATTCCCGTCACGCGCCGACTGCTGGCCGACATTGAAACACCGCTTTCGGCCTACCGAAAAATCCGCGGCCAGGGCGAATCGTTCCTTTTTGAATCCGTCGAAGGCGGCGAGCATCTCGGACGCTATTCGTTCGTCGGTTGCAATCCGCGCGCGGTCATCAAGCAAACCGGCAATCGCGTGGAAGTTATTGAAAATGGGAAGGTCATGGAGAAATTCGAAGTTCGGAGCGCGGCTGTCTCAGCCGCAGCAGGCACGCAATCGCAACAGCCTCACGAACTCCAGAGTCCCACAGCCGGCGGCAGTGCTGCGGCTGGGATAGCCGCGCTCCACGTCCGCGATGGCCTCGAAGTCGTCGAGCACGTGATGAAAAAATATCGCGCGGTCCTGCTGCCGGGTTTGCCGCGTTTCACCGGCGGCGCCATCGGTTTCATCGGCTACGAATTTATTCACGACGTTGAACCGGTCGTGCCGCGCCCGCCCAGGGACGAATTACAAACGCCCACCATGGTTTTTCTCATCGCCGACCAGTTGCTGATTTTCGACCGCGTGGCGCAGACCATCACCGTCCTGGTCAACGCCTTTCTCGATGGCGCAGCGGGGCCGGCCGAGGTTTACGAAGATGCCGTCGGCGAAATTGAGCGGCTGGTTTCGTTGCTCGAACAGCCGAGCGAACATCATCCGGTCAGCCTGCCGGGCGAAGTGCCCCCGGTGCCATTTGAGTCGAACATCACCCGGGAAAAGTTTTTTGCGAACGTGCTCAAGGCCAAGGAATACATCACCGCCGGCGACATCATCCAGGTCGTTGGTTCACAACGGTTTTCCACGCCGGTGAAGGCGTCGCCGATTGATGTTTATCGCGCCGTGCGCTCGGTGAATCCGTCGCCCTACATGTTTTTGCTGGAATTGGACGGCTTTTCGCTCGTGGGCGCTTCACCGGAAATTCACGTGCGTTGCGAGGATGGCCGGGTGGAAATCCGCCCCATCGCCGGCACACGGCAGCGCGGCAAAACACCGGAGGAAGACGCCGCGCTGGAAAAGGAATTGCTGGCTGATCCGAAGGAACGTGCCGAGCACGTGATGCTCGTGGATCTGGCGCGCAACGACATCGGGCGCGTGTGCGATTTCGGCAGCGTGCGGGTGAAGGACCTGATGATCATCGAGCGTTACAGCCACGTCATGCACATCGTGTCGGAAGTGGAAGGGAAATTGTCCGCCGATAAAACGCTTTACGATTTGATGCGCGCGACGTTTCCGGCGGGCACGGTCAGCGGCGCCCCGAAAATCCGCGCGATGCAGATTATTTCCGAGCTTGAACAGACCGCGCGCGGCCCCTACGCCGGCTGCGTCGGTTATTTTTCGTTCAATGGCAATCTCGACACCTGCATCACCATACGCACCGCGTTGCTCAAGGACGGCAAGGCTTACGTGCAGGCCGGCGGTGGCTGGGTCAGCGATTCGACGCCCGAGGGCGAATTTCAGGAGACCGTCAACAAATCCAAAGCCATGCTCAAAGCCGTGGCGATGGCGGAAGGTTTTGGGCGTTAAGTGTAGCAGGCGAAATTGTTTGCTGTGGCCGTGTTTTTTGTTAATGTGGAATTTGACTGGGAAAGTTATGAAGCGTTGGCAATTCATCGCAATGGCAGGACTGCTTCTGGGCGCGGCAACAATTCCAGCCGCACAGGTGGGGCTGATCAAAATTGACGGCGCCATCGGTCCGGCCACGGAGAGCTATATCGCCCGCGCCATCAATGAAGCCGCGGTGCAGAACGACGAGTGCCTCATCATTCAACTCGACACCCCCGGCGGCCTGCTCGAATCCACCAAACTAATCGTCCAGACGTTTTACGCCTCCAAAGTGCCGACCGTGGTCTATGTCGCGCCGTCCGGCGCGAGCGCGGGGAGCGCGGGTGTTTTCATCACTCTGGCCGCCGATGTGGCCGCGATGGCGCCCAACACCAGCATCGGCGCGGCCCATCCGGTCGAGATCGGCACCACTGGCAGCGTGGAAAAGACCGATGACGTGATGAAGCAAAAAATCGAGAACTACGCCTCCAGCTTCATCGAAACCATCGCGGACAAACGGCACCGCAACGTCGAATGGGCCAAATCCGCCGTCACTGAAAGCAAGGCGACGACTGCGGAGAAAGCGCTGGATATCGGCGTCATTGATCTCATCGCGGATGACATGCCGGATTTGCTCAAACAACTCGACGGACGCGAAATCGGCGACAAATCGCTCCACACCGCGAATGCCCCGGTCGTTGAAATCCCCATGAACCCTTGGGAGCGATTTTCCCAACTGTTCCTGCGGCCGGAAGTCATGTTCATCCTGATGTTGCTGGTGATTTACGGGATTATCGGCGAGCTAAGCAGTCCCGGGGCGATCCTGCCGGGCATTGTGGGGGCGATTGCGCTGATCCTGGTGCTTTACATGTCGTCCATCCTGCCGGTCAACGTCACCGGGTTGGTCTTGATCGGGCTGGCGATCGGGTTGTTCATCGTGGACGTTTTTTCACCGACCCACGGCATATTGACGGCCGGCGGCATTGTGGCCTTTTTCCTCGGCGCGATGATGCTGTTCAGTCACGCCGCGCCGGGTTTTGGATTGCCGCTGTCCTGGATCATTCCGGCGACGGTTGTCACGGCGGCGTTTTTTGTGTTTGTGGTCGGCAAGGGCATTCGCGCGCAGTTCATGCCCGTTCGCGCCGGCAGGGAAACGATGCTCGGCCAGACGGTCAACGCGCTTTCCCGCATTGACTCGCAGGGCGGCAGGGTGTTTATCGAGGGCGAAACTTGGAATGCCGTGAGCGAAACGCCGGTCGAAGCCGGACAGCCTGTCGAAGTCACCGGCATCGAAGGATTGACGTTGAAAGTGAAACCAAAAAACTAACGGAGAAAAATTATGGAACAACTCATCGGTGGACTGATTAAATTATTTGGCGCGCTCGGCCCAGTCGTGGTCATCCTTGTCATCCTGGCAATTATCATATTGCCGCAGGCGCTGCGCATTTTGCGCGAATATGAGCGCGGCGTCATTTTCCGGCTCGGCAAACTGGTCGGCGCCAAGGGGCCGGGACTGATTTTCCTCATTCCCGTCGTAGACAAGATGGTGCGAATGGATCTGCGCGTTGTGACCATTGACGTTTCCAAGCAGGAAATCATGACCAAGGACAACGTGCCGGCCACGGTGGACGCCGTGGTTTATTTCCGCGTCGTCAATCCAATGGACGCCGTGGTGAAGGTGGAGAATTTCTGGAAAGCGACTTCGCTTATCTCGCAGACGACGTTGCGCAGCGTGCTGGGGCAGTCGCCGTTGGACGACCTGCTTTCGCAACGCGACATCATCAACCAGAAGTTGCAGGAAATCATTGATCGCCAGACCGAACCGTGGGGCATCAAAGTCACGGCGGTGGAGGTGAAGGACGTGGCGTTGCCCGACAGCATGAAGCGTGCAATGGCCAAACAGGCCGAGGCCGAACGCGAACGCCGCGCGAAGATTGTGAACGCAGAAGGCGAATTCCAAGCCGCCGAGAAAATGGTGCAGGCCGCCTCCTTGATCAGTAAGGAACCGATTGAACTGCAATTGCGCTATCTCCAGACCATGCGCGAAATGGCCAGCGAACATAACACGACCACATTCCTGCCACTGCCAATAGATCTGTTCAGCGCATTTTTGAAGAAATAGAAATTAAATGCCCGATATGAAAGCCAACTCTTGTTGGTATTTCATCTGCAAGGGCGGTTGCCTGGTATGCGGCGGGACATTAACATTGCGCCGTTCGTCGCGCATTTTTTCCGATAGCCGCGCTTTATCATCGGTTCCGTCATGATTACCCATCTTGCCGTATGGACGTTCGCCGGTCTGGCCTTCTGGTGGTTGAGCGGGTATGACTCAAAAGTGACCGGCGGGAATAAAAGGCAGGACTTCATCCGCCGAGCCATGCGCTGCGGCATAACCTTGTTTCTGTTGGGAATGTTATTGGGGTTGCCAGGGGCGCTGCCGGCCATGCCGATATTGCTCTTGATTGGAGGGATGCTTGCCCTGACATGGGCAGGTTGTATTGCTGAATTGTTCGCACGGTGGTTTCATCATCTGGTTGATCCCACAGATGAACAGGAGTTTGATCCCAACCAGAACCTTCGCGATCTGGACATGATTGCCAGCCTGATTAAAAACGGCCGGCGGG
>Ga0116132_1002415_pt1 | contig 11574 bp, 10 predicted proteins | sample June2015DPH_17_1_2_FD_89735 | JGI IMG/M metagenome (GOLD analysis project Ga0116132, IMG submission 89735) | Peatland microbial communities from SPRUCE experiment site at the Marcell Experimental Forest, Minnesota, USA - June2015DPH_17_150 | ecosystem: Environmental > Terrestrial > Soil >... | reverse complement strand
TCGGATGAAGCAGTGGTTCGAGAATCGCCCACTGGGCGTCGGTGAGGTCCATGCTCTTGATTTACGTCATTGGCCATAAGTTTCAACCGCTCAGCGCGTTGAATGTGTTTATGAGATAACTTCGAGTCTCAGGCCTAATCCATGGGGGGTAACCCTCCCGCGCGGCACACTTCTGCCTCACCAGCCGATGTGAATCTTGCGGGAAAGTGCCTTCGCGGTACAATGCATTTTCAGAAAGAGTGTCTCAACCGTTGAACCACTGCGACGCGCGCTCTTGGCTGACACGAATCGCCTCACGGGCCAGGTTTGTGTTAGCTAGGTCACTCTCGATGGCTGCAATACATACCTTCGGCGATTGTACGCAGCAATAAGCATCGGAACTCCAAAAGATCATTTCTTCTACTGAACCGCCGCGCCGACGGGTGCCAGCTCGGTCGGTTCTTGGCTGCGGTTATTCACTACCGCCCGCAATTGTTCACGCTCCTGCCGATTGAAAACCACGAGCCAAGATCCGGCTGCATAGATTGCTGTAGCGCAAATCGCCGAACTGACCAGCCAGGGGTAGCTGGGCCTTAAACCCCATGCCGAAATCGCAATCACTGCGCCCATGAGACACCCGCACCGGAGCAGAGTTCCTCCAAGGAATTTCATGTAATCGCCATAGTGGAGTCCACTGACTTTGCACACCAAAAGTGGCTGCGCTACGACACGGATGAAGAATGCTCCAATCAAAGTGCCTAGAGCCACGCCCAGAACTCCAAGGGGCCGGGCAAGCGCCAAGCTGAATACCAAATTGATGCCGCCCTCTGCACAATTCAAGTACGTATAGTATCGATGCTTGAATGTGGCATACAGCAGACTTATCGATGGGCCCTGACCCACGTCGAGGAGGACCGCGAGCGATAACACCACTAAGGGCCAGTATGCGTCCTCATATTTCGTGCCCATCCATCGAGCGATAAATGATTTTCCCCAGCAGATTAGACTGAAGCCGATAAAAACGGAGATGCAAAGTGAAACTCTCGTCGCGAAGAAGAACACCTTCTGGAGACCACTTCGGTCTTGTGCGCCGTGAAGCCGACTCAAAACTGGCTGAATTAAACCAATTGCTGCAATGATCGCATTAAGATAATACGACGTAAATACGCTGGCGACTCTGTAGTGCGTGACAGCCGCCAACCCAATAAAACCTGCGATGACGACGGAATCCAACTGGAACCGGAAAATGTCCGCTACTGTCGACAGAAAGGTGTAAATACTGTAGGAAAAAAGGTTTTTCGCTCTTTTCGGCTCGAGGGACGAACGGTCAATTCTGGCCCACGGGGCCTCGCGCCGGCCAAACCAGATCTGGAGGGCGAGCACCGGCAGAGTGGCAAATAACGTCATCCAAGCCAATGCCAGCAACCCTCCCCCTCCCAAGATCGCCCATACAATCAATCCTGTGCGCAGAGCTACTCCGAGAATGCCCAGCCCCGCCTGAATATCAAACCGAAGCGCAGCCTCCAAAAGACCCCCATAAGCTCTCGCCGGGAACCCAAGCGCCGCACTAATACCAAGGATGACGATGACTCTCCAGAATAGCGCGGCATCCGCAGGACTTTTGCAGAACCATGGGGCAGCAGCTGCTATTGCAGCGGTCGCGAGCAGGGCGACGCCTCCCAATAGCGATTGAATGCGCAATGCCGCGTTGAAGACAGCACGGCACTCGGCCGGATCGTTCTGTCCGATGGCTATAGATATGTATTGAGATACAGCACTGGACAATCCGAGATCGAGAATACTGTAATAACCAATGAAGGAGGCTGCCAGGGACCAGAATCCATAAACGCGATCCCCGAGGTGATGCACGATGAACGGCATAAGGAAAAACGAAGTTATGGCCGCAAAAACAAGGTTGCCCAATCGGAGCCCGGAGCCCGAAAGCAGCTTGCGGCCTGCTGAGCGTAAGTTTCCAGCCTTCATAAGAAACACCGTACCATTAAGTCCTGTGTCAGATTCAGATTAGGAAAGATCGAGCGCTTGGATCCCTGGCTGGCTTTTTCCGCGACCCTCGGCAGGCTAGCACGCGCTGAAGGTGCCTCAAACGGCTAACCCATATGTTTGTATAGCAGCCGTCCGGCTGTGGAAAAGAGAACGTCGGGCAGGCTGCAAAAAAAATCGCGGAGACCTTGAGACTCCCACGGTGCAGCCGTTTTTCCCCCGTTTGAGTTGGTGTAGCGATAGTATGTCAGCAGCCTTCTTTTCGCGCCCAGCCTATCCTTGAAAACAATAAGACCGTCTTGCCCTAGATCGGAACGCCCAAAGTCGATCTTCTCCATACCGGACTCTTTGCTCTCCTGGATAAGCTTCCAAAACAGAAACGGCATCGCACCAACATTGTGATACCTCGCGGCGGAGCAGCCATACTTGAAAACAACGCTGGATTGGTGTCGCATAGTAAGTATGGCCGCGATCGCCGTGCCATTCTTTCTGGCCAGCCTGATATCAATTTTGTCGCCCATGCACTCAACCAAGTTTCTAAACCACAATCGCGGCTGGGGCAACAAGTGGTGACGTCTTCTCGTCACCAGCAGAAGCCGATAGAATTCATCCACAAGGTGTTGAGACCGGCCTATCTCATACGAGAGTCTTTCTCTCTCTGCCCTTCGGATCTTTCGCCGAAAGGAATTCTTGTGCAGTCCTCGGAAAAGTTGCTGCAAACCAGGCTCTAAATCAAGCTCGTGAAACCAGTAGGAACGTGTTGGCAGCAGATCGCTTTCTGCAACTTGCGCATCCAGTAATGGGCGGAGTTCCACGTATCGCTGGCTCTTACGTTTACATTCTTCTCGTAACCATTTCGTGAAAACCGCAAACTCTGCAGGGCCATTCAATAAGGGTTCACAATGGTCTGCAAACGGCAGCGAAACTAAGCGAGTGCCCGTCATCCAGCTCGATATACGACAAAGAGCAAGTCCGTTCTCCAGTGGTCGGCCGTCAGGAGTGTCTGTTAGCACTAACGGTTGGTAACCATAGGTATATGCTGTCGCTTCCAGCCAACTCTTCTGGTGGAACACCGATGCATTTGGGTGGCGGGCGACCAGTTCATCCCAACGATCGTCCGAGATCGGGTCTATAAAATGGATGTCTAATTACCCCTTGGCCGATAACAAGTGATTTGAATTCTAAACAGCCTATTTGAGCCAGTGATGCCACACAGCCTGACACCAACTGCAGTGTAATCCATCGATTATTAACTTTCCGCGGGTTGCTGGGTATAACCTCGCACTCAATTCCAGAGTTCGTCGAATGAATGAACTCCCAGGGGCTGACATTCAGCGCTCAAGTCACCTCTCCGGAGGTGTAGCCTCCACAGAAGCTCCGGGCAAGCTACCGTCGAAAGTATGCCCGCGACTCGAACCAATAAAGCGCAATTGGTCTGCCAGACTCAGGAAGAGTAGGGAATACTGCACAGGGGGGTTCTTTACTAACATGTTGAAAAAAAGGTGGTTAACTTCCAGAATGTGCAGTGTGGGTAGGGAGACTCAAGGGGGCCTGTTAATGCGAGCGGAGAGTGGGAATAATCTTACCACCATTTGCCAAGGGGTTTCCTCGCCAATGGGCTGGCACAACTAAGTTCGTTCTATTGTCCCAGAATTTGACGGGCTGCATCAAGCAGCGACTCTGCATACAGGTCAGGGCTTTCGCCCTCGCTTTCTTTCGGACTACGAATCCGAACTGTTCTACAGCCTGCGTTTTTGCCAGCCTCGATGTCGGTTTCGGAATCACCGATCATCCATGATTCAGACAAATCGATCTCGTGCTCGCGCGCCGCGGTCAACAGCATGCCAGGGGCTGGTTTTCTGCAACTGCAGGGTGGATGCAATTCATGCGGGCAGTAATATATGGCCGAAATAAATGCTCCGGCACTAGCGAGTGTGCCACACATTCGCGCATGTATCGACTCCAATTCGGATTGAGTCAAAAGCCCCTTAGCCACACACCTTTGGTTGCTGACCACGACCACGGAGTAGGCCGCGTCGACCAGGAGGGCAATGGCCTCGGCAACTCCTGGAAGGAGATGTAACTCTTCCCAACAAGTTACGTATTGTCCCTCGGTAGGCCTGCGATTGATAACCCCATCACGATCCAGGAATACGGCCCTTTTCATCAAAGATCTCACTCTCCACAAGCTCTGAGACGATGTGTCCGATAAGGATGTGGCACTCCTGAATCCGCGGAGTCTCGTTGGATGGCACGCAGATGCAATGATCCACAGCAGCCTTGAGGGTTCCGCCTGTCGAGCCAGTAAGCGCGATTGTGTGCAGGCCAATTTTCTTCGCTGTGGACATGGCCCAAAGCACATTCGGAGAGTTCCCGCTGGTTGAGATACCGATGGCCACATCGCCCGGGCGAGCCAAGGCTTCGAGTTGTCGAGAGAACACCTTCTCGTAGCCATAATCGTTTCCGATCGCCGTCACGCACGAGCTGTTCACAGAAAGTGCCAAAGCGGGCAAGGCGGGTCGATCGAATGCAAAACGCCCTACAAGTTCCGCAGCGATGTGCTGGGCGTCGGCCGCACTTCCGCCATTGCCAAACAGGAGCACTTTGTTGCCTTGTTTCAATGCATTGACGAGGATTTCGCTGATCTTTGCTACGGTCAGCAAGGTATCTGGGCTTTCGAGCAATGATTGTTTGGTCGTGATCGATGCTTCGATTAGCTTGCGAACGCGCTGCTCGAAATGAGTCCTAGGCATCATCTAGCCTCCGCGTGAAAGTGCCGAGTCCTGATGAACGGGCCTCGACAACTGGATTTCGTTGGGTTTTCAACTTCTGCCTACAAGAAACCAATTCTCAAGCTCCATCGGGTGACACCACTCAGGCAGTGAGGACGAATGCGGCCAGTCAGACAAGGAGTGGTCCCGACGACTAACCTACCGATATAGCTTAAGCAGAACCCTCGGTGGGCTGCTTTCGGTAAGCTGCTTCGTAGAGCTGGCCAAACAATTTCTGTGCCCTTGCGTAGTCCTCTGGTGTGCCAATATCGATGAAAACACCATGTTGTTCCAACGCATAAACTCCTTGTTCCAGGACGCTTGGAAGGATGTCCTTCTCCAGGCTCACAGTGCCATCCGGTATATGGTCTAGAATCCGTTGGTCAAACACGTATATCCCCGCGTTTATGTATTCTGTCGGATCACCATCTGTCTTTTCCTTAAAACCGCTCACACGGCCCTCGGTGGTCATTTGCACCGTTCCATACCTGTGCTCGTTTTTCATGCGAACCACAGCTAAGCTCGCTATCCCATTCTTCTTGCGGTGAAACTGAATAAGCTCCTGAAAGTCGACTTCGATGAAGGAATCGCCGTTCATTACTAGAAAGACAGAGCTATCGCTGAGGAGTGGCTTGGCATGCTTGATGGCACCTGCCGTTCCCATGGGGTGAGATTCTCTCGAATACTCAATCGTGACATCCCACTTTCTGCCATCGCCCAACTCGTTCTCTATTTCTTGGGCGAGATGCCCCGTGCACATCACCAGCCGGCAAATCCCCTGGTGTCGGAGCTGCCTGACAAGCAACTCCAAAAATGGCCGGCCCCCCACCACCGCGAGCGGCTTTGGCGTCGACGCAACAACAGCTCTCAGGCGAGTTCCCAAACCGCCAACGAGCAAAACTGCTTTGATTTTGTCTTCGTGCCGCATCAAGCGGGTCTACCTTCGGAAAGTCGTGGCGGAAATTGTTGGAAAGTACTCACAATTCAATCAGGATAGTGAATTCCCCGGGCGCCGAGTATGCACGCAGATGCTACCCGTATCCATTCCCGATGGTCACTCGTGGTCGTTAGCGGAACGGCCAATGCCAGGCGAGCGTTCTTTGCCTCTTGCCCCTGAGCTTTTCCCAGTGTCTACCGATGTTTGATCCCAGTACTCCAGCATGGATCTCAGAGTCTCTTCGATCGTTCGTAGCGGTTTCCAGCCTGTCTGGTGCTCAAACTTTCTGGTACTTCCGAAAATGATCTTCTCATCAGAAGGCCGCATGAGCCGGGGAACACTCCTTACTTCGACCTTTACCCCAGAGAGGCGGATCGCAGTATTCAAGAGTGCGCCAATCTCATGGGTCTTGTTCGCACAAAGATTATAGGCTTCCCCGTACTTTCCCTTGACAGCAGCCAGGTAGAATCCTCGAACCGTGTCACGCACATCTAAGAACGCACGGCGCGGCCTTAAATTGCCAACTTCGATGATTGGCGGCTGCAGACCTTTCCTTATTCTCACGAGCTGCCGGACGAAGTCCGAAGGCGCATCGTTCGTCTTCCCTGGCCCCGTTGTGTTGAAAAGGCGCAGATTGACGGTTGGTATTCTATAATCGAGAAAATATTCCCGAGCCAGCAAGTCCAGACACACCTTACTGATACCATACGGATGCAACGGGAGGAGAGGCTGTTCCTCCCTGACTGGTGTGGCGGAAGCAGACACATGTCCATATTCAGCACTCGAGCACGCGGACACGACCACGGGCCGTCGTTTCATGTGTCGCACCGCTTCGAATAGGTGCAGTGAGCCCATAATGTTTGACTCGAAGGTCCAAACAGGATCGGCCCAAGACAAAGTGGGCAGGCTCTGCGCTCCCAAATGGAAAACGTGTGTCGGCTTGTACTCTGCCAAAACCTGTGCGACTCGTTGACCATTGCGCAGGTCACATCGAGCGGATTGTAAGTTCGGCAGGCTAGGTAATGATTCGGGGCCAGGCCCAAGGTATGTGCCGATTACGTTCCATCCCTTGGCCTGGAGGAACTTAACCAGATGAGCCCCGATAAATCCCTCCGCGCCTGTCACCAGTGCAGTTTTTCTCATGGAAGTCTCAAGCGAACTTGTATACGTTTGTCATGAGTGTTGGGAAAAGGATCGCTAAATGCTGATTGATTCCCGATTCTTATCGAAATCACAGGATTGATGGCAGCTATTGTAATGCGGATCAAAGATCAAAAAAAGTAGGGACGAACAGGAATCTGACAAGCACAACCGGGATCATCAGTAAAATAATTGTTTCATTGCCGGCCTAGTCTGGCGCCCCAGTTTAATGCTCCATCGATGAGCGCCCTGTCCTCTTACCGGCACCAAGCCCGGTGGCTCCCTCTACATGTTTCGTAATTGCGCGAAGTCGCCTTGACTAGCTCCCAGGCTCAGCCATTCACCGTCTACCCTTACCTTCCTCTTGAGGTAGTGTACACACAGCCTCCAGCATTACGGCGAAGTTGTTTGAACGACCGCTTGGAGGGCCGTCGGCGGTATCGGCTGCGCCACGGAGGTCCCTCCGCCATAGCACGTCGCCGCGTTGAAATTGCTCAGAGGACCGCCACTGCCATTCGTCGGGCCACCCATTGTCGTTAGATAGCAGTCCGCCGCTGGGTTCGTGTAGGCATGACCGCCAACGCTGGTGATGTTTCCTCCAGTAACGTCGGGTCCAATGGTGGGCCAGGGTTTCCCCGATGGCCACCAGGAAGGCTTCGCTGATAGATAGAACGACGCAGGCAGCGCATGCCCCACGTTGGGGTAAGGGTCTGGATTCGAGAAATTGGCAATCCCTGTTGGCACCTCTGACGTACTTGAGCACGGAGCGCTAGAAAACCCCGGATCGCTTGGGCTGCAATACCGCGTCGCGTTCGTCACTGAATCCCAATTGGCCCAGCGCATTAAAGTTCTCTTTACGTTCGTATCAGTCGTGAGTACCGTGCCGCTGTTGCAGCCAGCCGCTCCCAGGTCGAAAATGACCGTTGACCCGCAAGTTGAAGTAGGCTCTAGGTTGGCTTCATAGCCGGTGATCCCCGAGAAGCCGCCTAGGACGTTTCCAACTACGTTCATAAATCGGTTGTTGCCTTCAAACTGGAAGGTAGCGTTTATGTTTCCCGGTCCGGGCTCGTATTTTGTGCCGATCATTGCGTTCCGGAACCACGTCAGCAGGAAATGCGTGCCGTGGGTGTGATCTGTCCATGACCCTCCCCACACGTTGCCCTCGTAAAGATTCATCATGTCGCCTTCATCGTGGGTATTCGACGTAACGCCTTCGATGCCGGTGGAAAAGTTGTAGGCGAATACGGAATTGCTTGTGGGGCCGTTGTTCGCTACGAACATACCTGCAAGTCCTTGCATGATGTTGTTTTCGTACCGGCAACTTCCGCACCATGAGGGCATGGTTCCGTAATTGTTAATGCAACCCGTGGCGCAGTTGTCTCCATAAATATAGTTGTCTCTGATTTCTAAGTGGAAACTATCAATCATCGCTACAGTGTGGACATCTCCGCCTGATGTGTTTGTGTCTATAGCGGCCACGCCCTTCATCCAACAATTGTCACACCGCACAAACTTCAGTCCTGCCCCGACGAGAGCTGTAGAGTCCACTGAAAGGTTTTCCACCCCGGCATAGGAAAGCATATTCCCGCTCGCATAAATCGTCGCCGTGGGCGATTGGCCTGACCTGAAGTTGGGTAGTGTGACCGGAGGGCTTATGGTCACACAGGTGGCCCCACAGCCGCCTTGATTGATCGCTGTCACCCGTACCCATTCGGCGGTCCCATGAGTGCTGCTGGAGGGAACAAGATAGTCGGAGCCGCCCGCTTTGTTAGAGCAGTTCGGCGCGGGGTCTTCGCAAACATAAATATCGCCGGTTGCGGGCCATCCGTCCGAAGCATCGTCATTCTGCGACAGTACCATTACTGTCCCAACTGAAACGCCAGACACGCTAGCAAGAGTTATTTGGGTCGTGCCCAGAGAATACGCCGCCGTCCAGTTGGTCGTGCTCACGGAGGCGGAAGCGCTGCAAATATCAATTGCGCCTCCGAACGAGCCGATCTGGCAACTCGTGCTGGGATTCTCTCCGCTGACGGTTAAAAATGTTTGGTTAGCGCCCGAGCCGCGCAACGCGGTTCGATTGTTCTTTATCCACAAACCGCCGATGTTGAAAGTGCCAGCTCCTAGAAGCACGAACTGATTACTTCCGCAAGCTGCAAGCGCAGCATTAATCGTCGTGGCCGAAGCGCCTGCCGCAATGGTGCTGCCGCATTGCGTCCAAGTGCCGGAGGGGATGCCGCCTTCGACGCCTGTATTTATAGCCGACCAGTCTACGGCGCGATTCGAGGCGATGATACCAGACCAGTTCTGCGCCGCTACCGGGCTAACTGACAGCAACAAGATTATCAAGAGACGTTTTATCATTGCGCCTTGTAAGCCACTCCTGTCGCCACCCACCACCAACTACCCCCCGAAGTGATTGATAGGTTGTAGGTCCCTGATGTAGAGATCACGTATTGCGCTTCGCCTGTCACAGTGGTCGAGCCGCTTGTCCCCTGAAAAATGTTCGTTCCATTCGGGGAAGTGTAGCTAAAATCCCCCGTGGAACTCTCCGTGGAGTGCATGAGCACCACTCCGCCAGTAGAGTTGATGTTACCCGTAGTTTCGACGGAGCCCGTTGAGGTGTTGCCCACGGGACTGCCATCAATCACGATGGAACCCGCCGAGGGATGAAATTCGTCTTGCGCCATAACCGCGTAGGTAGAACCTCCAATGTTCGCTGGATACTGGAATGTCAGACTTCCCGTTCCGGTGACGGCAGCACTGTACGCACAAAGACGGTGATAGCCTCCGGCATTGGTCCCTGTATAGTTTTGGTCTAAGCTCGGGGTGCCCAAAGTGGCCGTCGAGCCTGTTTTCTCGGTTGGGAAGGTGCAGGTTAGAGAAGCCAGGGAGGTGGTATTCTCTATCTCACCTATGACAAATATGCTGTTGCCGGAGGTGACGTTTGAGGCAAAAGCCGTTTCAGTTTGCGAAGTGGTATTTGCCGCCCATCCACCGCTTTGTCCCGTGACGTGGGAGATTGTATTGCCGCCGCCCGTAGTTCCCCCGCCAATCACCGCTTTTCCGCCAACTGCAGCTTTCCCTCCGACATTGGGATTCTGTCCAAGCAGCGGAATCGCAGCGAGCACGATCAGCAACGCCATGAACAGCGAAAGGAATTGTTTTCTCATGTTCCTCACTTTGCCCAGCAATGGTAATTCACGTCGAACGCCGTCGATGTGGCCAGTGTTGTGCTGCCGTTCTGCCAGTTTTCCAAGTCGCTGCCCACTGCTGGCGTTTTGTCAAAGAAATCAGCCGTCAATGTTGTGCTCTGCACCCATTGGCCGGTGTTGGCCTGCGAGGGGAAAAAGATGCAGGAAGGCGGATTCGTTCCGTAGTTCGCCGAAAAGGTCAATGTCACAGAACCGTTGGAGCCTGGAGATCCCGTTCCTGTCGTCAGTGTGAGGATTCCCGCTGCATCTGTGCTGCCCGTCTTTACAGTGCAGGATGGGCTCGTACCGCCGCCAGAAGTGAACGTGCACGTCGGCGCCGATCCTACCGCCATGATGCGGTCAACCTTGATGCTGCCGATGCCGCCACCCGCAAAGGTTTGAATGGCAGAGAATGACTCTGCCAAGTTGAGTTCCGCAATCGTACCAGTGTTGGCTGGCAATGTTGCGGTGACGTTGGAAGCAGCGGAAGCCGGCGTTAGGCTGACACTTCCCGTAGCCGTGGAACTCGCAATTTTCAAAATGCCGGTTGTCGTTCCAGGCACGCCGATTGTCAGTGTTGGGCTCGACCAAGTGAGATTGACGCCCGCATCGGCAATGGCTGTGGTGCTCGAAGCGTACATAAGGTCGTTTGCTCCGGCGATCGTGGTTGGATAGGCGATTGTGGAGAAGATTGGGTTTGCAGATCCTTGGCCAATCAAGGGCATGTTGGAAGCACCTTGCGCAGTGGAGACCGGAGCAGACCCTACCGCACCGGCAAGGACAACTCCGTATCGGGTGAGCGCGCCACCAATCGAAATCGCCGTGGTGGTGGATGAGTAGGCCAAGCCGCCTTGGGTTACAGCACTGGTTGGGATCGCCACCGCCCCCCATCCTGGATTCGCAGCGCCATTTCCAACGAATGGCATACCGGCGGAGCCCTGGGCCGTAGATTGCGGTGCAGACCCAACGGCCCCGGCGACTACAACGCCATATTGAGTTAATGCGCCACCGACCGAAAGAGCGGTCGTCGTGGAAGAATAGACCAGTCCGCCCTGAGTCACCGCAGAAGTGGGAATCGCTACGCTCGAAAAGATAGGAAGAGTCGAAGCGCCCTGCCCGATTAGAGGCATGTTGGACGCGCCAGCCAAGACGCTCTCGGTGACTACGCTGGAAGAGTTCGACCAGAGAACCAGCCCCGTCGCTGCCGCACTGGGAACGAGAACTTCATAAGCCGTCACGCTAGCGGGACATTCAAATGTGAAGGTGTTTGCGGTTGCATGGCCATTTGCCGAGCCTTGCGTGCATTGGAAGTAACCCGCAGTCGAGCCGTTAGCAGTGAACACAGGAGCAACATAGCCGCTCGTATCGGTCGTGGTTACGCTTGTTCCATTGTCCGTGATGCTGGAGGCCAATGGCGCTGTTCCTGCGCCGCCGCTCTTTGGCAGCACATTCGCGGTGATGAGTGCGGACGATGCAAACGCCGTCGTGCTCGAAGCGTACATGAAACCACCCGAGGTCAACGCGGTTGGATACGCAATGGTGGACCAGATTGGAT
>Ga0116132_1002402_pt1 | contig 11609 bp, 8 predicted proteins | sample June2015DPH_17_1_2_FD_89735 | JGI IMG/M metagenome (GOLD analysis project Ga0116132, IMG submission 89735) | Peatland microbial communities from SPRUCE experiment site at the Marcell Experimental Forest, Minnesota, USA - June2015DPH_17_150 | ecosystem: Environmental > Terrestrial > Soil >... | reverse complement strand
TTTTTTCAAATTCACATGCCCGCCCCAGCGGTACAACACACCCCTGATCACGACGAACGAGCGACGGATCAAATTTGGTTGCCCGCACCAGTAGACCCCCCAGAAAAAAGCCAGAAACATGATGCTTCAATTTTGCAGCGGCAAGGCTTCGCATCTAACCTAATCTGTTTCACACTTGTCGACGCGGTGTTTCATTCTTGTATGTGTGCTAGAACTTGATTCTTCATTTGGGTAATTTTCACTTTCTTTCCGAGGAGTTCTCCGAATATAGTTCTCACGTAATACTCGTAGTAAATTGACCACTTGCGGCCCATGCCATGGTTTAAAGTGACTACGTATTCCTTTTCAGTAGTATTATGGACATATTCATAGCGTCTTGCGAATCGTGAGTAAAATAGTTCCAGAGACTTGAGTGCGGTTTGGACTGAGAACTCTTTGAACCAGTATACCGTGAACTCTTTGGCCATGTTTCTAGCGGCCCAGCGTCCCAATCGAGCGGCCTCCTGGTCAGAGGCATGGCTCAGTAGCCTAGCAAATATTTGCCAACGAGGAGGAAGGAGAAGGATCTGGCGTGGTGCAGAGACAGCAAACCCAAACTTGTCAGCATAATAGTCCCATTCGATGAACTTTCGTAGAGCTTGGTTGATGAGAGAGTTGATGCTAACCTTCTCGGTGCTGGCTATCTCTTGTAACTCTTTTTCCATATCCCGAGACATTCGAATGCTTCTAGTCACTGTCTTTGGAGTTTGGATTTGACTTGACAAACACTCCACCTTTGCTAGCTGTCCTTTGACTACGTAATATGCCTTCGAGCTTGTAACACAATTGTAGCCGCGAAGGTTATGACCTAGGTCTTTCCTGAGGGGAATCACCTGTGGTATTAATGACTCTCATGCATCCGAAAACTCCGCGAGTCGGAAACAGGTACTTATCGTTAGATCCTGTCTGCGTTGGAGGGGGATCGAAACCAATCCCGCGAAATGAGTTGCCGGCTGATGGTATCGATCCTGATATAGCGCATCAAGAGGATTAGATTGGTCAAAACTTATACGTACAATGATTCGTAACTTTTGTGCGTGAAACGAATGGCCAAGCAGGAAACTAAGCCTACGAAGAAGGGGTTGAGACGTGATGTTGGGCTGTTCACCTTAGTTGCGTTAGGCGTAGGGAGCATAATTGGGTCCGGAATGTTCGCCATGCCTGCCGTGATGGGATCCGTGGCTGGACCTGCGCTCATTCTCGCAGTCATACTGACAGGAGGAGTTACAACTCTGTTAGCTATAGCTTACGCAGAATTAGGATCAGCATTTCCCCTGACCGGCGGACCTTACGCTCTCCCTCGATTAGCCCTCGGGGACGTTGGAGGCTTCGTGATTGGTTGGGGTTACTTTCTTTACGCGTTCGTTGGCACAGCGGCAATCATCGACATCTTCGTAGCCTACCTGCAATTCTACCTTCCCGGACTGACGATTCCCTTTATTCCTGGACTGTTGTTTGGTACCTATCGGCAATTGCATGTCCCTACACTGGCGACCGGTCAAACACTTACTCCTTGGGGTACTCTGATAGCCGTTGTCGCTTTGTGGGTTTTCACCGCGATTAATGTAGCTGGAGTGAAGTGGGGCGGTCTCTACAGTGTCGTGACCACGATCGGCAAGATAATCCCCTTACTGCTCTTCGGAGTAGTTGGATTAGCGTTCCTCAATTTCAAGAACTTTGGTTCATTCATGGCATACGGATGGACGGGCGTCACGCTTGCAATGGCTTTCGAGTTCTGGGCATTCACTGGCTTTGAATCCATTGTAATCCCAACAGAGGAAGTGAAGAACCCAGGGCGGACGATTCCCAGAGCCATGCTGATAACGATGGGAATTATTATCGCAATATACGTGTTCATCTCCTTCGCCTTCACGGGCATGATAAACTGGGCTGGTTTAGGCTTGAAGACAGGTGACTGGAGCGGAATAGGAAACCTCTCTTCACCACTAGCTAATGTTGCACAGGGATTGGGATTGCCTATTCTAGCAGCAATAGCTACCATAGGCGCGATTCTTGCGACCGCCGGTTGCGGTGGTGACTGGGTCCTGCTCCAAGGCCGAATTCCATTCGCGATGGCTCAGGATCGATTGTTCTGGTCTCCTATGGGGAAGGTACACCCCCGCTATGGCACTCCATACCTATCCCTCATCTTCGCCTCAGTGCTTACGATGATAGTTATGATTCTGATACCGAGCTTTCCAGCTGTGGCCTTGATTGCGTCAATTACGGCTCTCGTTCCGTATGCGGCTGCTGCGCTGTCCGTTCCCATTATGAGAAAAACCTCACCGGATACGCCTAGACCTTTCAAGCTGCCAATTCCACGAATCATAACCGGATTGGGCTTCATTCTGGCTACGTTACTGGTCTACTGGGCTTCGTGGCCGTGGACTTTGGTGGGCGGTATACTGATGCTGATAGGTTTTCCGTTGTTCCTACTGGTGCGGACACATAAGCTGGAATTGATGAGAAACGCGTGGCTCTGGGTCTACATAATCGGCATAATGGCTGTATCTTACTTGGGCGATACTAACTTTGTCTTCGAGAACTTCCTCCCAATCGGGCCACTGGGCATAATCAAGATGCCGTACGACATCGTCCTCCTAGCCGTCTTCGCCATCCTGATTTACACATGGGCATACTTGGCAAATTCCCGCGCTAAGGAATAGGCGCGAATTCGACTGCGGTATGAATTCACGAGGCCGTTAGACATGGCGAGATCGTTCCTTTCCATGGCAGATCTTTCCAGACAGGAACTCGAACTCATAATCAATAAAGCAAAAGACCTCAAGTCGCAGCTGCATGAACCATCCACGACCATTGGCCCGCTTCAGAAGAAGATCGTTGGATTACTGTTCGAGAAGCCGTCGACTAGGACGAGGACAAGCTTCGAGGCGGCCACGCTCAGACTGGGCGGGGAGGCTATCTATCTTCCGTCGAGTGAGCTTCAGCTAAGCAGGGGCGAACCGATAAAGGATACCGCGAGAATCCTGGGTGGATATTTGGATTGCATCGTTGCCCGAGTGTACGCGCACGACACAGTCACCCAGCTTTCAAGATACTCCGGACTTCCAGTCGTAAACGCCCTCAGCGATCTAGAGCATCCGACGCAGATAGTGTGCGATCTTCTCTCAATTATGGAAGCAAAAGGCAAGCTCGAGGGGCTAACTCTCGCGTACATTGGCGATGGTAACAACGTATGCAACTCTCTACTCCTAGGCTGCGCCACAGTGGGCATGAACATGACTGTTGCATGCCCGAAAGGATACGAACCGAACAAGATGATTCTTCAGAAAGCTAGCGAGATCGCAAAGGCGAGCGGTGCTAAGTTGAGCGTAATCAGAAACCCCAACGAGGCCGCAAAAGGTTCGGACGTACTTTACACGGATGTTTGGGTAAGCATGGGTGAAGAGAAGGAACGACAGAAACGCCTTAGAGTATTCAAAGGTTACCAGATCAATTCCAGACTACTTCAAGTCGCTGCCCTAGACGCGGTGGTCATGCATTGCCTCCCAGCCCATCGAGGACTAGAAATCACGGACGATGTCATAGAGGGCAAACAATCGATAGTATGGCAGCAGGGAGAAAATAAATTGTACGGAGCAGCAAGCATACTTGACTTCTTGCTACGCTGAACCATGGAAGCGAAGAATATGGACGCAAAAGCTACTGCAGAATGGGAACCGCTGAGAAAAGTTGTCATCCACAGGCCGGGAATAGAGATGTTCCTCGGCCTATTGGACCCTTACGCCTCACTCTACGAGAGAGCCTTCAGCCGATACGAAGCGAGAAGAGAACATGAAAGACTGGAACATGTGCTGAAACATGAATTCAAGCTTGACGTACTCCGTTTGAAGGAGACTATTCTCGATGAGGCGGACAGAAAGCCCGAGGTCAGACGACGCCTTGTGAAATCGGCTCAAGAATCGATGAACTTCCAGGGACCACAGGAGCAGATCGAAGATGCAAAGAGAGAACTGGAAAGAAACGCTGAATCCTTAGATTCCGCTCATTTCTTCAACATCCTTCTCCTCCACCCATTGATTGAGCTCGAGCCTGAAAAAGGCACTAGAGGAATTCATCTTCACATTGCAGAGAGAGAACCATTATCGAATCTCTACTTCATGCGTGACCAACAAGCAGTGACCGACAAAGGAATCTTCCTTTCCCGGATGTCGAAACCCCAGCGACGACGTGAACCCATATTGACAAAATTCCTTTGGGACCTCCTCGACGTCAAGGTGGTGCACGCCACTGAGGAGCCTGGCACGATTGAAGGAGGTGAATTCTTGCCGATGAAGAGTTTCGCTCTCGTCGGCATAGGTGACCGAACGAACAGGTCAGGGGTTGATCAGATGCTGGAATCCGGCCTTGGCTTCGATGAAGTCGGTGTAGTTCATCAGCCAAGTCACCCTCTGATTCCAGGTGACAAAAGAGATCCGATGATCAACATGCACCTCGACACCTACTTCAACGTCGCATCAAGCAAAGTCGTCGTAGGCTCCGAATTGCTCCTAAAGAGAGCGAAAGTGGAATTATACAAACGCCAATCCGATGGGATTTACAAAAAAGAGAAAGAAGAGCCGAACTTGCATGATTTCATCAAAGGAAAAGGCTTTGACATCATAAACATCACAACTCTTGAGCAAATGTCCTACGCCTCGAACTTCCTATGCATAAAGGACGGTACAATACTAGCGGTGGAAGTTGAACGCATCGTGAAAGACGTACTCAACAATCTTTCTGCAATGGCTGACAAAGATCCTACTCGGTACGGTGGACTCCTAGACCAAGCAAAGAAGGATTATGCCAATCTCAAGAGCGAAGGAGGCTTCTTCCCGCATAAGAAGGATATTTACGAGCATGGCATCGACGCCTACCCACTGATAATCAAGAACCTAACCGGTGGCTACGGCGGAGCACATTGCATGACATGCGCTTTGAGAAGGGGCTAGTCCCCTCGTTCATGATGATTAGGATTCATTCTTTATCAGAAAATGAGGTGGGTTTAGATAATCTCTGTCGTACGAATAGATATTGGTGAGTTTGGTTCCTTTGATATGTCCTTCCTGCGGTGAAGAGGCTCCGAGGAGTCTCTGTCAGTATTGTGATCGATGCTCAAAGTGCTGCAAAAGCCTTCGTGAATCTGATGCCGAATTCAAAGCAGTGTTTCCGCACTCATTCACGCCGCGAATTACAAAGAAATAAGCAAGAAGCACCTCTTTCGCGGAATGATCTCAAGAAGAGTGATGCACTCGAATTGAGGATATGAGCCAGAGAAGGGATGAGCAAACGCCTATGCAGTCTGATGTAAGGAAAAACGCGAGGATTTTGAATGGTCTATTCGCCAAAATCTTGGTAGCAGTCGATGGTTCGAAGAATGCTCACCGAGCGGCGAAAATCGCTGTTAAGCTCTCCGCGCGCAATGGAGCGGAATTGCTTGTCATCTCAGTGGTTCCTAGACCAAGCTACCTGTTTGCGCCCGTATCAGGCGCTGGCGTTCCACCGATGGGTTTGGGTGACTACTATACGTATGCGACAAAAGATGCCGTTGAGTGGGTCAATGAGGCAATCTCTTTGGCGAAAGGTCGAGGTGTTGTAGCGAGAGGGCGCGTCTTGAAATCTGCTTCCGTAGTCCAATCAATAACCGATTATGCCGAGGACGAAAAAGTCGATCTAATTGTCTTGGGAACTAGGGGTATGGGCGGTTTCACCAGACTTCTTCTGGGCAGCGTATCAAACGGTGTTGTCACCCACGCGCATTGTGCTGTCCTGGTGGTCAGATAATCACAACGAGGCTCGGACAAGATGGGTCTTTGAAAGTTGGTTCGATTTGCCTCAGCAGTTTGCTTATCACATAGGTTTCAGAACCGGATGTTTCGTAAGGACTTCTAGCAAAGTTTCGTAGCGGCGACAGAGGCATATGCATGACTCATGAAGAAAATGTAAGAAAGGTTGCGGTCAGCGAACTCTTTCGCAAATTGTCGTCAAGCGGAAGTGGGCTTTCGGTCGCCGAGGCAAGAAAGCGAATTCAAGAGTACGGGTACAATGAGATTCCCGAGAAGAAGACTAACCCATTTCTCAAGTTCTTGAAGTATTTCTGGGGGCCTATCCCCTGGATGATTGAGGCCGCAGTCATCCTCTCGGCGTATATTCGTCACTGGGAAGATGTCTGGATCATCACGGCGCTGCTGCTGCTGAACGCTGTGGTTGGATTCTGGCAGGAGAAGAAAGCAGACAATGCGATAGAGCTGCTGAAGCAAAAGTTAGCCCTGAAAGCGCGGGTCCTCCGCGACGGCAATTGGCAAGAAGTGCCAGCGCGAGAACTCGTACCGGGCGACATGATACGCATTCGTCTCGGAGACATCGTTCCAGCCGACGCTAAGCTAGTGAAGGGCGATTATCTGCAAGTAGACGAATCCGCGCTGACCGGAGAATCCCTGCCAGTGGAGAAGGCGACTTCCGATGTTACGTATGCTGGTTCGATTGTTCGACAGGGAGAAATGGATGCATTAGTAACTGCCACGGGCGCAAACAGCTACTTTGGCAAGACTGCTAAACTCGTCGAGGAAGCTCAACAGCACAGTCACTTCCAGAAAGCCGTTATCAAGATTGGAGATTTCCTGATCCTTCTCGCAGTCTCACTGGTCGCAGTTATTTTTCTCGTAGCACTGTTCCGGCATGAGAGTGTACTGGAGACCCTTCAATTTGCACTCGTCCTCATCGTAGCCGCGATCCCGGTTGCATTGCCAGCTGTCCTAACCGTCACAATGGCCGTGGGGGCAACCGCCCTAGCCAGGAAGGAAGCGATCGTCAGCAAGTTGGTTGCCATAGAGGAAATGGCTGGCATGGATGTTCTCTGCGCTGATAAGACCGGCACGATAACCAAGAATGAGCTTTCCGTAGCTGAGGTCAATGCGTTCCACGCATTCACCGAGGACGATGTGCTCGTTTTCGGTTCGCTTGCCTCAAGGAAGGAAGATCAGGATCCGATAGATAATGCGGTGATAAGCAAAGCGGAGACAACAACAGGAGCCGCAGCACGTCTAGGCTCGTTTAGGGTGACTGCCTTTCATCCGTTCGATCCCGTCGCGAAGCGCACAGAAGCCACCGTAGAGGATACGCAAGGAAACGAATTCAAGGTCTCAAAAGGCGCTCCCCAAGTCATCATGTCGCTAGTAGCCAACAAAGAGTCGATTGAGGCTACGGTCGACGAGAAGGTCAATTCACTTGCGACAAAGGGCTATCGAGCTCTAGGCGTGGCTAGAACTGATTCCAAAGGAAGCTGGCAGTTTGCGGGCTTAGTTCCGCTTTACGACCCTCCCAGGGAAGACTCCGCTGTTACAATCAGGACGGCTCAATCAATGGGCGTGCGCGTCAAGATGGTCACGGGCGACCATCTAGCAATAGCGAAAGAAATCGCATCAGAGATGAAGTTGGGGAATAATATTGTTTTACCCTCCGTCTTCCTCGATAAACCAGACAGAGAAGCGGAGCGAGCTGTTGAGAGCGCCGACGGCTTCGCACAAGTCTTCCCAGAACACAAGTACCACATCGTCGAGCTATTACAGCAGAAGGGTCACATCGTTGGAATGACGGGTGACGGCGTGAACGACGCGCCAGCCCTTAAAGAGGCTGACTGCGGAATCGCAGTTGCAGGCGCAACCGACGCTGCGAAGTCTGCCGCAGACATCGTCCTCACAAGACCAGGCCTGTCAGTAATTATTGACGCCATCAAGGAGAGCCGGAAGATCTTTCAGAGGATGAATAACTATTCCATCTATCGTATTACAGAGACTATTCGCGTGCTATTCTTCATCACGCTATCCATTATTGTATTCGGCTTCTATCCGGTTACAGCTTTGATGATAGTTCTGTTAGCTTTGCTGAACGATGCTCCAATAATGACCATTGCATACGACAACGTACGGTACTCTAACGAGCCGGAAAAGTGGGACATGAGGCGTACGTTGGGCATTGCCGCTTTTCTTGGGCTCATTGGAGTAGTCTCGTCTTTTCTGATCCTATACATCGGCCAACGAGTGTTCCTACTTACTCCCGCAGTTCTTCAATCGTTTATCTACTTGAAACTCTCTGTGGCGGGCCACTTGACGGTGTTCGTTGCTCGTACAAAGAAATCGTTCTGGTCAATCAAGCCTTCAATCCAATTATTCATGGCGGTTGTTGTGACGCAGACTATTGCGACAATCATCACCGTATACGGCATCCTCCTGCCTGCAATGGGTTGGGGACTCGCCATGTTCATTTGGGCGTATGCATTGATTGCATTTGTGATAACCGACTTTCTGAAACTCCTAGGATATCGTTTATTGAACCATGGCGGACTGAAATTCAGTCTTCAACCGAAGTTAGCCCTACAAGGCATGCAACAACCCATAACAAAGTGAATGAACGTCCACATCATTCACGACGGCTTCCAGCCCAGAGCTCTTTGGTGGGCCTACTCTGCGGTCTGCACGCGAATGTTGCAGTCGCTAGATTAATTCTATAAAAACGCCAGAAAACCCGCCAGGTGCCTAAGTGCGCGGATTGAGAAGGTGAGTATAATTGCGATGGGAGGTGGACAAACCTTAACTTTGGCCATTTGCACGCAATGACGCGCCACTCGACAACTGGTGGTGAACCACTTGAAATGTCCGACTTGTCCAGACTCATTAAACAACCATTGCTGTAGATGCGGCCGCATTATCCCTCCAGAGAGTCAGCTCCTGAGGGTCGGGCCGTTCAGGAGCAAAATCAACAACGATCGCAGCGAACACTTGTATTGTAATTCATGCTACGAAGAAAGAAGAAGAGAGGCTGAATAGTTAGACCGATACATCCCGTCACAGCCCTCACATTTTTCAGAGCACGATCACGCCAACACCGCCGTTTGATGACTGAAGTGAGACCTGGCGTCAATGTTGCTGAGAACGTCGATCGGTTCGGTTCGAAGACATGGAAGCCGTAGAGGTAGTTTGAGCTAACCGCGCTGCCTTTTTGTTACTCCTCTGTCAGTGTTTGCTTTCGCTTCTTTGCACGATTGCTTCCGACCACGGTAGACTTGCGAATGGCAACGTATTGCGGCGAAAGTATCTCCACGCCAGCGCGATCAAACTGGTCGATTATGTTTTTCATAAGGTCTGAGTAGGTTTTGACCAGCTGATTTGGCTTACTTGTATACGCATTTATTTCATAGGCGACATAATTGTTGTCTAGATTTCTTATGAGCACAAAGGGTTTAGGCTCAGTCAGGATATTATCAGTTCTCGCCGCCGATTCAAGCAGCAGTTTCTCAACGAGCTTGCGTGATATGTCATAGCCAATCGTAATCTGCTGATGTACTATTACTTTCGTCAGCTTGGAAAAGTTCACTATTTTATTAGCTAGGACCTGTGAGTTGGGCACGTGAACAACTTCATCTTTGATTGTTCTAATCTGAGTGAACATTACATCGACCTCAAGCACGTCTCCATAGACGCTGCCTCCCACCTCAACTCGATCGCCATCCTTGTAAGGACGCCAGGACATGACCACTAAACCCGATAGAGCATTTCCAATCGAGCCAGTGGCCGCGAACGAAACAACTAACCCGATAAAGACTGCGAATAGTGTCACCAGTGTTCCGGCGAGAGTCTGCAAGCCCGCCATTACCAATAGATTCGTGAGCAACATGACAGCGATTATCGCGTAGACCAAGTATCGCGCGACGCTTTGGAAGAGGTCGACGGTCATCGGAGCAAGCTTCGTATGTCGCCGATACTCTGAGAAGACAATGCCAAGAATCCTAAGAACTACGTAGCCTCCGATTACCATAATCAGCATTACACCAATGCGACCAGCGTTCGAGCTGAGAAAAAGAGAAATCGAGTCAACTACGAATCCCTGAAGCCCCAATGTCACTGAGATTTCCGCGGCGATGAGCAACGCTGTGACTACCCAGATCGCACCTCGAATCAGTGACCCTGCGAACTCCGCAAGATTGGATTGCAGTTTTCCACGCAGAACAAGCTTCTGGGTTAGACGGTTTACAAATCGAGTGCCAAGCTTCGCTAGAACTAGCGTGACCAGCACGAATAGGGCCACTAAAACATAAGTTTCGAAAGTAGCCATCGGCGACCACCGTGAAATTGCAAATCAGTGAAGCCTAGCGAAGCCACCTATTAACAATGTTCTGGACGGATAGGAAACTACTGCTGTCACGTGTCGGCAGAGCGGCCCACACATGCAAATTGTCTATGCTTTCTTGATACTGTCCTTCATTTCTTCCAAAGTATGTTGGAGCAATATCGCGTCTTTGACTCCTGATACAAATTCAGCTGGGATCAGAATCTTTGGGGAACGCAAATGTAGCCTTCCTTTCCAGGCCTTTTTTGCGTCATCGCCATCAACCTTGACGATTAGCTGTTTGATCAAACGGTTTTCTAAATCGAACTCCATGTCTGCGACCTTGCCAATACGCTTCATACCCTTACCATACACTAGCATTTTCGTCAGTTCGGAGAACTTCAAGTCTAGTCTGCAGAACAACCAAAGGGTTTGAGAGCATAATAACGGTTTCGCGCACCGTTGTTCCTGCAGGAAGCGATACATGTGCGCTAAGAATCACATACGTAAGAGCTTTGAAGATTTTAACAACGTGAGATGGACTGATGAGAATGTCATGCCCACTGTTCGAAAGGACTGACACCATTCCGAGTCCGTTGGCGTTCCGTCCAAGGTTACGGCAGCCAGCCTCAAAAGCACTTGCAATGTCGCAACAGCGTATGTGTCAAGAGGTCTGTGGGAGGTTCATATCGCCCCTAGATGCGTAAATGGATGTTGAGCATGCATGGCTGATCGACTCGCGAATCATTCCAGTCATCATCTTCTCAGGATCATATTGTACTATTACGGTATCAGTCAGATAACTCACTGCCACATCTTTGATTCCAGACATCTTCACCAGTTTCTGCTCTATCACACGCGAACAGAAGCAACAACGAGGATTTGTTATCGACAACTCCGAGAAGGTAAAAGAACACAAATAGTTCACGTACATCGCAGCGAGTCGACACTCCTTTCGAGCGCGAAACCGAGTATAAACAATATCTATCTCCACGGTCTTTGAGCAAGCAATCTGGCCTAGGGATTGATGAAATGGCAGAGCGACTAGGAGGTTTTGATGCCCGAACTGGTTTTCTTTATCTACGAAAGTGGACGGTAGTAGCCATTGCCACCGGCATAGTCGCCGGCTTCGGAGCATTGGCTCTGATTCAGGGAATTGATTTCTTCACGAAACTCTTCCTAGTCACGATAGCGGGATACACCCCTCCGTTACCCGGCGGCGAGACACAAGCGCACTTAACAACTATAGTCATCACGCGGCCCTGGTTAATACCGGTCTCCACCGCTCTCGGAGGATTGGTCAGTAGCCTAATAGTTGCTAGGCTTGCACCCGAAGCCAAAGGTGTTGGAACTGATGCCGCGATAGGCGAATTTCACAAGGGACACGCCCTTATTCGGACTCGCGTACCACTCGTTAAACTCCTCACCTCAGCCATCACGATAGGCTCAGGGGGGACCTCCGGCCG
>Ga0116132_1002401_pt1 | contig 11613 bp, 12 predicted proteins | sample June2015DPH_17_1_2_FD_89735 | JGI IMG/M metagenome (GOLD analysis project Ga0116132, IMG submission 89735) | Peatland microbial communities from SPRUCE experiment site at the Marcell Experimental Forest, Minnesota, USA - June2015DPH_17_150 | ecosystem: Environmental > Terrestrial > Soil >... | reverse complement strand
TTGGCCTTAAAAGCAGCATCATGTCCTCTCCGCATGTTACGCATCGTGCCATTCCTCCTTCTCGGTTATGGCAGGCTAACATGCACCTTATACCTCTGTCCAGTTTTTGGGGAGTATTATACAGATGGGGGATGGGGGATGATTAGGATAGGTTAAATCAACCATTAATGAAAAGGTTTATGTAAAGGAGGACACGGATGGAGGCTAATGATGTGGTAATCATTGGCGGGGGGCTTGTAGGAACAGGTTTGGCTCGCGAGCTGTCTCGATATAAGCTTAACGTAACATTAGTAGAAAAGGGCGCTGGTGTTACCGGTATCAGCACCAGGTCAAATCATGGCATAATTTCTTCAACCTGCATAAAGGGTCAGGGGAGAAATTAAGTGATAAAGACAGAAAAGCTTGTCATTTGCGTTTGCCCTACAGGTAGTTGGTTAATGAAGAATTTTAACCCTAATGTTCCCATTCAACCTGGGGAAATCGCTGAAGAAGTTTATCGCTCGTGGAATGAGGGTGCCTCAATTGTTTCATATCCACGCACGAGACAAAGAAAGAAATGCAACCATAAATCCCTTATAATTACAACAAAAAAACGTAGCTTTGTATCATTATTTTTTAACAAACGTAAGCTGCTGACTTTTTACGAGCCCATCTTTATTGCGAGATCAAATACTCACTGTCGCCTTCGGGGATAGTTGAGGGTTTAAAAACAACTTCATAACAGATTTTATGACATCAGTTTTAGTGTATAGAAGGGAGTAGAGATATGGTCAATGATAGGTTAGCTCGTTTGGATGTTGCTGTTATTGGAGGTGGCCCAGCAGGCATTTCTACCTGTATAGAACTTTCCAAGTCATCAAATTTGAAGATCGCACTCTTTGAAAGCGATGCTGAATTAGGAGGGATTCCTCGAACCTCCCATTATTTCTTTGGATTACGGGATCGAAAATGGCTTTATACGGGACCGGCATATGCGCAGAAATTGAATAGTTTGATAAGAAAAACATCAGTCAAAATTCAAACTGAGGCAACAGTTGTTAATATCATTACAGGAAATCAAGGGGAGCTGCATCGAATAGATGTTGCTTCTCCCGAGGGTCTAAACTCCTATGAAAGTCGTTTCATTGTTCTGGCAACAGGGTGCTGTGAAAGTAACCGTTCTTCTAGATTTATCCCAGGCACTCGTCCAGCCGGGATTTTTACTGCAGGGACGGTTCAGGAATTAGTCAATCTTTATCATTTAAAACCCGGAAAACATGCTCTAATAATTGGCAGCGAACACATGGCTTTATCAAGTGTTCTTACACTGAGGCGTTCTGGCACTTCCATCGCAGGAATCGTTGAAGAGAATGAGGATATCCAAACTTATCCATCTATCGCTAAAACTATGAGTCTCTTTTATGGGTTTCCCATTTATAAGAGCACGTCGGTTAAGGCTATTCTAGGAGATAAGCGGGTGGAGGCAGTAGAGCTAGTAATGGAAAGAAACCAGAAGGCCTTTCAGGTGGAATGTGATACAGTAATCATTACTGGCAAATTCCGGCCTTATTCTCTTTTGCTTGAAAATACTTCTATCGAACAAGATCCCCAGACTTTTGGGCCTGTTATCGATATGAACCTGATGAGCTCAGTCCCGAATATTTTTGCTGCTGGAAATATTTTACGAGGTGGGGATATGCATGATTTGTGTGCCCTTGAAGGAAAACAGGCCGCAAAGAACATTTTAAGAAGATTCGAATCGAGTGAGTCCAAAATGAATGAATACATCCCACTTATCGTTGAAGCCCCAATTCGGTATGTGGTTCCCCAAAAAATCATCTTGAATCAAATAAAATCCTATCGATCTTCTTGGCTTTATCCTGGTTTTTCCATTCAAATGGAACATACTCTTAAAAACACAGTGCTTGAAGCCTGGTCTGGTTATGAGAAGATCTGGGAAGGTTCGTTTTCGAAATTAACCGCAAATAATCGAATCCCACTTCCTGTTAATAAGTTTATTTGGAGTCGGGTAGATAAGGAGAAAGGAGTTGCTTTAAAAGTCAAAGCTGCAAGACCTTGAGTCTTTTCAAAATTGACGTCATTGGAGGTGGTTCTTCCGGTAACATCATAAACTAATTCAGGCTGTCCATAAAATCCTTGACAGATGGGAATAATAAAATGGGGAGGTGGACGTTGGTGACTAACGATGTAGTAATTATCGGCGGCGGGGTTTGCGGGATGGGTTTGGCCCGCGAGCTATCTCAATATAAGCTTAAGATAACATTGGTAGAGAGGGGCGCTGACCTTACTGGTGTCAGCACAAAGGCAAATCATAGCCTGATTTACAGAGGATTGATGCTGGTGATGTCCCATGTTATCAAGACCCATGTATTCCCCGACAAGCCCATGGAGGCTGAGATTGGTAAAGAAAGGGAGAAATTTCGGGCAGCAGGATTCAACCTATTTGAGCAGGTGGCCGGTGAATTAGATATACCGTATAAATGGACAAGAACTTTGGTAGTTGCCCGGAATAGCGAGGAGATTGAATTTCTGAGGCGCACCGAAAGGGCATGTGCAACCTATGGCATTAGAGTCAACTGGGTGGATGAAAAAGGTCTCCGCGCTATGGAGCCGAACATAAGCAAAGACTTTATATCCGGTATTTACAGTAATGATAGTGTAATGGTGATGTTTGGACCAGATTACAGCATGGCCTATGGGGAGAACGCGGTGGCAAACGGGGTAAATATCATCCTGGAAGCTGAAGTAATAAGGATATCTCCGGATGGTGACTATCAGCTTGTAGAAACTACCAAGGGCCCTGTGCGGACAAAATTCATCGTGAATGCGGCCGGGGGCAATGCGGACAAAATAATGGATATGGTGACTGATGAGCGTGATTGGCAAAGATACTTTAATTCCACCCATATACTGGTCTTGGATAAACGCCTCAAAGGCCTGACCAATAGCATAGTTATGGCAGCCCCTAGCCCAGGGGTCATGGATTTTGTTGTGCCTCAAATACACGGCAATCCCTATCTTGCTTTTTCAAGCTACGGCGCAGGTGAGGTCAAAGACAGATATAATAGAGCCACTACCTCTGAAGGTTTAAATGAAAGCTTTACTCGTGCCAAGAGGATGCTTCCCAGTATTTCAAGGAGCGATGTGATCTCCTCTTTTCTTGGAGTCCGAGAGTTCGTCCATCCTCATGATGAATATATCTTGGGAGTAGTGAAGAAAAACCCCAGGTTTATCAATGCAGTACTTACGGCACCTGGACTTATCGCTGCCCCTGCGGTAATTAACAGACTCGTTGATATCCTACATGAACAGGGACTTCCATTAGAGAAGAGGAAAGATTTTAATCCTTTTCGGAAGAGGATACGCCAATTTAGCGAGCTTTCGAATGAGGAGAAAGAGGCAACTATTGCTAAGGATCCCCGGTATGGGCGTGTTATCTGCCGCTGTGAAACGGTAACTGAGGGAGAGGTAGTGGAAGCTATCAGAAGGGGAGCTCGGACAGTAGATGGAATTAAGTTTAGGGTTCGACCTGGGATGGGGCGCTGTCAGGGTGCTTTCTGTGGTCCCCGTGTAGTCAGAATTCTCGTTAGGGAATTGAATGTACCAATTACTCAGGTAACTAAAAGTGGTGCTGGCAGTGAGATTGTTTTGTCCCGTAAGGAGTAAGGAGTTGTTACTACCAGAGGTTGCAACTTCAATGATATGAAGTGGAATCTTCAGGTTGAAAGAATACAGAAAAAAAATTGACATTGGTCGGTCGGGGTAATCGTGTAAAATTAGTCCTACGAATGGACAAAAGTAGCCGAAAGGGGGTGATAGCTTTTAAGGGATAACGGTTTAAGGTGACAGAGAAAATCGATGGCCGGTAATTTAGCCTCCGGCAGAAGAGGTTTTTAGACAGCCTGATAAGGAACGAACATGACACATGAAGAATGGAGGAACGAACATGACAAATGAAGAAATGAAAAAGAAAATGGCTGAGTGGAGAGAGTATTTTGGTGTAGAAGGTATCAAAAAGGCAGGACTTGATCTTTTCGAGAAAGAAGACCCTGAAGTGTGTAAGATGTTTATCCAGGAAACAGAGTACCACATGAAGTCGAAGTTTATTCCTGAGATGTGGAGGGAAATCATATGGTTTGCCTCCTGCGTTGCTTGCAATAATAGATATGGGGCTAAAATTCACTGCGGGGGGGCAGCAAGGGCCGGAGCAACACGGGAAATGCTTATTGATGTAATACATATGGCTTCTATTTGTATGCACCACGGTCTTCTAAACGTAGCCTATGATGTGGAACCCATTGTACAGGAAGCAAAAAAGTAACGCAGAAGTCCTAAGTTATTTATAAATATTTTCCGTGCTTCGGGACAAGGGCTTTCATCCGTGCCCATACCTTATACATCAATTCATGGATGTCCATGAGTTACGAGTAACGATTTAGTCAATACGTTCCCAGACGAGCCGGTTCTCCATTGACTCTGTCTGACCACCATAGATGATAGGGGCTGTTTTCAATATCAGCTGCTTGCCGGAGAACTCGAAGAAGCGTTTCTGATCTCCAGTCCAGTCAGGTATGAGGCTTATTGTAATGTGATGGGTTACTGTACCCTCTTTTTCGTTCACACTATATCTGCCGCAATAGCCGACGTAACCATCAAAAGCTCTCGTTATGTCCTGAGAATCACGAGAGGCTATCTTCGGCCGATCAGGACGCATGACGTTTGCGCACATAAAGCCCTTATTGTCATACATGAGAATACCCACAGCATCCTTGCCCAGTGGTCCCGGGACTACCTCTCCACTCGATTTCCGAGTCTCTAACGAGATGAGCTTATACGTCCCCACCAAGCGGTCCTCAATCGTCTGCTGTGCGAGTACATGACTGGGCAGGGTAATCAGGATAACTATAAATATTGGACCGAAATACGCCTTGATAGTCGAATTCATTGTTTTCCTCCTCTCTTTTGATTAGTCAACCTTTGGTTCCTTCGTACATATGCTTAAGAGCACATCAACCCGTCCTTTCACCTCCTCTCCGTGGTGGAGGAAGTCAAATGATACCCTTAAATAAACATTAACAATTGAAATCAGGCATACTTCTTAAAGTCACCGCATATATAACACAAATTATACAAAATTTTATAATTTGAAGTCAATAAGAAATCAAATCTTGCCCACCTACAGTTTTTATGGACCCGTGGCCTGGGGTAGACAGAGTTGAGTTCGAGAGAGAAGTGGTCGTTGTGCAGTTGGGTGTAAATCTTCACAGCCTCTTCAAACGAACCCAATTTTAAGAAACAATAACTGAGGTCATTAAGAATATTTGTTCTACTCTCCGGTTCATCTTCCAATTGAAGGCACCGCTGTAATTTTATTACAGCATCTTCAAAATGCTCATGGTCCATGGAATGACGTGCCTCCTTCATCAGAACAGAAATAATTTGGTGTGTTTTGTCAGATTTGTCCATATTGAGGTCTCCTTGATTTACGAACCTATTATAAATACAGACCTCCCCCAATAAGTGTCCTAGGTTTTTGGAATCTAAATAAAAGGAGAGAAAATAGAAGGGCACTTATTATGAAAATTTGAAAGAAAATTCACTATGGAGTTAATGAAAGTCAGGTATCTTCCACAAAATAGTCCCTTTTTGAATGGTTTGGTACATAGGGCAAAGAGCGTATCGATACTTCCTTCTTTGACCTGGCGAAGTGTACCCATATGATGATCAGTGTTCAATGAATTTTTAGCTTTTTATTAACCCTCTAATTGATTCTGTTAACAATCCTTGAAACCTTGCATCATGCTATGATATTTAAGAGCAAAAGTGGATATGTCAGAAAAACTTGACCCAATAAAATTTCAGTTTCGCGGACTTCACCCTCAAATCTTAATAGGGACGGCGAGTGACCGGTATGCGGGGTGGATTGGGCAAGTCTACTCGGGGGAGCGATATACCCGGGGAATAACCCGCCGAACACATAAGGTAGGTGAAAGATCCTTTGTCGAAGAAGTTCTCGCCGTGGATAGCGTTGAAGAATATTTTGAGCACTTTCCCATCCTGGAAATTGATTATACCTTTTACCGACCGCTTCTGGATAAGACCGGAAAGCCTACCCCAAATTATTTTACCCTCAAACAATACAAGCAATATCTTAAAAAAGACGATCAACTGATTCTCAAGGTGCCTCAGGTGACCTTTGCGAGAAGAATTCGGCAGGCTAGGAAGTTTATTGGGAATGAGGCTTATCTGAATCCTGAAATCTTCACCAACCAGTTTTACCAACCGGCCATCGAGATTCTGGGTTCTCACTTGAGTGGATTTATCTTTGAGCAGGAATATCACCCCAAAAAGGAACGGGTTGAAGTGGAAGAGATGGCAAAATCACTGGATACCTTTTTTAAGGCTGTGCCCAAGGACAAGCGTTACCATATTGAGCTTCGCACAGAGACTTATTTGAGTGAACCGGTATTCGACATTCTGGAAAAGCATGAGGTAGGGCTGGTTTATTCCCACTGGACCTGGCTTCCTTCTCTTTCAAAGCAGTTTTCTAAGACCAAGGGGAGATTTTTCAATTCAGGAGGGGATTGTATTATTCGCCTGATGACCCCTTTGCGGATGAGTTATGAAGATTCATATGCCAAGGCATTTCCCTTTGACAAAATGGTGGATGGAATGATGAACCCTGAGATGATCGACGATGCGATCAATATCATTATGGAAGGGATCCGGCGGAGAAAGAGGATGAATCTTATCATTAATAATCGGGCTGGGGGGAATGCTCCTATGATCGCCCAGCAAATTGCCAAGAGGTTGCGAGAAGTTAAATTGTAGAGGGAAAAAGGGGAAATTTGGTATCATCCATAAAAAAGTTGGCCCAATCCAGTGACTGCATGGAGCGTAGCGTAGAGCGTATAGCGTCTATTTGTAGCAAAGCTAAATCTCTCCTCAGGGGGGAAAAATGAAAGAGAAAGACATCATGGAACAAATCTTCGCTAGGTTCGACCCCACAATCAAAAACTACTCTCTCTTCAGGAAAAAGAAAGGCTGGTTGAACTATCTTATGGAGGATATGGAATTGCCCTTCGAACCAGAAAACTTGAAGAACCTTCTTTTTGAATTACTTGCTAAAAAGGAGAACAGCCCACGAGGAAAGATGCTGTTCAAACTTCGGCAGCGATATGAGTTTACCACCTATCCTGACAGAAGGCCATGTCGACTTGAAGAGGCTCTCGAACGATTCATAGTCGTATCAAACAAGGATGACTTCTTTGGTCAGGTCCCGATTCGTGGTGGAAGAGGATCGATCGATATAGGTATCAAAGAAGGTGTTGCTAAATTCATATTCGTTGAATTGAATTCCTGGAAGAGTGGCGATTCGCCACTTTACGCCGTACTGGAGAGCCTAAAGAATCTGGTTCTGTACAGGATCATTAGCAAAAATGAAGACAAATGCCCCTCCTATGCCACTGTTCGTATATTTAATGACGTTGAGCTCTTTATCCTGGCACCCGACGCTTATTATCGAACGTATCACCTGACTTCCCAACCTGAAAACGAGTCTCGTAACAACCTAGTAAAAGTGCGAGAACTATTGAATGAGATTGCACACGTATTCGGTGCAAAGATCTCACTCATGTCCCTTCAGCTGTCAAAAGACAAATTCCTCGCATACTGTAAGCAAGCATTTGATGTGAGAAATAGAATTGGACCGAAAAGACTGCCTGTTGTTAAGCTCGACGGGTCGATTTCCACACCGGAACTAAAAAGAGACCAATGGCAGCTTCTTGTGGCCTCCTCCTAAGAGCAACAAGAAACTTTATGGGGTGGTCAAATGCGATTGATTATTCATCGCGGCACACACGAGATAGGTGGCAGCTGTATTGAGCTTGCCACTAATGAGTCAGCAATACTCCTAGACGTGGGACTCCCACTCGATTGCTCTTTAGCGAAAGCGATAGATTCAAATCTTCCGCAACCACTATTCGATGACCTGCGAGAAGGGAAGAAAAAGCTAGACGCGGTTATCCTTTCGCATGCTCATCCCGATCATTACGGCCTTGTGGGGTATTTGCCCCGGGAGATTCCCGTATATTGCGGTGAAGCATCAGCTACGCTCATTCACCTCTCAGGACAAGTGAGGGATGGTGATATTCCTAAGTTTAAATTCCTGGCATTCTGGGACCGACAATCATTCCGGGTCGGAGATTTCACGATAACCCCTTACCTCGTTGACCACTCAGCATTTGATGCATACGCTTTCTTGGCCTCTTCCGGTGGGAAGAACATTTTCTATTCAGGCGATTTCCGCGCTCACGGGAGAAAGGCAAAACTGGTAGACCGGCTGAAGGAAAATCCACCCAAGGTTGATACCTTGCTCATCGAAGGTACCCTGATCGGTGAACGTTCCGAAGAACCAGTCTTGTCTGAGAATGAACTCATAGAACAATTTGTAAGGGTGATCGACGAAACCTCGGGGATAGTCCTTGTTACCACTGCCGGGCAAAACATAGACCGGTTGGTTACCATCTTTAAGGCTGCAAAGCGCACCAACAGAATATTCATCATCGACTTCTATGTCGCTGAGATTTTTGACCGATTGAAGAGTCACGGAAACCTCCCACAGGCTTCCTGGCGGATGATTAGAGTATGTTATCCGCAACTGATTGCGAGGAGGTTCGAGAAGCTTGGTCTGCATGACCTCATGGAACGGCATCGTGGAAACGGCATAAGGTGGACTCGTATCAATGAGATAGAAGGGAAAGCGGTGATGCTTATTCGACCTGGTTTCATGCCGAATATTAAAAGGTATTTGACCTTGAAGGGGGCAACCTGGATCTATTCTATGTGGCATGGGTACTTTGAACAAAGCGAATCTCTGAGAAATCTGCGAAATTACCTTAAAGAGAAGGACGTACGGATTGAGGAACTGCATATCAGTGGACACGCTACAATCTCCGAATTGACCGATCTAGTCACCGCCTTAAGCCCCAAAATGGTCATTCCGATTCATACCTTTCATCCGCAAAAGTTCAAAGATCACTTCTCAAATGTTAGGCTGGTGGATAATGGAGAGGAATTGGATATCTGATATCAGAACCTTCCTCGGTTGCAGAATCCTTTCGGATTGCTCCTGATGCTGAGTTTTATTTAGCACAAGTTCATCTGCAGTTTAATTGAAGGAAAACAAGGGATATCTTGGGTTTATAGACGTCTTTTTCTGTGCCCCATTTTCTTAATGATTGTTAACAGCAAAATAAGGGACAGAAAGGAATCCTGAGATCCGTCCTCATCTTCATTTTCGATTTCTTGTTCAAGGTTTACCAGACTGTTTTCAACGACTTCTTTTTCATTGGTGTTGCCATAAATCATGGCCTTAGCATTGGCGATTTTCATCTCCTCCAGAGATTCTTTCATCCATCCCATATCCCGATAACATAACCCGAGATCATGATGAGCAAGAACATCATTGGAATCAGAGGCTAAGATAGTCCTCAATTCTTCAATAGCATCACCCGTCCATTTCAGGGATGCATAGGCACTGGCTAAATAGAACCGCGAGTCGTTGTTTGCCGGATTGGACTTAAGCAATTGGGTATAAACCTTTATAGCCTCCTCAAACCATCCCAATCTCAAGAAACAGTAGCCAAGTTCACCGAGAATGGCTGCTCTACTCTTCGGTTCTTCTTCCAATTGAAGACAGCGCTGTAATTTCAATACCGCATCTTCAAAATGCTCATGGTCCACGGAATGACGAGCCTCTTTTATCAGAACAGAAATAATTTGGTGTGTTTTGTCAGATTTATCCATATTGAGATCTCCTTGATTTACGAACCTATTATAAATGCAGACCTCCCCCAATAAGTGTCCCACGTCTTTAAGACGGAATAGTGACGAGGTAAATAAAGATAGAACCTCAAGGGATAAAAGTCCCTTGTATGTGCCATTGTTCTTTTCGTCTGAGCTTTCATGAACGGTATGAGGGGATGGAAGAGGATTTTTCGGGTCAAAAAAGGAAGACAAGATTTTACTTAACTATTAAAAAAACTAAAAAATTATTTATTGACACGCTGCGTTACGTGCCACGAAATTTACGACTTAAAATCCCTCTGTGGTTCCCCCTGTAGCAGTTCAACTCCGGCCCTAGGCACTATGATTTCGACAGGTTAGCATTTTGGGTAATCGAAAGTTCAGAGGGTAAGACAATTAATTAATTTGACCAAGAATTGGCCAAAATTTTAATTCTTCCATCAATAATGTTCTGCCTTTCAAAAATCATTTTAGATCCTGGACACACCTAATTTAAATAGTTGTTTTTTTCCTCGGATTGCCGACGCGCATCTCTGAACAAAACCTTTAATACCAGCCCGGTCAAAATAAATCTATCTGACAATTTCTCTCATTTGGTATGCCAAGGCGGCCTTACAGGAAGGCCCAAATTTTTCCCTCAAGATTGAAAGAGATAATCTCGTCATTGCTGAGTATGTCTCTTATTACGTTGGCCATAATTAAAGTAACATCGGGCTATAAGTTTCAAACTGCGGCATATCGTACGGATTTTTCATGAAAGTAGCGCATGACCATCGAAGGGTTATCCCGGCGACAGTTCAGATAACCCCGCAGGTTTCGCATCAACTCCGACTGGGTGCGCGCCCGTTTTCGCCCAACAGCATTGGCCTTAATGTCCTGGTTAAGCATCTCGTCCGGGTTCAGATCCGGACTGTAGGCTGGCAGGAAAAACATCTCCATCCACGCACGATGTCGATCCAGCCAGTTGCGGACCGTTTGGCTCCGGTGCACCGGGTGCCCATCGACGATCAGAAAAACCTTTCGCTCGGTATGCTTGGCCAATCGACGCAGAAAACGAACAAACACCCTCGCCGTAAAATGCCTCTTGAACACCATGAACGCCAGATCACCTCGATTGGTAATCGCCGAAAGGACGTTTGCCCCGAAACGGTTGCCTGTCCCGGGTCGTATCGGAGTCTGCCCTCTCGGGGCATACGACCGTCCCGCCTGATGATCCGAACGGGCCCCCATCGCGTCCCCCCAATACAGCTTTGCCTTCTCTACTTTGGAACGCGCCCGGATGACTGGGTACTCTTGATCGAGCCATCGGGTGACAGCCACAGGATCCCGTTCGTAGGCCCGCCGAACCGGCTTTTGCGGGGTAAACCCCCAACCCTGAAGATAGCGCCGGACCGACCGAGCCGAAAGCTTGACACCAAACCTCCTGGCAATCAACCGTTGAACGGCCTCCGACGTCCACAGCACGAAGGGCAGCTTCAACTGTTCCGGGTGATGGTCACGGATCAGATTGCAGATGGCAGCCGCTTGCCACCCTTTGAGCTTGCCCCCTCCTCCCTTGGGACCCCGCTTCCGAGCGGCCAGACCCGAATCGCCGGACGTCGTATAAGCCGTAAGCCACTGCCAGACGGTCTTACGTGCGACCCCGAAGACTTCAGCCGCTTCAACCTGTCTCATGCCGCCATGAATTGCAGCAACCGCACGGCGACGGAGTTCTTCCTGAACAATCGGTTGGAGCTTACGAGCATCACGTTTCATGCTCATAAGCATACACTATTCTGAAATAAAATGCTACTTAATTAATGACCA